>Ga0102924_1005438_pt1 | contig 12367 bp, 9 predicted proteins | sample PaiPotPPM11metaG_FD_80116 | JGI IMG/M metagenome (GOLD analysis project Ga0102924, IMG submission 80116) | Iron sulfur acid spring bacterial and archeal communities from Banff, Canada, to study Microbial Dark Matter (Phase II) - Paint Pots PPM... ... | reverse complement strand
CCCGGGCCTGCGGGTCATTCAGGCCGGCGTGCTTGTCGGGGAGCGGGCGGAGCGACTTCGCCGTGATCGCGAACGAGTCGGCCAGCACCGACAGCTCACCGCTGCGCGAGGTGATCACCTCGCCCTCGACGCCGATGTGGTCGCCCAGGTCCACATCGCGCTTCCAGGCGGCGAGGGCCTCCTCGCCCACCCGGTCACGCGAGATCATGACCTGGATGTCGCCGCTGCCGTCCCGGATCGTGGCGAAGCACAGCTTGCCGCCGATGCGCGACAGCATGACCCGGCCGGTCACGCCGACCCGGTCGCCGGTCGCGGTGTCTGGCTCCAGGCCGGGATGGGCCGCGCGCACCTCGGCGATCGTGGCCGTGCGCGGGAACTCGACCGGGTAAGGATCCACGCCGGAGGCGCGGATGCTGTCGAGCTTGTCCAGGCGCACCCGCACCTGCTCGGGCAGATCGTCGGTCATCTGCCCGAGGTTACCGGTCCCGCCCCCGCCCCGGCGAAGCGGTTCCCCGGCGGTCAGGGCGCGGCGATGTTGCGCTCGTAGACCAGGCGCAGGCCGATCAGGGTCAGCCAGGGCTCGTAGGTGTCGATCAAGCCGACCTCCTCGATGACCAGGGGCGCCAGCCCGCCGGTGGCGATGATCGTCACCGAGTCCGGGTCGGCGGGAGCGAGTTCGGCGGCCATCCGCCGGGCGATGCCCTCGATCTGCCCGGCGAACCCGTAGATGATCCCGGACTGCAGCGCCTCGACGGTGTTCTTGCCGATCACCCGGCTCGGGCGGGTCAGTTCCACCTTGAGGAGCTGCGCCGCGCGGCGCGACAGCGCGTCGACCGAGATCTCGATGCCGGGGGCGAGCGCGCCGCCGACGAACTCCCCGCGCTCACTGACCGCGTCGAAGTTTGTCGAGGTCCCGAAGTCGACGACCACCGCGGGGCCGCCGTAGAGGTGGACCGCGGCCAGCGCGTTCATGATCCGGTCGCTGCCGACCTCCTTGGGGTTGTCCATCCGCACCGGAACGCCGGTCCTGATCCCCGGCTCGACGATGACCGCGGTCACGTCCCCGTAGTAGCGGCGGAACATCTCCCGCATCTCGTGCAGCACGGACGGCACGGTCGAGCAGAGCGCGATCCCGCTGATGTCCGGGCCGGTGAACAGCGAGCTCTGCGCCAGCAGGCCCTGCAGGATCACCGCGAGCTCGTCGGCCGTGCGGACCGGGTCGGTGGCGATGCGCCAGTGCTCGATCACCTCGTCGCCCTCGAACACGCCGAGCACGGTGTTGGTGTTCCCCACGTCGATCGTCAGCAGCATCCGGTTCCTCCGGGATCAGGGCGGTCAGAGCCGCCCGGCCAGCTCGACTTGCGCGTTGTCGATGAGCCGGGTCGCCCCGGCCCGGCCCGCGATCAGCAGCAGCGCGGACCCGCGCCGCCCCCCGGCAGCCCGGGTGAACGTGACCGGGTCCACCAGCGCCAGGTAGTCGAGGACGAGCGGCGGGTCGGCGACGGCCGCCTGGTCGAGCACGGCCCGGGCCGCGGCCAGGACGCCGGCCGGCCCGGCGGCCGCGGCCGCGGCGTCGGCTCCCGCCTCGAGCGCGCGCGGCAGGGCCAGCGCGGTCGCGCGCTCGGCGGGCGACAGGTAGGCGTTCCGGCTGGAGAGCGCCAGCCCGTCGCGATCGCGCACGATCGGCACCGCGGCGATCTCGACGCCCAGGTCCAGGTCGGCGGACATCCGCCGGACCAGCGCGAGCTGCTGCGCGTCCTTCTGGCCGAACACCGCGACGTCGGGCGCGACGACCTGGAACAGCTTCAGCACCACGGTCAGCACGCCGCCGAAGAAGCCCGGCCGGGAGCTGCCCTCCAGCAGCCGCCCCGTCGGGCCGGGATCGACCGTGACCTGGGGCTCGGCGGGATACATCTCGTCGCGGGAGGACGCGAACACCACCGCGGCGCCCTCCTCGGCGCAGACGGCCAGGTCGCGGTCGAGGGTCCGCGGGTAGCGGCCGAGGTCCTCGCCCGCGCCGAACTGGAGCGGGTTCACGAACACCGACACGACCACGCACCCGTCCGGAGCGGAAAGCTCGCGCGCCCGGCGGAGCAGGGCCCGGTGCCCCTGGTGCAGGGCGCCCATGGTGGGGACCAGCACCACCGGCCCGGTCCGCCCGCGCCGGGCGGCCGCGAACTCGGCCCTGGTCTTGGCCAGCACGGTCCTGGTGACCACGGGCGCGGCGGGGACAGCCTGGTCGAGGCGGGTCGGGGGCTGGCTCATCGCGGGGCCCCGCCGAGCACGCCGAGCAGGCGCTGCGCGTCGGCCGCGCTCAGCATGCCCGCGGACAGCGCCCGGTCGGCGGTCAGCCGGGCCAGCGCCAGGTAGGCGGGCAGCGCCTCGGGCGCGGCCGCCCGCAGGGCCTCGATGTGGCTGGCCACCGTGTCGGCGTCGCCGCGGGCCACCGGGCCGGTCAGGGCGGCGTCGCCCAGGCGCAGGGCATTGTCCAGCGCAGCGGACAGCAACGGGCCGAGCATTCGCGCGGGCTGGGCCACGCCCGCGTCGCGCAGCAGGTCGCTGGCCTCCGCGACCAGGGTGATCAGGTGGTTGGCCGTGCTCGCGAGCGCGGCGTGGTACAGGTCGCGCTGCTCTTCGGCGATGAACACGGGCTCGCCGCCCATTTCCACCACCAGGGCCTCGGCCACCGGCCGGAGCGGGTCGGGCGCGGTGATCCCGAAGCTGATCCCGGCCAGCCGGTCGATGTCGTCCGGGCGCCCGGTGAACGTCATGACCGGGTGCAGGGCCAGGGGCAGCGCTCCGGCCCGGACGGCCGGGTCGAGCACGGCCAGGCCGTGCCGGCCGCTGGCGTGCGCGACCAGGCGCCCCTTGAACTCGGCACCGGTCGCGGCCAGCCCGGCGACCAGCCCGGGCAGGGCGTCGTCGGGCACGGTCAGCAGGACGAGGTCGGCGGCGGACACCACCTGGGCCGGCTCGCGGATCGGCGTGCCGGGGAGCTCGCGCTGGATCCGCCGCCGCGAGGTGTCGGACACCGCGGACGCCGCGACGACCTCGTGACCCGCGCGACGCAGCGCGGCGGCGAGGGCGGTGCCGGCCCGCCCGGCGCCGACCACGCCCACCCGGAGCCGGGCCGGGTGCTCGGAGCCAGGGCGGCCGGATGCGTTCGGAATCTCAGAATTCATGTCGTTCCAGTCCTGCCGGGTACCGGACGGCGACGCTCAGCATATCCGCGTGGCCCGGGCTCATCTGACGTCTGGCCGGCCGCTCCTGGCGCCCGGCCGGCCGCCTTCGTCCTCGTCGTCGGGCGGCGTGGGGGCGCGGCAGCAGTGTTCCAGGTACAGGGCGGCCGCGACGAGGATGACCGCCGCCACGAGCGTGGCGCCGGAGTGGATCGCGTCGCTGCGCGGGACCGACTTGTCCAGGGAGCCCCCGGTGTAGATCAGGAACCCGGCGGCGAACCCGGCGAACACCGCGCCGCCCAGGGAACTGGCCTTGGCCAGCGCGGCCATCCGGGCCACCGCGATCGGCGCGAGCGGCTTCCCGCCCCGGCGGCCCTGGATCCGGGCCTTGAGGTTCCGGCCGCTGAAGCTCTCCGCGATGGCCAGGATCAGCAGGGCGGGCACCGCGGTCCAGGGCAGCGGCGGGAGCCCGGTGAACGAGGCCCGGACGATCAGCCAGACCACCAGCGCGCAGACCGCGGCCACGACCACTAGCGTCCAGGGCCGGGTCGGGGTCATGCCGGCGCCCGGAGCGGGGCGCCGGGGAGCCGCCGGACGCTGTCGGTGCCGGCGGCGGCGAGCAGGCCGGCCACGGTTCCGCGGCCGGGAAGGACGGCACCCGGGTCCAGGTCGTGCCAGGGCGCCAGGACGAACGCCCGCTCGCCCGCGCGCGGGTGCGGCAACGTGAGCTCGGGGTCATCGCTGACCACGCCGGCGTAGACGATGACGTCGACGTCGAGGGTGCGCGGGCCCCAGCGCGGCCCGCGGACCCGGCCCGCGGCCTGCTCGGCCGCGCGGGCCCGGTCCAGGAGCGCGCGGGCCGGCAGCGACGTCGCGGCGGTCAGCACGGCGTTCAGGTAGTCCGGCTGCTGCGCCGGGCCGCCCACCGGGGCGGTCTCGTAGACGGGCGAGACCGCGACCTGGTCGAGCCCGGGCTCGGTGCACAGCACGTCGACGCCGCGCTGCAGGTTGGCCAGCCGGTCGCCGAGGTTGCTGCCGAGGGCCAGCACCACCGTGCGGCTCCGGCGGATGGTGACGGTCACGTCGCCGAACGCGACGGGCACGGGCGCCTGCGGCTTGTGCACGGTGATCTCCGCCTCGCGCACGACCGGGTCGGCCAGGCACGCCGCGGCCAGCCGGCCGGCCAGCGTCTCGATCAGCGCCACGGGCTCGCCGGAGACGATCTCGCTCAGCCGCTCCGCCAGCCTCGCGTAGTCGGCGGTCAGGCGCAGGTCGTCGGCGGCCGCGGCGGCCCGGGTATCCAGCCAGAGCACCGCGTCGATGACGAACTCCTGGCCGTCGCGGCGTTCGGCGTCGAGGACGCCGTGCCGCCCGAAGCCGCGCAGCCCGAGCAGCGAGATGCGGTCCGCGGTCACGGCGCCCCGCCGGCGTCGTACCACCGCGCGGCGACCCGGACCGCGTCGACGTTGGCCGCGACCTGGTGCACCCGCACGCACCAGGCGCCGGAGGCGGCGGCCAGGGCGGAGACGGCCACGGTCACGCCGTCGCGTTCGGCGACCGGGCGGGGCTCGCCGCGGGCATCCGGGAGCAGGCGGCCGAGGAAGCTCTTGCGCGAGGCGCCGATCAGGACCGGGAACGGCGCGGCGCGGCCGAGGTCGGAGATCTCGGGCAGCCGGGCCAGGATGGTCCAGTTGTGCCCGGGCAGCTTGGCGAACCCGATCCCGGGATCCAGGATGATCGCCGAGGGATCGACCCCCGCGGCGGTGACCGCGTCGACCTGCTGGGCCAGTTCGTCGCGGACCTCGCGCACGACGTCGTCGTAGGCCGCCTTCTGCTGCATGTCCCGGCTGTGCCCGCGCCAGTGCATGACCACGTACGGCACGCCCGCTTCGGCCACCAGCCGGGGCAGCCGCGGGTCGGCCCGCCCGCCGCTGACGTCGTTGACGATCCGGGCCCCGGCGCCGAGGGCGAACTCGGCCACGGGCGCGCGCATGGTGTCGATGCTGACCACCACGCCGGCCGAGGCCAGCTCGGCGACGACCGGCCCGATCCGGCGCAGTTCCTCGGCCTCACCGACCCGGTCCGCCCCGGGGCGGGTCGACTCCCCGCCGACGTCGACGATGTCCGCTCCCTCGTCCGCGAGCTGCAGGCCGTGGGCCACGGCCGCATCGGTCTCGAACCAGGCGCCGCCGTCGGAGAACGAATCCGGGGTGACGTTGACCACGCCCATGACCAGGCAGCGGCCCGGGTCGGGCAGGCCCGGCGGCCCCGCCGGATGCGGCCGCCGGAGCACCGTCGCCCCCGCCTCGTCGGTCATGGAGCCAATCTACGCGGCGGCGCGGGACCGCCCGGCCGCGGAGCGCAGGCGGCGCCGGACCTTGCCCAGGCCGAGCCGGCGCGCGACCTGGCGGGCCAGCCGCCGGACCTCGAGCGTGGGCCAGACGAGGAACGCCTCCGCCTCGAGGGCGGCCAGGCCGATCCTCGGGACGTCCCGGGTGCCGGTGTAGACGAAGAACCGCGGTATCCATTCCGGGCAGAATTTGGCGTTGAACTTGTACAGCGACTCGATCTGGAACCACCGGGACATGAAGATCAGGGTGCGGCGCCAAGCGCGCGACACCGGTCCGGCCCCGATCCGCTCGCCCCGCTCGAGCGCGGCCCGGAACACGGCGAAGTTCAGCGAGATACGCTTGACCCCGAGCCCGGGCGCGCTCTTGATCGCCTCCACGATGAGGAAGTCGTTCAGGCCCGGCTGCGCGGCGCGGTCGCGGCGCATCAGGTCGAGGGACAGGCCGTCGGACCCCCAGGGAACGAAGTGCAAGATCGCGCGGAGCACGCCGTTCTCGGTGGCCGTGGCGATCACGCAGTCCTCGTCGCCGAGAGCCCCCACGCGGCCGAGCGCCATCGAGAACCCGCGCTCCGTGGGGCTCCCGCGCCAGGAGTCGGCCTGCCGGATCAGGCGGGCGATCTCGGCGCGGGGGATGTCGCCCGACCGGCGGATCTCGGCGACGTAGCCGTGCCGGCCGACCCGGGTCACCATCTGCCGGACGTTCCGCATCGACCGGCCCTGCAACGTGAAGTCGGCCACGTTGACGACCGCCTCGTCCCCGAGTTCCAGCGCGGTCAGCCCGCTGTCCTCCCGGCACCAGGTCTCCGCGCCCAGTTCGCTGCAGCCGATGACCGCGGGCACCCAGGCGTGCCGGGCCGCCTCGTCGAGGAACGCGCTGATGGCCCCGGGCCAGGCCTCGGGGTCGCCCAGCGGGTCGCCGCTGGCCAGCATGACCCCGGAGAGCACCCGGTAGCCGATGCAGGACTTGCCGGTGGCCGACCAGATCACGCTCTTGTCGTTGCGGAGGGTGAAATAGCCCAGCGAGTCCCGTTCGCCATGCTTTTCGAGCAGCGCCCGGATCGCGTGCGCGTCCGGCTCGCCGAGCCGCCCGGACCGGCGGGCCGGGCGCATGAACAGGTACGCCACGACGATCAGGGTGAATATCCCGAGCCCGCCCATCATCGCGCTGAACACGTCGCCGCGGGTCTCGGAGGTGAAGTGGACCGGCCCGCTGAAGCCGACCATGTTGTAGATCACCGACTGCAGCCGCTGGGGCAGGGTGTAGTTGACCCGCAGGCCGTGGGTGGCCGCGATGTAGATGAGGCCGATGGCCACGTCGGCCACCGCGAGCCCGGCGAACACCCAGAGCGCGCGCCACCGGGTCCGCGGGTCGCCGACGCCGTAGAAGTCCTTGCGGTAGTACCAGAGGATCAGCAGCAGGACCACGGCCGGGATGCCGGCCAGCAGGTGCCTGCCGAGCGGGACGGCGTGAATCAGCACGCTGGCCGCCAGCAGCAGCATCACGCCCTCCCAGGCGCGGCGCTTCCGCCGGCGCAGCCCGTGCGACAGCATGAGCAGCAGCAGGCCGATGATCACGGAGGCAATCCGGGGCGCGATGGACAGCAGGCCCGGGGCGATCTCGGTCAGCTTGTGAATCGGGTGCTTGAGGTGGCTGTACAGGACCCGGGTCCGGAAGCCCTCGAGGATGTACGTCAGCCCGATGAGCAACGCGAGCAGCGCCGCCGTGACCGGCACCCAGCGGTGCTGGTGCCTGCGATCTGGCGGGCGCGGCCCGGGCGGGCTGCCCGGGGCGGCCGACTCTGGCCCGCTGCGGTCAGTCATCTCCGACATGTAGGTCAGGCCCCGGGTCACGGGCCATCAGCGTAGTCACGGACAACCGGCGGTGCGGGCAAACAGTTGAACACGGCAGCCTACCTCTTCCTGGCGGGCTGCCTCGCCCGCAGGGCGGGCGATAACGCAGTCGCATCCATCGGAAGTCAGGGTATCTTCAGCCTGCTATCAGACGCCATCTATGTGACGCTTCCAGCGCCGTTCCGGTTCGTTCCGTCCGGAAAACGCTCAACGCCGGCCGAGCAGCAGGCTCATCGCCTCGGCCCGCGTCCGGTCGGAATCGCGGAATACCCCGCGGACCGCGGAGGTGACGGTTTTGGCTCCAGGCTTGCGCACGCCGCGCATGGACATGCACAGGTGCTCGGCCTCGATAACCACGATAACGCCGCGGGGCTCGAGCACGTCCAGCAGCGCGTCCGCGATCTGGCTCGTCATGCGCTCCTGGACCTGCGGGCGCCGGGCGTACAGGTCCACCAGCCGGGCCAGCTTGGACAGGCCCGTGATCTGCCCCTTCTCGTTCGGGATATAGCCAACGTGAGCGAATCCGAAGAATGGCACGAGATGGTGTTCACAGGTGCTGTATAGCTCGATGTCGCGGACCAGCACCATCTCGTCGTGGTCGGCGTCGAATACCGTGGTGAGCACGCTCTCGGGCGCCAGCCCCATCCCGGCGAACTGCTCGGCGTAGGCCCGCGCGACCCGGGCGGGGGTGTCACGCAGGCCGTCGCGGTCCGGGTCCTCGCCGATGGCGAGCAGGATCTCGTGTACGGCGCGCTCGATCCGGGCCTGGTCGACGCCAGGCGCGGCGTCCGGCGCGGTCGAGCCGTTCTTATCCTCGGTCAATACCGTCTCCGGGCCGCGGTCAGCGGTCAGCGCCGGGCCCCGGGCCGCCGGATCCGTAGCCACCCGACCCGCCGTCCTCCGGGCCGCGCGGTGGGCCCGGCGAGCCGTAGCCCCCGGGATTGCGCTGGTCGACCGGGCCGAGCGGGGAACCCGGGGAGCCGTAGCCGCCCGGGTTGTGCTGGTCGACCGGGCCGATGGACTGGGGCGAGCCGTCGCCGCCCGCGCTGAGCGCCTGCCCGTTACCCGAGCCCTGGTCCTGTGCCCCGGCCGTGAGCGCCATTTCCTTGGGCGTGAGCACGGGCGGGCGGTCCGAGGGAAGGCGCTTGCCGTAGCCGGTGTACGAGCCGCGGGTGGCGCGCACCCGGATCGGGCTGAAGATCTTCAGGACCTGGTCACGGGTCAGCGTCTCGTGCTCCATGAGCTGGAGCACGAGGTTGTCCAGGACGTCGCGGTACTGGACCAGGATCTCCCAGGCCTCGTCGTGCGCCGACTCGATCAGGCGGCGGACCTCGTCGTCGATCGCGGACGCGATCTCCTCGGAGTAGTCGCGGCTGTGCGACATCTCTCGGCCGAGGAACGGTTCGCCGTCCGCGGTGCCGAACTTGCGCGCGCCGAGCCGCTCGCTCATCCCGTACTCGGTGATCATGCCGCGGGCGATCTGGCTGGCCTTCTCGATGTCGTTGGCCGCGCCGGTGGTGGGCTCGTGGAAGACCAGTTCCTCGGCCGTCCGCCCGCCGAGCAGCATGGCCAGCTGGTCCATCATCTCGGCCCGGCTGACCAGGAACTTGTCCTCGGCCGGGGCCGAGGCCGTGTAGCCCAGCGCCCGCCCGCGCGGGATGATGGTGATCTTGTGCACCGGGTCGGCGTTCGGCAGCGCGTGCCCGACCAGGGCGTGCCCGCCCTCGTGGTAGGCGATGATCTTGCGTTCCTTCTCGGAGAGCAGCACGCTCTTGCGCTTGGGACCGGCGGTGACCCGGTCGATCGCCTCCTCCAGCGAGGCCATCGCGATCTGGGTCTGATTGCCCCGCGCCGTGAGCAGCGCGCCCTCGTTGATCACGTTGGCCAGGTCGGCACCGGTGAACCCGGGCGTCCGCTTGGCGATCATGTCCAGGTCCACATCGGGCCCGAACGGCTTGCCGCGGGCGTGCACCCGCAGGATGCCCTTGCGGCCGGCCAGGTCAGGCTGCGCGACCACGATCTGGCGGTCGAACCGGCCCGGGCGCAGCAGCGCCGGGTCCAGGATGTCCGGCCGGTTGGTGGCCGCGATCACGATCACGCCGCCCTTGGTCTCGAACCCGTCCAACTCGACCAGGAGCTGGTTCAGCGTCTGCTCGCGCTCGTCGTGGCCGCCGCCGAACCCGGCGCCGCGGTGCCGGCCGACGGCGTCGATCTCGTCCACGAAGACGATCGCCGGGGCGTTGGCCTTGGCCTGCTCGAACAGGTCGCGGACCCGGGACGCGCCGACGCCGACGAACATCTCGACGAAGTCGGAGCCGGAGATCGAGTAGAACGGCACCCCGGCCTCGCCGGCCACGGCCCGCGCCAGCAGCGTCTTGCCAGTCCCGGGCGGCCCGTAGAGCAGCACGCCCTTGGGGATCTTCGCGCCGATGGCCTGGAACTTGCCCGGGCTCTGCAGGAACTCCTTGATCTCCTGGAGTTCCTCGATCGCCTCGTCCGCTCCGGCCACGTCGGCGAACGTGGTCTTCGGCGTGTCCTTGGTGATCAGCTTGGCCTTGGACTTCCCGAAGTTCATGACCCGGGAGCCGCCGCCCTGCATCTGGTTCATGATGAACAGGAACAGCAGGATGATCAGCAAGAACGGCAGCCAGCTGAGAATAAGCGTGAAGATCGAGCTGCCCTTGGGCACCTCGACGTTATAGCCCTGCGGCAGGTTGCCCTTGGCGTACTGCTGCTGCAGCGTGGTGGCGAGGGCCTGGCCCTGGTTGCCGACCCAGGAGGCCTGCAGCGGCTGGCCGCTCTTCGGCGTGATCTGGATTGTCTGGTCGGTGTCGATCAGCAGCGCCGACTTGACCTGGCCGTGGTCGATGAGGCTGATTACCTGGGAGGTATCGGCCGACTTGTACGAAGTGCCAGAGCTGGCGTACCGGTACAGGAAGAAGAACAGCAGGAGGACAACGAGGATGGCAACGAACGGCCCGCGGAAGTAGCGCTTCACATCCATCGACGTACGGCCGCGCTGGCAGCGGGCCGACCCCTCCTGACGAGCCTCAGGTCCTGCCGTCCCCCGGCGGGACGGCCAGACGTTCTAGTGCCCACGCGCAGCTTTCCTTTCTGCCCGCCTGACAAACGGGAATACTCGACGGTACACCGCGCCGGCTGCTGCTGACACGAACGAGGCGCCCGTGGATGCCGCAGCGTCCCCTAGACCTCTACCCCGTGAACGCATTTCATCTTGAGTTGTGTTCCCCGTCCGGGTGCTCCCCATCGCGCCCGTGGTCAGCTGTACTGTCATCCCCCGTTGGCCCGGTCGCGTATACGTGGGGCGCCAGCGTACCGATGAACGGCAGGTTGCGGTAGCGCTCGGCGTAGTCCAGCCCGTACCCAATGACGAACGCATCGGCGATGTCGAAACCGACGTAGGCCACCTCGACGTCGGTCCGCGCCGCGGTGGGCTTGCGCAGCAGCGCGCAGACCCGCAGCGAGGCGGGCCCCCGCGACTGCAGGTTCCGCATCAGCCAGGACAGGGTGAGGCCGGAGTCGACGATGTCCTCCACGACCAGCACGTGCCGGTCGGTGATATCGCAGTCCAGGTCCTTGAGGATGCGCACGACGCCGGAGGACTTGGTGCCGGACCCGTAGGAGGAGACCGCCATCCAGTCCATCTCGACGGGCAGCCGCATGGCCCGGGCCAGGTCGGCCATCACCATGACGGCGCCCTTCAGCACCCCGACGAGCAGGAGTTCGCGATCGGCGTAATCCCCGTCGATCTGGGCGGCCAGCTCGCCCACGCGCTCCTGCAGGCGCTCCGGGGTGATCAGCACGTCCTCCAGGTCGGCGCCCATGTCCGTCGCGTCCACCCGCGCCCTCCCGGGTTGCTGGGTCGTTCCGGCCGACGCCAGCCCGGCTCGCGGAGCTTGCTCCGCGACGGGGGTTGACGATGAATCGTCCCCCCTTGGGCTGGCACTGAAGAGCAGCTTGCCATACCGGCGCTGGCCTCGGATGCCGCCGGGCAGGTCGGCCCCGCGCTGGCCGCGCCAGCCGGTGGCCAGGGCCTCCAGCGCGGCGACGTGGACCGCGGTCAGCGCGCCCGGCGGGCAGCCCGCCGCGATGGCCGCGTTCCGGAGCACCCGGGTCCTGATCGCCGGGGGCAGCGCCGCCACCGCCTCGAGATCCAGCGCCGGACCCGGGGCCGACAGCCGCTCGGTCTCGGCCTGGGCCAGGTCGTCCAGGTGGTCGGCGTCCGCCCGCAGCAGGTCGGCGCTGCGGGCCAGGGCCTCGGTCACGCCCGGCCCGAGCTCCTGCTCGAGGGCCGGGAGGAGACGGTGCCGGACCCGGGCCCGGGCGTAGCCGGGGTCGGCGTTCTGCGGGTCGTCCCACGGCTCCAGGTCCTGGGCGGCGCAGGCGGCCCGGGTCTGGGCCCGGCTGATCGGCAGCAGCGGGCGCAGGTAGCGGCCGTGGCGTTCGGCCATCCCGGCCAGTGAGCGCGCCCCCGAGCCGCGGGCCAGGCCCAGCAGTACGGTCTCGGCCTGGTCGTCCCGGGTATGCCCGAGCAGGATCGCGGCGGCGCCGGCGGCCCGGGCGGCTTCGTCCAGGGCCCGGTACCGAGCCGCCCGCGCGGCGCCCTCCGGCCCCGGGTACTCCTCCCGCCCCGCCCCGCCCTCGCGACCCGGCTCGCCCGGGCGGCCCGGCCCGGCCTCGCGACCCGCCCCGGCCTCGCGGTCCAGTTCAGCCCCACGACCCGGCCCGGCCTCACGACCCGCTGCGGCCTCGCGGTCCAGTTCAGCCGCACGACCCGGCCCGGCCTCACGGCCCGCTGCGGCATCATCGGCCGCCCCGCCCTCGCGGCCCGGCTCGCCCTGGCGCCCCAGCTCGCCCTGGCGCCCCAGCTCGCCCTGGCGGCCGGGCCCGGCCTCGCGACCCGGGCCGGCCTCGCGGTCCAGCTCAGCCGCACGACCCGGCCCGGCCTCACGACCAGCTGCGGCAT
>Ga0102924_1005437_pt1 | contig 12368 bp, 13 predicted proteins | sample PaiPotPPM11metaG_FD_80116 | JGI IMG/M metagenome (GOLD analysis project Ga0102924, IMG submission 80116) | Iron sulfur acid spring bacterial and archeal communities from Banff, Canada, to study Microbial Dark Matter (Phase II) - Paint Pots PPM... ... | reverse complement strand
GTTTCCGGCCCGACCCAATTGGGTTTCCGGCCGGAGCCGTAACCGATGTTTCCATGATCGTGGTTGATCGGGGGCGATAGTTGCAACCGATCCACCACGATCATGGACGGCGGCAGCCGGACGCGCGGGGATCGGCGGCCCGGCGCGCGGGAAGCGGCATCCGGGCCGGCACCAGCCGGGCAAACGGGACAGCGTTCAACTTTGCCGGGACCCTGGGGAGCCCGGAGGTCGCGATGCGAATGGCGCGGGCGCTCGATGAGCGGGTCCGGCTGTCCAGCCCGGTCCGCAGCCTCCGCCAGACCAACGGCAGCGTCGAGATCGCGGCCGACGGCGTCAAGCTGAGGGCGCAGCGCGTGGTGATGGCCACGCCGCCCGCGGTCGCGGCCAGAATCGATTTCGACCCGGCCTTGCCGGGCGCCCAGGCGAACCTGCTGCGCCGGTACCTCCCGGGCGTGGTCATCAAGACGATCCTCAGCTACGACGAGCCGTTCTGGCGCGGCCAGGGTCTCACCGGCGAGACCGGGGCGCCCGTTCCGATCACGATCGGCCAGTCCCCCCGCAGCGCGTCACCCGGCGTACTGACCAGCTTCGCGATCGGGCCCAAGGCGCTCCGGCTGGCCGCGCTCTCGCCAGAGGACCGGCGCCAGGCGTGGCTGGACGAACTGGCCAAGCGCCTCGGTCCCCGGGCTCGCCGGCCGAGTGCGTACCTGGAAACCGACTGGTCGGCCGAGCCGTGGTCGCTCGGCGGCATGATCGGGCACCTGCCGCCGGGCGTGCTCACCAGCTACGGCCCGGCCATCCGCCAGCCGGCCGGCCACGTCCACTGGGCCGCGTCGGAGTGGGCCACGACCATGCACGGCCTGATGGAAGGGGCGGTCCGCTCCGGAGAGCGGACCGCCGATACCGTCCTGGAGACCCTCGGCTGAACCTCGCGCGGGCCCGGCTTGCGCATCCCCCGCCGGCCGGGCCGGCCGCGCGCATTACGTGACGTCGCGCGGCACGGGCGTCTGCGCGGCACGGGCGCAGATCACGATCGCGAGTCGGCCTCGTCGGGGGCCGGCGGGCCCGGCTAGACGAGGCCGGCGAAGTCGCGCAGCAGCGCGGACTTGGACTTGGCCCCGACCACCTGCCGGACGACCTCGCCGCCGGAGAACGCATGCAGGGTCGGGACGGCCAGCACGCCGTACCTCTGCATGGTCTGCGGGTTCTCGTCGGTGTTGAGCTTGACCACGTCGATCTGGCCCGCGTACTCCTCGGCGATCGCCTCGAGCACCGGGGCCACCATGCGGCACGGGCCGCACCACTGCGCCCAGTACTCCACGATGACCGGCCTGGGGTTGCGCAGGACCTCGCGGTCGAAGGTCTCGTCGGTCACGACCTTGGTCGCGCTCATGCCAGTTGTTCCTCTCGCGGTGCCGGCTCGCCGAGGTGCAGCGCCACGCAGTCGTCGCCGTTGCCGTGCTCGCACACCTCGACCAGGCGGCGCAGGCGGCACTGGAGCAGCGCGAGCTCCCCGATTTTCTGATTGATCGCACCGAGCTTGGCCTGGGCCGCGCGGACGATGTCGTCGGTGGACCGGGCCTCGGCCGGGCCGAGCAGATCGGCGATCTCGCCGAGGGTGAAGCCCAGCCGCCGGGCCCGCCGGATGAAGGCCAGGCGCCACCGGTCGGCCTCGGTGTACTCCCGGAAGCCCGAACCGTGGCGCTCGGGCAGCGCGAGCAAGCCCCGGCGCTGGTAGAAGCGCACGGTCTCGACGCCGACGCCCTCGGCGGCGGCGAACTTCCCGATCGTCATCCCGGCCATGGTGCACAAGCTAGCCGCCGTACCTCGGTACGGAGTCAAGCGATCCGCGCGACCGCCAGACCGGGCCCGGCCCGGCGGGGCCGGGCCCGGCGGCCTGGCCGCCGGCTGACGCCGCCCTTTTGTTTAGCTTGCACAAGCCGGCCGTCGAGGAGTTTGCGGGCTAGCACAAGATCGTTTGCCTGGACTCAGGTTCGGCGGCGAAACCTTGCATGCGTGTCAGTCGGCCTCTAGCATCCAAGGCAAAATCAAATACTCCCGACGAAGACTCTGTCACGTACTTGGGTTTGCGCGCCGCCGCCTGCGGCCCCGTGGCGACGGCACGGCGAGCATCCGCCCGCCACGCCAAAGGGGCACATTTCAATGCCATCACCACCCGGAGGTGGGGATAGGTGAGGATGCGGGAGCAGGCCTCAGGTGCGCGCGCGGTCGTGGCCCTGGCCGCGGTCATCGCCATACTCGCGGCGGGCTGCAGCAGCAAGAACGGTGGCTCGTCAGGAGGCAGCAGCCCGGCGGCGGGCGGCACGCCGAGCAGCACGACGGTGAGCACGTCGCAGTGCGGCACCAAGCCGGGCGTGAAGGCGACAGGGACGCCGATCGCGCTCGGCGGGATCGTTACCGACCAGCCCGGAACCTCGTTCACGGACATCGCGAACATGGCCAGCGCCTACTTCACCTGCGTGAACAACAACGGCGGCGTGAACGGCCACCCGGTCAAGTACTACATCGAGACCGAGCAGACCAACCCGGCCCAGATCGCGGCCGACGCCAAGCAACTGGTCCAGACCGATCACGTGGTCGGCATCGTCGGGAACACGAGCATCATCGAGTGCTCGATCGACTCCAGCTACTGGCAGCACCTCGGCTACGACATCATCGACTCGGGCATCGCGCCGGAATGCTGGTCGACTCCCAGCAGCGCGGCGGTCAACATGGGACCGCGCTACAGCTCCGACGGGGCCGTGCAGTACGCGCTCACGCAGCACGTATCCAAGATCGTGTTCGACCAGTCCAACGTCCCGGGCACCGGGTACATCGCGGCCGGGCCGTCCGCGCTCGCGTCCGCCGCGCACGTGCCGATCACGCAGCTCACCGAGAACGTCCCGATCACCGACGCCGACTCGGTGGCGATCAAGGAGGTCGACGACGCGGGTCCGGCCGGCGCCGTGGTGCTCAACTTCACCCCGCCGGAGGCCCTGGTCATCCTGCAGGCCGCGCAGAAGCTCGGCCTGGAGGACCGGGTCAAGCTGTGGGGCTGCTCGACGCCGTGCAACACCGACTTCCTGGCTCAGTCGCTGGGCCCGAAGTGGGACAAGAAGCTGTTCGTCAACGCTGAGCTGACCCCGCCGGACTTCACCAGCACCGCGACGATGAACCTCTACAAGGCGATCTTCGAGCAGTACGGCAAGAAGTCGGTCTCGGGCGGCATCGGCAGCTTCAGCCAGATGGGCTTCACCGAGGCCGAGATCGCCGTGCACGCGCTGGAATCCGTCACGGGCTCGTACACGGTGGCCAGCGTCAACGCCGCGTTCCGGGCGGTGGCGAACTTCAACACCGGCATGCTGTGCCAGCTCTGGACCTACGGCAACTACCCGATGCACATCCCCAACAACGAGGACTACACGGTCACGCCGGAGAACGGGAAGATGGCGACGGTCCAGGGCTGCACGCAGATCTCGTCGGTCGACCCGCAGATCGCGGCGTACCGCAAGGCCGCTGGCGTGGCCTCGATGGCTCCGGCCGGCTGAGGACGATGCCGAGCTGGCAGGACTTCCAGCCGTTCATCGTGAGCGGCCTGGCCCTGGGCGGGGTCTACGCCCTGTCCGGGGTCGGAATGGTCGTGCTCTACCAGGCCACCGGGGTGGTGTACCTGGCGTTCGGCGCCGTCGGCGCGATGGGCGCCCTGATCGCGTGGTCCCTGATCAACGCGGGCGTCCCGGGCTGGGTGGGCTGGCTGGCCTGCGTCGCGTTCGCCGGGGTGGTGACGCTCGGCTACGGGATGGTGTTCGGCCCGGCGCTGGCGAAACGAGACCCGCTGATCAAGGCGGTGGCCACGCTGGGGCTGACGCTCGTCCTGTTCGGGCTGATGGACCTGTTGTGGACGACCAGCGGCGGGGAATCGCGCGCGATCACGCTGCCCACCGACAACAGCGGGTTCATGATCGGCCAGGTCCAGGTGAACTGGACCCAGGTGCTCGGGCTGGGCGTCGGCGTGGCGATCACCGTCGGCATCGGGGCGTTCCTGCGCTACACCAAGCTCGGGACCGCGATGCGGGCCATGGCCGGCGACCGTGAGATCACCGCGACGCTGGGCGTGCCGGTCCGGCGGGTAGAGGCGGCGGCCTGGCTCGGCTGCGGCGTCCTGGCCGGCGTGGCCGGGCTGCTGCTCGCCGACCTCGTGGCGCTGGATGCCACCACGCTCACCTTCCTGGTGATCTCCTCGCTGGCCGCGGCGCTGATCGCCCGGCTGCGGTCGATCACGCTCACGTTCGTGGCCGCGATCGTGGTCGGCGTGGTCCACGACCTGCTGACCCCGGTCCAGTCGCTCACCAACTACCGCGACATGACCCCGTTCGTGCTCGCGGCCGTCGCGCTGCTGGTACTGTCCCGCCGCCGCGTGATGACCAGCTCACGCGAGGAGATGTAGTGCTGGACGTCGCGGAAGCCGCCGCCGGCGCCCGGCCGCGCTGGCCGCTGCGCAGGCCGGACACCCGGACGCTCACCCGGGCGGGCGTGATCGGTGTCCTGCTGGCGTTCGTGCTGTTCGCGCTGCCGCAACTGCTGAGCCTCTACTACGTCGACGCGATGACCCAGGTGGCCGTGTACTCGATGGTCACGCTCGGGCTCGGGGTGCTGGTCGGCCGGGTCGGCCTGGTCTCGCTCGGCCAGGTCGCGGTGCTGGCCATCGGGGCGTGGACGGCCGCCCGGCTGCTGTTCGCCACGTCCATGCCCTACCCGCTCGTCCTGCTGGAGGCGGGCGTGATCACGATGGTGGCGGGCATGGTGATCGGGCTGCCCGCGCTGCGCCTGCGCGGGTTGTACCTGGCGCTGATCACGCTGATGCTGGCGGGCGCGATCACGGTCGTCCTCGCCACGGTCAATTTCCCGAACGGGGGCCACGGCTTCCTGGGCTACAACGGCAGCTCGGTGCATATCCCGCCGATCCGCCGCCCCGGCATCGCGGCCAGCGATCCCGCCTACTTCCGCTTCGCCGTGGTCGTCGCGGCGCTGATGTTCCTGCTGGCCGCGGTGCACCTGCGGACCCGGCCCGGGCGGGCCTGGGCGGCCATCCGGCAGAGCGAGCCCGCGGCTCTGGCCGCCGGGATCAACACCACGCTGTACAAGCTGTGGGCCCTGGCCCTGGCCTCGTTCATCACCGGCGTGGCCGGCGGCGTGCTGGCCGGCGCGGTCCACTACCTGTACTCGATCGACTTCCCGACCCAGGACTCGATCACGCTGCTGGCCGTGGTGCTGATGGGCGGCGCCTACAGCCTGTGGGGCGCGGTCATCGCCGCGCTGCTGCTCCAGCTCCTGCCGGCGCTGCTCAACAACTGGGGCGTCTCGGCGGACTGGCTGACGATCCTGTTCGGCCTCGGCGTGCTCCAGGTCCTGACCACCGCCCCGGCCGGGCTGGCCGACCAGGTGCCCAAGGATCTCGCGCGCCTCGGCCGCCTGCTGCGCGCCCTGGCCCGCCGGCTCGCGCCCTCCGGGGGCCCCGAGTGAGCGGCCCACGGGGCGCGATCGAGGTCAGCGGGCTGACCGTCCGCTTCGGCGGCGTCACCTCGCTGGACGCGATGAGCGTGACGTTCGAGCGCGGGACCTGTGGCCTGATCGGGCCGAACGGCGCGGGAAAGACGACGTTCTTCAACGTCCTGAGCGGCTTCGTCCGGCCCGCCGCCGGCACGGTGCGCGCGTTCGGCGAGGACCTGCTGTCGATGGCGCATTTCCGCCGGGCCCGGTGGGGAGTGCGGCGGACGTTCCAGACCGAGCAGGCCATCGAGGAGCTGTCGGTCTTCGACAACGTCGCGATGGTGCACGAGCATTCGAGGCTGGGCGGGACCTCGCGGCGCCGCGACGTGCTCGGCGCGATCTCGTTCGTCGGGCTGGACGCCGACCCGTACGCCAAGGTCGCCGCGCTCGCGGCCGGCCAGCGCCGGCTGGTCGAGGTGGCCCGCGCCGTGGTCGGCCGGCCGAAGCTGGTCCTGCTGGACGAGCCCGCCGCCGGACTGCCGGACGAGGAGACCGAGCACCTCGGGGCGGTGATCCGCGCGATCGGTGAGCAGACCGGCGCGCTGACCATCCTCGTCGACCACGACATGAGCCTGGTGTCGGCCTGCTGTTCGACGACCGCCGTGCTCGACTTCGGCAGGCTGATCGCGTCCGGTCCCACCGCCGAGGTGCTCCGCGACGACCGGGTGATCAGCGCGTACCTGGGCACGGCCGAGGTCGAGACGTCATGACGGAGCCGAAGGCCGGGCGAGCCGCCTCCGGCGGTAAAAAGAAGAGCACCACTCTCGCGTTGCGGGCGCTCACCGTCGAGCGCGGCGGGCGGGCCGTGGTCCGGGACGTCACGATCGAGATCCCGGCGGGCGAGGTGACCGCGCTGCTCGGGCCGAACGGGGCCGGGAAGTCCAGCCTGGTGCTGGCGGTCGGCGGCGTCCTGCGCCCGCAGGCGGGATCGGTGCTCCTGGACGACCGCGACTGGGCCGGCCGCCGGCCCGAGCGGATCCGCGGGGCCGGGATCGCGATCGTGCCCGAGGGGCGGCGGCTGCTTTCCGACCTGACGGTCGAGGACAACATCCGGGTCGCCACCTACGCGCTGCCCGCGGCGCAGGCGCGGGCCGGGCGGGACCGGGCGCTGGAGCTGTTTCCGGAGATCTCCCGGCGGCTGTCGGCCCCGGCCCGGATGCTGTCCGGCGGCGAGCAGCAGATGGTCGTGCTGGCTCAGGCCCTGGTCTCGCAGCCGCGCTACATGCTGATCGACGAGCTCTCGCTCGGGCTGGCCCCGGTCGTGGTCAACCGGCTGATCCCGGCTATCCGCGCGGTGGCCGAATCGGGCATCGGGGTGCTGCTGATCGAACAGTTCGCGACCGTGGCGCTGGGCCTGGCCCACCACGCGCACGTCATGGAGGGCGGGCGGCTGCGCTTCTCCGGCCTGGCCCGGGAGCTGCGCGAGCAGCCCGAGCTGCTCCGCTCGGCGTACCTGCTGCGCGGCAGCACCACCGCCCCCGGGCGGCCGACGGCACCGGGCACGAGCTGATGCGGGCCGCGGTCACCGAGGGCGTCGGCCGCATGGTCGTGCGCGAGCAGCCCGAGCCCGCCCCGCCGGGCCCGGGCCAGGTCGTGATCCGCCCCGAGGCGGTGGGGATCTGCGGCTCGGACTACCACTTCTTCGCCGGGGAGTTGTCCGAGGCGGCGGGCGGCGGGCGGTTCCCCCGCATCCAGGGCCACGAGCTGGCGGGCGCGATCACCGCGCTCGGTCCCGGCTGCCGGGCCGGGCTCGAGGCCGGGCAGCGCGTCGCGGTGTGGCCGCTGCACCCGTGCGGGCACTGCTACCCGTGCGGTGTCGGACGGCCGAACGCCTGCGACAACTTCGCGCTGAGCGGGATCCATCTCGACGGCGGCCTGCAGGAACGCCTGGTGATCGGGCAGGACCAGGTGTTCGTGGTTAAGGCCGCCGACGCGGAGATCGCGGCGCTGGCCGAGACGGTCTCGATCGCCGTACGCGCGGTGAACCGGGCCGGGATCCGGCCCGGCGAGCGGGCCGTGGTCCTCGGCGCCGGGCCGATCGGGCAGTGCATCGGCCTGGTCGCCCGCGAGCGGGGCGCCGAGGTCCTGATCATCGACCTGCTGGCCGGCCGGCTCGCGCTGAGCCGCGAACTGGGCGCGCAGACGCACCTGTGGCAGGACCCGGACGAGACCGTGGCGTTCGCGCGGCGCTGGGCGGCCCCGGCGGGCCCGCCGGCCGCGTTCGACGCCACCGGCGCCGCCGCGGCGACCGCGGCCATGGTCCGCATGGTCGCCTCGGCCGGCCGGGCGGTGCAGGTCGGGATGTCGAACGAGGAGGCGGCGATCAGGGTCGGCAGCCTGACCGAGAAGGAACTCGACCTGCTCGGGGTGAGCTGCTGCGGCGCGGCGGAGTTCGCCGAGGCCGTGGCCGTGGTGGAGCGCAGCGGCGACCTGCTGGCCCGGCTGATCAGCCACGAGTTCGGCCTGGCCGAGGCGCCCGAGGCGATCAGGTTCGCGATGGGCCATCCGGCCGAGGTGATGAAAGTGATCATCCGCATAGAAAGGGGCCAGACATGACCACCAACGACGACGTCATCAAGGGCTACGTGGAGATCGAGTCGCGTATCGACAAGATGCGGGACAAGTACGCGCTGCAAGAAGGCTATGTTGACGGAGCCGGTTCGCCGTGGGTTCCGTTCGTGCCTAATGTCTTTATCAAGCACCTCACGTTCGATGTCCGCAGCAGCAGCGCCGCGAACGTGCTCTGGGTCCAGGCCGGCGGCGAACTCGGCCGGCACCGCCACCGCGGGCCGGTGTCGGGCTACGTGATCGAGGGCACGTGGGCTTACCGGGAGTACTCCTGGGTGGCCAAGGCCGGCGACTTCGTGCGGGAAAGCCCGGGGCGCACGCACACGCTGTACTCCGAGGAGGGCATGAAGACGTTCTTCTGGCTGAACGGCCCGCTGGAGTTCCTCGACCCTGAGGACCGGGTGGTGGAGACCGTCGACGTGTTCTGGTTCATCAACCACTACGAGACCTACTGCCAGGAGAAAGGTATCCCGCTGGACCGGCGCCTTTACTTGTGACGCTGCCCCGCCAGGGAGATAGTGTCCTCACGTCGGCCCGACCTCGGAAGGCAGGAGGACGTCATGAGCATCCTGGGGACCCGGGTGGTCCGGACCGAGGATCCCCGGCTGCTGACGGCCGGCGGAACGTACGTGGACGACGTGCGCGCCCCGGAACTCGCGGCCGCGGTGCGGGCCACGTTCGTGCGCAGCCCGATCGCGCACGCGATGGTCACCGGCATCGACGTATCGGCGGCGCTCGGGGCCGAGGGCGTGGTCGCCGTCCTGACCGTGGCGGACATGGACGACCTGGGGCCGCCTCCGCCACCGCCGGAAGATGGCGGAGACGACGAGCCCGGCGGCGAGGCCGCCCCGGTCCCGCTCGGCGGCCTCTGGGCCGAGCCGCTGCTCGCGGTGGACCGGGTCCGCTTCGTCGGCGAGCCGGTCGCGATCGTGCTCACCGACGATCGCTACCAGGGCGAGGACGCGGCCGAACTGGTCAGCGTGGACTACGAGCCGCTGCCCCCGGTCGCGAACGCCGAGACCGCGCTCGCGGGCGAAACCCTGCTGTTCCCCGGGACCAAGTCGAACATCGCCGCGATGGCGGGCGTGACCGGTAACGGCAGCGCGGGTGACGGCTCCATCTTCGACGGCTGCGATGTCGTGGTCGAGCAGGCCATCGGCAACCAGCGCCTCGCGCCGGTGCCGATGGAGGGCCGCGCCGTCGCTGCGGCCTGGGCGGACGGCAAGCTGACCGTCTGGGTCAGCACGCAGAACGCGCAGATCTCGCGGTTCATCCTGGCGGGCGCGCTCGGCCTCGACCCGGACGCGATCCGGGTGATCGCGCCGGACGTCGGTGGCGGGTTCGGGGCCAAGATCGGTATCGACCGGGACGGGCTGATCGTGGCCTGGGCGGCGAAGCACACCGGGCGCCCGGTGCGCTGGGCGGAAACCCGCAGCGAGAACATGACCGGGATGACGCACGGCCGGGCCCAGCGGCACGTCATCAAGATCGGCGGGACCAGGGACGGGCGCATCCTGGCCTACGCCCTGGACGTCGTGCAGGACACCGGGGCGTTCCCGAGGATGGGCGGATTCCTGCCCTCCCTGACCAACCTGATGGCGACGGGCCCGTACGCGATCGGTCAGGTGCAGGCCAGCTACCGGGTCGTGGTCACCAACACCACCCCGATCAGCGCCTACCGGGGCGCCGGGCGGCCCGAGGCGACGGCCGCGGTCGAGCGGGCCGTCGACCTGTTCGCCGCCGAGACCGGCCTGGACCCGGGCGAGGTGCGCCGGATCAACCTGGTGCCCATCGACCAGTTCCCCTACAGCACCCCGTCCGGGGCCACCTACGACACCGGCGACTACGTGACCGCGCTGGACAAGGTGCTGGCGGGGGCGGGCTACGCGGAACTGCGGGCCGAGCAGGCCCGGCGGCGCGAACGCGGCGACGTGCTCCAGCTCGGCATCGGCCTGGCCAGCTACGTGGAGATCACCGCCGCGGACGCGGCCGGCGGCGAGACCGCCCGGCTTGTGGTGCACGGCGACGGGACGGCCACGGTCTACACCGGCAGTTCCGCGCACGGCCAGGGCCACCACACGGTCTGGGCCATGCTGGTCGAGTCCGAGCTGGGCATCCCGATGGCCGACGTGACCGTGATCCACGGCGACACCGACCTGATCCCGGCGGGCGTGGGCACGTACGCGTCGCGGTCCCTGCAGCTCGGCGGGGTCGCCGTGCAGAAGGCCGCCGTCGACGTCAAGGACCAGGCCCGGCTGGTGGCCGCCGACCTGATGGAAGCCAGCGAGGCCGACCTCGAGCTGGACACCGAGCGCGGGGTCTGGCAGGTCCGCGGCGACCCGGCTACCAGCCGGACCTGGGCCGAGATCGCCGGGCACGCCGGGGCGGAGGGCCTGACGGCGGCCACCAACTTCACCGAGGGACAGCCGACGTTCCCGTTCGGGACCCACCTCGCGGTGGCCGAAGTCGACACCGAGACCGGCAAGGCCCGGCTGATCCGGCACGTCACCGTGGACGACGCGGGGACGGTGGTCAGCCCGGTCCTGGCCGAGGGGCAGCGGCACGGCGGCATCGCCCAGGGCGTGGCCCAGGCCCTGCTGGAAGAGATGGTCTACGACGCCGACGGCAACCCGGTCACCGCCACGCTGGTCGACTACGCGATCATCACGGCCGCCGAGCTGCCCAGCTTCGAGCTGCTGGCCAGCGAGACCCCGACCACCGTCAACCCGCTGGGGGTCAAGGGCATCGGGGAGGCCGGCACGATCGGCGCCACCCCGGCCACGCAGAACGCGGTCATCGACGCGCTCGGCCACCTCGGCGTCCGCCACATCGACATGCCGCTCACGCCGAACCGGGTCTGGGCGGCGATCAACGCGGCCGGCGAGAACGGAGGGAGCCGATGAAGATCTCAATGACTGTGAACGGGAGTGAGATCGGTGGCGAGGTACCGGACCGGACCTTGCTCGTGCATTTCCTGCGCGAGGTGGCCGGGCTGACCGCCGCCAACGTGGGCTGTGACACGAGTTCCTGCGGGGCGTGCACGGTCCTGCTGGACGGGCGGTCGGTCAAGTCGTGCACGCTGCTGGCCGCGCAGGCCGACGGGCGCGACGTGGTCACGGTCGAGGGGCTGACCAGCGGGCCGGACGACCTGCACCCGATGCAGCGCGCGTTCCGGGCCGAGCACGCGCTGCAGTGCGGATTCTGCACCCCGGGCATGGTCATGGCCGCGGTCTCGCTGCTGGCCGAGAACCCGTCGCCCACCGAGGAGGAGGTGCGCACGGCCCTGGAGGGCAACCTCTGCCGGTGCACCGGCTATCACAACATCGTCCGGGCCGTGCTGGCCGCGGCCCGCGACGGGGCCGCTTCCGCGAGCCCGGCTGCGGGCCAGGCCGCGGCCGCGAGTCCGGCCGGGCCAGGGCGGCCGGCATGATCCCGGCGCCGTTCACCTACCGGCGGGCCGGGTCCGTCGACGAGGCCCTGGGGCTGGCCGCCGAGGGCGGCGAGGACGCGAAGTTCCTGGCCGGCGGGCATTCGCTGCTCCCGCTCATGAAGCTGCGCCTGGCCGTCCCCGAGACGCTGATCGACATCGGCCGGCTCGGCGAGCTGCGCTACGTCCGCTCCGGCGACGGCCACATCGCGGTCGGCGCGCTGTCCACGCACAGCGACCTGGCCACGTCCGGCCTGCTGGCCCGGGAACTGCCGCTGCTCGCGCACGCCGCCGGCCAGGTGGGCGACCCGCAGGTCCGGCACTGCGGGACGATCGGCGGGTCGCTGGCCCACGCCGACTCCGCGGCCGACCTGCCCGCCGTGGCCCTGGCCCTGGACGCCGTCCTGGTCGCCCGCGGCCCGTCCGGCACCCGGGAGATCGCGGCCGGGGACTTCTTCCAGGGCCTGTTCGAGTCGGCCCTGCAACCCGGCGAGCTGCTCACCGAGATCCGCGTCCCCCGGCCGCAGGCGCCGGCCCGCTGGGCGTTCCAGAAGTTCACCAAGCGGGCCATCGACTGGGCCATCGTCGGCGTCGCGGTCCAGGGCAGCAACGTGGCCCTGGTCAACATGGGCCAGACCCCCGTCCGGGCCAGCGCGGTCGAGCAGGCCCTGGCCGCGGGCGCCGCGCCGGGTGACGCCGCCGCCCACGCCGCCGACCAGACCAGCCCGCCCGAGGACCTCAACGCCGACCGCCCCTACCGCGAGCACCTGGCCCGCGTCCTAGTCGCCCGCGCCCTAGAAGAGTCCGCCGCCCGCCCCTAACC
>Ga0102924_1005433_pt1 | contig 12371 bp, 9 predicted proteins | sample PaiPotPPM11metaG_FD_80116 | JGI IMG/M metagenome (GOLD analysis project Ga0102924, IMG submission 80116) | Iron sulfur acid spring bacterial and archeal communities from Banff, Canada, to study Microbial Dark Matter (Phase II) - Paint Pots PPM... ... | reverse complement strand
AGCCAGTTGGCCGTTGACCAGACCGAAACCACGCTATCCACCTCTGGCTTCTCGTTCTCCAGCCGCACCTTGATCTGGAGCAACTGGCCGCGAGTCAGCGAACGCAGGTGATAGACGCTCTCCAGGTGGTCGAGCATATCGACGCCGGAGATGCAACTGAGCAGATCAAACCCAAGCTGATCGCGCAAGAAACGACAGACCGCCACCAGATTGGTGCGATCGATATCCAGGCTGAGATATTCGCCCTTCAACGTCTGTGTCTCGACTGGCTTGCCAGTAATCTGAGCAATGGGGGCCAGATCGCGCGCGAGCGCGGCATTCTGGTCGCGGTAGCCACCTTTGGGAGTCGTGAGACTTTTGCCACGTGGTACTAAATCCATCGGATCACTCCCTTGCGCCAGGCGTACGCAAGGCCGAGCGCGAGCACAACGATGAAGAAGAGGATCTCAATAAAGCCGAAGACGCTTAATTGCTTGAAGATGACCGCCCAGGAGATGATAAAGACAATATCTACATCGAAGGCAACAAAAAGTAGAGCAAAGATGTAGAAGCCCAGGGGGTACTGAACCCATGCGGAGCCGATGGGAGTTTCGCCAGACTCGTAGGTTTGTAGTTTCTCTTTGGTTTTTTTCTTAGGAGCGAGAAAGCCGCCTAAAGTAGCCGCAAGCATGGCAAAGCCAAAGCCCGCAGCCAGCATAATACCCGCATATAAGTAACCAATATTGGTAGGTGTTGACAACGCCCTTCCCTCCAAATAGTCGCCGTTGTTTAGAACAAGGCTAGAAATGCTGTTTTGATTATAGCACAGAGGGAAGACTGCGACAATTGATCAGGACCATACCAGGGAAGAGCCTGTGCGAACACGGCGGCCTGCCGCCGTGTTCGCACAGGCTCTTCCCTGGTATGAATGTCCTACATTGGTGGCAAATCAGGTACAGTGACGGTTTCAGGCTTGGCTAGTAATTGAACACCAGTCAGGCCGGTGCGCGTGTTGAGTTCAGCGAACTGCGCCACAATTACCGACACATTGTCCTCACCGCCGCCTTCAAGAGCCGCTTTGATCAGTTCCTGGCCGGTCTTATTGGGATCGCTGGCAGGCTTGCTCAAGACCTGTTGAATCAGAGGGTCACGCACCATATCCCAGAGGCCATCGGAGCAGAGCAGCAGCTTATCGCCAGGCTGCAATTCTACAGTAAATGTATCGACCTCCACCATTTCCTTTTCGCCCAAACTGCGGTAGATCTGATTGCGTTTGGGGTGGGTGTAGATGTCATCGGGCTGGATGATGCCAGCCTCGACCAGGCTCGCCACAACCGAGTGATCATTGGTCACTTTGGAGAGTCCCTGGCCCTCGCGATAGAGATACGTGCGGCTATCACCGACGTTCGCCACATAGGCCGTCGAGCCCACCACCAGGGCCGCAGTCATGGTAGTTCCCATGTCGGCGCGCAGTTCAACGTTGCGATCATGCACAGACTGGTTGGCGTTTTGCACGCCGTCGTTCATCAGTTGGAGAAACGCGTTATCGTCCATCGGCTCGCTACTCGTGACCCTGGGCAGCATAAAATCTATGATGGTCTGGATGGCCCGGCGGCTGGCGTCCTGCCCATTGGCATGTCCACCCATACCGTCCGCCACCACAAACAGGCCGAATTGCTGAGGCTCGGAATTATGCGTCCTGGCCCCCTGCATCGCGAAGAGGCTGTCCTCGTTCGGCTTATGCTTGCGCTTGATGCCGGGATCTGAGCGTGTGCCTACCGTAAGGCTCAAATTACGCCCATGCAACTGCTGAAGATTCTCAATTGTCTCCTGTTCAGCAACCAATTGCTGACGTTTGACTGTCGTCTCGCTGCTATCGCCATTGGGACTAGGCGGAAACTGGACTGTTTGCTGTTCGCTAATAAAGGCTGCGGAGGGCGGGAGAGGCGCATTCCCCATCAGGCGTATATTCAGGCCCGAAGCGCTCGGTGCGAGCGGGAACCGGCAGTGAGGACACATGGCATCGCTCAAGCGCACCGGTTTATGGCAGTTCGGGCAGGCAGCTTCGGGTGCCTGTGTCGGAACCTGTTGGGTGCGCTGGCGCTGGACCTCCGCCTCAGCGATGCGCCGGGCCTCCAACTGCTCAGCCGCGAAACGCTCCAGTTCACGCCTGCGCCGATGCACTCGCCCAACCAGCAGCGTCACCAGAATCAGCAGCAGAATGAGCACTAGCAACGTGGACCCCAGACCAACCAGGAGAAGCCAGGAAAAGGTCGGAGAACTCGTCGTGGCTGGCGTCGCAAGCGAGGGAGGCACATGCTGGAGAGCAAGCGCATCAAAATTTTGCGGTGCCACGAATGCGGAGTTGAGCACACGCATCTGCTTCAAGTAGCCATGAGCCAGGGTATACTGCGGCGTATGCAGCGAGGGCGCGCCATAAAACGCGTCGATGCCAGCATTCCAGCAGGACGCGACGTGCGCGCCATCGACGCAGGCTTGTGGAGAAGCGACTGGTGGCGCTTGAACAGGGAGATTTGCCTGTGTCCAGAGCGTCTGCAACGAGGTCAGAGGGATAACAGGACCGAGTCCACTATTGACGGACATGCCCACAAGCTGGCCATTGACATCGACAATCGGCGTACCACCTTCGAACATGTTTGCCACTCCGGAAGAAGATGGGACGCTGCCCGCACTTAGCGCTGGATTGATAATCTCCGGTTTGAGATAATCCTGGGGAGTCGCTTTTTCATTGACCGTAGGGAATGGGAAAATCTGTCCCGATTGGTTCACAGAACCATTGGTCAAACCAACCTCCTCACTGCTGCCTGGAGCCGTACTGGCAGAAGTAAAATTCGGCGTCAGGTAGGGTTCGCCTGCTGAGCTCTGGAAAGAGAAGAACGTCGAGGAGCTCTGGCCAAGTGAAGAGGGAAAGGTCATCACATCCTCAACCGTTGCCGGAGCGCTTCCAACCTCGTCATTGCAGGTAAAAACATTCTGCGTGGTTGAGCAAACGAGGTGTCCCAGGAGAAAACCATGGTTAACCGCGTGATACTCATTGCTGGCCCAGATCGCAACGCCAATCAACGATTTACTCTCTCCCGCAGATCCACAAGTAGACATTTTTGCTCTGACTATATTACCATCGGTCAGTATCCAGTTGCGATACGCAGACGTGTGGACACTGGACACCAACACACCCAGGCCAGTACAGATCACCGGGGTTGTGGGAGTATTAGTCGCAGTTGTTGTGTCAGCATAGGTCGCAACCAGGCGCACAAGCGAGACGCCAACCTTATCGCGAATATAATTTTGCGTGGGAGTGGAAGAAAAAGCACCTGCTGGCTCGTTTGAGCGAGCAAAAGCAGCGGAGGGCAGCAACAATTGCCACGCGAGTAAAGCCCCAACTACGAGAGCCAAGGTGCAGCGACCAGGGTTTGTACATATACGGGACATGAAATGCTGTGTACTCATGTGCTCCTTCTTCCTCAGGTGGGCATTGCGCCTGCTCATTAAGCTCGCTCGCTCACGCGTCCCACTCGGTTCCACAAAGTTTATTAGCGCCCCAACACGCCGCGCAAACGTTGCAACATCGCTTGCGCCTGCCCGTGGGTTGGCTGGGCATTCACCACAAAACTACATTGCTGCCAGGCTTCCTCTAACTTGCCTTCGCGCTCGTACACCTGGGCCAGCACAAAGCGGCTGGTATAGTCTGCGGCATTGAGGGTTAGCACCTGAACAAAAGCCCGTTCAGCCAGCGCGAGTTGACCAGGTTGGCCAGGTGGACTCAAACGCAGGGCGAGCTGGCCGATCTCATAGTGAAGATCGGGGCGTCGGGCCTCAATGGCCACAGCTTCCTGGTATTCATGCAGAGCCGCAGGAAGCTGGTTGGTCTTTTCATAACTTTTTGCCAGGCCACGATGAGCCTCGAAATCGCGTGGATTGAGGCGCAGAGCCTGGGTATAGGGTAGAATAGCATGAGCAGGCTGGTTGCGAATATACAGATAGACATCACCCACCAGGCGATGTGTCTCAGGATCGTTATTATTGTACTGCAAAGAACGGTTATAGGCCTGGATCGCCATCTCCGACTGGGGAGGCTGGCGGCGCGCAAAAACCTGGCCATACAATTTATGCAGCACCGCGTTCATCGGCTCCAACTGGTATGCCTGCTGAAGAGTACCAAAAGCCGCCTCAATTCGTCCGCCATTGAGATGCTCCTGAGCCTGGCGCAGGAAGGCTCCCGCCGGACCAGTGAAGCCGCCGGGGCCAGATGGTGCCGAACCCGCTGAAGGCCGACTGGGCGTTAAACGTTCAGGACTTCCTCCCAGGACAGTTGGCAGTGTAGACGCCCCTTGCGCGGAAGGCGGCGGCAGATTGATGACGGCACGCTCCATCTCAGCCGCGCTGGTCCAACGACCTGGCAGATCAGGTGAGAGCGCCCTCGTGATCACTTGCTCAAAGGCTGGCGAAATATCCGGGCGCAGGACACGAACAGGCGGGAACGCAAAGATATTGGGCTTATTATTGGCTGCATCGTGGTGCGTCAATACGCGATGCAGGGTGGCACCCAGCGCGAAGACATCGCTGCGCGGTTCGGGATCGCCTTGCAGCTGCTCTGGAGGCGCGTAACCAATCGTCATAATTACCGTGACGTGGCGCTGACCCGCTTGCTGAAACGTACGCGCGATCCCGAAGTCGATCAATTTGACCTCATCTTTATCGGTCACCATAATATTCGAGGGTTTGAGGTCGCGGAAAATAATCGGCGGCGACTGGCGATGCAGATAGCTTAACACGCTACAGACCTGCTGTGCCCAACTACGCGCGCGCGCCTCTGAGACGCCACGCGCCCCATTTACCCCTGCCACGTTTCCCTCTTTCTCCAGCACCTCGCCCAGTGTCCGTCCCTCAATAAAGTCCATCACCAGATAGTGACGCCCGTCTTCCACAAAAAAGTCACGCACACGCGGGATACACGGGTGATTCAGGTCCAGCAGCAGAGTTGCTTCGCGCGTAAACCAGCCCACGGCCTGGCTGCGGTCGGCGTCACTATGGAACTCATCCAGCATCTCCTTAACGGCGCAGGGGCGATTAAAACGCATGTCAAGCGCGCGATACACCGCGCCCATGCCACCGGCAGCAACCGAACGCTCTATTTTATAGCGACCATTGGAAAGCTGCGTGCCCGCTGGCAGCCGACGATTGCCCCCATTGTTTCCGCCAGAGAATGAGGGAGCTGGTTGGTCCGACTGCGCCGAGTAAGGCGTCGCTGGGGATAGCGGAGCGATATAATCTTTGCCTCCGGGATCGCTGCCAGGGGTCGCGGGGTTTCCAACAGGCGTCACATTTTTAGGGTCTAATGGATAATTACTTGCCATATTTCTCCACCGCTTATACATAAATCGCTTGAACTCCGGCTACCATACTATTCCTTCGCGCACAGGCCGGATCGAGTTCAAGAATACGCTATTTAATCGTGCTATCTTAGGTTCGCTTTGGGCGCATTATATCATACTCGGACCTCAACTAGAAGATTTTATGGACACGAATCCGCCTGATTTCTCCGCCACTCCTGGGCATTGTGATGCATTACTGCCAGAGATGTGGGAATTCTAACTCCATGGTGATGGGCAGGAAAACCATAAATTTTCCTGCCCATCACCATGGAGTTAGAATTCAAAATTTTAGGCCGCTTGTTTAGCCAGGCGATCCGCCTCTTGCGCCGCCGCGACATCGCCTTTCATCCAGCGCGCACCGAAGATGCCAACCAACCCTGCGATCGCCAGGGCGGGCGTGCAGGTGATGAGCAGGGCCATAGAGAGATCGTGGCCAGCCATGTTATTCACAAAATGCAGGCCGCCAGTGGGATCGAAGGCGCGAGCCAGTGCACCGACGATGGCTGGCGAGAAAGCATCACCCAGCATATGAGCGATGAATAGCGAGAGTGCCACAGCAGAGGCTCGCAGAGCGGAAGGGGCAATATCCTGAGTAGCTGCGGTACTGGGGCCGTTATAGAACGTAATCAGGATGGTGGTAAGGATAAAAAAGAGGGCAAAGAGTGGAAAGCTGCGGGCAGTGAGCGCGAGGGCAAAAGCTGGGGCGCTAAGCAGGAAGCCAATCCCACAAATCAATACACGCGCCCCCTGATGGCGGCGGTTGAGCCAGTCAGCCATGTACCCACCTGCCAACGTGCCGATCAGTCCGGCGAACACGATCACAGCACCAGAGAAGAGGCTCGCTTTCAGGGAACTGAGACCATAGAGATCCTTTTGCTGCAAAAAGGTAGGCAAAAAAAGGACAGAAGAGGTGAGGACAAAAAAAGTAAGAATCTGCATGACAATCAGCACGACCAGCGTCTTAATGCGCAAGAGATCGCGCATTTGCAAGAACGGATTGGTTTTGATGCGCTCAGCGGGAGACTTATCCGGTAAGGCAGTTGCACCTGCATCTAATTCCTCTTCGTCTGCCTGATTACGACGCGGCTCGCGCAGCTTCCAGGCCAGAAAAGCCAGGATCAGACCAGGGATACCAGTGATAAGGAAGGCCAGCCGCCAACTGCCTATAAAGAGGCCAGCCAACCCACCTCCGATCACAAAGCCAATGAGGATACCGATAAGCTGGGCCACACTCCACCAGCTCATCACGCGCGAACGACTGGAACGCCGGAAATAATCGCCCATCAGAGCAGTGCCAGCGGGAAAGTAACCAGCCTCGCCAACACCCAGCAACATGCGCGAGAGAAAGAGAGTGGTAAAGTTGGTGGCCAGGGCTGTCAGAGCTGTAATCACGCTCCAGACGGCGACACAGGACGCTACAACGTCTTTACGGCTGGCGCGATCGGCCCAGATGCCCAGGGGAATCGTACAGAGCGTGTAAAGGATGAGGAAAGCCGAGGCAATAAAGCCGATACCGTCCACGCCAAAGCCCAGTTCATGGGCGATGGTATTGGCAGCACCCGTAAATACATTGCGATCCAGGTAGTTTAAAAAGCTGATCGCGAACATAATCCAGAAGACATACATGGGATACGACCGCCGCGCTGCCCGTTCCGTGGCAACCGGCTCGGTGGTGGATGACGAGGATAAGTCACTCATGCGCGCCTCCAAAATAGGGGGTACATTCCGGACCGCAGTGGCCAGAATGGAATAGTTCCACTGTACCATAGAAGGAGGCCGAAATGGAAGAGGAGAGTACCGAAGATTCCACCAATTATCGGCGGCCGATGGAAACCACGCTGATGTGTCCAGCCCATCCCCCACGCCGCTGGTCAGCATCGGCCATACGTTACGGGATGGGGAGGCAAGCTCATTTTTGCTATCTATTCAGGTGGCTGGCTGAGCATATCCAGGAAGTTCCACGACTTCAGGTCGCGTTCCAGGTGGAAGCGCAGAAGGCTATGCATCACCGCATCTAATTCCGCGTTCAAGGGAGCATTGAGGCGCACGCGCGCGGCCTCGCGCCAGGGATGGTTCTGCATGTAGCGCAGAACCTTGAAAGCATTGAGCGAGAGACGGCGCTCCCAGAGATGCGAGCACTGCGGGCAGAGTACGCCCCCTAGCGAGGCTTTGAAACCGTTCTCCTGTGGCAACAGTTCACTAGCGCAGGAGGCACAATTTTGCAGTGACGGAGCGTATCCTACAGCTTTGAGCAGGTGCAGCTCAAAGTAGCGCAGCAGGAGTGGCGTCTTGCCAACGGGCTGCGTCTCTGTGGCAACGCTATCTTGCGCGCGCTGCTGGACCAACGCGCTGGCGTCGGCGTCGAGGTAACGCAGCGTTTGCAGCAAAAGGGTATAGATATCAGAATGTGGCACGCGCTCCTCTACAAAACGGTCCACCAGTTCCGCGAGATAGAAGCCGCAGGTCATATGCCAGAGTTCAGTGCGCAAGCGCAGAAAATTCTCGCGCACTTCGGCCTGGGTGACAATATCCAGATTGCGGCCCAGCGCCACCTGAAGCTGACTGCGATTGAGTAGCTCCACATGACCAGCTAGCTTGCTGACCGGGCGACGCGCACCTTTGGCAATGGCGTGAAATTTGCCTTTGTACGGAGTAAACAGGGTCACAACGCGATCGGCCTCGCCAAGATCGCTGCGTTTGAGAATAATCGCTTCGGTGGAGTAACTGTGCTGCTGGCGCATGAATGTTTTCTATCCGCTTTGGCAAAAAAAAGACGTGATCTATAAATCACGTCTGATTAGGAGGCGACGAGCGGATTCGAACCGCTGGTGCAGCTTTTGCAGAGCCGTGCCTTACCACTTGGCGACGTCGCCCTGTAGAGAAAAATGGGAGCGGGAGACGGGATTCGAACCCGCGACATCTTCCTTGGCAAGGAAGTGCTCTACCACTGAGCCACTCCCGCATTTTTCACATTGGTCGAGCCTCGCAAGAAGCTCTCTCGTTTGCGTGATTACTATACTATAGCCACGAGACTTTGTCAACTACTTTTTGGGAGGGAATTTGAAAGGCCCAAAAGAGACTAAAGACCCTCCCAATCTCTTCGGCTAATCCCTGCCTGCCTGAGAATTCTGACAAGGAACTCTTCACCAATATCTCCTCGATGCGGGTTGGGGATAGTCAAGGTTATGCTGCCTTTCACCATAAACTGGTGCTTTCCTCCAGAATATGGCCCCTCAAACCCTGACAACTTGAGATAATAAATCAAATCTTTGCGCTTAATAGGTCCTACATGAGGCATCAGGCCAGTTCTCCTACTGATAACTCAATGCCATCAACAACCGGCAGTGGAAGCTGTCTGGAGATCCGTAAGAGAATCCATTCCTCTAGAATCTCTGCCAACTCCTCACGGCAATCTTCAAGAGTGTCTGCCTCGGCATAAACACCATTAAAACCAGGAATCTCGCCATAGAACGCTCCATTGGATGGCAAAATTTCATACTTTGCGTGACGCAACGCAGATCGCACGTAATTGGTAAACATTGAGAGCCTCTCTTTTCATCTATGCAATCCCTCAAAAGCCTCATATTCATTATAACTTATTTTGCTACATTCTCAAGAGATTTCAAATCCACGCTCTTTTAACAACTCCATAACTTGCTCCAGGTTCTCCTGCGAGACACGCACGAGGCGCTTTTGTTCAGGCACAGGAGTGCTCAGAAGAGGGCCGATCTCTTCGTCGGCAAGGATATCCTGGAGCGCCTGGGCGGAGAGACTAAGCAAAGGGGAGGTTTCGATTTGCAAATCAGGCGGCTCGGCATAGCCGCTGCCCCAGAGTTTGAGGTGGATGAGAAAAGAGCCGGGAATGCCGCCGACACAATAGTTTTGCAGGAAGCGGACGATGCCATCGAGCGCGAAACCGGCGGCAAGGGCCTGCTGGAGAGAGTCTGCTGTGATTCTGCGCCAACCGATGAGTGCGTCTTCAACCGTGACGCGTTCCAGTTCACTGGCAAGATAGAGGTTCGTGAGCGGATAACAGGGCTGGAGCAATCCATCAGGGAGCAGGTTCCACTGGGCCTCGTGCGTAGGCAAGGGCACGCTGGTCAGCAAGTCCTGATACTGCGCGGCGGAACTGAGCGCGGGCAAGTAATCACGCTGCCAGAGCACTTCCTGGAGTTGCGCGAGATGCTCGCTGTCAACCTCGGCCAGGGTGGGCGCGAGGCGACGCAGCAGCCACGAGCGCGTCTCTGGATCGTCGCAGAGCGCATCCAGAAGCGCTGGATCATCGACTTCCAGGAGACTCGCGCCGCGCCAGAGTTCAATGCGCCGGGCCTGGCGCTCCCATTCCACCAGCGAGTAGCGAACATTTTGTGGAATAGTCCCACCTGCGGCCTCTTCCAACGTTTGTTGGATGGCCTCAGCGGTCAGGCCGAGTTGAACCGCGAGGGTGATGCTGGCTTTGCTCAAGCGATACTGGGCAATGTGCTCCAGGCGCACGCGTTCCGCGAAACGATCAAGTTTCACAAGCAGGCCCTCGGACACAGGGGCCAGAGCTACCAGGTCAAAGTTGGGTTGCACAACCAGGCGCCCCCAGGACGTTTCTTCTGCTTCCGGCGCGCTTGAACCAGCAACCAATCTGGCCCCTGGCGCCAGGCGAAAGGCATCGGGATGCTCCGCTTCGTCCAGTTCTACCATTCCCAGCCAGTAAAGCGGTCCGGTGACGAGCGTGCGAATAAAGCCGCCCTCGACAAGGTGCCAGCCCTCGCGATGGGTTAGCCAGCCGCGGCGCAGACGAAAATTCCAGCCATACGGATTGCTGCCCATCGCATAGCGTTCGGCCCGCAAACCGTACTGACGCGGAAAAAGGAGTGAGGTTGCATAGAGCTTCATACGCGCGATAAAGGTTGGCAACGCGTGCCAGGTTTCCGGCGCAGCCTTGATAATGTGCTCGACGACGAGCTGACGCGAGCGCACAACCTCTTCGTGCGCGGGATCAAGCGGAGCTGGCCCCGGCTGAGTCACGACATTGGCGATAAACCCAAGCTCGTTCCAGAAAGGCGTCTCCAGCCAGAGATGGAAACAGCGCCAGGCACGCTCGACCAGGGAAAGCGCGAAGAATTCCTGCGCTGGCATAGCGTGCAGCGTCCCCTGGCGATCAACCAGCAGACCAAGCTTCATTAAGAGCAGGCGCAAGAAGAGCAGATAGGGCACATCACCCTCGGTATGGATCTGTTCCATAGTCAGACCCGACCAAAACCTGCTTAATGAAGCACACTGCTCCAGCACCTGACGCAAGGACGTACGCGAGAGCAGGCGACTATTTACTAGAGGCAGGCCATCGCGCGCACCCGCCACCATCGACCAGTAAAGGTAGATCGCGCGCTGCAAACTATGCATGCTCTCGCCGGGAAACTCATCTCGCGGGGCCTCTGGCAAGTCATCCAACTGCCACTCTTGTTTCGCGCATTGCATAACCGTCTGCGGAACAATCAACACACCATCGTAGACCCCGCTGGAGTAGTCGCGACCGACAAAGTTGGTCTGCTTGCCCCAAAAGAGCAGGCCGAGCAGAAGCAAATGGTGCAAAGCCAGCTCAAAAGCCCCATGCGGATGTGGTGTGGGATAGAGCGATGGCGCGCCCGCCGCGTGTCTCGGCGTAAGCGTAGAGGAAGCGTGAACGGCAAAGCTTTCACTTTTTTCCTGTACATGAATATGAGAAGCAAATGGTGAGCCAGGAGAGCCTAGATAGAGAGCCAGATCACGGCTATTCGCGCGCCCACCGCAGCTCACCAGTTCGCGCAGCACGCACGCCTCGGCCTCATCGAGTGCACGCAGCACTTCGCGGCAGGTGCGCGGCTCAAAGAGGTAATCAGCGATTTCTTCCAGATTCACAGAAGCTGCGTCCGGGGCCGAGTTACCATTTTGACTCGCGGAAGATAGCGCGGTCAGACGAGTTTTTAGCATAGCCTGCACATGATATGGTGGTACCGTTTGCAGCAAGTGCAAATCGCTCAATTCCATACTGCTTACTCCTCCCCATGCAAGAGCGGAGCCTGCCCGCGCCGTTTCAATTCTTCCAATAAGCGTTCCGCGCCTTGCTTTTTGAGCAGCAGGAGAGTTGGCTGGATCGGGCGCACGACCTGCTGGTCCAGCGACGTAATCGCGGTAAGCTGCTGCATCACCGCAGTATCAGCAGTCTGGAGTAGCGCCACATCGGTATACAGGCGTACGCGCCCATACTGTGCGATCCGGCGCTCCATGCTTACCAACAACTGCTGGAGGGTGTGCTCTTCGTCAGGGGAAGAGGATTGGCCCAGTAGCGCCAACAGGGTGCGAGGATCACGTCCCTGGCTAAGCGCCTCCCCCAGCGAGTGCGCTGTCAAACAATAGAGCAGCTTTTCATCTTGCACGCCTTTGCTCTCAGCGAAATCCTCGACGCAAGTAATTACTGGCCAATTGTCAGGCGTGCAGGGGATTACTAGACGCCCCTCAGGCGAAACACTGAGCGCAGGAGAAAGGGCAAGTGCCTCGGTCTGCTCTTCCCGCGCAGATAGTGGGTAGCCATGGAAGAGGAAACGCGCCATGGGAGTCAGGCGAAAGGCCAGCAGTTGTTCTTTGCTCGAAAGCGCGAGATCGCAGAGACCCCACCAGTGCAGCGGCCCGCGCACCAGATACGCCAGGTAGCGCCCCTCGGCTCGTAGCCAATCCGCAAGCTGAGTGGGATGAAGAGGTCGCCCCTCCTCCTCTTCGATCCACCAGTGCGGCGAAGGAAAGAGACGCTGGCGGCGTTGCAGAAAAGTTGGACGCAGGCGATAGAGGAAACGCGCGAAGGCCGAGAAATTGACCCATTCGCCCACAGGCACCTGGGCCAGCAGAGCCAGCACGTCCTGGCGAGCCTCGCTATTCTCCTGCTCAAGCTCTCCCCGCCGCAGATCCGGCTGATTCAGCGGCGTGGCCCGACAGCGCACGCGCATCCCATTCTCCGGCAGTTCGTAGAGT
>Ga0102924_1005432_pt1 | contig 12371 bp, 13 predicted proteins | sample PaiPotPPM11metaG_FD_80116 | JGI IMG/M metagenome (GOLD analysis project Ga0102924, IMG submission 80116) | Iron sulfur acid spring bacterial and archeal communities from Banff, Canada, to study Microbial Dark Matter (Phase II) - Paint Pots PPM... ... | reverse complement strand
GTCCTCCGGCGAGCCCGCATCGCAACCGATCACCTCCTCCCCGCGGGCACGCAGCGCGAGCGCGGCCGCCAGTCCTGACCGCGCTAGACCGATGACGAGGTACGGACCTGACGGCAGCGGCGGGCGGCGCTTAGCCACGCTCGCCACGGGCTCGGTGCCACTCAACCACGGATGCTGAGCTGGTACACGGTGAAGCCAACCGCGCAGCAGGCCGCCGCGACGATCCAGAAGCGCAGGATGATCTTGGTCTCAGACCAGCCGCGCAGCTCGAAGTGATGATGGATCGGCGCCATCAGGAACACCCGCTTGCGAAACGTCTGAAACGAGAACACCTGGATCACGACCGACAGCGCCTCGATCACGAAGATCCCCCCGAGCAGCAGCAGTAGCACCGTGGTGTTCGTCATCACCGCGAGCCCCGCGATCGCGCCGCCGAGCCCGAGCGACCCCGTATCCCCCATGAAGATGCTCGCGGGGAAGCTGTTGAACCACAGGAACCCGATGCACGCCCCAACCAGGCAGGCGGCGAGCAGCGTCAGGTCGTGCTCGCCGGTAGTGATGAACGTGATCCCGATATATGCCAGCAGCACGATCGCCACGCAGCCGGCCGCCAGCCCGTCGAGCCCGTCGGTCAGGTTGACGCCGCTGGTCGTCCCGGCGACGACCAGGTAGATGAACAGCGGGAACAGGGGCCCGAGGTCAACGGTCGCATCGAAGAACCTGATCTTCACCGACGAGTTGATATGGGCCTCGTGCGTGGCGATCCACCAGAGGCCGACTGAGATCGCGATCGTGACCACGAGCTTCGTCCGCGCGCGCAGCCCGAGCGAGCGGCGCTTTGCGATCTTCGTGTAGTCGTCGGCGAAGCCCAGTAGCGCGCAAGCGATCGTCGCCCCGAAGACGCCCAGCGACTGCCACTCCCGCTTGGACAGGATCAGGAACGGGATCGCGAACGCGACCATGATCACGATCCCGCCGAGAGTCGGCGTGCCGGCTTTGGTCTGGTGACCCTGGGGGCCGTCCTCGCGGATGTTCTGCCCGAATTCCCGGCGGCGGACGAACTCGATGAACTTCGGGCTCAGGAACACCACCAGCAGCAGCGACACCGTGCCGGCGATCAGGATTCGGCCCGACGGCGAGCCCATCAGACGACCGCCGCCTCGCGCAGCGCGCGGCAGACCAGCTCCAGGCCGACCCCCCGCGAGCCCTTGACGAGCACCACATCCCCGGGTTGCAGGAGGTCGGGGACGAGCGCCGCGGCCTCGGCCGCGTCGGCGGCAGCACGGATCGCGCCTGCGAAGCGATCGGACATCGCCGCCGCTCGGGGTCCGACGGTCACGAGCAGGTCGACGCCGGCCCTGCCCGCAGTCTCGCCGATCTGGGCGTGGAACTCCCGCTCTGCGTCCCCCAGCTCGAGCATGTCGCCGAGGACTGCGACACGTCGTCCGTGCTGCTCGCGCTCCGCGGTCGCGGCGAGGTCCTCGAGGGCTGCACGCATCGACATCGGGTTGGCGTTGTAGCAGTCGTCGATCAGAGTCACTCCTTCGGCCAGAGCGATCCGCTGCCCCCGGCCAGGCGTCAGCGCGAGCTCCACGCGCCCGTCTGCGAGCACCCCGACCGCCTTCGCGGCGGCGACCGCCGCAAGCAGATTTCGCCGCATATGGGCCTGTTCGAAGGAAACCTCGAGGGTGACCGCCTCGCCCCCGGCGTCGATCCGCAGGCGCTCGCCGCTGGCCTCGAGCAGGCGCACGTCGCCGCCGTCTCCAAATGTGACCGTGTTCACGTCATCGCGCAGATAAGGGTCGAGCAGCCGTTCGCCGGCCGGCACGACCGCCGTTGCGCCGCCGCGCAGCTCCGCGATCAGCTCGGCTTTGGCGGCGGCGACCGCCTCGACGGTTCCCAGTAGCTCGAGGTGGACCGGCCCGATGCTGACGATCACGCCGACATCGGGGCCGGCGATCCGGGCCAGCTCTGAGATCTGGCCGGAGCCGCGCATCGCCATCTCGAGCACCAGCACTTCTGTACCCGCGGGCGCGCCGAGAATCTCCAGGGGCAGCCCGATCTCCGTGTTGAAGTTCGCGCGCGAGGCGACCGTGCTGCGATGGGGCGCGAGCACCGCGAGCAGCAAATCCTTGGTCGAGGTCTTGCCGGTCGACCCCGTCACCCCGATCACGAGGGCGCGCAGCTCACGCCGCCACGCGCCCGCCAGCCGCTGGAGCGCACGCAGCGGGTCCTCGGCGGCAAGCACGACACCTGATGCCGAGGAGCCAGCGGCGCGCTCCGCGTGCTCGGGCGCCGCGAGCACGCCCCACGCCCCGGCCTGGAGCGCCTGGGCGGCGAATGCTCCGCCGTCGGCTCGCTGCCCTGCCAGCCCCACGAACAGCGCGCCGGGACCGGCTTCGCGGGAGTCGATGATCGCCCGTTCCGGACCCGCGGAGGGGGACGGCGAGGACAGCAGCCGCGCCCCTGCCTCCTGCGCGATCCGCTCGGGGCTCCAGCTCCTCATCTGGCGAGCGCCGCGCCCCTCAGCACCTCGCGCGCCACGGTCGCGTCGTCGAACGGGACCTTGCGCCCGCCCTCGAACTCCTGTCCCTGCTCGTGGCCTTTGCCGGCGATCACGACGACATCCCCGCGACGCGCAGCGGAGATCGCCTGGACGATCGCTTCGCGTCGATCGACGCTGTGCTCGACGTCCGGGTGGGCGGGACCGATTCCGGCGAGGATCTCGTCGATGATCGCCTCGGGGTCCTCCGAGCGTGGGTTGTCGGAGGTCACGATCACCCGGTCGGCGAGCCTGCCGGCGATCTCCCCCATCAGCGGCCGCTTGCCGCGGTCGCGGTCGCCCCCGGCGCCGAACACCAGATGGAGCCGGCCCTCGCCCAGCTCGCGAGCGGCACGCAGCACGTTCTCGAGCGAATCCGGGGTATGGGCGTAGTCGACCAGCACCGCGAACTCCTGGCCCTCGTCGACTGGCTGGAAGCGGCCCGGGACCTGGCCGGCGGTCTCGATCGCATCGACCGCGGTGTCGAGCGCGACGCCGAGCTCGCGACTCGCCGCGAAGGCGCCGAGCATGTTGTAGACGTTGAACCGGCCCCGCAGGGGCGAGCGCAGCTCGACCTCGCCGTCGGGCCCCCGGACGCGGAACCGGGAGCCGTCCAGCCCCGTACGCACGTCGATTGCGCGGTAGCTGGCGTCTCGGTCGAGCGCGAACGTGATCGGATCGTCGAGCTCGGCTCCCAGCCGCGCACCGTAATGGCCGTCGATGTTGACGACCGCCCGGCCCGGTCGTGCGCCCAGGAACAGGCGACGCTTGGCCTGGAAGTAGTCCTCCATCGTCGGATGGAAGTCCAGATGGTCCTGGGTCAAGTTCGTGAAGATCGCCACGGCGAAGTCGATCGCGTCGGCGCGATGGAGCTCGAGTGCGTGCGAGGAGACCTCCATCGAGCAGGCGACGTCGCCCAGATCGACCATCGTCCTGAACGTCCGCTGCAGGTCGATCGCCTCCGGTGTCGTCCGCTGCACCGGATGCTCGATCCCGCCGATCACGCTCGTGACGGTGCCCAGCAGCCCGGTCTGCCGACCGTCGGCTTCGAGCAGCGCGCGCAGGAGGAAGGCCGTCGTGGTCTTTCCGTTCGTCCCGGTAACGCCGACGACCTGGAGCTCCGCGGTCGGGTCGCCGTAGAAGCGTGCCGCGGCCGGAGCCATCGCCTGGCGCACGTTGTCAACGACGATTTCCGGCACCCCGAGCCCGAGCGGGCGCTGCACGACGAGCGCGACCGCGCCTCGGGCAATCGCGTCGGCGGCGAACTCGTGCCCGTCGCGCGTGAACCCGGGGACGCAGAAGAACAGCGTCCCGGCGGTGACCGCGCGGTTGTCGTAGGCAAGCTCGGAGACCTCGACGTCCCGTGCGGCCGCCGGAGCGCCGCTCACGACCTCATCAAGACGCATCGCGGCCCGAGTGTAAACGCGCGCTCAGGCGGAAACGCCCGGCCCCTCGGGCGATGCTCAGCAGGAAACGCGCTCCCGCCTGAGCCGCGCGACGGGCGGGAGCGCCTGCAAATCCGCGGCCCCGTCCTGACCTTTCGCGTCGCTCGATCACGCGGTCGACGAGCCCATAGGAGACTGCCTCCTCGCCCGTGAAGTAGCGGTCGCGCTCCATGTCCGCGTGGACCCGCTCGACCGACTGGTCGGTGTGCTGGGCATAGATCTGATCGAGCCGAGCGCGCAGCGCGAGCACCTCGCGCGCGTGGATCTCGATGTCGCTGGAGGCGCCCTCGAAGCCGCCCGATGGCTGATGGATCAGGATCCGGCTGTTGGGCAGCGCCATCCGCTTCCCGGGCGCTCCCCCCGCCAGCAGCAGCGAGCCCATCGACATCGCGATCCCGTAACAGATCGTCTGCACGTCGGGGAGGATGAACTGCATCGTGTCGTAGATCGCGAGCCCCGCGTAGATCGAGCCCCCGGGTGAATTGATGTAGAGGTGGATGTCCTTGTCGGGGTCGTCGGACTCCAGGTGCACGAGTTGGGCGACGATCAGGTTGGCGGTGTCCTCATCGACCTGCCCGCCGAGGAACACGACGCGATCGTTGAGCAGGCGTGAGTAGATGTCGAACGAGCGCTCTCCGCGAGCTGTCTGCTCTACGACCATCGGCACTAGGGGCATGGATCCTCCTCGGGTCTCGGTATAGTGCAACCAAGCAGTTGCGCCCCAACATAGCAGATGCGCAACCCTGCGGTTGCGCGTTTCGGACCCTCAGGAGAACACAATGGTCGACCAGATCGAACGCGAGTTGCTGCTCCCCGCTTCACCTGAAGAAGTCTGGAACCTCGTCACCGCACCCGGTTGGCTTGCCGACGACGTGGTGCTCGAGCTCATACCCGGAGGCGATGCGCAGTTCGTCTCCGGCGAGCAGGTGAAGGACGGCTGGGTCGAGGAGGCCGTCGCCCCCGGCACGGGTGGCGGCGACGCAGGCCGTCTGGCGTTCTGGTGGGCGGCCGACGGCGATCCCGCCACACGGGTGGAGCTGACGCTCGAACCCGAGGGCGAGGCATCGACGCGGCTGCGGGTGATCGAAGCCCGACCGCTCGACGCGCTCGACGTCGTCGGGATCCCGCTCCCCGGATCCGGCGGAGCGAGCTACGGTCCGGCCCTGCTGGCGGCTGCGTGACGATTCCCGGCGTCGGCGCCGACGCGGTGTTCGGCGCGCTCGCAGACCCCACGCGCCGGCGGCTGCTGAGCACGATCGCCGAGCACCCCGCGACCGCGACCGAGCTCGCCGGGTCCCTGCCGATCTCGCGCCAGGCCGTCGTCAAGCACCTGAGCGCGCTGTCCGAGGCCGGGCTACTGGAGCGCCGGCGGGCCGGCCGCGAGGTTCGCTACCGGGTCACGCCCGCGCCGCTCTCGGATGCGGTCTCGTGGATGGCCCAGGTGGGAGCGCAGTGGGACGACCGCCTGGCTTCGCTCGCGCAGACGCTCGGGGAGCCGGGACCGCGGGAGCTCTAGTTGCCGCAGACGCGCTCGAGCTCTGCGAGGCAGTGGTCGAGCGCGCTGCGCACCGGTCGCGAGTTGTCGTGGGCGCCGACCAGCGGCGCGGCGACGAACTGGCCCGTCGCTTCCAGTTTGAGCTTCGGTCGCTGTGTCATCGTGCCCCTCATGCGTTGGTTGCCGACTGACCTGGTCAGCTTTGCAACTGCCGGTGGGCCCCGCTAGGGCCCACCGGCCGGAAATCAGCGCCGGACGTTGTCCATCAGGCCCGGGTCGCGGGCAAGCTGATCGCTCATCGCGCGGGAGCGAAGCCCTCCTCCGCGTACATCAGCGATCCCGGTGTGGTCAGGGCCTCGCCGGTCTCGAGCAGCGTCTTGAGCCCGGACAGGATCATCGGCCAGCCACCGTAGAGCTGGCCGTTGGCGCCTTCGCGCAGCTGGTCGTGGGTGACCGCCAGCCGGCAGGAATCGCCGACCTGCTCGATCTCCCAGGTCACGCGTGAGGTCCCCTCGGCCTTGACGTCGTCGCTCCACAGTGCGTCGAAGCTCTGAACCAGGCGGCGCGGCGGATCGACCTCCAGGTTCTCGCCGGTGACGATCGCCTCCCCGGCCTTCGGGTGGACGCCGGCGTAGCGTGAACCATTCGTCCAATCCGACTCGACACCGACGCCGAAGTTGTACCTGCGCCTCAGCTCGTTGTCGGTGATCGCCTCCCACAGCTGCTCCGGCGTGGTCTTGATGTAGATCTCGAATACCTTCTCCATCGTTCTGTCCTCCAGTTTGTGCTTGAGGTCGCTCAGGCCGGCGGCCCAGGACTCGGCGTACTTGCTCACCCAGCGGTCATGGACCAGCCGGATCGGGACGGGGTTGAGGAAATGGAGCTTCTCGCGCCCCCGCTTGCGGGTGACGACGAGACCGGCCTCCTCCAGCACCCGCAGGTGCTTCATCACGCCAAAGCGCGTCATCGATGCCCCCTGCTCGAGCGCGTTCAGGCTCTGCCCATCCTGTTCGAACAGCTGATCGAGCAGGCTTCTGCGAGTCGGGTCGGCGAGCGCCTTGAACACCTCGTCCATGACGCGACACTATACGTGACCATTTAGTCACATGTCAAGCGGGCGCCCGTCGACCTGGGCCGCGTCGACCGATGCCCGCGAGTACCGCTACTTCGGCGAGATCCCGAGGTACGGAACCGCCCAGCCGGCGATCTTCTGGAATGCGGGGGCGGCGACGGAGCCGCCGTAGATCGAGCCGTTGGGCCGGTTCACGACGACCGCAATCACGAGCCGCGGGTCGGTGGTCGGAACCATCCCGATGAACGACGCGACGTACGCGGTCTTCGAGTAGCTGCCGTTGACGACGATGCTGGCGGTCCCCGTCTTGCCGGCCATGTCCCAGCCGGGGATCTGAGCGCCCGAGGCCGTGCCGCCGTCGGCGAGCACGCCGCGGAGCATGTCGCGCAGCTGCAAGGCCACGTTCGGAGTCAGGACCTGCTGCCCGCGCGGGACCGCGACCGGCTGGCCGCCGATCGACGCGACGACGCGTGGGGCGCGCAGGACGCCGCCGTTGGCGATCGCGGAGTAGGCCTCGACCATCTGCATCGGGGTGACCTCCTCCCCCTGGCCGAACGGGAGGGTGGCCATCGAGGAGCCCGAGTAGTGCGAGGCGTGGAGCACGATTCCCTGCTGCTCGCCTGGAAGGTCGACGCCCGTCGGCGAACCGAAGCCGAACCGGTGGACCCAGTAGTCGAACCGCTGCGCCCCGAGCCGCATCCCGATCTCATCCGCGCCGATGTTGCTCGAGACCTTGAGGATGTCGGCCACCGACAGCGTCTCGTAGCCGTGGCTCTCGGCGTCGCTGATCTTGCGATCGGCGAACTGCAGGACCGGCGGGATGCCGAAGGTTGTGCTCGGTGTGATCAGGCCGTCCTGGAGCGCCCCGGCGACGGTGATCGCCTTGAACGTCGACCCCGGCTCGTAGCTGAAGCCCAGCGCCTGGTCCTCCCACGCCGATTGCGGCGCCGACAACGGGTTGTTGGCGTCGACGCGCGGCCAGTTGGCCAGCGCCAGGATCGCCCCGGTGCGCGGGTCGGCGACGATCGCGGTCGCCCCCTGGGGCGAGTACTGCGCCCCGACCCCGGCGAGCACCTGCTCGACATAGTCCTGGAGCCCCGCGTCGATCGTCAGCCGCAGGGTCTTGCCGGGAACCGTCGGCTGCACGTCGTTGACCGAGATCGGATGGCCGATCGCGTCGCTGACGATGTTGCGCAGGCCGTTGTGGCCGCGCAGGACCGAGTCGTACTTGTACTCGAGCGCGCTCAGACCTTGGTTATCCGAGCCGACGAACCCGAGCACCTGAGACGCCTCCCACGAGCGCGGATAGAACCGCTTCACCCCCTGGATCAGGTTGATGCCGTTGATGTGCTCCCGCGTGATGAGGCGACTGATCGCCGCCGCCTGCGTGCCGGGGAGCCGGTGGGCGAGGTAAACGAAGCCGGTGTGTGGCTTGGTGATATCTGTGAGCACCGTGGCGAACGGCTTGCCGAGCAGCGGCGCCAGCTGCTGGGCGATCGCCTGCGGGTTCTCCTTGATCAGCAGGAACGGGTCGGCGACGACGTCGTCGGCGGACTCGCTGACCGCCAGCTCGACGCCGTGGCGGTCGGTGATCGTCCCGCGAGGCGCCGGAATCACCAGCTTCGTGACCTGCTGGGTGGCCGCCGCCTGCTGCAGCGAGCCGGCGCGCACGGCCCCCAGATAGGTGGCGCGCATCAGCGCGATCGACAGAAGCGCCAGGAACGCCAGGAACAGGAGCCCGATCCGGCGATCTACGGCGCCCACGGCGAGCTAACCGCCGGAGCTGCTGCTCGTCTGACCGGATCCCGGGGGCGCGATCGCTGCGGCGCCGGTCGCCGGGGCCTGCGTCGTGGCGGCCGATCCGGTGGAGGCGGGGCTCTGAGCACCGGCGTTGGCAGCCCCACTCGTGGAGGTCTGACTGGGTGTGGCCGCGGCTGAGCTCGGCGAGGCCGTGGACGGCGTGCTGGACGCCGCGACGGCCGAGGTTGAGGTTGAGGTCGATGTACTCGGGGCCGGATTCGACACGCTCGTGGTCGAGCCGCCGACGCTAGCGGCCGCTGCCGCCGCAGCCGCTTGCGCGCTCAGCGCGGCCGCGAACCCGGTGGGATCGGGGGCGTGGATGTTTGCCAGTGCCTTCCCGGCGCTCGCATCAGACGGGGCCGAGAGAAACGCGACCGCCGTCGGTCCGGGCATCACCATCCCCATGCCGGCGGCCAGCCGCTCGATCCGCTGGTCGTCGGCGAGCGTCGCGACGCTCGCCTGGAGCAGCTCGTTCTGGCTCAGGAGCGCAGAGCTGCGCTCGATCGAGCGACCCACGCTCGTCCCCAGCTTCAGCACCTCGACCTGCATCGCGACGATTCCCGCGAGCAGCACGCCGAGCACCGGGATCCACGCTCTCCCTCGGACGAGGCGGTCAAGCAGCGAATGATCCGGAAGCGAGCGGACGACTGCCAGCGCCTGGGCGCCGAGCGTGGTGTTGGTTCGTGGCGCCCTCGCCGGGCGGGTCCGACCGACGGCTGGCCCGCTGACGCGCCGGGGAACTCGCGGCGCGGGCTGCTGGCGGACGTTTCGCCGGTGCCCGGGCGCGCTGGTCTCGGCCGGCCGGCTCCGCGCGGTGGCGCTGCGCCCTGCGGCTGTCATCGCCGACGGGGTCATTCGCCTGCGTCCTCGAGTTTGCGGGCAACGCGCAGATGAGCCGACCTCGCCCGCGGATTCGCGGCGATCTCGCCCGGCGTGGGCGCCACTGCGCGCCGCGTCAGCAGTTCCGCCTCGGGGAGGTGACCGCAGACGCACACGGGCAGATCGGGCGGGCACACACAACCGCGCGCGCGCGCTGCCAGAAAGCGCTTCACGGTCCGGTCCTCGAGCGAATGGAACGAGATCGCGGCGAATCGGCCGCCTGGACTGAGCACCTCCCAGGCGAGGGGCAGGGCTGCGTCGAGCTGGCTGAGCTCGTCGTTGACCGCGATCCGCAGCGCCTGGAACGTCCGGCGCGCCGGGTGTCCGCCGGCAAAGTGGGTGTGGACGGGGACCGCCGACTTGATCAGCTCCACCAGCTGGTGCGTGGTGGCCACCTCGTCCCGGATCCGAGCCCGGCCGATCGCGCGGGCGATCTGGCTCGCGTAGCGCTCCTCGCCGTATTCGCGCAGCAGCCTCGCGAGCCGCCGCTCGTCCCAGGTGTTGAGGATCTCCTGAGCCGTCAGCTCCTGCTCGGGATCCATCCGCATATCGAGCGGAGCGTCGTAGGCGTATGAGAACCCGCGTGCCCATGTGTCCACCTGCATTGAGGACATCCCGAGGTCGAGGTAGACCAGATCCGCCCCGAGCCGCTCCTCGTGCAGCTGCTCCAGCGCGGTCACGAAATCCGCGCGGATGAACCGCGTGTGGCACGGAAGCTCGGCCGAGAGCTCGGCGAACCGCTCCTCGGCGATCGGATCGCGGTCGACGCAGATCAGCGTGCCGGCCGCTCCGATGCGGTCGGCAACTAGGCGCGCGTGCCCGCCGCCTCCGAAGGTGCAATCCACCGCGATCTCGCCCGGGCGCGGATCGACGAGGTCGATCAGCTCTCCGGCGAGCACCGGGATGTGCGTCTGCGTCATGTCAAGTAGTGTCGCCAAGGCTCGCTGCAATGTCGGGGACCCGGATCAGAACGTCTTCGCTGTAGGTGCCGTAGCTCGAGCGGTCGAACACCTCGAGGCACTCACCAGAGCCCGTCACGACGAGTTCCTTGTCGAGACGGGCGTAGTCCATCAGCATCGGCGGGATCATCACGCGGTTGGCAGAGTCGAGTTCGGTGTCATGCGAGTAGTTGAAGAAGAAGCGCTTCAGGTCGCGCGCCTTGGGTGACAGCGGGCTGATGCCCGCCAGCGCTGCGGTCGTGTACCCGTCGTAGGCGTCCGGCGTCCAGATCGCGATCGAGCGTGGCGCCTCCTGCGTCGTCTCGGGCGAGGCCGCGAGCACCACCCCACCAGCGAGCGCCGCACGGAACTTCGCCGGGATGGTCAGTCGATGCTTGGAGTCGAGCGCGTGCTCGAAGGTTCCGCGGAAGGCAATCAAGGGTTCGAATCCGGCTGGTTGGAATGGCTCTCATCCGGCTGGTTGGAATGGCTCTCATCCGGCTGGTTGGAATGGCTCTCATGCGGCTGGCTCAAGGGTTCGTATCCGAAGGGCCGAAGTTCAGAACCCGGGTGGCTGGGTGGGAGGAGCCCTGCCACCCGGGTTCCACATCGCATGTCATGCGTCGCCCACTATATCCCACGGTCTCCCACGATGCAACCCATTTCCCATCGTCCGCCCCACTCCGCGTCCCACCGCTACACCACAGGGGCCGATCGCCCGTGGTTCTTGGCGATTCCGCGTTTGAGCGCCGCTTCCCACGACACCAGCCAGCTGCACGCGCCCATGCAGACGGCCCGATTGGGCGAGTAGTTGCATACCGGCGGCGGTTCCGTCCGACCCGTTTGCAGGGGCCCTCAGCTCGGTCGTGAACGCGCGCGGAGCGAGTCCGCGGAGCGTCGGCGCGCTCCACTCCCGGCCGCGCAGCGACGCCGCGGAGCGAGGAGCGCTCCACCCCCTCGGGCGGAGCGACGCCCCGGAGCGAGGAGCGCTCCACCCCTCGGGCGGACCCGGACGACCTAACGGTCGCATACCGACCGTTCGATCGTCCAGGTCCAGAACATCGCTCCGCGTGAGGACTCATGAATCCCGCCCGCGGCGCGCGACGGCCGCCGCGCCGCGTCACGGCGCGCAGCCCGCACGGCGCGACGGCGCGGCATCCCGCCCGCGCCCGCGGCTCAGCCCATCCCGCCCGCGGCGCGACCCACCGCGCAGCCCCGTCACCGCGCGCCGCGGCCGCGGGCTACGGGTCAGCCATCGGCTGGGGCGCTCAGCTGCCCACCAGCGGCGGCGGGCAACTCGAGCACGATTCGCGCGCCGCGCTCGCTGGGCGCCGAGGCGAGTCGTCCGCTGTGGGCGGCGGCGACCGCGCCGGCGACCGCGAGCCCGTGGCCGCGGGCCCGAATGCCGCGACCCCACCGTCGTCCGCGTGGCTCGCGGGGGGTACGTCGCCCACGTACAAGCTCGGCGACCGGGGCGTCCAGTCCGGGCCCGCCATCGAGCACCTCGATCCGGACCCCCGACGGCTCGACGCTACCTCTGACCTCTACCTCCCCTCCCCCGTGCTCGATCGCGTTCGCAATCAGATTGGCCGTCGCCTGGGCGAGTCGTAGGCGCTCACCGACTACTACCGCCGGGCCGCCTGACCAGAGCATCCGCAGCTCCACTCCCCACGCGGCCGCGCTCGCACGCGATGCCTCGACCGAATCCGCCAGCAGCCGTTCGACGTCCACGTGCTCGACGGCGCGGCCCGGGGCCTCGGGTCCGCTCACCTGCGCGGTCCGACGCCGACGCCGGCACGGCGCCTCGCCGAGGTCCTCGAGCGCCAGCGACGCGCGCGCGAGCTCGAGGTCGACCGCCCGCAGCCGGGAATCGGACAGCTGCCCGCAGCGGGCACCGAGCTCGAGCCCAAGCCGCGCCGCTGTCAGGGGACCGCGAAGCTCGTGGCAGGCCCGAGCGACAGTCTCCATTCGCGCTGCCAGCGAGCGACGGGCGATCGCCACCCCTGCCAGCGCGAGGGCGGCGAGAAGCCAGCCGCCGAGAACGGTGGCCTCGCTCACGCGGCAACGCTCCCGTCGACAACTGGCGGAGTGTTCGTATTCGTCCTGGGTGAATGCGTCGTCATGGTGTCCTTCTCTTAAGAGGTTTGAACTAGGTGTGATTCACCCCCTGGGTTGGCGGACTTGAGATCGGGATCGCCTG
>Ga0102924_1005431_pt1 | contig 12372 bp, 12 predicted proteins | sample PaiPotPPM11metaG_FD_80116 | JGI IMG/M metagenome (GOLD analysis project Ga0102924, IMG submission 80116) | Iron sulfur acid spring bacterial and archeal communities from Banff, Canada, to study Microbial Dark Matter (Phase II) - Paint Pots PPM... ... | reverse complement strand
CGTTGACGCCGACGACGACGCTGCGCTCGCCGCGGCCGCGCTCAAATTATTGCGCAATCCGGCGACTAGGCGGCAGATGGGCGAAGTCGCGCGCGAGCGTGCCGAATCCTATCGGCTCGACCGGGCCGCGAGCGCCATGACGGCACTCTACGGCGATCTGATTTGCGGCGCTGGAGGCGCACGTCCGGCGGAGGACGCGGCGTGAAATTCGCCTATTTCACACATTCGCTTCTGTCCTGCTGGAATCATGGGAACGCGCATTTCCTACGCGGTGTCCTGCGCGAGCTCGACAGTTCCGGACATCAGGTGGCGGTGTTCGAGCCTCGTGATGCCTGGAGCCTCGCGCAGCTTCTGCGGGACCATGGCGAGGCTGGCCTTGCTCCCTTTCGCGCGGCCTATCCTGGGCTCTCCTCGACCGAGTTCGACGACGAGGTGGATCTCGAAGCCTGCCTCGCTGACCGTGATGTCGTCATCGTTCATGAGTGGAACGAGCCGCGGCTCGTGGCGGCCATCGGCGAGCAGCGCCGGCGTGGCGCGAGGTTCACGCTTCTCTTCCACGATACGCATCACCGGGCGGTAAGCGATCCGCAGGCGATCCGGCGCTTCGCGCTGGACGCCTATGACGGCGTGCTGGCTTTCGGCGAGGCGCTCGCCGCGATCTATCGCCGCTGGGGCTGGGCGGAGCGCGTGTTCGTCTGGCACGAGGCCGCCGATACCCGTCTGTTCCGTCCCCCGCCCGAGCACTCGGTGCGCGAGGGCCTCGTCTGGATCGGCAATTGGGGCGACGGAGAGCGCACGCAGGAGCTCGCCGAATTCCTGCTCCGGCCCGCGCGCGGTGCCGGCCTTCGTCTGGATGTGCATGGCGTGCGCTATCCCCGGCCTGCGCTCGAGGCGCTGCGCCGCTACCGCGCGCGCTATCGCGGCTGGCTCCCCAACGCACTGGTGCCTTCGGTGTTCGCGCGGCACGTCGCGACCGTGCATGTGCCGCGGCGCTTCTACGTCGAGGCGCTGCCCGGCATCCCGACGATCCGCGTCTTCGAGGCACTCGCCTGCGGCCTTCCCTTGCTGTCGGCGCCCTGGCCGGACGTCGAGGGGCTGTTCCGCCCGGGTCAAGACTACCTCGTGGCTCGCGACGGAGAGGAAATGCGCTCGCAGATGCGCGCCGTCGCCGGAGACCGCGAGCTCGCGGCGAGCCTCGTGGCCAGCGGCCTGTCCGTCATCCGCGCGCGCCATAGCTGCGCCCATCGCGCCGCCGAGCTCGTCTCGATCATCGCCCGGATCGCGCCGAAATCCGCTGCGGAGGCCGCCTGATGAAGATCGCCTTCTACGGCTCGAGCCTGCTCTCCTCCTATTGGAACGGTGCCGCCACCTATTATCGCGGCGTGCTGTCCGACCTTGCCTCGCGCGGTTATGCCGTCACTTTCTACGAGCCCGATGCCTTCGAGCGTCAGAGGCATCGCGACATCGAGCCTCCCGATTGGGCGAAGGTGTGCGTCTATCCGGCGACGCCGGACGCCGTCCGCTCTGTCCTCGCCGAGGCGGCCGCGGCCGACGTCGTCGTCAAGGCCAGCGGCGTCGGCGTGTTCGACGACGAGCTGCTGCGCGGCATCATCGCCGCGTCGCGACCCGAGGCGATCCGCATCTTCTGGGACGTGGACGCGCCCGCGACCCTCGCGGAGATGCGCCGCAATCCGGACCACCCGTTGCGCCAGGGCTTGCCCGAGCTCGACATCGTCTTCACCTATGGCGGCGGGCCCCCGGTCACCGCGGCCTATGAGGAGGAGTTCGGCGCAAGGCTGTGCGTGCCGATCTACAACGCCCTCGATCCCGCGACCCATTATCCCGTTCCGCCCGAGCCGCGCTTCGCCTGCGACCTTGCCTTCCTCGGCAACCGCCTCCCGGACCGGGAGACGCGGGTGGAGCGCTTTTTCCTGCGGCCCGCCATCCATTGTCCCGAGCTCGCCTTCATGATCGGGGGCAATGGATGGGAGACGCGCCCGATGCCGGCCAATGTGCGCGCTCTCGGCCACGTCTACACGCGCGAGCACAACGCCTTCAACTCGACGCCGCGCGCGGTGCTGAACATCGCCCGCGACAGCATGGCTGAGACTGGCTTCTCGCCGGCCACCCGCATATTTGAGGCCGCGGGCGCCGCGGCCTGCATCATCACCGACGCCTGGGAGGGGATCGAGCTCTTCCTCGCTCCCGGAAGCGAGGTCCTCCTCGCCCGGGACGGCGACGATGTCGTGTCGCTGCTGCGCTCGCTCGCCCCAGACCTCGCGCGCAAGATCGGAAGGGCGGCGCGCCGGCGCATCCTCGCAGAGCACACCTATGAGCGGCGAGGCGCGAAGGTCGATGCCGTGCTCAGAGCTGCGGCCTCGGCGAAGGCGGCAAGGAGCGCGGCGTGACCAGACGGCTCAGCCTCGCCGTGATCGGCCTCACCTTGTCCTCCTCCTGGGGCAACGGTCACGCCACCACCTACCGCGCCCTCCTACGGGCCTTCGCGGCCCGCGGCCATCGCGTGACCTTTCTCGAACGCGATCAGCCCTGGTACGCGGACCATCGCGACCTTCCGGACCCCGATTTCTGCCGCCTCATACTGTATCGCGACCGCCGTCACCTGCGGCGCTTTCGCGAGCTGATCGTCGAAGCCGACATGGCGATCATCGGCTCCTATGTGGCCGAGGGCGCCGCCATCGGCCGCTGGGTCCAGGGCGTCAGGCGAGGCGCGACGGGCTTCTACGACATCGACACGCCCATCACGCTCTCCGGCCTTCGCGGCGGTCGGCTCGACTACCTCTCCCCGGAGCTGGTCGCGGGCTATGATCCTTATCTTTCGTTCACGGGCGGTCCGGCCCTCGAGACGCTCGAGACGCGCTATGGTGCGCCCGCGGCGCGCCTTCTCTACTGCACCGCGGACGAGCGGCTCCATCGGCCGCTCTCGGTAAAGCCGAGATTCGATCTCGGCTATCTTGGGACCTACAGCGCCGATCGCCAGCCGGCGCTCGAGCGGCTCCTCGTCGAGCCGGCGCGCCTTGCGCCCGATCTGAGCTTCGTGGTGGCAGGCCCGCAATTTCCGGAGAGCATCGACTGGCCGGCGAACGTCACCAGGTACTCGCATGTCAGCCCGGCCGACCATCCCGCCTTCTATGCGGGCTGCCGCTTCACGCTCAACGTCACGCGCTCCGACATGGTGGGATCGGGATTCAGCCCGAGCGTGCGGCTGTTCGAGGCGGCCGCCTGCGCGAGCCCCGTCCTTTCCGATCGATGGCCCGGCATCGAGAACATCTTCACGCCCGGCCGCGAGATTCTCCTGGTCGAGGAGACGCGCGAGGTGCTCGCCATCCTCAGAGACATGGCGGAGAGCGAGCGGCTTGCGCTCGGAAAGGCGGCGCGCCGCCGTTTCCTCTACGCTCATAGCTCCGATCAGCGAGCCGGGGAGCTCGAGAAGCATCTGCTCGAGGCACTGGCGCGCCATGGCAGGGCGGGGAAGCAGGCCGACATGGAGGCGAGCCCAGGCTCGACGCGCGCGGCGGCACGCCCCTTGCCGACGGAGGCGGTCGTCCTGCGGGGCTAGAGAGCTTGCGCTGTTTCTTGGCCAACCGTTTCGCGGTCAAGGTCGCTGGCGCGTTCCTGGCTTGCCGCAGCTTGGCCTCGCGCCGGCAGAGGAACCCCGAGCCCCACTGACCAACTCGATGCACGATCGGATGGAGTTCGCCTATTGCAAACGCCGCCGACTCCCGCCGTCGCGCTGAGCGCGGCGCTCATGGTTCCTGCCATGGGCAAAGATTACGCCGTGTCGAAGAAAAACCCGGCGATCGTGTTGACGATCCCCGATAGCTGGAAGGTCGAGAGCATCGATTATGGCTTCAAGGCTGCTTCAGCAGGCGACGACGTCTATTTCTACCTCGAATCCACGCCGGCCAAGGGCGTCGACAAGATGATGGCCTTGAACGACGAGGGGATGAAAGAGCAGGCGAAGGTCACGGAAGTGAATAACCCGGTGAAGGCCAAGATCTTCAACTTCAAGGCTCATGACAAGGATGGGCCGACCAACGTCAGCTTTACGCTCATCCCGTCGAAGGATGGGGTGATCATGCTCACGCTGTGGGGGTCTGACGAGGAACAGCGAAAGCACAACGCCGAGATCGACAAAATATTCGGCAGCATCCGGGCCGCAAACTAAGCCGCGAGTACCGGCCAGGCCTCTCCTTCCTGGATCTCGCGGCTCGGACCGCATTCGGAACCGATCGGGCTCCCCTTCGATATGTGAATCGAAGAGCCGTGGCGCATCCGCGCGATGGCGCGACGGTCGCGATCGCGACATCAGGGTGCGCAGCCGCGGACAGTCCGAGAGGCCATAGTGACGATCCTCGAACTCCTTGCCGGCCGGAGGCTGGCCAATCGCGAGCGCGAGCAGCGCAGGATCGGCGCCTTCGACGCGATCCCCGCCATGGGGCTGGATGCCTTGAGCTCCTCGGCCTACGGGCCCGAGGCCGCGCTCGCCATGCTCGCTCCTCTCGGCGCCGCGAGCCTCGCCTATATCGGCTGGATCATGGCGCCGATCGTGGCGCTGGCGGCGATTCTCCTTGCCTCCTATTGGCAGACGATCAAGGCCTATCCCAACAATGGCGGGGCCTATGTGGTCACGCGCGAGAATCTCGGGACCAACGCCAGCCTGTTCGCCGGCGCCGCCCTCATGATCGACTACGTGCTCAATGTCGCGGTCGGCATCTCGGCAGGCGTCGCCGCCCTGGCCTCTGCCGTGCCTGCCCTGCACGAATTCACCTTGCCGCTCTGTCTCGGCGTTCTCGCACTGATCACCCTCGCCAATCTGCGCGGCACACTGGACGCAGGCCGCCTGATGGCGCTGCCCACCTATCTGTTCGTCGCCAGCTTCGCGCTGATATTGGGGGTTGGTATCTTCAGGGCGGCGTCTGCGGGCGGGCATCCTCAGCCCGTCGTTTCTCCGCCCGGTCTCGGTGACGCCGCGCAGGGCGCCGATCTGTGGCTATTGGTGCGGGCTTTCGCGGCGGGCTGCACCGCGATGACTGGAATCGAGGCGGTGAGCAACGGCATGAGCGCGTTCCGCGAACCACGCATCGTGCACGCGCACCGCACCCTCGCGCTGATCGTGCTGATCCTGTCCCTCCTGCTCGCCGGCATCGCCTTCCTGACCACTGCCTACGGCATCGGCGCCATGGATCAGACGCAGGAAGGCTATCGCAGCGTGCTTTCGCAGCTTGCGGCGGCGGTCCTCGGACGCGGAGCGCCGTTCTTCATCGCGATGGCTTCGCTGCTGTGCGTGCTGGCACTCTCGGCGAATACGAGCTTCGTGGATTTTCCGCGCCTGTGCCGGATGGTGGCGCAGGATGGCTTCCTGCCGAGGTCCTTCGCGATCGCCGGGCGCCGCCTCGTCTTCTCCGTCGGCATCGCTTATCTCGCGGGAGCCGCGGGTTTGCTGCTCCTCGCCTTCGGCGGGATCACCGACCGTCTGATACCGCTGTTCGCGATCGGCGCTTTCCTCACCTTCACATTGTCGCAGGTTGGCATGGTCGTGCATTGGCGACGAGCCATGCGAGGCAGCAGGGACCGTCGGGAAGCCCGCTCGTTTCGGGCTCATCTATTGATAAATGGGGTGGGTGCCGCAGTCACCGCTGTCGCGCTCGGCGTGATCATCGCCGCGAAATTCGCCGAGGGAGCCTGGATCACGGTGCTCGCCGTGCCGTGCGTCATCCTGCTCCTGAAGAGCATCCGCGCCTATTACGATCGGCTCGCCGTGCGCCTCGGCGATCCAGGTACGCTCGAGCCTTGGCGCGCCCAGCCCCCCATCATCCTCGTCGTGATGGACGACTGGAACAGGCCCGCGAGGAAAGCGATCGAGCTGGCGCTCAGCCTCTCGCCCGACGTCATCGCGGTCCATATGACCCAGCTGTCCGGTCCCGAGGAGGAGCAGCGCAGCCGCTCCTTGCGCTCGCGTTTCAGCGCCGAGGTCGAAGAACCGGCGCGGGCCGCGGGATTTCCCCCGCCGCGCCTGGTGCTGCTGGAGGCCCAGTACCGCAGCATGCATGAGCCGGTGCTGAAGCTCGCCCGCGATCTGGAGGCGAAGTTCGGAGAGCGGCGCATCGCCGTCCTCGTGCCCGAGGTTGCCAAGCAGCGCTGGTACCAGGAGCTGCTGCACGTCCATCGCGCGCGCCATCTGCGCCGGCAGCTCCTGCTCCACGGCGGCCCGCGCCTGACGATCATCAGCATGCCTTGGTATCTCGAGGAGGAGAGCCAACGGCGCGGCCCTGCCGCGGAGCCGGGGAGCGAAAGCGCGGAACGCGCCCTCGGCGCGCGCGTTCCTTGACCGGGCTGCGAGCGGCCCTCGGGCGCGGCGCCGCGCGTGCGCAGATCCGCCGCCGAGGTCGCGCGGTCCCACCAGGAGTTTCGACTGATGCCAACCACACGCTATAAGATCACGGGTCAGGGCGAGAGCTGGACTCTGACGCACGACGGCGAGTCCCGGGCCAGCTACGAGACCCAGGAGGCAGCCTTCGAAGTGGCGGTGCTGGGCGCCTCCAACGACATGCGAGCCGGCAACGAGGTCATTATCGAGGTGCGCCGCTCCACTCTCGCGCCTGAGGAGACCCGCGAGCTCGAGGGCGCCGAGCAGCGGTAGAGCGCCTCTGAGCGGAATTCGGGCAGGCTTGGCCTCCCGTTCCCGGAACTTTCCATGCGCCTGGGGGTTCCAATTTCGATCCTGGCAGCGTCGGCGGGAGGAGAGTATTGGGCTCGAGAAAATTGCGTATCGGCGTGGTGGGCGTCGGCAATTGCGCTTCATCTTTCGTTCAGGGACTGACCTTCTATCGCGATGCGAGCTCGAACGAGCCGATCCCCGGGCTCATGCACGCTTCCGTCGGAGGCTACGGGATCGAGGACATCGAGATCGCCTCCGCCTTCGACGTCGCGGCTTCGAAAGTGGGCCTGGACGTGGCCAAGGCCATCCTTGCTCCGCCCAACAATACCTATGTGTTCGCCGACGTTCCGGAGACCGGAGTCATGGTCAGGCGCGGTCGGACGCTCGACGGGCTCGGCAAATATCTCAAAGAGGAGATCGACGAAGCGAACGAGCCTTCTTGCGACGTCGCCGCGACGCTCAGGTCGACCGGGACCGAGATCGTCATCTGCTATCTTCCCGTAGGGTCGCAGCAGGCCGTGGAATGGTATGCCGGGCAGGCGCTCGAGGCCGGCTGCGCCTTCGTGAATTGCGTCCCCGTCTTTCTGGCTTCGAAGCCGAGCTGGAGGGAGCGCTTCGAGAAGCTCGGCCTGCCTCTCATCGGCGACGACATCAAGAGCCAGGTCGGCGCGACCATCGTCCACCGGGTGCTGACCAATCTGTTCCGCGAGCGCGGAGTGCGGCTCGACCGAACCTACCAGCTCAATTTCGGCGGCAACTCCGACTTCCTCAACATGCTCGAGCGCGAGCGGCTCCAATCGAAGAAGGTCTCGAAGACGCAATCGGTGATGAGCCAGCTCGAGGTGCCGCTCGATCCGGAAAACGTGCATGTCGGTCCGAGCGACTACGTTCCCTGGCTGACCGATCGAAAATTCTGCCACATCAGGATGGAAGCAACGACCTTTGGCGGGCTGCCCCTCAACGCCGAGATCAAGCTGGAGGTCTGGGATTCGCCGAACTCGGCCGGCATCGTCATCGACGCGGTGCGCTGCGCCAAGCTGGCGCTCGATCGCGGGATCGGCGGGGCGCTCGTCGGCCCATCGAGCTATTTCATGAAGTCGCCGCCCGAGCAGTTCACCGACGCCGAGGCGCGGGCCAGGACGCTGAGCTTCATCGCCGACGGCGCGGCGAAGCCGGCGCGGCTGTCGTGACCATGCTCTTCCTCGTCCGCCATGCAGCCCAAGATGGCGTCGCGACGAGACTTTGGGGCCGCCTGCCCGGAGCAAGGCTCGGCGAGGCCGGAATGGCGCAGGCCAGGCGGCTCGCCGAAAGGATGGCGGCCGAGAGCTTTTCGCTCGTCCAGGCGAGTCCGCGCGAGCGCGCCCGCCAGACGGCGGAAGCGATCGTCGGTCGGGTCGGGACTGCAAGGCTCGAAGCGCATGAGGCGCTCGACGAGGTCGATTTCGGCTCGTGGGCCGGACAGGATTTCGCGACGCTGGCGACAGATCCGCTCTGGCGGAATTGGAATGAGCGCCGCAGCTGCAGCCGGCCGCCGGAAGGCGAAGCGATGCGTGAAGTGCAGGACAGGATCACGGGGCACATCGCGCGGCTTGCCGCCCTGGTGCCGATCGGCGCCGTCGTGCTCGTCAGCCATGCCGAGGTGATCAGGGCCGCGCTTCTCCACTTCCTCGGGCTGTCGCTCGACGCCTGGGCGCGCCTCGAGATCTCGCCGGCCTCGATCACCAGGGTGGCGCTCGGCGCGCAAGGGGCGACGGTGGTCGGCCTCAACGAGGTGATCGGCTGAATGCGGCCGGTTGCGGAGCGGCTGCCGTGAAGCTCGTGGTCTTCGGACTGACGATCACCTCCTCGTGGGGGAACGGTCACGCCACCCTCTGGCGGGGTCTGCAGCGAGCGCTCGCGGGGCGGGGCTGGCAAGTTGTCTTCTTCGAGCGCGACACGAGCTACTACGCCCAGCATCGCGATCTCCGCGATCTGCCGTGCGGAGAGATCGTTCTCTATACCGAATGGCGCGAGATCGAATCCACTGCAAGGCGCCATATCGGCGAGGCGGACGCCGCCATCATCACCTCCTATTGTCCGGACGGGCTCGCCGCGACCGAGCTCGTGCTCTCGGCTCCCACTGCGGTGCGTGTCTTCTATGACCTAGACACGCCTGTCACCCTGGCCTGCCTGCGCCGCGGCGAGGCGACGAGCTATATCGGTCCGCGCGGGCTTGGCGAGTTCGATCTCGTCTTGAGCTTCACGGGCGGCGGAGCGCTTGACGGCTTGAGCGAAATGGCGGCCGCCCGCGGGCCTGTTCCGGTCTACGGCCATGTCGATCCCGAGGCCTATCGACCGCCGGCATCGGAGGAAGCGCATGGCCGGGCCGATCTCTCCTATATCGGCACCTATGCGCCCGACCGTCAGGAGAAGCTGCAGCGCTTCTTCGTGATTCCGGCGAGGGAGCGCTCAGAGCGTCGCTTCGTGCTCGCCGGAGCGCAATATCCGCAAGACTTTCCTTGGACGGACAACATCTTCTTCCTGCGGCATCTTCCGCCCGCCCAGCATCCGTTGTTCTACGCCGCGTCCCGGCTCACCCTGAACGTGACACGCGCCGACATGGCGGCCATGGGCTGGTGTCCGTCGGGGCGGCTCTTCGAAGCCGCCGCTTGCGGCGCCGCGATCATCAGCGATTGGTGGACGGGGCTCGACCATTTCTTCGAGCCGGGGCGCGAGATCCTGTTGGCGCAGACGAGCCTCGACATCATGGCGGCGCTCGATCTCCCCGAGGCACAGCTCAGGCGCATCGGCGAGAATGCGCGCCGCAGAGTGCTCGCCGAGCATACCTCGATGCAGCGGGCCGCGCAGCTCGAGGACCTGCTCGCCAAGTCGCGGGGCTCGGCCAGAGAGGTGCGCGGCGCCGCGCTCGGAGCCGAGGCTTGATCATGTGGGGAATCATACCGGCCGCGGGACGCGGCAGCCGCATCCAGCCGCTGGCCTTCTCGAAGGAGCTGTTGCCCGTCGGTAGCTGCCGCAACGCAGCCGGCGAGCGGCCCTGCGCGGTGAGCGAATACCTTGTCGAGCGCATGATCCTTGCCGGCGCGGACAAGCTCGCCTTCGTGATCGGCCCGGGCAAATCCGACATACTGAGCTATTTCGGGGCCGGGTATGCCGATGCCGTAGTGGCTTATGTCGTGCAGCCGGCACCCTCGGGGCTCTGCGACGCGATCTTCCGGGCGGCGCCCCTCATCGGCGATGAGCCCGTGCTGGTCGGGTTGCCCGACACCATCTGGTTCCCGAAGGAGGGATTCGCAAGCCTGCCCGACGACCGCCTCGCCTTCCTGCTCTTCCCCGTCGCTCGGCCTGAGCTGTTCGACGCGGTGATCCATGACCGGGACGGCATCGTCCGCGCGATCGAGGTGAAGCAGCCGGGCGATCCCTCGCGTTGGATCTGGGGGGCCTTCAAGATGCCGGCCCGCATCTTCCGCGAGCTGCACCTGATGTGGAAGAGGCGGCGCGACGAATACATGGGCACGCTCGTCAATGCCTACCTTGCGGCAGGCGGAGCGGCGGTCGCGGTGCGCGCTGGCGAGGCCTATGTGGATGTCGGCACCTTGCACGGCTACCGCGCGGCTCTCGAGCTCCTCGGCGATCCTTGCCGCGCGGGCTCCCAGGACACGCTGACGCAACTCGCCATCGCTGAGCCTCTGGGCCGCATGGCCGGGGCTGTCCGGCAGTGACGGAGGCGTCCATGTCGCTTTCGATCGAGGAGATACGCAAGCGGGCGCAGGCGCTCGGTCCCTGGTTCCACAACATTGATCTTGGAGGCGTCAAGACCGCCCCGGACCACTTCCTCGGCAACTACCCCGCCGTGAAATGGCGAAAGTTCGCAGGCGCGATACCCGCGGACCTCGCCGGAGCGAGCGTGCTCGACATCGGCTGCAACGGCGGCTTCTACTCGATCGAGATGAAGCGCCGCGGAGCCTGGCGCGTGGTCGGCATCGATCCTGATCAGGGCTATCTCGAGCAGGCGAAGTTCGCGGCGGAGGTCGCCGAGCTCGACATCAGCTTCATGCAGCTCTCGGTCTATGATGTCGGCGCTTTGAGTGAGCGCTTCGACATCGTGCTGTTCATGGGAGTGCTCTACCATCTGCGCCATCCGCTGCTGGCGCTCGACCTCATCCGTCAGCATGCAGTCAGGGGCCTGATGGTATTCCAGTCGATGCAGCGCGGCGCCGCGGAGGCGGAGCCCTGCGCGGATGACTACGAGTTTTGGGACAAGACGCCGTTCGAGCGTGCCGATTTCCCGAAGCTGCACTTCATCGAGCAGCGCTATGCGGGCGATCCCACCAATTGGTGGGTGCCGAACCGGGCTTGCGTTGAAGCCATGCTGCGCTCCTCGGGCTTCGAGATTCTCTCGAGGCCCGAGAGCGAGGTCTATATCTGCCGGACGGCGGAGAGCCCAGCCGGTGGCGGTGCTGTCTACCCGGCCCATGGAGCAAGCTCATGATCGAAGCGGCCATGATCTGGAACGAGCCGAACAACAAGTCCCATTGGGATCCCGCGGTCGATCCGGACTGGCGGCTGTTTGCCGAACTGGCCATCTGCGCCGCCGATGCCATCGCCGCCGAGAACCCGAAGCTTCCCAAGGTGCTGGGCGGCATCTCGCCGATCGACCCGTTGTTCATCGCGAACATGAAGGGGCGCGGCGTGCTCGAGCATGTCGACGCGGTCGCAGTGCATGGGTTCCCGCTCGACTGGAATCTATGGCGGCTCGCCGAGTGGCCGGCGAAGCTCGACGAGATCAGGGCCGTCACGGACCTCCCCGTCTGGGTCAGCGAAGTCGGGGTGTCGACGTTCGGTGCCGACGAGGTCCAGGTTTGGGGCCTCGAGCGGACGGCCGAGCTGCTCACCGGCAGATCGCCGCGCATCCACTGGTATAGCCTCTGTGATCTGCCGCGCATCTGGGAGGCGACCACGCGGCACAAGGAGGCCGAGGGCTCCTCCTATTATCGCCATTTCGCCATGGGCCTGCTGCGCGAGGACGGCACCCCCAAGCCGGCGCTCGAGCGCTTCGCAACCCTGACGCCGGAGCTCGGACTGTGCCAGTGGTTCCATTTCGAGGATCACCGGCTGGACGAGGCCGTCGACTGGATGAAACGCCTAGGGGTGAGCTACCTGAGGACCGGACTGTCTTGGGCCGACAGCTTCCGCCCAAATGCGCTGCGCTGGTTCGACCGCCAGATGGAGGCGCTCGCGGACTTCGATGTCACCGTCACCTTCTGCTTCACTCCCGAGCATCGGGGCATCGCTCCGCACCACACGAGCGCGCCGCTGGTCAAGGAGGAGTTCGCCGCCTTTTGCGCTGCCATGATAAAGCGCTACGCGCCGGCGCCCATGACCCAGCCAGTCGCCAAGAGTCTCTCATTCGCGATGTGAGCGGGGGATGCGTATCCGATGCCGCGCGCTGCCCGCATCAGGACCGGAGCAGACGAGACGGGCTTCCCGACTCTGGCGCGCGCTCTCGGCCTGAGCGATGCGGATTTCCGCCGCGCCATGCTGGTCGTCGCTCATCCGGACGATGAGACGATCGGCGTCGGCGGCCATCTCGAGGAGCTTCCGGGCGCGCTCATCGTGCAGGCGACGGACGGGGCGCCGCGCGACATGGCTGATGCCAGCCGCTACGGCTTCGGCTCGCGCGAGGCCTATGCGCG
>Ga0102924_1005430_pt1 | contig 12375 bp, 15 predicted proteins | sample PaiPotPPM11metaG_FD_80116 | JGI IMG/M metagenome (GOLD analysis project Ga0102924, IMG submission 80116) | Iron sulfur acid spring bacterial and archeal communities from Banff, Canada, to study Microbial Dark Matter (Phase II) - Paint Pots PPM... ... | reverse complement strand
GGTTACGGGAGACGATCTGATTGCCGCGGGACACATTCCTGGGCCGAAATTTCGAAAGATTCTCAATGCGGTAGAAGATGCGCAGCTCGAAGGCCGGCTGCCCTCGCGTGACGCGGCGCTCGAGTTCGTTCGACGGGAATTTCCCGCCTGAGCACGATCCCGGGCCCGCCTGCGCTCGCTTTCGAAAATGTTAAAATCAAGGCTTCGATCATCTTTCGTCACGCACAAGATGGGGGAGTTGAGGTGGAATCAGCAGGCTCAGATTTGGAGAAAATCGTGGCGCGATCGCTGCGTCAGGCGCCTCCGGCGCAAGCCCCGCTGATGGCGTGGCCAGTGGTGTGCGGCTCGGCGGTGGCCGAGCGGACGCGCGCTCTGAGTTTTCTCGACGGCGTGCTGCGCGTCGCTGTCACGAACGTGGGATGGAGGTCTGAGTTGCAATCGCTCGCTCCTCGTTATCTGGCGTCGATCAATCGATATACCGTGGAAGCCGTCCGCAGAATTGAGTTTGTGATCGTGCAAGCGGAAAACCCGGATCAGAATGTCCGCTAGCCCCTCTCCATGAAAGTCACCGAGAAAGACGTTGCTTACGTTGCCGAACTGGCAAACCTGGATCTCACAACCGAAGAGCGCAGCGGAATGCTGCGTGATCTGAATTCCATTCTTGACTACGTCGACCGGTTGAATGAACTCGACACCTCTGACGTGCAGCCGATGGCACAGGTCTCCGACCGGTACGGAGTCGACCAGAGCAAGCAGGGGAGCGAGCGATTCGCGTACGCGAACCGGGAGGATGTTGTCGAGGGACTGCGTAAGTCTTTGCCTCACACAGAGGCGCTGCAGAATGCGCCGGATGCGGACGAGCAGTTTTTCAGAGTGCCCAAAGTGATTGAACGGTAGTCGCGTCTGACGTTTTCGACTTGAGCCGGCCATGGATCTGACCTCACTGACGATTGACACCGCTCGTTCGGCGATCCAAGAACGCAAAACAACTGCGCTCGCGCTAGCGGAGGCGCACTATGCCCGCATTCAAAAAGAAGATGGACAGATTGGCGCGTACTTGACGCTGTCGAAAGAACGAGCCCTGGAGCAGGCGGATCGGATCGACCGCATGGCTGCGGAAGGGACAACGCTCCCCTCGTTGGGTGGCGTCCCTGTCGGTATTAAAGATGTGATGAGCACGCGGGGCGTCCGCACCACTGCGGGCTCAAAAATCCTAGGGCAATATATTCCTCCGTATGACTGCACGGCAGTGCAGCGGTTGGAATCCGCCGGAGCCGTTGTGCTTGGCAAGATGAATTGCGACGAATTTGCCATGGGCTCGTCGAATGAGAATTCCGCATATCATCCCGTGCGCAATCCGCGGGATTTGACGCGTGTTCCGGGCGGATCTTCAGGCGGGTCGGCTGCTGCCGTGGCGGCGGACATGGCCGTGTTCACTTTGGGGTCGGATACTGGAGGGTCGATTCGGCAACCTGCTTCATTTTGCGGCGTGGTCGGACTGATGCCGACTTACGGGCGGGTGTCGCGCTACGGTTTAATCGCTTTCGCGTCGTCGCTCGATCACATTGGGCCGTTGACCAAGACCGTGAAAGATGCTGCCATCGTGCTGCGCACCATCGCCGGCCGTGATCCCATGGATTCCACTTCCGCCGATGTGCCCGTACCCGACTATGAGGCGGAACTCGACAAGCCGGTTCGCGGATTAAAGCTCGGCGTCGCGAAAGAATACCTCGGCGATGGACTCGACGAGGAAGTTCGCCAGGCGGTGGTGTCGGCGATCGACCGACTCAAAGAACTCGGCTGCGAGATTGTCCCCGTTTCTCTTCCACACACTCCCTATGCCATTCCAACTTATTACGTGATCGCGACAGCGGAGGCCTCTGCAAATTTGGCGCGCTTTGACGGAGTTCGATATGGCCATCGTGCTCGCGGAGTGAAGACTCTGTCGGAGATGTACCGGCGCAGCCGCGATGAAGGGTTCGGCGCAGAGGTGAAGCGGCGCATTATGTTGGGGACATACGCGCTCAGCGCCGGCTACTACGATGCGTATTATCTGAAGGCACAAAAAGTGCGTACGCTGCTGACGCAAGACTTCGACGAGGCCTTCCGCAAGGTGGATGCAATTCTGACGCCTACCAGCCCCACTGCGGCATTCCGGCTGGGTGAGAAATCGAATGATCCCCTGGCGATGTATCTAGCGGATATTTACACGGTGACGGCAGATCTGGCGGGGATTCCGGGGGTTTCGGTGCCTTGCGGCGAAACTCGAGAAAAGCTGCCGATCGGCCTGCAGATCCTGGGCAAGCACTTTGATGAATCCACAATTCTTCGCGTGGCGCACGCCTACGAGCAAGCTTAGGATTGGTCGGCCGGTTGGTAGTAGCGTTCCCCAGCGCAAGCCCGGCACAAAACTTTTCCATCTCTTTGTACTTCTCTGCGGAAGTTAATGCCTTCGCCGCAGGCCTCGCACGAGACTCGCTCGCCCTTGTATCCCGGGAATTCTTCGGGCGGTAGCGAAACCTTCACCCATTGAGCAGTGAATAAATCATCGTCAGAAATCTCGCGGTAAGCCAGCATCTGTTGCTGGTTCTTGTTTTCGATTTCAGGATGCAGCTGTCGGGCAAGTGCTTTCGACGATTCTTTGGCGGCGATGCGGATCGCTTTTCCAGTAGTTACGTCCACAAAAGTGGCCGCGACCTTGCCCCAATCGCGAAACTTGAGAGCCCGCTTACCGAGGCGGCAGCCGGTGACAACGGCAACAGCGTCGGTGGCGCAGCGATCGATTTCGACGAAAGTGACAAGGCGCCTTCGATCTTTTCCGTGGGGGTCGTTGATGCCGAGTGTCTGTAGGCCTAGCATCGCGAGGCGTACGCCGAGGATCTGTCCGGCGCAAAGATGTCCGTGCGCTTGTTCGGCATCGCGGAGGTATTCGTCGAAGGATTTCATGAAACCGCTGTCAGCTATCTGCCTTCATTTTTCAGCTTAACATTGGAGCCGCAAAGCGGTTTACTTCCGATCACTTCCTGCGCCAGCGAACGCCCTCTTTTGTGATCTCTACAAGAATTCCTGCATCCGCAAGCTCGGCACGGATGGCGTCTGACTTCTTGAAGTCGCGGGCGGCTCTGGCAGCTTTCATGTCGTTGATTTTCGTTTCGATCTCGGCATCCGAAAGTTGTCCGCTCTGTACCGCAGCGCGCAATTCGTCGCTGATATCTTTTTCCCGCCCTTCTGCGAGAGCCCACTCGGAAACTTGTTTCATCTTTGGCCCATCATCGTCATCAAGCACTGCAAAGATTTCGTCAAACTTGGTGAGGGTATCGATCAGCAACGGAACGTCGTCCTTCTTTACCTTCCCCCCGTCGAGCGCGGTATTTGCCTCGCGCACCATTTCGAAGATTGCTGCCTGGGCTTGCGCTGTGTTGAGGTCGTCTTCCAGTGCGTCGCGCATGCGCCCGGCAGCTTGGCTCGCAAGGGATTGCATCTCCGGCGTGGAGCCGGGAGCAAAAGTGCCAGCACTCAGGCGGAGCCGGAAATTTCTTAGACGGTCGACGGATACCGCCGCTTGCTTCAGACCGTCGAAGGTGAAATTTAGTTGATTACGGTAAGGGACAGATGTCAGCAGGTAGCGAATCGAAGAAGGTTTGTGTCCTTTCAAAACCAAATCCCGAAGGGTGAAAAAATTCCCCAAGCTCTTCGACATCTTCTCACCTTCGACCAGCAGAAAACGCGCATGAAACCAAAAATGCGCGAAAGGCTTTCCGGTGAGAGATTCGGATTGTGCAATTTCGTTCTCGTGATGCGGAAATATCAGGTCCTCTCCACCGGCATGCAGATCGAAGCTTTCGCCAAGTTCCTGCATCGACATCACCGAGCATTCCAGATGCCAACCTGGACGCCCAGAGCCGATCTTCGTTTCCCAGAAGGCCTCGCCCGGCTTGGGAGCTTTCCAGAGAGCGAAGTCGCGGGCACTGTCTTTATCGTATTCGTCGACATCCACGCGCGCTCCGTCGAGCATGTTGCTGAAGTCTTTCTTGGACAGCTTGCCGTACTCGGGAAATTTCGCGATGCGAAAATAGTAAGAGCCGTCGTCAACGCGATACGCGATTCCCTTTTCCTCCAGCTTGGCGACAAATTCTGCCATCTCGGGAATGTGCTCGGTGGCACGGACTAACGTCGGCTGCTCAATTCCGATCATTGCGGAGTCTTCGAGGAATGCCTTCTCGAACTTCGCCGTGTACTGCTGCACGCTGACGCCGTCGCGCGCCGAGTTGCGAATGATTTTGTCGTCGACATCGGTAATGTTCATGACGTGGCGAACTTTGTATCCGCTTTGCCGGAAGAATCGGCGGAGAAGATCGACCGCGATGAATGTACGGAAGTTGCCAATATGTCCGTAGTCATAGACAGTCGGCCCGCAGGCGTACATGCGAACTTCAGAGTCGCGAAGCGGCCGGAACTCCTCCACTTGCGAAGACATCGTGTTGAAGAGACGAAGGGCCATAGTGATTTCGGAAGCGGCAAAGGAACATAAGATTCTAGGGGCACGCGAAAGAGCGGTCAAATCGGCAATTTATGGCGCCGGCACGTGCGGTGGCAGGGCATGTTGATGTTCGCGCAGGCGATGCTGTACGAGGATCACATAGTGCAGAGCAGAGATAATGGTGAAGAAAAAAGTGGCGCGCAGGAAAACAGTGCGCGCGATCCAGATCCAGCGCATTGGGCGGATTTCGAGCAGAAGTACAAAAAACACAGCGGCGATCTGCGACACCGTATTAGCTTTGCCGAATATGCTGGGCCGGAAATTGCGTAGGCCGGCAATGGCGAACAGCACAGCGCTGGCGGACAGAATCGAGATATCACGACTAAAGACGACAACGGTGAATTTCCAGGGGATCTTGTGCAGGATGGATAACACGAGAAACATGGTGCTCAGCAAAAGCTTATCGGCGATCGGATCAAGATACTGTCCGAGCAGCGTCTGCTGGTGAAGGGTTCGTGCCAGTAAACCATCGAGGCCATCGCTGAACCCGGCGATGACGAAGACAATAAGCGCCCAAAGGTAGTGGCCGTCCACCAAGTGAATCACGATGAACGGGACAAAGATCATCCGTAGAAGTGTGAGTTGATTGGGGGCAGTGAAGACCTGGGAAAGCTTCAAGCCTGCTCCTTGGGCAAATTTGATGTGACTGCACTTGTTTTTCTCTGGTTACTCCCGCCCGATTGAGGCTCGAGCGCCACGGAAGGCTCGAGCCCCGTTTTCGACAGGAAGCGTTGCGAAAGCGAGGGCAGACTGCCATCGGGGAGATCGAGTTCTACGCGTTCGATCCGGTGCATGGGGAAGAACACCACAGCGGGCGTGAAGGCTTCCCCATCTCTGACCATCACCGCCAGATCTTCGAACGATGCGAGTTCCACCCCGCTCAGGCTCAATCCCGCAGGCGCAAGCGACAATATCATTCCCCAAAATTTTTCTCGAGGGTTTGAAAGGGTCGCAATCACCAGCGCACCGGGCAAGAACGGTTCGACGTATTTAGAGTGCGCATCCGCGTCAACGCCTGAGCGTTTTTCCATGTCAGGATTGTCGCTGGGAGAGGCTCTCATTGCAAATCAAACTGGCCCGGATGGGATCGTATCATCTTGGGGCGTAGCTCTGACTCCGGTATGCTGTGCGGAGATGGAATCTGGGGCGGCCAATCCGGTCATCGAATTCCGTGATGTCTCCTATCGCGTGGATGGCACCCAGGTCCTCTGCTCGCTTAATCTTGAAGTTGCACGCGGTGAGACGCTGGTCTTGCTTGGGCGCAGCGGGTCGGGAAAGACAACGACGCTAAAGCTAGTCAATCGCTTGGTGACACAGACTTCCGGTGAAATCTTTGTAAATGGTTCTCGGCACAGCGAGGTTGACGTGATTCGCCTGCGACGCGGAATCGGATATGTCATCCAGGAAGTGGGGCTCTTTCCACACTTCACGGTCGCCAAGAATATTGGGTTGGTCCCGAAGATCGAAGGATGGAAAGAGGAGAGGATTAGCGGACGCGTTTCGGAGTTGCTGCAACTGGTCGGGCTACCGCTTGAGATAGCGTCGCGTTATCCTCATCAACTTTCGGGGGGGCAGCGGCAGCGTGTTGGGGTCGCGCGGGCGCTCGCGGCGGATCCGGAAATCCTGCTAATGGATGAGCCGTTTGGAGCACTCGATCCGCTCACGAGGGACGAACTACAACGGGAACTTTTTTTGCTGCAGAAGAGGCTGCACAAGACGGTTGTATTTGTGACCCACGATCTGCGTGAGGCGTTGCGGCTGGGATCACGCATTGCTCTGATGGAAGCTGGAAAGCTGGTGACCGTTCTGGCACCCAGTGAGTTCCTCAAATCTGATGATCCGTGGGCATCCGCTTACGTCAGAGCTTTCGGCGATGGCTTGGAATCGGCTGCGAATCGAGGCGCGTCATGAACGTGGTCCGCTTCCTATTGCAGAATCACACGCAAGTTCTGGAGCTTACGCTGGAGCATCTTTGGCTCGTTGGGTGGTCAACTGCGTTTGCCATGCTGATTGGTATCCCGCTGGGCATCGCAATCGCGCTACGGCCACGACTGAATAAGCCGGTTCTGGCGAGTGCCAATATCATCCAAACGATTCCGAGCCTGGCCCTCTTTGGATTTCTGCTGCCGGTGCCCTGGCTGGGCGCGCGTTCCGACCGTCTCGCGATTCTCGCGCTGACGCTGTACGCACTGTTGCCCATCATACGAAATACGTATGCAGGAATTCGGGGAGTGGATCCCGCGGTGGTAGAGGCCGGGCGTGGCATGGGCCTTACTGAAATGCAGCTTCTCTACCAAGTGGAATTACCTCTAGCGGTGAGCGTGATTCTATCGGGGGTGCGTATCGCAGTTGTGATTTCAGTCGGCTTGGCCACGATCGCGGCTGCGATCGGCGCAGGGGGATTGGGAGAGTTCATCTTCCGTGGTTTAGCGATGGTTGATGATCGCGTCATCCTCGCGGGTGCAATTCCTGCCGCGATGCTGGCACTGCTGGCTGACTTCGGAGTGGGATGGCTGGAAAGGCGTCTTCGTCCGCGATGACTCTGAGCAAGGCGAGTCTTGGAGCGCTGATCCTGTGGCTGGTGGCCACGTTATCGTGTTCACCTTCGCACGGTAGCCGGATCGTGGTGGGCTCGAAGAATTTTACGGAGTCGTTCATCCTAGGGGAACTGATCGCGCAGCAGATCGAGTCCCATTCCAATCTGAAAGTCGAGCGACGTTTTTACCTGGCGGGAACATACATCTGTCAGCAAGCGATGTTGGCGGGCCGCATCGACATATACCCGGAATATACGGGCACTGCGCTCACAGCGGTACTGAAACAAAATGCGGGAAGCGATAAAGCGGAAGTGTATCAACAAGTCAAAAGCGAATATGAACGCCGTTTCGGATTGACGCTCGGCCCGTCTCTCGGCTTTAACGATACGTTTGCTATGGAGATTCGAGGTGAGGATGCGCGACGGCTCAACATCCAGACGTTGTCCCAAGCGGCTCGGTTTACTCCACATTGGCGGGCCGGATTCGGCTACGAATTTATGGAACGGCCCGACGGGTACCGCGGTTTAGCGGCAACGTACGGATTGCACTTCGCCGAACCGCCGCGCATCATGGATTTAGGTCTGTTGGCGCGTGCTCTGAAGGATCATCAGATTGATTTTGCCGGGGGAAATGCGACCGACGGCCTGATCCCCGCTCTCGATTTATTTGCCCTCGAGGACGACCGTCATTATTTCCCCCCGTATGAGGCGGTTCCCGTGATCCGTGAGCAAACCCTGCAGCAACATCCGGAAGTCGCGTTTGCCCTTGCCCCGCTGGCGGGAATGGTGTCCGACGCGGAGATGCGACAAATGAACTATGCCGTCGATGCCCAGAAGCGTGACCCGTCAGACGTGGTGCGCGAGTTCCTTCGGGTGAAAAAACTGGTGCCCTGAACTATCTCAGCATCGGATCTTCAACGATCCCTGCAAGGTAAGAACTGAGCTTCCTTTCAGGATCACCCGATCGCCGGCCATTTCACACCACAATTCGCCTCCACGCTCCGATAGTTGACGAGCTTGCAATTGCGACTTGCCAAGCCGTTTCCTCCAGTAAGGTGTCAAGGCGCAGTGTGCTGAACCAGTCACCGGATCTTCTGGCACGCCGTAGCTGGGCGCGAAATAACGCGAGACGAAATCCACATGCTCGCCGGACGCGGTGACCGCCGCGACAAAGGGATGAAGTTGCTCCAAGAGCGCGAAATCCGGCTCCGCGCCTTTTACCTCCAATTCATTCCGAAGTACCGCGATGTATGTATCGTTCACCTCCAGAACGTCCGAAGGGTCGGCCCTCAGTCCGAGAGCGGAAGCAAGCCCAGGAGGCACGTTCGAGCAACTTCTCGGCGGCAAGGCAGGGAAATCCATCCGAAAGGCCCCGCCTTCCTTTTGGACGCTGAGAGTTTCTCCGGAACGCGTTGTAAAACGAACGATTTGGCGATCGGGCTGGAGCAAAGTGAGAACGACGAATCCCGCCCCGAGCGTTGCGTGACCGCATAGCCTGATTTCGCAATGAGTTGTGAACCAGCGAAGGGCAAAATCCCCTCCATTTGGCACCAGAAAAGCCGTGGCCGAAAGATTATTTTCTGCAGCGACTTTACGCAGCAGGCCGTCATCTAACCACGAGTCCAGAAGGCAGATCGCGGCGGGATTGCCGCTAAAAGGACCACAGGTAAATGCGTCGGCATGGAATAGCGGGATGCGCATTGGCCATATTTTACTGGGAGGAGTGGCGTTTGAGTGGCTGTCGCAAGCCACGCGATCGGAGGGATGAATGCTGACTCTTCAGAACGACGCTGCGGCTGGCCGCGCAAGCTTGGAAAGGTTGTCTGACGCCCGCCGGAGAAGCGATGCGCTTTTCGCGATTGTGCAAGAGGGCTCGATCTTCGAACGTCCCATCCCTGAGCGGCATCGCATCATCTTCTATGTTGGTCACCTCGAGGCCTTTGATTGGAATCTGCTTCACGACAACGTCTTAGGACTAAAGCCATTCCATCCCCAATTTGATCGCCTGTTTGCCTTCGGAATCGACCCAGTGGAGGGTGGGCTGCCTACAGATCAGCCTGAGGATTGGCCTTCCCTCGCCACGGTGCGTGAGTATGTCCGCGGCATTCGAAGCGCCCTTGACGAAAAACTTTCGGCCGACATCGACCCGAAAGCCTGCACGCGCGATGGCTTCTCGCTCGATAAGTTGTTGAACGTCGCCATCGAGCACCGGCTCATGCACGTCGAAACCCTGGCGTATATGCTGCATCAGTTGCCGCTGGATCGAAAGGTCCGGCCCGCCAGTTCGCCAACTCACCATTCGTCCCCAATTGCCCATTCCACGGTTGAAATTCCCTCCGGAGTTGTCAGCCTCGGCCTTTCCCGCGAGGGGGAAGTGTTCGGTTGGGACAACGAGTTCGAGGCCCACACCGCTGACGTACCCGTTTTTGAAATCGACCGCTATATGGTGACGAACCAGCAATTCCTGGAATTTCTCCACCATGGCGGCTACGACGATCGCGGCCTCTGGGGTGATGACGACTGGAACTGGAAGAGGTCGCAGCAAGTGTCGCACCCGGTGTTCTGGACTAAGAACGGGGACACATGGCTGTATCGGACGATGTTCGAGCAAATTCCTCTACCGTTGGACTGGCCGGTGTATGTCAGTCATGCCGAAGCCGCCGCCTACGCACGCTGGGCCGGGAAGACTCTTCCCACGGAAGAGCAGTGGCAGCGAGCAGCCTACGGAACGCCGGATGGAGTTCGAAGATCGTATCCGTGGGGCGATGAATCACCGAATCCCAACTTCGGAAATTTCGATTTCGATCGATGGGATCCCGCTCCGGTCAATGCCTATCCGCAAGGACAGAGCGCCTTCGGAGTGGACGGGATGTTGGGAAACGGATGGGAGTGGACATCGACTGTGTTCGCGCCTTTCCCTGGATTCAAGCCGTTTCCCTTTTACCGCGGTTACTCTGCTGATTTTTTTGATGGCAAGCACGTCGTCATGAAGGGCGGTTCGGCCCGCACGGCCGCCTGCATGCTGCGACCCACATTCCGTAACTGGTTCCAGGCACATTACCAATACGTGTACGCGGGATTTCGCTGCGTGAATATGAGATGAAGGAGTAAGTCAATGTTAGTTCATGCGATCCCGAGTAATGTTTCCTACGAATTTGCCACCGATGTTCGAACCGGACTTACTCGTCCCGGCCAGAAAGAACTCCCCTCGAAATATCTGTACGACGATGTGGGCTCGGCTCTCTTTGAAGTGATCAGCCATTTGCCCGAGTACGGTCTGACGCGGGCTGACGAGCGCTTGCTGCGGCGGCACGCGAAAGAAATCGTGGATCGCCTGCAGGGACCGGTCGCCGTGGCCGAGTTAGGCAGCGGCAGCGGGAAAAAGACTCGCTGGCTGCTCGAAGCGTTGTGCCGGCGTCAACACACGTCCTATTACCCCGTGGAGATCTCTCACTCCGCGCTCGTCATGTGCGAACGTGAGCTTAGCGATATCGATTCGATCAGCATTGTTGGATTTGAAAGGGAATACCTGGACGGTCTCTTGGAAGTTGCCGCCTACCGTAAGAACGGGCAGCATCTGTTCGTATTGTTCCTGGGCAGCACCATCGGAAATTTCGACCGGACCGCGGCGGTGAAATTTCTTTCCGAAGTGCGGTCTACTCTGCAACCGGGCGACTCACTGTTGCTGGGTACGGACCTGGAGAAGTCCAGTTCCCAATTGCTGCAAGCCTATGACGATGAACTAGGGGTTACGGCCGCTTTCAACCTTAATCTGTTAGCGCGCCTGAACCGCGAACTCGGTGCCGACTTCGATTTAGCTCAATTCAAACACTTGGCGAAAATTAATCCGGAAGCTCGCAGCGTCGAAATGCATCTGCAATCCAAGCGCCGGCAAATTGTGAACATCCCCGCCGCGGAAGTGGTGATTGAGTTTCAGGAGGGCGAGACAATCTGGACGGAAAGCAGTCACAAATATTCCACCGATGAAATTTGCGAGACAGCGCCGAGTGCGGGCTTCCGATGCGAGGTCCAATGGATTGATGAGCAATGGCCCTTTGCGGAGAACCTGCTCATTGCCGAGTGACCTGGGGCGCGATTCCTAGTAAGATTTCGGCCTGCGCCAGGCGTGCAGGTTGATGGCGCTCATGATCATGCAAAACACGTTAGCCGGTATAAATCCTAACTGTTCCGTCCGGAAACCGATGACGCACACGACAACGCTATTGATTCCGGCCAAAACCCAACCTTCCCAACAGCGACGGCCGATCAGAATTGTAGATGCAACAGTCAGCACGCAAGAAAGATAATCAAGACGAAGCACGTATGAAGACCTCCGACAACATTGTGAGTGAAAAGGGCGAGATGTGGATGTGATTATGCCCCTTCGTCACGTGACCCCGGTCACTTGACCCAGTCACATCCTTTCTAAGGAGAAGCGAAATGCCAAGTGAATGCACGCACCTCGATCAGATCAAAATTAAGAGCACCAACAAGCACGTTTGCGAAGAGTGCGTGAAACTCGGGGATACCTGGGTTCACCTGCGGCTTTGCCTGACGTGCGGCCATGTAGGATGTTGCGACTCGTCCAAGAACAAACACGCCACGAAGCACTTCCATAAAGACAAGCATCCACTCATTCGTTCGATTGAACCCGGCGAAGCGTGGGTGTGGTGTTATGTAGATAAGATGGAAGTCGGCGAGCTCGCCGCATGAACCGCTACGAGCGGCTATGGCGGGTACAACTTTCCGCGACCGGCTGGCTGGTGGAACCATCTAAGCAGTTTGTCCGTGTCTGCCGCGAATCAGACGTGTGTTTCCTAAAGGTTGCGAGAGATCATGCCGAAGCCCATTCTGCTGACGGTCGATGATGATCCCGATGTATTGCGGGCGATTGAACGCGATCTGCGATCGCAATATGGCGCGGAATACCGTGTCCTGAGCAGCGATTCGCCCGAAGGCGCGCTTGATCTATTGAAGCAACTGAAGGTTCGCAACGATGGTGTGGCCCTTCTTCTTGCCGATCAGCGCATGCCCCGAATGGACGGGGTCGGCTTCCTGCAGGCTGCGCGGCAGATGTTCCCCGATGCAAAGCGAGCCTTGCTCACTGCCTATGCCGATACGAATGCGGCGATTAGTGCGATCAATAACGCGAATCTCGATTATTTTTTCATGAAGCCATGGGATCCGCCCTCCGAGCATCTCTATCCACAGGTCGACGATTTACTCGATGATTGGCAAGCCACCTATAGGCCGGCATTTCAGGGAATACGCGTGCTGGGCACTCGATGGTCTCCGCGAT
>Ga0102924_1005429_pt1 | contig 12377 bp, 7 predicted proteins | sample PaiPotPPM11metaG_FD_80116 | JGI IMG/M metagenome (GOLD analysis project Ga0102924, IMG submission 80116) | Iron sulfur acid spring bacterial and archeal communities from Banff, Canada, to study Microbial Dark Matter (Phase II) - Paint Pots PPM... ... | reverse complement strand
TGGCGCCGACCGTGCGATGCACATTGCGAATCGGGAAGCTCATCTCAACCGGTGTGCGGTTATCGATCGCGTCTTTTGCTCCCGAAATCAGCTCGTGATCTAGCGCCTTCTCGAGCCCGTGATCTTGAGCTTGCACGCAGTGACGGGCAACGCGGCCTGGCAGCGGCGGATTGTAAAGAATCGCCGAAAGATCGATGCCTCGCGCCTTCCAGTGGTCAACCGCAGGCTGCACGTCCAGCATGTCGACGCGGCCGACCATTTCATTAATCTTGCGGAAGCCCAGTTCCGCCATGTATTGCCGCACCTGTTCAGCAATAAAGAAGAAGAAGTTAATTACGTGCTCGGGCTGTCCGGCGAACTTCTTTCGGAGTGTGGGGTCTTGAGTCGCGATTCCGACTGAACAAGTATTCAGGTGGCATTTACGCAGCATGATGCAGCCCAGTGCGACCAGCGGAGCCGTAGCGAAACCGAATTCCTCCGCGCCAAGCAATGCGGCAATAACAACGTCGCGGCCGGTTTGCAACTTGCCATCAGTCTGCACGCGAATACGGCTGCGGAGATCGTTCATTAGTAAAACTTGTTGAGTTTCAGCGAGGCCAAGCTCCCAGGGAATGCCCGCGTGTTTGATGGAGCTAAGCGGCGACGCCCCGGTTCCGCCACTGTCACCGGAGATCAAGACCACGTCAGCGTGGGCTTTTGCGACCCCTGCGGCCACGGTTCCAACCCCTATCTCCGAAACCAATTTAACGGAAATCCGCGCCTTTGGATTGGTGTTTTTCAAGTCGTAAATCAGCTGCGCCAGATCTTCGATCGAGTAGATGTCATGGTGCGGAGGCGGAGAAATCAGGCCCACACCCGGAATCGAATGCCGCAGGCGCGCGATGACATCGTCCACCTTGTGCCCGGGCAGCTGTCCGCCTTCGCCGGGCTTGGCGCCCTGCGCCATTTTGATCTGCAGCTCTTCGGCATTCACCAGGTAATGGGCAGTCACCCCAAAGCGCGCAGAAGCCACCTGCTTGATGGCGCTGCGCCGCCAGTCACCGTTTGTATCCTTGTTATAGCGTTCTTCGTCCTCGCCGCCTTCGCCGGTGTTGGACTTGCCCCCGATCCGGTTCATCGCGATCGCCAACGTCTCGTGCGCTTCTTTGCTGATGGAACCGAATGACATCGCGCCTGTGGTAAACCGCTTGACGATTTCCTTCGCCGGCTCTACTTGCTCTATCGGCACCGGCTTGCGCGCTTTCTTGATCTTCATCAAGCTGCGAAGAGTTGCGAGGTTACGACTTTGGGTGTCGATTAGTTCGGCGTATTCCTCAAAGCTCTTGAAGTTTTGCTCGCGCACGCTGTGCTGCAGTTTGCTAATAGTCTCCGGGTTCAGCAGGTGATACTCGCCGTTCACCCGAAAGTGATAGCTGCCGCCGACCGCAAGCTCGATGTCGGCGTCTGTCATCGCGCGGAATGCGAACTCATGTTTCAGTTGCGCCTCGCGGGCCAGCACATCCAGTCCCACTCCTCCGATTCGCGAAGTTGTTCCGGCAAAATAAGCGGCGACCAGGTCTTTGTTGAGCCCGATGGCCTCGAAGACCTGCGCGCCGCGATAGCTTTGCAGTGTGGAAATGCCCATCTTCGAAAACGTCTTTAGCAGGCCCTTGTTAATGGCTTTAATGAAGTGCTTGACCGCGACGTCGGAAGTCATGTCGTTCGGCAGATAACCCCTTCCCGCCACATCTTCCAAAGTTTCGATTGCAAGATATGGATTGATGGCACTCGCGCCGTATCCAATCAGCAGCGCAAAATGCATAACCTCGCGGGGCTCGCCGGATTCGATAATGAGTGCGACCTGAGTACGAGTTTCCTCCCGAACCAACAGATTGTGGACCGCTGACAATGCAAGCAGACTTGGAATGGGAGCATAGTCTTTGTCCACTCCGCGGTCGGACAAGATCAGCAATGTGTAGCCAGATTTGACGGCAAGCGATGCCCGCCGCGAGATCTCGTCCAAAGCCGAACGCAGTCCTGCTTCGCCGTCGGCGGCCCGAAACAACGCAGGAAGAGTGATGGCCAGGAGGTCTCCGCGCGATACTCTTCGCAGTTTTTCCAGATCGCGATTGGTCAAAATCGGATGCGGCAGCTTCAGTGTGTGGCAATTTTCCGGCGTTTCGTCGAGGATGTTGCGCTCGGTCCCGATGTAGCTAATGAGCGACATCACCATCTCTTCGCGGATGGGATCAATCGGCGGATTGGTCACCTGCGCGAAAAGCTGCTTGAAATAATTGAACAGCGGTTGCGGTTTGTCGCTCAGACAAGCGAGTGGCGTGTCCGTTCCCATCGAGCCGACCGGTTCTTCACCTGCCGCTGCCATTGGCTCGATGATCATTCTCAAATCTTCATCGGTGTATCCAAAGGCACGCTGCCGAGAAAGGATGGTCGAGTGGTCCGAAGCGTGAACGCGGACCGGCTCCGGCAAATGATCGAGCGTGATTTGGTTCTCTTTCAACCATTCGCTGTAAGGCTGGCGGGCAGCTAGACGGGCCTTAATCTCTTTGTCGGAAATGATGCGGCCTTCAACCGTGTCCACCAGAAACATCTTTCCCGGTTGCAGGCGGCCTTTTCGTTTTATTTTTTCCGGTGGGACCGGAAGTACTCCCGCCTCTGAGGCCATTACAACCAGATCATCGTCGGTGACCACGTAGCGTCCGGGACGCAATCCGTTTCGGTCCAGCGTCGCGCCGATCACGCGACCATCGGTGAAAGCAATTGCCGCCGGCCCGTCCCACGGCTCCATTAATGAGCAGTGATATTCGTAAAACGCCCGCTTCTCCGGCTTCATGTGCGGATTGCCAGCCCAAGCTTCTGGAATCAACATGGCCATTACGTGCGGCAAGCTGCGTCCTGACTGGAAAAGCAGCTCGACGGCATTATCGAAGCTCGCGGAATCGCTTCCTCCGGGCTCGACAATTGGAAATAATTTCCTGATGTCGTCGCCCAAAAGTTCCGTTGCCAGAATCGACTGGCGTGCGTGCATCCACGCAACGTTGCCTTTCAGGGTATTAATTTCGCCGTTGTGCGCCACGTAACGGTAAGGATGCGCCAGCTTCCAGCTGGGAAAAGTGTTGGTTGAAAACCGCTGGTGGACAAGACAGAGGGCACTCGCCGCATCCGGATCAGAAAGGTCCCCGTAAAAATTTGCGATTTGTGGCGCCAACAGCAGGCCTTTGTAAACGATGGTTCGCGCCGAGAGAGACGGGATGTAGAAAAATTCCTTGTCTTCAATATCCGATTTCGCAATTTCTTTCTCAGCGCGTTTGCGGACCACGTACAGCTTGCGCTCAAACGCATCTTCGTCGATCTCCGCCGAGCGGCCTACGAAAACCTGCTGAATATAAGGTTGCGAGGCACGGGCAACGCGTCCGATGGCATCGCCATTCACTGGCGTGTCGCGCCAGCCGAGCACCGTGAGTCCTTCTTCGCGGACGATCCGTTCCAGTACGCCTTCACAGTTCAGGCGCGGGTGCTTTTCCACCGGCAGGAAAGTCATGCCGACTGCGTACTCGCCCGGCGCAGGCAACGTGAATCCCAGCGTCTCGCACTCGCGAGCGAAAAACTTGTGTGGAATTTGAATCAGAACCCCGGCACCATCACCGGTTTCAGGATCGCAGCCGCACGCTCCACGATGCGTAAGATTAATGAGGACCTGAATCCCCTGCTCGATGATCTGATGGCTCTTCTCACCCCGAATGCTGGCGACAAAACCGATTCCGCAGGCGTCGTGCTCGTGCGCCGGATCGTAAAGACCCTGCTGCGGCGGCAAACCGTTTTGTGTCTTCCAATGCTGCAGAAAGTGCTCCTAAAACTGTTCGTTCGTCGTTGGTCGTTGGCCATGTCCGGTTCGACATGAAGCCTTCTTTTTATCGAGGGAAGTAGAATCCTTTTCGAATTTTGCCGATCAAACCGCGCCGGCGTGTTCGGCTAATGCCGAAGACGAACGACGACGCCTGATTCCAGATCGCGCGCACCACGAGCTGTGTATATCTTTGGTACCGCGAGTCGGGGTCAAAAGTACAATTCAGAATTTCGATTCGGCGGATGGAAATTTCAGGAAACTCTGCATATCCGCCCCCGACAACTGTTAAGACAATCGATCTCGCCTCCGAACACGTTTTTCGATTCGATCTATCGAAAAACCCGTTGGTGATGCCGGCTGCGGTTCCGCTATAGTGGCTTCAGTATGTTGCCTACGATCCGGACAATGTCGTCGATGCCCATAAGCACAACGGGCACACGAATTACTGTCTGGCGTGGGCGCTGAGCGAACCCCAAGCGAGCTGCTCAAGGCCCACGGCCAGGAAGAACAACCGGCTGGTGGGTCTTTCGTTTTATGGCCCGCTCTTGCGAACCGCAGCATAGGCGAGGATGGGTATAGTCTTCTAGGATGGTATTCGCATGATTGTGATGAAGTTCGGGGGCACTTCGGTCGAGAGCGCCGAGGCCATTGAACGCGTTGCACAAATCGTCGGCAGTCGCCGCGAGAAATTACCATTGGTGGTCGTCAGCGCTATGGCCAAGGTCACGGACCAGCTTGTGACCATGGGACAGCTGGCTGCTTCTGGTGATTCCGACGCGAGTCTTCAATTATTTCAAGCCATGCGGGAACGGCATTTTTCGACAGCAAAAAGGTTGCTCGGAGCCAAACGCGGCGCTAGTCTGGCGCCCAAACTTGAGACACATTTTTCCGAGCTGGAAAACTTTTTGCGCGGACTAGCCGCGGTGCGCGAGCTCACCCCGCGCGGTAGCGACTATCTGCTTTCATTCGGAGAACTACTTTCCAGCTTAATTGTGGCCGATGCATTCACAATTCGGGGCTTGAATGCCGTGTGGGTAGATTCCCGCGCATGCGTCGTCACCGACGCCGCACATACTCGGGCAATTCCGCAAATGTCCGAAACGCGGGAGAAATCTAAAAAGAAGATCTCGCCTCTTCTCTCGAAAAAAAGAATTCCGGTGATGGGAGGATTTATTGCGGCGACCGCTGAAGGCGTACCCACGACCCTCGGCCGCGGCGGGTCCGATTACTCTGCTGCGATTATCGGCGCCGCGCTCGATGCCGACCGCATTGAGATATGGACCGACGTCGAAGGCATGATGACCACCGATCCCAGACTTTGTCCGGAAGCGAAGACCATCAAGCAAATCAGCTTTAACGAAGCTGCCGAGCTTGCGTATTTCGGCGCCAAGGTCCTGCATCCCGCCACTTTGCTTCCCGCAATTCACAAAAACATTCCGGTTTACGTGCTCAACTCCAAGAATCTGAAAAGCACGGGCACCGAGATTACCGCCCAAGCTCCGCGCAGCCAAGACGTCTTTCGCGCGATCACCGCCAAAACCGGCGTGAGCATTATCAACGTGGTCGCTTCCCGCGGAATCATGGTGCACGGATTCCTGCGATCAGTTTTCGAGGCCCTCGACCGGCATTCGACATCTGTGGACATAGTCGCCATTTCCGAAGTCAGCATGTCTTTCACCATGGAGAGCAAGCGGCTACCAAAAGCGCTGCTGGCGGAACTGGAAGAGATTGCGGAAGTGACTTGTGATGACAAGCAGGCCATCATTTGTCTGGTCGGCGAGGATATTCACGGAAAGCCTGGTATTGCCGCCAGCGTGTTCAACACCATTGCCGATGCTGAAGTAAATATTCGCATGATCTCGCAGGGAGCTTCGGAAATTAACATTAGTTTCGTGATTCAGGAAAGCGACGTTCCAAAAGCTGTGCGTCATCTGCACGCGCAGTTCTTTCCCGCAGCGGCGAAATCGTCGGCGCGGAGAACAAATGGGACTGGGAAACGCACACGCGTGAATGGACGCGCAACTGTAGCACCCCGGGCCCGCGCCGCCAGCGCAGGCACCGCGGTTTTAGAAGTGGCGCAAGACTGAACGTCCGCTCAACTGAATAACGCATAAATGAAACCTATAGCCAATTTGACCGATTCAGAAGCTGCTCCTTCTTCTTTGGACCGTACTCCCACGACTCTGAACGTTGCCATCGTGGGTTTCGGAACTGTCGGCAGCTCAGTCGCTCGAATTCTTTCCGAGCGTTCAGGCGCAGATCTACGCCTGACGCACATCTTCAACCGTCAGATCGCGCGCAAGCGAGTTGGCGGGCTCCCTGAAACGATCCGCTGGACCGAAGACATTAATGATGTCCTCTCTTCCGATGCTGATGTTGTCGTGGAACTCATCGGCGGGCTTGAACCAGCAAGCGAGTGGATTCGGCGCGCCCTGAAGTCCGGGAAGTCAGTCGTCACCGCGAACAAACAACTCATTGCCCGTCATGGAGCCGAGCTTGTGCGCATGGCTCACGAGAACGGTCAGCACATTGCGTTTGGAGCGTCGGTGGCCGGTGGCGTTCCGGTCATCTCTGGCTTGCAGGAAGGTCTTGCTGGCGATGAACTCGTCGAGTTATGCGGGATCCTGAACGGGACCTGTAATTACATTTTGACGAGGATTGAAAGCACGGGAGTCAGTTTCGCGGAAGCCTTGCAGGAAGCGCAGAAGCTCGGCTTTGCCGAGGCCGATCCTACCGAAGATGTTGACGGCCTCGACGCGCGTGCCAAGCTGACGATTCTCGCGCGAACTGGACTGCGCGTTTCCGCCGAGGTTGAGAGCATCTGTGCGCGAACTATTTCGAGCATTGAGCCGGTGGATTTCGAATATGCCAAATTGCTCGACTGCACAATCCGCCAACTGTCGCGCGCCAGGAAAACATCGAAAAAGCTCTTCGCAACTGTGGGGCCGGCGCTGGTCCACGCTTCATCGCCGCTGGCGCGAGTTGAAGGCGCACGCAATCTGGTAATGTCCACCGGCAAATTCGGAGGTGAAACTGGTTTTGGCGGTCATGGCGCCGGAGGCCATCCAACGGCTGTCGCTGTAGTCTCTGACTTGATCGCGATCGCGCGCTCCCGGCAGGTAAACGGCGCGGCTTTGAATGAGGCCGAAGGCGAGATTCCAACCCTTTCCGTCAGCCCCGACTTCACCTCACGTCATTACCTGCGCTTCACCGTGCAAGATGAGCCGGGCATCATTGCCTCCCTGGCGACGATTTTTTCCCGCCTGGGGATCAACATCGATTCAGTTTTTCAGAAGCCGGGATATTCGAAATCGAAGTTGCCCTTCGTAATCACACTCGAGCCCTGCCCGGCATCGCTCGTCGAGAAGGCATTAACGCAAATTGCTTCGCTGAAATTTCATGTTCAACCCTGCTTGAACTTGCCGGTATTAGATTAGTGGCAGAGGCTGAACGATTGGCAGCGAAGCGCTGGCGCTGATCTAAGCTATCGCTCGCTTGTCCCTCGAAAACGCTTTCTGAATTAACGTGTAGCGTGCAGCACCGATGAGTCCAGCATCATCGTTGAGAATTATTTTGACCGGCATATCGGCGAGCAGGGGCTGCATACGTCCCTTGTCGAGAAACGATTTCATGAAGATCGGATCGCGCATCTTGGGAACAATCTTCGCGGCGATGCTGCCGCCAATGAATACTCCGCCCGTGGCCATGAAGTTCAGCGCGCAGTTGCCGGTTTCTGATCCGTAAACGCTGACGAAAATCGACAGTGTCTGTTCGCATATCGCCGCTTTGCCCTCAAGCGCTAGTTGCGAAATCAACGCCGGAGGGTCTTTAGCTTGGCTTATCTGTTGCCGCAGCCAATCGGGCTCGTCCGCTTTCTTTGCATCGCGAAGAAAGTCGTAAATGTTTTTAATTCCCGGACCGGAAAGAATTCGCTCCCAGCTCACGTGTTGATATTTCTTCCGCAAATATTGGGCTAGTTCCGTCTCGAGGTCGTTCTTGGGAGCAAAGTCTGCGTGGCCGCCCTCGCACGGAAATGGATGGTGGCGGAATCCGTCCCAAAAAAGCCCAGCTATTCCGAGGCCAGTTCGGGCAGAGATCACTGCACGATTACCTTCCGCATCATCGGCGCCTTCACTTAATGTGACGAAGTCTTTCGATTCAAGCGCATCGACTCCATAGGCATAGGCTTCGAGGTCGTTGATCAACCCCACTGAAGGGAGCTTCAGTTGCGACGCTAGTTCGCGGGCATCGATAGTCCACTCGAGGTTCGATATCTTGCTCTTTCCCGCGCGCACCGGACCCGCCACACCAAAGCAGGCGAGGTGCACCATAATGCCTTCCGTGCCCACGAATGTTTTAATAAGGTCCGCTAGTCCGCTGTGCTCCTGGCTCTTATACGTCTTGTCCACGACGCGATGGAGCTGGTTGCCTTCAGTTTGAAACGCAGCCAGCCGTACCCGGGTTGCACCAATATCTCCTGCGAGAATCATTCGATTGTCCTCCACTCCCGCCCATCGCGTTGCAGCAATTCGTCGGACTCTTTCGGACCCCAGCTACCCGCGCAGTAGTTGGGAAATCTGCGCGGTGGCAGCGCGGTCCAAATATCGAGCATGGGATCCACAATGCTCCAGCCCGCTTCTACCATGTCAGCTCGCTGGAAGAGTGTTGCGTCACCGATCATGCAGTCATACAGCAGAACTTCGTATCCGGTATACGCGTCCTCGCCAAAATACTTTGAGTACTCAAAGCTCATGTCCACTGATCCCACTCGCAGGATCGGCCCCGGAATTTTCGCGCCGAAGCTCAGCGAAATTCCCTCCACCGGCTGGATTTGAATCACTAGCTTATTCGAGTGTTTTTTTACCGGAGCGTTGCGGAACAATTCAAACGGAGTCCTCTTGAACTGGATTGTGATCTCGGTGTGACGCTGAGTAAGGCGCTTACCGGTCCTCAGGTAAAACGGCACTCCGACCCACCGCCAGTTATCAATATTAAGTTTAAGCGCCACAAACGTTTCAGTTCTTGATTCCGGCGAAACTCCCGGCTCGCTACGATACGAACGCACTCGCTCATCGCCGACGACGCCATCTCCATATTGTCCGCGGACGCTATCGTGCAGCACAGCTTCTGAATCCAGCAGTTGCACCGCGTGCAGTACTTTGGCCTGTTCATCGCGAACCGAATCTGCCTGGAACGATACCGGTGACTCCATTGCCGTAAGGCTGAGCAGTTGCATGACGTGATTGGGAACCATGTCGCGCAGGGTGCCTGCCGTGTCGAAATATCCGCCGCGCTGTTCAACGCCGACGGTTTCCGCATTTGTGATCTGCACATGGTCGATGTAGCGGCGGTTCCAGATCGGCTCAAAAATCGCATTATCGAAACGAAATACCAGGATGTTCTGCACCGTCTCTTTACCCAGATAGTGGTCGATGCGATAAATTTGATTTTCTGCGAGCACGGCCTTGATCTGCCGGTTCAAGCTTCTGGCCGATTCGAGGTCGTGGCCAAACGGCTTTTCGATTACCACCCGCCGCCAGCGGCCATTCTCCTGTTTGGAAAGCTGGCTTTGTCCTAGTTGCTGGACGATCTGACCGAAGAATTTCGGCGCTGTTGCGAGATAAAAAAGATAATTGCCTTCGGTGTTGTACTGTTGGTCCAGCTCTCCCAGCCGCTTTTGCAATGCCGGATACATTGCCGAGTCGGCGAAATCCGCCCGCTGGTAGTAAAGCCGCTGCTTGAAAGACCCCAGCGCATCCGAACTTTTGTCGTCCGATTGCAAGAATGACGTAACCTGATTACGAAACTGTTCGACGCCGAGTTCGTCGAAAGCGACGCCCAGAATCGCAAAGTTGTCGGGCAGGAGATTTGCCTTCGCCAGATTGAAAAGCGCGGGAACCAGCTTGCGCTTGGTCAAATCTCCTGATGCGCCGAATAACACCAGCACGCATCGCGCGCCTGCTTTGGTCAAAGGACGCTGTAGCGACTCGGCTTGGGTAAGGACGGATGCCATGCGCCAGCTCTCCCGGTCGGAGTGAACTTGCCATTTTACTCGCGGCGGAGAAACCGTGTGGGCCAGACCGGAACTGGGTGTGTTCATTCGTGAATGTAAACTGGCAAAATTAGGAAGTAGGTGCGGCCAGCAGTAGCTGCGGATTATGGACTTTTGTCAGAAATCCATTTCAATTAGGCGCGCCGCTTCTGGCTCTTTGCTGCCTTGCGTTGCGCCTTCCGATATTTCTTTGCGGCTTTCCGCTGGTTCTTCGCTGCTCTCTTTTGATCTTTCCTGGCCGCCTTCTGGGCCTGCCGCTCACTGTCTGGGCCTCGGTATATTTGAGCTCTGGTCGAAATCGGCAGCGCAAGATTCAAGAAGAACAGAACGAGTGCAAAAATTCGTTTCATAACACCCTCGAAACAGAACTGGCTAAACGCAGGATCTCATCTCCACATTCCAATCTTACCCGCTGACTTTCAAATAGGTCGAATATTGCTCATCTTCGATAGCGGTAAAGGGCAGCATTGTCATCGGCGTACTTGCAGTTTCAACCTGCCATTTTCCAGCGCCCGCATTGGTTGCGTTCAGCAACTGCCGGCGTGTGATTTTTCGCGAAGCGGGCGCGATCGGAAACAGCACCAACGGTCCCCGCAGCAGAGCTACTGTGTCGGGGTTTCGCGCATCCACGGCTTCAAGTCGCATCTTCAGTGGCAGTTCCACTTCAACTCGGTCGCCATTCTTCCACTCTCGCCGAATCGAGGCAAAAGTGCCGGGAAGAACTGGCGTAGTCAGGCGCTTACCGTTGACGGAAATTGAAGCGCCGTCGGCCCAAGCCGAGATTCGAAAGCTTGCGGTGAGGTCCGTGGGCTTCGAAAGCGAGAATTCAAATTCGATCATTCCATCATTCGGGTACGAACTCTTCTGAACGAGCATGACGCTTGTCCCGTTGTGCTGCCAGCGCAAGGTCGATGGTATGTAGAGGTTTACAAAGACGCCCTGGGAATCGCGAAAATAAGTGTTGATTCCGTAGTCTGTGGCCACCTGTGGCAGTGTCCCCGAGCAGCACGGCCAGCGATGGTTCGAATAGACCTTTCGCCCGTCGAAATTGTAGTCGGAGTAATAGAAGGCGCGTCCATCGGGCTGGAGCGACAGTGTTGTACATCACACGTTCCATGCTGTCGCCGTACTTCGAGTCGCGAGTGACGCGCAAAAGATATCGCGTCAGCTTGAAATGAGCGTAGGAACCGCACGGCGTTTCAAAACTGGAGTGCGTGCCGGCCAAACTGGCAGCTACATCTGCGCTGCCGGGAGCGCGAAGTTGCTCATCTGGGCCCCAGCCGCCGGTGACAAAGCTCTGCGCAGCCAACATCCCAAACCCATTCTTCGCAGCTCGCAAATACTTCTCGCTTCCGAGTGTCAGATAAGCCTGCATCGCCGAGGAGAGAGAGTTCACATGACTGTACGCATGTCGGCCGGCAAACACATTTTGCCCTTCCGCGAGCGGCGCAAAAAACTTATCGTTCAGATAGCGCACACCAAGTTCCTTGTATCGGTCGCCCGCCCCGCGCTGGTACGCAATGAACAAGTTCTCCGGAATCGTGTAGGACTCATCCCAGGTATAGGACTCGTCCGTTCCGGGCCGCCAACTTTGTCCATGTTCAACCGCGTACTCGGGAATATTTCGCATCGCCGTGTCGGTTGTACGCTGCAAAATGGCAAATGCGTCCGGGTCGTTTGCCCAGCGGTGGGAATCGATAAGGCCGCAAACCAACTTGTCATAACAGTACGCAGGGAAACGGTTCTTCACATAGAAAGCATCTGAGATCGATTCGGCGTAGAGCCGGTTTAGGCGAAGGACTTTGCTGCGCAGTTCGGGGGTTCCAGTGATCGCGTAAGTGCGCGCCAAAGCCGAGACCCATTGTCCAAATGTTGCGCCAGGCGCGAACCCTGCGTCGAATGTGTGATAGTCGTAGTTCGGCTCGTAGTTGTACCATCCGCCCAAGTTCTCTCCGGGTGCAGACTGTCCGCCCATTTGTCGCATAGGCTTGAGCAGACTGTCTTCGTTGAGTCCTATCAAAATGGAAACGCAGTGTGTCAGCTGCGCTTCGTGGGGTTCACTTGCCAGCGCTATCTGGTCATACCCGAACTCATCGAGAAGCCCCGCGAGTGGCGTAGCTGTTTCGGAGACATTGAAATTCAATCTCGGAGGAATGATTGCTGCACTCGTTACCGAGAGTGTTACCGATTCCAAAAACTTTCGGCGGGTTACGGAACCGCGTGCCATGAACTCCCCCCAATGGGCCGTGGGTTAAAGTCAGTCAAAACATTGTAGGACGTTTTATTGCGCTATGTGGCTTTCCGTTTGCCAAGGAGATGAGCAGCCTTGACAAATCCGCCGGCGATGTGGAAAAAAGACGTGAACCAATTTCTGAAGTTGGTTTCCAAAAACGATTATGCAGCCGCATAAACTCTTCTTCCGCGCTGTAATGTCTTTCCTGCTCGCACTAACCTACACATTTTTGCAGCCTGGCGCATCTG
>Ga0102924_1005428_pt1 | contig 12380 bp, 9 predicted proteins | sample PaiPotPPM11metaG_FD_80116 | JGI IMG/M metagenome (GOLD analysis project Ga0102924, IMG submission 80116) | Iron sulfur acid spring bacterial and archeal communities from Banff, Canada, to study Microbial Dark Matter (Phase II) - Paint Pots PPM... ... | reverse complement strand
TCTATGATGATTATTGCGATTAAGGGCATTATTGCTATTTTTCAAAATCAATTGTATGATACATTACATATTTATAGTGGTCACTATTTAATGTCATATTATTTATTCCATAAATGAGAGTAAGTAAAAAAAACGGGGAGAAATCGATGAAGAGATACCTGCTTGTAATAAGCATTTTTGTTGCTCTGATGGCACTTTTATGTACTTCATGTAGCAATTCAGGCAGCACGTTAGCCGTTGGCCATAATTCGACTTCGGCTTCGACACCAACACCGACGCCGACACCTTTAATCATGCCGCAAGCGGCTGTCAAAAGTATTCCTGTGGTTGCTAGCTATTATCAAGCTATCAAGGAAAAAAATTATACGCTGGCATATACTTTTGTCGATGCAAACGCCAAAAATAGCAGCGGACAAACACTTACTGAAGCTAGTTTTAAGCAGATGGCCCTTGCTTCAGATAGCGAAAGTGGCGCGATTGTCAATGTTGAGATCGATCCGGCCTCTAATGATGCGACGCAGATACTTTTGACGATTGATCGTAGCTCAAGTTTACATTATCATGCTCATCTTACGTTGAAGCAAGAAGGTACAACCTGGAAGATTATCTCTTTAGATAGGATTTAAAAAGATTATCTTTTAAGCTATGTTTTTTAGAACATTACTGTGTTAGATATTTTTCAGATTTAGTGCTGCAATGCACCTGACTCTAGTTGCAAGATGTCGTAGCCGGCGAACACGCTTATGTTTTGTTGCTGGGCACGGGCGATGAACATGTCGTAGTGTGCCAGGGTTGCGAGCTGAGGATGAATGCAGACATAATAGCTGTGGAGTGGGGTAGGGGAGAAGATGGCGCTATAGGCCTGGAACAGGTCGAGATAGATAGTGCTGCGTGCTATGGGATCAGCCATCGTATTGCATTCGTAGAGGTAGAGTGCGTCATCACGCAGGCAGAGGACATCGAGCTCATACTCCATCTGCGCATGTAAGACCAGGCGTACACTCCAACGAACCTCATCATATACACCACTGAGCGTTAGCTGTCGCCAGAGATACACCTTAAGCCAGTCCCCACTGAGAAATGCTCGGCAATCCCCACCAGGCACCAGACAGGTCGTTGTCTGTTCGGTTGTGAGTATGATAATCAAGAGCGCATGCTCTTGTAACTGCTCAAGGAGTGGATGAGCCATATGGTCGAGTGTAATCACGATATCTTTATCACGTGTCAGCTTCTTCTGGGCCTTGCGTAACACGCTAAGAAAATGTTGTGTCGCTGAGGGATCATGAACCATTACAGAAGCTGCCATATACCATGATTCCGCTCGTTGGCGATAACAGTTGTCCTCAGCGAAACCGGTATGCAGGTCATACTGGTGAATAAACTCTTCGATCTGCACCCTGGGTCCGTCAAACCTTTCTAAGAGAGACTTTTTTGTACTCTCCACTCTGTTCGTTGGCAGAACGTTCCAATCCATAGCCGTAACCGTGTTAAGCATAGCATAGTTGCCTCCGAAAAGACAGATGAGTACAGGCAAAGAAAGATTGTACCTGGCAATCCATCCGTTCGATAGAAGTGGTAGAAGGGTTTTGTAGGAGAGAAGCCGCAATCTCCATTCTCCAAAAGTCGCAACCGCATAGGGGCAAAAGACCTACCAGAGTTGCTGTAAATTGCCCTCCACTACCCCCTATGCTATACTGCCCATGAAGTTTCAGCAGCGAATATTTGCTTGCACGTACTTGTAGAGAAGGGAAAATCGCACTATGACCCAGGATGCTTCGCAAGACACCTCTCATTTTCAAAATCCTTTTATTATCGGTGAGCGCCTCTATTTGCGGCCGCTAGAACCGGCACAAGATAACCATCTGTATTCGACATGGCTCAATGACGCGGAGATTCGCCGCTATTTCTCTGTCTATCCGACCAGCGACACGCGCGGCAAAGAGCGTCTCGAGAACCTGTATAAGGACACGCGCCATATCTTGTTTGGCGTTGTCTTGAAAGAGGATAATCGTCTGATCGGACTGGTTGGTCTGAAGGATATCAACGTGTTGAACCAGAGCGCCGAATTTTACGTGATTATTGGTGATCGTAATATTCAAGGTCGCGGTTACGGGACCGAGTCAACCAGGTTGATGTTGCAGTATGGTTTTCTTGAGCTCAACTTGAACCGCATTCAGACGCAGGATATGGAAGACAATATTGGCGGCTGGCGTGCGGACGAGAAGGCTGGTTTTAAGTATGAGGGGACGCTGCGTGAAGTGATGCCACGCTTCGGCAAGTTCCACAATGTCAAAGTCTATAGTATCTTGAAGAGCGAATACCTAGAAACGTTGTAAGTGGTCACATGACTATCACGGTCCAGGAAATTCATGATCGGGAACAGTGGGACGCCTTCTTATTGCGTCAACCACATGGACATTTCTTGCAGTCCTACGAGTGGGGCGAGCTGCACGATAAACTGGGTGAGCGAATCTATCGTCTGGGTGCTCTAGAAGACGGGCAGCTGGTGGGCGTGATGATGCTGGTTATTTCGACCATCTCCTTACCATTGCCAAAGATTAAGCCTACCTGGCTTTATTGTGGGCGTGGCCCAGTGCTGGCACGTCCCGACCCGTTAATATTGTTACGCCTACTCTCCTATATAGCGGGAATAGCGCAACAGCATCATGCGGTCATGCTACGTGTCGAGCCGAATATCGCTGACGATGATCCCGATCTGGATATCTGGCTGGCTGTCTATCATAAGGCCGGTTTCGGTCGCAATCCTCATTCGATCCATGGACGGCGCTCCTGGGTACTCGATATTCGTCCGCCCATGGATCGCCTACGCACACAATTCAAGCCTCTATGGCGGCAGAACATCGCCCTTGCAGAGCAGTATGGGATGCATGTACGTGTAACCTATAGCGCTACTGACTTTGAGACCTACTACCACTTGCTCCAGCAGCATAGCAATCGCGAGGGGCTCTTCTTGCATAGTAAAGAGTATCACTGGCTGCTCTATAGCTCGTTTGTCGTCAACCCTGGTACCAGGGATACTATGTGGACGCATGATGCAGTTATCTTGCAGATTGTGTATCATGGAAGAGTGATTGCAGCCAAGATGTTGCTACGCTTTGGTGATTGGTGTTGGGATATGTATAGCGCGAGCGCGGATCCCGCCGATCCTTCAGAGGTTGTGGAATACGCGCTGGTGGACTATCTTCTGCAATATTATGCTCTGTGCTGGGCTCAGGACCAGGGGTGCCGCTACTTTGATTTCCGCTCGATTCCCGAGGTATTGATGCCGGGAGAGGACCTCTGGGATGAATACGAGTACAAGAAGGGCTTTGGTGGTTTCTCGCGCCTCAATATGCTCACGCAAGATTATGTGTATCAGCCACTGATCTACAAGCCCTGGCGCACGTTAACGGAGCTAATGCACGAACCACGTCACCGGCATGCCGAGCGACAGAGCTCCGAGCTGGGACGTTTTACCACCGAACTACCGGAGCGGGTCGAACAGGTTGAACCCCGGACGGGAGATTAAAGCACGTTGTCGTATGGTATATGCTATATGTACGTAATGCATAGGGTATATAGACATACTATACGCTATTTGTGAAGCGTAAGCGTGGAGGCTGACGCCCTCCTTTTCTTAGGGAAGAAGGCCGTATGGAAGTACGAATCATCAATGATCGTCAGCAGTGGAATGACTTTGTTGAGTCTGCCCCCTGCTGTAGTATCTCGCAAATGTATGAATGGAGTGAGCTTGATCCTCACAACATCGGCGCAGAGGAGATTATGCGCATCGGGGTAGTTGATGGCGATGGGAAGTTGTGCGCAGCCATAGTGATGACAGTAACCTGTGCACCTGGTATAAAGCAATGTTACTTTTATGCGCCGCGTGGTCCTATCATTCATGATCCCGATTCGCCTGCCATGACTGTCCTGCTTAACTATATCAAGGCCGAGGCACGCCGCCGCAACGCCTTTATGCTCAAGATCGAGCCGTCTGTGCCCGATAATGACCTCTCATGGAGTAGTGCCCTCGCGCGGCGCGGCTTCCGCCCCAATCCGTATCATATGCATGTCCGTAACGAATGGGTGCTGGATATCAGTCCTGATGAGAAGACGCTGCTTGCTGGTATGAAAGAGAAGTGGCGCTACAATATCCGGCTTGCGAGCCGTCGTGGAGTCGTTGTCAGACTCGGTGAAGGGCAGGCCGATCTGGATGCCTTCTATCGTCTGTATGAGACCACCAGCGAGCGTGACAAGTTTTTCATCAACAACAAGTCGCACTATGAAGATATCATGCGCCTCTTCGGCAAAGACGAGCATGCGCAACTCTTCATTGCGGAGTATAAAGGGACGCCCATTGCCGGTATCATTATCCTGGTGGCCGGACCCTGGAGCTACTACATGTACGGAGCCTCAGCTAACGACTACCGTGAGAAGATGCCTAACCACCTGTTGCAGTGGACCGCCATGCAATGGTCTAAAAAACGTGGCTGTCGCTACTACAACTTCCGTGGTATTCCAGAGATCCTTGCAGAGGGTCAGGAGATGTATGGTATCTACCTCTTCAAACGTGGCTTCGGAGGCTATGCGCTCCACTCTCTGGCCACCCAGGATCTTGTCTACCGTCCTTTCACGTATCAGTTGTATCGTCGCCTGCTTGACGCCAAACACCGTCTGGATGTCTATCGTGAGAAACGCCTCGTGACCCAGGCTACACATGCACAGGGCAAAGAGAGTAGTACTTCTCCAGCTCATCCGACTCCGCAACAACCTGAAGCAGTTCCTGGCAGATAATCGTTCACGATATCCATACGCATGCAGGAATGTCACGCTCGTAACCATACGCATAGGACGAAAGGGCTCCTGCGCTGCTATATAATCAATCTTATATAGTCGTGCAGGAGCCCTTTCGCAGTAGTGCAATATGACACGTGAGTTGCGACTATCTACTATCGTGCGCGCAACTCTTGCAGCGTAGCCAGGCGTTCACGGGCGGTCGTACTGCCGGGGTTAACCTTGGCAAGGTTGCGATAGACTCGGCTCGCCTGCTCGTATTCTCCGACCGATTGGTAGGTCTGTCCGAGCATATCGTAGGCGTTGTAGTCTGATGGATCGATCGTGATCAACTGCTGCAGTGCTGCGACAGCCTCTTTGACCTGCTGTGTCTCGAAGTAGTAGCGAGCAATCTTACCCTGGTACTTCGAGGCGTCCTGTTTGCGTCCGAGCTGCAGACAGAAACCAATGACTTCGCGCAGGAGGTCCATCGATTCTGGATTAAGCTCGGCCGCACGGAACAGGTTCGCGAGTGCCTCTTCCGTATCACCCATCTCCGCATACATATTGCCAACGCGCTGGATCGCTGTACTGGCGTCCTCTAATTGTCCACGGCGCAGGTGTATATCGGCGAGCAAGCGGAGTTCCGCCATGGCTTCGTCGAGCTGTCCACGGTTGATGTAGATATCCGCCAGTTCGTCGTGGGCCCGTGGATCGCTAGGAGCCATGCGTACCATCTCGTTGAGCGCATTGACTGCGTTATCGGTCTGGCGATTATGGCGATAGTAGCGTACGAGATCGAGCTGTTCCTGAATGGTGCTATTGAGATCGTTATGGCGGGACGAGATCTCAGCCATACTTGAGGAGACTTCGTCCTGACCCGGGCGCGCCTGCTTGATCTGGCGTAAGAGCGCCTGGGCCTGTTCCTGGCGTCCTGTGCGTCCATATGCTTTCGCAAGATGTAACGAGATTTCGACTTCCGGTGCCTGATGCTCTTCGCCCTCTTCACGAGGCCGCGCGGCCCAGACTATTGGCTCGATTGCGTTCGGCGCACGCTTCACCTCTTGTAGAGCCTGCTCAAGTTGCTGGATAGCTGCCTCGGGTTTTCCCTGTGAGAGCATCGCTTGCGCTGCACTGACACGGGCAAAGACCTCCACATGGCTATCACGCGTCGCCTGCATATACTCATCAATGGCGCGATCGTAGTAGCCGCATTGCTGATAGATCTGGCCCAGCGCAAAGCGGACGTCCGCATTGTTGGGGTAGATCTCACTGCTTTGCATATATTCGCGATGTACTGTCTGTGCCTGCTTCTGACCCTCGCCGCGTAACTGCCAGCGAATGCGTGTCAGTTGCTCTAGCGAGGTACCACGGGGTGTACCGAGTACCGTAATCATCGCGATATGCCAACGTACAAGTGCAGTCAGGTTGCGTGGATCGATCTGCAAGACACGCTGATATTCAGCGACTGCTTGCTGAGTACGTCCCAGTTTGTGCAGTGCCAGCGCGTAGTTGAGACGTGTCGGGACGCTGGTCGGGCTCTCTTGTAGAGCCTGCTCCAGCTCGGTTATCGCGCGATCCATATAACCAAGGCGTAGATAGGACTCGGCGGCCATCGTACGTTCACGCAGGAGATCCTCTTTATTGCCCTGTGTCGAGAGCAGATTGATCAGACGCATCCGATATGTCAGATTATTGGGATCGAGTTGCAGGATACGCCGGTAGGTAGCAACTGCATCGTCGATGCGACCATTGACGACATAGGTATCGACCAGGATGGCGTATTTAGTGATTGCTTGCTCAGTATTGCCCTGTCGTACATAGATCTCGCAGAGTACCTGGTGGACGTCCAGGTATTGCGGTGCCAGATCGATGACGCGTAAGCACTCTTCAGTTGCTGGCGTCAGTAGACCATGGTTGAGATATTTCTGGATATCCTGCATCGCGTGAACAACCTGCACGCGCACATTGTCCGGCAGCGCTGCTGTGCTGGCTAGCACGGCGTCAGCTACCTGACCGAGGCCGCCGGTATTGCCCATCTGATTGAGCAGTTCTTCAAAGCCTGGTTTGTGCGTCTGCTGCATATTTACAGGCGTATTTGGGACGATGAGCTGTGGCTCTTCGAGCGGCACCGATAGCGGCATCAATGGCTGCTGCTGTTGCTGCTGCGGAACCTGTTGCGCATAGGCCTGCGGATATTGCTGGTACTGCGGATAAGCTGAGAGATCCGGTATATTCTGCGTTGCGGCAGGTGGAGTCATCATTGGTTGCTGCACAGGTGGCGCGACCGGCGGCTGTTGTTGCACAACCTGCTGAACTTGCGCCGCTGGTTGCATGGGTTGTACCTGTGGTGGCTGCGGTTGTGGGATAGGCTGCGGAGCTGGCTGTACAGGTTGTACAGGAGCCGATGGTTGTTGAGCAGGGGTGGTCTGTTGCACAACCTGTTGCGCGGCAAGTTGCTCAGCATCCGGAGACAGATTCGGTGTTGCAGCAGGTTTAGCATCATCCGTGAGCCAGGACGGAGATGCCGGCTCAGGAGCGGCGGTTGGTTGTGGAGCAGGGGCGGGTGGTGTTGGTTGCACCTGCTGAACTGGTGGAGCTGGTGTTGGTTCAGGAGTTGCAGGCTTGGCTGGAGCCGCCTTTTCGCCATCATTCAAGATACCCGTGAGCCAGTCTGGCAGCTCTCCGACGGTACTACTCTGAGCAGCGGGATTAGCGGCAGGAGGTTGCTGAGCATTATTGATTATATTCGCATTCATCTCCATCGTAGGTGCTTCCGCAACCTGCGTAGGAGGAGCTGGTGGAGCAACCGGAAGCGCCTGCTGTGGTTGTTGTGGTTGATTGTTGACCGGAGCGCCCGAAGCCTGCTGTAGCATATATTCAACCTGTGCTACTTTCTCACTCCAGCCGCGACTCCGCAAGAAGCCGAGCAACGCATTATAGACTGTCAGAGCTTGCTCTTGTTCACCGAGTAAACGGTGAGCTTCAGCAGCCTCCTGACAGAGCTGAACCAGTTGATCGGACTCTTCAGCGGTTAACGCATCCAGATTGACGCGATCGACCGCCTCATCGAAATGGACGGTAGCGGTACGCAGATCGCCACGAGCGCGATAGCACTGTCCCAGAGCGTAGTAGCAGGAGAGTGCATAGTCAGGATCGTTGAGTAGGTGTTGAAAATGTTGAATGGCCTCATCCCAGCGCTGTTGTTCCTGATAAAGCCAACCTAAAAAGTAACGAGCGTCTGGACGATCAAAGCCACTCTCTAAAATCTGCTCACAGAGGTCAATAGCATCATTGAAACGGCCCTGGTTTTGAAATGTCTGTGCCTGCTGCAATGCACCTGTGACCTGGTTGGCAGTAATTCTCTTGTGGGGGGCCGCGTTCATCCCACCATTTGGCATACTTGCCTGTGATGGATTATTGACCCCGCCAAAGTTGCCCGCGCTACCCATGTTACCCATGATGCCAGTATTCCCTCCGCTTGTATTTCCCGATGAAACTGAATTGGTAAAAGGCTGCTCTGTACCTGAAGAAGAGAGCGTGTTTGTCGCATCTACAGAGTAGCCCGCACCATTGTCTGGACGATGTGATGAAAATGTTGTCTCGGCACCCTCAGGAAGACCCAATTGTTGTAAAGGGCTGCCTGCTAATATTTGAGAGAGCAACTGTTGTGCCTGCTTATTGGTCCCGTCCGCACGTAGCACCTCTTCACAGTGCATACGAGCCGGGCCAGGCTCATTTCTGAGAAGATAGCCCTGAGCTGCCGCGAGGCGCTCCTGAATCATCTGCGAGATATCTTTCTTCTCAAAATAGTAGCTAGCGAGCCGTTCATGCGGTTCCGGGTTGCCTGGGGACAATTGAACTGCTTTCTGCCAGGCCGCCTCTGCGCGTGCACCCTGACCTGCCTGTGCATAAAGATCAGCCAGGTGGAGATATGCCTGATAAGCATCGTCGCGCCTGTTCAAGATGCCGTAGAGCTCAGCGATTTTGCTCAATGCAATTACATTACCTGGTTCGTGCTGTAAAATAGAGGTGTATTCGCTGAGTGCATCCTGCCATTGCTTGAGTTGCATATAGCAGAAGCCGAGACCGCTGCGGGCGGTGGCATCTTCTGGGAACTCGGCGAGTGCTCTCTGGTATTCTTGCAACGCCCCCGCCCACTGACTATCCCATCGCTTACGGTCGGCCGCGTTGATCGCTGTACTAAAGGCTTGTCTGTTCCCAGGCATGAAAGGTCTACTTTCTCAAATGAGAGCATAAGAGTGTGCGACTCTGCTGGCTGCGCTTTTCGTCGGCTTTACTTCCTTCGCAGGTCGCTCCTGCCAATGCTAATTGATTTGGTCTAGTCAAATTTAGGGTACTACAATTTCTAGAACCAGACACTTAATTGGTACTATAGTACCGTGTTTTCTTGTTGCATTCTGTCCCGTCCTGCGTCTTTTCGCGTAGCTATTTATAGATGTAGGAGGGACAGAAGCCGATGGAACATATACAGTCGTTTGAGTATGGACAATACGTACTAATAATCGTCTTTAGCCACGATTAACCGTCTTTAGCCGCGATAGTTGATGAAATCCAGTGGGATAGGATAATCCTGCTGACGGAGGAGTGCGATAATACTTTGCAGATCATCGCGGCTCTTAGCTGTCACACGTACCGTCTCACCCTGGATCTGAGTACGTATTTTAGGATAAGCATCGCGAATGATCTTACTTAGCTCTTTCGCTTGCTCTTGCGTAATCCCTTGCTGTAACTTGATAACCTGGCGTACTCTGCTACCGGCTGCTGGCTCTTGCTTTTCGGGCTTAAAGATCTTAATCGACAGTTTACGGCGTATTGCCTTAGACTCCAGAATATCGCGCACGCTCTTCAGAGACAGATCGCTATCAGTTGTAATAGTAATTGAATCTTTCGCTTGCTCAATCTCTGTTTTTGTGTCTTTCAAATCATACCGTGTCTGAACATCGCGCCGTGTCTGATCAAGTGCATTGACCAGTTCTTGTTCGTCAAACTGCGATACTATATCGAATGAACAGTCACCTGCCATGATAATCCTCTCTTTACCTTCTATTTGGTACAAAATGGCTATCAGAGGAATACGCTACCTGTTCAGCTACTTATTTGAAGCCGATGCCATCTCTGGCATTGTAGCGCATTTCGCCTCTTGTTTCCACTCTATCCCCCAAGTGGCGGGAGGACACGTAGCTGCATACAATGCCTCATCATTGGCCACTCACTTCATTATCTTATTAATATAACACGTGAGGTAGTGTGAACCGCAACAATGAATGCTCTTTTCTTAACCATGCTCAAACGTGATCTCAACTACGATTACTAGTAGTAATTGATACAGTGTGCTGTATGAAGCAGACATTGTAGATTGGTTGATAGGAGTTTGCATATGGGCTTTTGTTCAAGCTACGAGCTTTCTGCTCCGTATGATACGGATCAGGAGCCGCTAACGATCTCAACGTTCCCTGCTGGTAGTCAGTTGACGAATCTGGAACAGATTCGGCGCTTTGAGCTATTGCGGCTGGCATTTTTCGTGCTAAAGTTGCGCAAATTGGAGGCGAGGCATACACAGGGATGCGATTGGGAGGATGAGGACGAGTATGCCTTGCGCTGTAATTTGTTGCAACATGCGATTTTTCAGCAGGTGCTGACCCTGACTGCATTGGATACGCGTGGGCAGGCGCTACAATTAATTGCGAACTCCCGTCCCGACGGACACAAAGGTCATACCTCATCCCCCCAATAATCCCTGTTTGCCGTTGATAAGCCCTGGATTACTGATGATACATTAATTGTATGCCATCCTGGTCAAGCTTCGTTTTGATGGCTAGCACTGCGGCAAGATTGCTAACAAAAAATATCCGTGGTGCGAGCTGGCGCGGTGCTAGCTTTGCGATGGCTGCGTTACGCATAGAGCGCTCTGCGGTCTCTTCATCAGGAAACTCAACAATATAGCCGGAGGAGGCCTGCGCAATCTTAAATTGGGAGCTCCAATCGCGTATACTGTAGAGTACATTCTGCGCAATCTCTATCCGGCTATGCTCTGTCAATATCGTGATTATCTGTTCAATGGTCATACCGCTCTCCAATCCACGTTGGATTGAGGTTCTGGTCAACTGTAACGTGCTCGCTTGATGGATGCGTTTGACCTGTGTGAAGGGGAGCAGTTGATAGATCAGTGGCATGTCAGGCGTGAGCAGCATGATATCGAAGTTGGGTTGGATAACATAGTAGCTGTCAGACTCTGCTGCTTTGCTTGGTGCGTCCGTGGGATCTTCTAATTGCCTGGCAACCTCTCTCTCTATATTCTGTGAGGCCCTGGCAAGCTGTTCTGCAAGTGGTGTCATACGGATACTGCATGCGTGTAGAGGGATGCCCCTGCCCTCGCTGATCTCGTCGTAGCCGAGATCGATCAGACCGAGATCGCTCACGAAGCCCAGAAGAATCTCGATATATGTTTTTCCATAAAAGGTGAGCCAATCGTCGTATTTTTTTGACTGTTTCTGCTGATAACTAAATGTTTGTTGGCGCTCAGCGTTTTCCAGAGACCATATCTTCCTCATAAAGTCTTCGAGCTTATACCATGTAGCATACTGGCACTCCTGGAGTGCGCGCTGAAAGATTTTGTGCTTATCCTGAGCGTGCAGGAGATCATACCCATAACCGGAGATATAGTTATAGTCACTCCTATAGATGTTGTAATCTTTTGGTTGTTGCGTATAGATCTCATTCACATGGCTGAGGGCATTCACATAGGTACCCGCTTGCCATTGTGCCAGCATTTCGTGAATCTGGTACATGAAGTCCCACCGCGCCCAGGTTGCGTAATACGGACCTGGTATGAGATATACCTTATCTTCTTTCAATGCGTCTTCCTCAAATGTGATCAGATGCATTTGATTCAGGATGGCATAGAGCCTGTTGATATACTCCTCTGCCTGTGCATTTTTGTCCACATGTCCGATGATTTCCTCATATGGGGGCATTGTGAGCAGAGGGATGATCTTTTTCGCAATCCGTTTTGGAATATAGCCTGCTTGTGTTGGCTCGATCTTCATCTGAATGAGTGCATTTAGCAAGACCGCAATATTATAGATTAGCGCGGGTTCTGCACTCATGACTGTCTGTGGTTCGTCCGGGCGAGCCTGCAATTCAGCTATAACCTGAGGCCCTTCTACACTTTTACTTTGTTTTTTAGGCATAGATACGTTTATTCCTTCCCTCTACTCTTCACCGATCTACCTCTTACAATTACGGGTCTTAGGATTGTGAACCAGAAAAAGTAATATGAATACCATGCGTGCCTGGAGCATCTTCATTATTATTCGTACTGGCTGTCGTGCCAGTAGTGCCATCTGGATACTGTTCCAGAAAACGAATAACCTCACGTGTCAACTGACTGGGGGTGGAGGCACCAGCGGTCACTGCTATGCGTTTCTTACCTATGAGCAAGCTCTGATCGAGCTGCGAGAGGTCCTCGATACGGACAGCAGGCACGCCGGCAAGTTCTTCTGAAACCTGAACCAGGCGGTTCGTATTATTGCTACGTGGATCGCCGACGACGATGGTTAGATCGGCTCCTTTGGCCTGTTCAG
>Ga0102924_1005425_pt1 | contig 12381 bp, 12 predicted proteins | sample PaiPotPPM11metaG_FD_80116 | JGI IMG/M metagenome (GOLD analysis project Ga0102924, IMG submission 80116) | Iron sulfur acid spring bacterial and archeal communities from Banff, Canada, to study Microbial Dark Matter (Phase II) - Paint Pots PPM... ... | reverse complement strand
GTGCGCAGTGGCGGACACAGCACCCTCGGTTGGGGCTTATGCGAGCGCGGACTTGTAATTGATGTATCTAAAATGAAGCAGATCAAATGATGGGAGCAGGGTTGTCGCGAGTGCGACACAGAAGGGTTCATGGAAAACTGCTGGCGTGCGTGCCTACTCATCGCTCGGCTGAGCCGAATTCGCTTGCGGTTCGGGTCGGCTTCGACGACCGTGCCGAACTGCTCTCAGCCGCTCCCGACGTTTACTACGTGACCGACCACTATCTCGGCTACACTGCCGTGCTGGTTCGCCTGTCCCGTGTCACACCTGATGTCCTGCGGGACTTGCTAGGCATGGCGCACAAGTTTGTGACCGCGAGGAGGGCACGATGAATCCAGAACGTGCGCTGAAGGTTGTGCTGGTCGTGGTGGGATTGCTCTTCTGCGCTGGCGTTTATCCGATGATACTGATGGCAAAGCAAGACCCTGCGCTGGCGATGATGATGAGCCTCTACGTCACCCTTGGCGTCTTCTTGCTGCTTGCGTCCCGCGATCCGTCCTCGCACCGAAGCCTCATCGCCCTTGCCGCGTGGTCGAGCGCTGCACACGCCGCCCTGATGGGGGTGCAGGCATACCTAAACCTCATCGCTCGACGCGAACTGTTCGGCGTGGCTACGTTCGGTGTGATCGGCATAGCGTTGATCGCGCTGGCTCCGTCGAAGCCATCAGTCGAGCGAGCTTCTGCCGTGGTGGCGTAGGCTCGCATCTCAGAAAAGATTTAAAGGGACATGATGAGCAAAAAACTGTACATGGTGATCGAGACTTTTAAGAACGGCGATGCCGAGCCTGTTTATCGGCGATTTCGAGAGCAAGGTCGGTTAGCCCCTGCTGGTCTTTCCTACGTTTCGAGTTGGGTACACGACACCCTTGATCGTTGCTACCAACTGATGGAAACAGACGACCCTTCGCTACTCGATCAATGGATGTTGCACTGGAGTGATCTCGTCGATTTTGAAGTACATCCTGTGATGACTTCGACACAGGCAGCCCAGAGGGTCAGCCCGTGCGTGCGAGAGGGAGAAGGCACTCCGTAATGGAGGCGATCTAGTGAGATCGCGTCTCACGGTACGCATGCGGAGACGCGACCTCCTCGATTCGATAGTTACGCCAGAGACCATCGACGCCCCAGAACGTAGGTATGCCGCTCTCGGCGCTTACGCCTGTCACTTTCGGAACGAACATTCTGTCCATCGGAGAGATAGCGAGCACGGATCAAGTGTACCTTCGTCTAGTTCGGATTGTTTCGTGCGTGGATCGCACTGCGTTATCGCATGGACGGCAGCGCTTACCAAATTCACGTTTTGCAAATGCGTTGGATACGATGAAACCTAGTTCGCCCCCTGCTCTGAGGAGACCGAAACTACACTCAAAGAAAGGGGCAACCAATTGATACTTCTTTACACATACTCTTGGCCAACGTTCCCGCCAGAGTTCACGCTTAATCGGATTCCTCGCCGTCACGAAGGGTGGATTACCCACAATAAGGTCGAAGCCTCGACTCTCGCCAGCGAAGACACCGGGAAAATCAATTGACCAAGCAAAATTGAAAGGACTGTCAAAGTCGGCACCCTCAAGTTTTCGGAGGATAGCATAGAACTTTGGATCCGCCTCGCGGCGACGAAGTTTCTCCAGGTCCTTTTGGTCTGCCTCGATTGTTGTCATCGCCTTTTCCAGGCGCTCGATTTCCCGCTGGTTCCGTTTGCGCTTCTCTGAGTCGGACTCCTCATCGGCAAAGAGTCGGTCTAGAGCTGAGTCCCGCTGGCGGATGGTCTGCAGTTCCTCATCGATAATCTTGCGGCTGAGTTCGAGGGTAAGCGTCTGACCAACACACCTGTTCGCGCAATCGTGTCTGTGTTGAAGTGTCCGGATGACCGCAAAAACCGAGTTGTCAGCGCCCAAGCGACGTACCCGGTCGGACGTTCAGCAGTTGGTGGCCGAGTTCGTGAGCAGCGGTATGCGGCGGAGCGAGTTTTGCCAGAGTCGAGGTTTGAGCTTCAGCACACTGGATCGCCATCTAAAGAAACTGCGTTGGAAGAGAAGGCGTAAGCCAGTTTCCTCGGCCGGTCGGTTGGTGCCGGTGGAGTTGGTGGCCAGGAAATCGCCGACGCCGTACCAACCGAGTTGCGGGCTGGCCGTGGTGCTGCCGGGCGAGCGCCGGATCGAGGTACATCCGGACTTTGATACGACTACGTTCGAGCGACTAGTGAGTTTGCTGGAGCGGGCGTAAGCCGTGTTTGGATTGGGTCCAGCCACACGGATCTATCTGGCTGCCGGAGTCACCGACATGCGCAAGGGGATCGAGGGGCTGTACGGTCTGGTCCGGGATCGTCTGTCGTGTGAGCCTCTGAGCGGGCACCTGTTCTTGTTCTGCAACGGCCAGCGTAATCGGCTGAAGGTCCTCGTCTGGGACGGAAGCGGTCTCTGGGTCTGTGCCAAGAGATTAGAAAAGGGGCGTTTCACCTGGCCGCAATGCGGCGATGCGCAGGGCAAGGTCATGCTGAGTCACGAAGAGCTTTCTCTCTTGTTGGGTGGGATCGATCTGACCAAGACCAAACACAAGCGGTGGTACCGGAAGGCGTCCCCCGAGGGACACGCTGCCGTATAAGTTGCTTGGTTGTTTGATCGTTTCGATCGACTCTGGTAAATCATTAGCCCATTGTGAGTGCGCCTCCCATTCCTTCATCGCCAGCCGATCTGGAACTCGTCGCCCAACTGAAGAGCAAGTTACAGTACGCGGAGCTGCGGATTCGCGTGTTGGAAGAGCGACTGCGGCTGATGCGGATCGAGAAGTATGGAGCAGGCGGAGAAAGACTTTCGCAGGCGCAAATGCAATTGTTCGAGCTTGAGCCTGTCGTCAGTGAAATGATCGAGCAGGCGGAGAGCGAGTACGCGCCAGCGCATCGCTCGACGAAGAAGCCGGCCAAGCATCCGGGTCGCCAGGAATTGCCTGCGACTCTTCCTCGCGTGGAACGAGTTCTGCCTTGCACACCGGATCAGCGAGTGTGCAAACGGTGCGGCAAAGATATGGTGGTGATCGGCTACGAAGAGAGTTCCCAGCTGGATGTGGAGCCAGCGAAGTACTTCGTACTGGTCACAAAACGAGAGAAGCGGGCTTGCCGGTCGTGTGAAGATCTCGGCGTTGTCTCAGCGCCCCTGCCGCCACGGATCATCGAAAAGTGCCTGGCGAGTGACCGCATCGTCATCGACACGGTCGTCAGCAAATATTGCAATCACACGCCGCTGCATCGGCAGAGCATGATTCTGGAAAGGGACCTCGGCTTGGAAATTAGCCGCGCAACGCTGGACGGTTGGATCCTGAAAGTGGGCGAGTTGCTGATCCCGATGGTCGCGGCAATGAGGCGAGAATTGATCAGCGGAAGTTACATTCAGGCTGATGAAACCCCAGTCGATGTGCAGACACGCGAGGGCCGAGGTAAGAACCACCAAGCGTATCTGTGGCAATACAGTCGCCCCGGAGGAAGCGTGGTGTTCGATTTCTGCTTGGGTCGCGGACGAGACGGACCGAAGCGGTTTCTGGGACGGTTCGAGGGCATTCTCCAAACCGACGGCTATGCAGCGTATGACCAAATCGGTGGGCCGAGCATGGTACATGCCGCTTGTTGGGCTCATGCTAGAAGGCAGTTTTTCGAAGCGGTGCAGCTAAATCCCCGAGATCCGGTTGCAACCCCGATTGTGGCTCAGATGGACGAACTGTTTGCCGTCGATGCAGACGCTCGCCGCAAAACGCTGACTACTGCGGCGCGCCATATCCGGCGTCAGGAAACAGCGAGACCTCTTCTCGATGATATCCGAAGCAAGATAGAGGCAGCGCAGTCGATTGCTTTGCCTTCCAGCGCACTCAGCAAGGCTTGCCAGTATGCGCTCACGCTGTGGAACAAACTTACAAGATTTCTGGAATATCCGGAACTTGAGCTGAGCAATAACCTTGCGGAAAACTCTATGCGTCCCGTGGCTCTGGGTCGAAAGAACTGGTTGCACATCGGCAGTCCACTGGCCGGGCCTAAAGTTGCGGCGATTCTCTCGGTCGTGGAAAGCTGCCGACGGCTGGAGATTTCGGTGCGCGATTACTTTTCCACGATTCTCCCCGGGCTTGCCGATCTCCCGATCCGGTGCCTTCCAGACCTTACTCCCGCTGTGTGGGTTGGCCGGCATTCATAGACTCAAGCGACCTGGGTATTAGCGGGAAGTGATTTTGCGACCAAAAACATAGTTTCCTGATTGCTGACAAACCGTCCAGAATTGCCATATCTGCTCCAACGTGGTGCACAGGCTATAATTGCGCCGACCCATGACTCTCATCTCTGGCACGAAACTTGGTCCCTACGAGATCCAATCGCCGCTCGGGGCTGGTGGCATGGGAGAGGTGTATCGGGCGCGCGACACGCGGCTGGATCGTACCGTTGCAATCAAGATTCTGCCGGAGCATCTTTCTTCCAATTCTGAAGCGAAACAGCGCTTTGAACGCGAGGCGCGAGCGATTTCGTCGCTGACCCATCCCAACATCTGCACGCTCTATGACGTCGGTCGTCAAGACGGGATCGACTATCTGGTCATGGAGTGTCTGGAAGGGCAGACTCTGGCCGATCGCCTGATGAAAGGTCCATTGCCGCTGGAGCAAATGCTCAAGTATGGAATGGAGATTTGTGAGGGGCTGGAAAAAGCGCACAAGACAGGAGTAATCCACCGCGATCTGAAGCCGGGCAACGTCATGTTGACGAAAACCGGAGCGAAGCTGATGGACTTTGGTTTGGCCAAGGCGACGATGGGAGGTGGGTCGCTGCCTTCGAGTCTGACCATGACGCTCTCCGGTCCATCGGCGGAGCAACCGTTGACGTCGCGGGGCACGATCGTGGGGACGTTCCAATACATGGCTCCGGAGCAGGTTGAAGGCAAGGAAGCCGATGCGCGGAGCGATATTTTCGCGCTGGGCACGCTGTTGTACGAGATGGCCACTGGCAAACGGGCGTTTACGGGCAGGACACTAGGCAGCATCGTGGCGGCCATTCTAGCTGCTGATCCAGCGCCGATCTCAACGGTTCAGCCGATGTCACCTCCGGCGTTGGAACGAGTGGTCAAGGGCTGCCTCGCGAAAGACCCGGAGGAGCGGTTACAGACAGTGCATGACGTCAAGCTGCAACTGAAGTGGATCGCAGAAAGCGGATCGCAGGCCGGCGTCCCGGCCCCGATGGTGTCCCGCGCCAGGGTGCGCGAGCGACTGACCCAGATCGCGGCGGCGATCGTGACGCTGGTCGCCATCGCATTCGCCATCGGTTTCGTGCTGCGCGCCCCGAAACCGCAGCCGCAGTCGATGCGCCTGACCGCAGAAATCGGTGCTGACGCAAGTCTGGTCACTGACATTGGGCCTGCCGCAATTCTCTCTCCCGATGGCACGCGGCTGGCTTTTGTTGCCACGGGTTCCGATCAGAAGCGCCGCATCTACTCCCGCTCAATGGATCAATCGCAAGCCACCGCGCTTTCCGGAACGGAAAATGCCCGCGATCCCTTTTTTTCACCCGATGGCCAATGGCTCGGCTTCTTCGCAGACAGCAAGTTGAAGAAAATCCCTGTCCAGGGCGGCGCAGCAGTTACGCTTTGTGATGTTGCGAGCGACCGCGGCGGAAGCTGGGGCGAAGATGGCACCATTGTGTTTGCACCGGACGTCCGGGTGCCCCTATCAAGAGTCTCCTCAGCAGGAGGCACGCCTCAACCGCTAACTGGTCTCGATAAACAAACAGGCGAAATCACCCAACGCTGGCCACAGGTACTACCCGGCGGCAAGGCTGTCCTGTTTACCTCCAGCATGACCGGTGGAAACTACGAGGACGCGGAAATCGCCCTGTACTCGATGGCCTCAGGGAAGCGAAAGTCGCTGCAACACGGCGGCTTTCATGGGCGCTATCTGCCTTCGGGCCACCTCGTCTACTTGCACGAGGGGACGCTCTTTGCCGTGCCGTTCGATCTGAAGCGACTTGAAGTGACCGGCCAGCCCGCGCCGGTCCTTGAGGGAGTCGTCACGGTACCCGGCAATGGTGGGGCGCAGTTCTCCTTTTCTGAGGCTGGAAACCTTGTCTACGCCCCAGGTCGTGGTGGTGTCCAAAACGTCTCTATCTACTGGATGAACCACGAGGGCAAGTTCACACCCTTGCGCGAAATTCCCGCCGACTACTTTCAGCCGGTGTTCTCCCCCGACGGGAAACGTTTGGCTGTGGGGATCTTTGACGGCAAATCGAGTGCTGCAGTCTGGGTGTACGAGTGGGGCCGCGATATTCTCACACGCTTGACCTTCAGCGGTTATGACGACAACTACCCTGTGTGGACGCCCGACGGACAAAGAATTACGTATACTTCGCACGAAACTGGCGAGTTTGACATCTACTGGAAACGCGCTGACGGCTCCGGCGAACCGCTGCGTTTAACTGCGGGTAAGGCTGTGAAGTACCCACATTCCTGGCATCCCGACGGCAAGATCCTGGCCTTTAGCCAACTCAACCCCGACACCTCTTGGGACATCATGACGCTTACCGTCGAGGGCGATGAAAAATCTGGCTGGAAGGTTGGCGAACCAAAGCCCCTCTTGAGTACTCCGTTCGCGGAACGGATGCCAGCGTTCTCCCCGGACGGTCACTGGCTCGCTTACAGTTCGGACGAATCGCGCAACTTCGAAGTGTACGTGAGGCCGTTTCCCGGCCCCGGCGGCAAATGGCAGATTTCCACCGGAGGTGGTGACTACCCAAGGTGGTCCCGAAACGGTAAGGAACTTTTTTATTGCTCAGCGGACAACAAAATTATGGTCGCCAAGTATGCAACTTCCAGCGATTCTTTCTATGCCGGCAAGCCCCAGCTTTGGTCGCTCGGTGGAGTCTACTGCAGCGGATTCGCGGTCAATTTTGACTTGCACCCCGATGGCAAACGCTTTGCCGTGCTCAAGGCCGGCGGCACAGGAGAAGCCCCAAGGTGGACAAAGTCACCTTTATCTTCAATTTCTTTGACGAGCTTCGCCGCAAAGTCCCGTCCGGCAAGAACTGACGCCTCCTGCGCCTCCCGGCCTCGGCATGAGGGAATAGCTCTCGAGAAGAGGTTCCAGTCAGCTACAGTAGAATGACCCATTCGCAACCAATTAGCGGCTGCATTCCTGAGATTGTGCCTGGGTCACGGGCGACTCTTACCTAACCCGGTAAGGTAAGGTTTGCCGACAATCCAAGATTTGGTCGTACCCGGTGTGGAAACGGACGTTCGCAAATCACGTCGCACTTGCACCGAGCGGAGATACAAATTGAGATGTTTCGTTACTCGCGCGGCGACTCAGGACGTGGAAACCGCGCGGTGTGCCCTTGGTGAGTTTCAAAGAAGTTAGTTACCAAGCGGTTGAAAACTTCGGGCCGCTGGAAATAAACAGAATGCCCGGTTTCAGGAACCGATTCGAGTTTGGCTCCCGGAACAAGTTTTGCGAGAGCAGCAGCAGCAGGGGGCGAGGAACCGACATCCTCCGCACCGGTGATGAATAATACCGGGACCGTCAACCGCTTCAAATCCGATGCGGGGAGAGTCGTAACGGCCTGTAACCTTGGGCGGAGCGCGTCCTTATCGAGGCCAATAGTAAGACGGTCAATTTCGCGATATAGGAATTCCAGTGCCGGCTGCTCGCGCGCCATCCGCTCTCCCGCGGCGGGATGAATACCTCTCTTCCCAAGGTCATCCCACATTCCGCGGTGTGCTGCAAACCAGCTTCCAATAGTTTTGCGCTCGGCCGCGTCAAGGGTATTCAGATCAACCGAGCCTGTAGTCGACGCCATCACCAATGCCCGAACGCGCTGCGGGTAATGTAAGGAAAAGGATAGACATGCTCGTCCTCCCATGGACTGCGCAACAAGAAAAACCTCCGCCAGTTTAAGATGATCCACCAGCGCCCGCAGGTCGTCTTCATACAACGCCGGATCAAGGCTCCCGGACGTGATGCGCGACGGGGAAAACCCGCGATGAGCAAAGGTAACGCAAGTATAGTGAGCTGAAAAATATGGGACCTGCTGCCACCACGAGAGATGATTCCCACCGAGCCCATGAGCAAAAACAATAGCGGGGCCGCTGCCGGTGAGCTCGTAGTAGATCTCGGCGCCAGCGTTTTGAACAAAGCCGCTCGTAACCGTAGCCGGATTTCCAGTTACAGAAGCTTGCTTTTCTTGCGACTCTTTCCCAGAGGACACAAAAAAGCTTCCAGCGACAATGCTGGCGAGTTTTGTGAAATCGCGGCGAGTAATCATGGGCTACGGCCGGCATTATAGAGTAGAACGCATCAGCAATTGGATAACTTTGATTCGCGGGCAGCGGCGACATCTTGGATTAGCGATGGCTCTGGCAGATACACCGCCCGGTAGCCTCGGCTTATCGATTCGGGTTGACGGGCAACTCTTCCCTAATGCGGGTAAGGGAAGGTTTGCCGACCAACCGGGAGCTGCAGGCAAATATGCGCCAGGCCAGCCTAAAAGCTTCGAATCGACCCGAGTGTCGGGAATTGAAAATCCATCTCATTGACGTGGCTGTTTCCGCCCCAGCAACTCTGATTAGGCTAAAATCTGACGTGACGGGGTGAAGACGTGGCTCTCTGTGCGGGAACCAAACTTGGACCGTACGAGGTGTTATCACTGTTAGGAGCTGGCGGTATGGGCGAGGTCTGTCGCGCCCGCGACAGTCGTCTCGGCCGAGAGGTCGCTATCAAGGTCCTCCCCTCCCATGTAGCTTCCACCCCGGACCTGAGGAAGCGCTTCGAACGCGAGGCCAAGACCATCTCCTCTCTTAACCACCCGCACATCTGTCACCTGTACGACGTCGGATCACAGAACGGCTTCGAGTACCTGGTCATGGAGTACCTGCACGGTGAAACCCTAGCGGAGCGGTTGCACAAGGGTCCATTGCCGTTGGACCAGGTGCTGAACATGGGCAAGGAAGTCGCCGAGGCCCTGGAGACGGCTCACCGACAAGGCATCGTTCACCGCGACCTGAAGCCAGCCAACATTATGTTGACAAAGACCGGCGCCAAGCTGATGGATTTCGGGCTGGCGAAATCGGTCGCCGTATTTACCGGGGCGATGTCCGCAACAGGTGGACCGGCCACGCCTTCGACGCCGACTCTATCTATTGCATCGCTCAGTTCGCCGGCTGAACCGTTGACACAAGAAGGTTCCGTGCTTGGGACGCTGCAATACATGGCACCCGAGGTCTTGCAAGGAATTGAGGCAGATGCGCGGAGCGACATCTTCAGTTTCGGCTGCGTGATGTACGAGATGGTGACGGGACAGCGGGCGTTCGCCGGGAAGTCGCAGCTTTCTGTACTGAGCGCGATCCTAGAGAAGGAGCCTGAACGGGTAACCGCCCTCCAACCAGTCACGCCGCTGGCCCTGGAGTACATAGTGCATACGTGCCTCGCGAAGAACCCTGCCGATCGTTGGCAAAACGCGGGCGATCTCGCGCGCAATTTCCAGCTGGCTCGGGCTGCGCCACCCGTGGGAACGGCAAAAACGCCTTCGCCGGCCCGCCTGAGTTATGCAATAGCTGCCGCATGCGCTCTTCTTGCTGTGGTGGTGCCGCTGTGGGCAATTTTATGGCGAAAGTCAGCGGCGGAACCCACTGCGGCGCAGACTCGGTTCTCGTTTGCTACCGCGACCAATACCAGATTCACGGATCTTGCCGTGTCGCCCGACGGACGGCAGATTGCATTTGCGGATAACGGCGCGATATGGGTGCGATCGCTGGACTCGCAGGTGCCGCGCAAATTGTCAGGCACCTCTGCCGAGCGCCTGATGTTCTGGTCGCCAGACGGGCGTTCGATCGCCTTTCTAACTGGGTTCAAACTGCGGCGGATATCGCTAGCCGATAGTGTGGTGCAGGACATCTGCGAAATCCGCGGATTCTCTCCTGCAGGTGGGACCTGGAGTATGGACGACGTCATCCTTATCGGCAGTTTCCGCGGGCCACTGATGAAGGTTAATGCAAACGGCGGAGAGCCGGTCCCTTTGAAACTTCAAAAGGACGAGAATGGGCAGCGCTGGCCGTGGTTTCTTCCCGATGGACGGCACTTCCTTTATCTGAGCGCCTCGGGCAGCTTCGTCCCAACAGCAACCAATCGCGCGATCCGCTACAGCGACCTTGAAGGAAATGGCCGAGTCGTGTTGCGCGAAAACTCAAACCCCGAATACGCGGGTGGAAATCTTGTATACGTGAAAGATGGAGCGCTGGTGGGGATGCCATTCGACGCGGCGTCGGGGGAGACCCGCGGTACACCGGTGCTGCTGGAAAATAACGTTCACTTCCGAGCGGGGTTCGGCCGCGGGTATTTCGACGTTGGTTCCGGCGTGCTGGCCTACACGATTACACAACCAGAAACTCTGGCTTGGGTGGACCGTAAAGGGAGCGGAGCTACCCAGATCGGACGCGTGGGCGAGCTCACCTCTGAGCTCACCTCCTTCGACATTGCGCCAGACGGCAAGTCCGCTGTAGTTGAAATTGCTAATGAACGCAGCGGTAACGGAGAGCTATGGCTCTTAGACCTGGGGCGGCAGGTCACGACTCGGCTCACCACCGATGATGCTTCGTGGAATTGGGCGCCCATATGGTCGGCTGATGGGAGGGCAGTTTACTTCAGTTCCACGCGAAGCGGTATCTCGGACCTATACGAACACCCGATGGGCAATAATGAGGAGCATATGTTGTTGTCCGGCACAAAGCGCTTGGCACCTCTTGACGTTTCGCGCGACGGCAAATACTTGCTTTACGAAGACCTGGATCCGAGCAGCGCGGCGGATCTGTGGATATTGCCGCTCAGTGGTGACCGCAAGCCTTTTCCATACATAAAGACGAATTACATGGAAACGTCGGCGCGATTTTCGTCAGACGGGCGCTGGGTCGCGTACGTCTCCAATGAATCAGGCAACTACGAAATCTATGTGCAGTCGTTTCCCACGCCGGGCCAAGCAATCCGAATTTCGAGTGACGGGGGGCTGGATCCTCGTTGGCGACGTGACGGACGCGAGATCTATTTCGTTTCCTCCGACGGAAGGTTTATGGCGGCGGACGTAAAGACAGATGGCGGTTTTTCCGCGGGCCTGCCAAAACCATTGTTCCGGTTCAGCGGGACCGTCGAAACGACACGGCGAAGCTACTGGCCGAGTCCGGATGGGCAGCGTTTTCTAGTGATGAAGATGAGCAACGACTCGGCGGCCCAGATCCAGGTGACGGTCGGTTTGATTGAGGCCCTAAAAAAGTAGCTCCGGTGGCAAAAACTCCGTTTGGATGACTACTTCGTGGCTAGGATGGGACCACTCCGGACATCCCCGAAATCAAGGCCCCATCGCGTTGGTGGTTACCGAATGACGGGCAAGCCTGAAGTAATCCCAAGGTAAGGATTGCCGACCAACCATCCACAATCCCGCCAACCCATCTCAAAATGAGGCCATTATCGGAAATCCCCGCGCCGGCCAAGGTCTCGACGCCGCGAGCCTGGCTGCCTGGCAGCAACACCTGCGATGGATCACGCCGTCTTCTGCGCCGCAGCGATCTCGTCTGCGCTGTATCGATAAGCGCGAAAAACATTGTTCGTCTGGCCCCTGGGCGGAGCCGGAGCTGGGCCGAAGTTCGGGTTCACGTATTCCCACACTACGTCCCCGTCGGTCGTTACCTCGAAGAACCTCCCATATAGCCCATCGTTGATTAGTGTGTTGCCGTTGGGCAGACGCTGCGCGTTCGAGATCCGGCTGCTAAAGAAGAAGTGATTACTACCGGGACCGGTACCGTCCTGATATTTCCAAACGATTTCCTTGGTGTTCGGGTTGATTTCGAGGGCACGAGAAAAAGGTTGAGCGCCGGTGTCGACGCGGAATGGCCCGTTGTCGAACAGCAGAATGTTGCCGTTTGGCAGTGGTGTGGGTGCGTGCTGGCCGGAGAGCGGCGGCGCACCCAGTTTCCAGTCGATGGCCCCGCTCTGGCGGTTAATCCGCACAACCGTCGAGATATTGCGGAAGCTCAACAAGATGTTGCCGTCCGGCAGTTCGGCTATCCCGTTGCCGTGTGTCCATTCCGAGCGACCGTCGCTTGGTGAGGTGATCGGGTACGCGGCCGGCTCCATATGCTCCCAGGCGCGCCATTCCCAGACGGTCTTGCCGTTCGTGGTCCTCTCCACCAGGTAGTCGCCGTTGATCTTGCCGCCGTCGTGCTCGCTACCGGCCAAGCCGCCTTTCACTCGTTTGGCGATACCTGCCGGAAGCTCGGTGGAGCACAGCAGCAGCACATTGCCGTTGCGCAGCAGCCGCCCATCATGGTGATGGTCCGGCTG
>Ga0102924_1005424_pt1 | contig 12381 bp, 8 predicted proteins | sample PaiPotPPM11metaG_FD_80116 | JGI IMG/M metagenome (GOLD analysis project Ga0102924, IMG submission 80116) | Iron sulfur acid spring bacterial and archeal communities from Banff, Canada, to study Microbial Dark Matter (Phase II) - Paint Pots PPM... ... | reverse complement strand
GTGCGCGCAGTGCAGCTCCAGCAGGTCGAACCCGGCCTCCCCGGCCCGCGCCGCGGCCCGCGCGAACTCCTCCCTGATCTGGTCCAGCTCGGCCACCGTCAGCTCGTGCGGGACCTGGCTCACGCCGGGCAGGTAAGGCAGCGGCGACGGGCCAGCCACCGGCCAGTTGCCGTCGGCCAGCGGCTGGTCAATGCCCTCCCACATCAGCCGGGTCGACCCCTTGCGCCCCGAGTGGCCGAGCTGAATGCCGATCTTCGCCTGCGACTCGGCGTGCACGAACTCGGTGACGCGCCGCCAGCGCCGGGCCTGCTCGCCGGTGTAGATCCCGGTGCAGCCGGGGGAGATGCGGCCCGGCGCCGACACGCACACCATCTCGGTCATCACCAGCCCGGCCCCGCCCAGCGCCTTGCCGCCCAGGTGGACCAGGTGGAAGTCACCGGGCAGGCCGTCGGTGGCCCGGTACATGTCCATGGGCGAGACCACCACCCGGTTGGCCAGCTCCAGCTCGCGCAGCCGGAACGGCTGGAACATCGGCGCCCGGACCTCGCCCGTGCCCAGCCCGCGGGCCCGCTCGTGGCAGGCGAACCAGCGGTCGGCCGCGGCCACGAACTCCGGGTCGCGCACCCGCAGGTTGTCGTAGGTGACCCGGCGGCTGCGGGTCAGGATGTTGAACGCGAACTGCACCGGCTCCTGGCTGGTGTACTGGCCCAGGTTCTCGAACCACTCCAGGCTGGCCTGGGCCGCCCGCTGAGTCGAGGCCACCACCGGCTGCCGCTCGGCCTCGTAGGCGGCCAGCGCCGCGGCGACGCCGGGCTGCTCGCGCAGGCAGGCGGCCAGGGCCAGCGCGTCCTCCATGGCCAGCTTGGTCCCCGAGCCGATCGAGAAGTGCGCCGTGTGCGCGGCGTCGCCCAGCAGCACCACGTTGCCGTGGCACCAGCGCTCGTTGCGCACCGTCGTGAAGCTGACCCAGCGCGAGTTGTTGACCAGTACCTCGTGCCCGTCCAGCACGTCCGCGAACAGCTCGCGCAGCACCTCCACCGAGGCCTCGTCGGACTGCCCCGGCGCCAGCGGCCCGGCCAGCGCGCCGAACCCGGCCCGCTGCCACACGCTCTCGTGCATCTCCACGATGAACGTGCTGCCCTTGGCGTCGTAGGGGTAGCCGTGCACCTGCATGACCCCGTGCGGCGTCGGCCGGACGTAGAACTTGAACGCGTCGAACACCTTGTCCGTGCCCAGCCACATGTACCGGCACTGCCGCACGTCCAGATCAGGCCCGAACGCGCCCGCGTACCGGGCCCGCACCGCCGAGTTCACCCCGTCCGCCGCCACCACCAGGTCGTAGTCCGCGCTGAGCTGGCCGGTGTCCGGGGCCAGCGTGCGGAACCGCAGGGTCACCCCCAGCTCGCGGCAGCGCCGCTGCAGGATCTCCAGCAGCCGCCGCCGGCTCATCGCCGCGAACCCGTGCCCGCCGCTGGTCAGCACCTGGTCCCGGTAGTGCACGTCGATGTCGTCCCAGCGGGCGAACTCCCGCTCCATCTGCGCGTACACCGCCTCGTCGGCGTGCTCGATGCCCCCCAGCGTCTCGTCAGAGAACACCACGCCGAACCCGAACGTGTCGTCGGCCGCGTTGCGCTCCCAGACGGTGACCTCGTGGTCCGGGCTGAGCTGGCGGGTCAGCGCCGCGAAGTACAAGCCCCCCGGGCCGCCGCCGATGACCGCGATTCGCACCCGGCCCTACCCGGTCGCTTTCATGTGCGCTGCTGCCTGGCGCAGGACGAACCGCTGGATCTTGCCCGTGGAGGTCCGGGGCAGCCCGGGCACGAACTCGATCGCGCGCGGATACTTATAGGGCGCGATTGTCTGTTTTACAAAGCTCTGCAACAGCGACTCGAGTTCCGGGCTGGCCTCGTCCGCGCTGGTGAGCACGATGAAGGCTTTCACCAGTTGTCCCCTGGCCTCATCGGGCACCCCGACGACGCAGCATTCGGCCACCGCCGGGTGGGCCATCAGCGCCTCCTCCACCTCCGGCCCGGCGATGTTGTAACCCGAGGAGACGATCATGTCGTCGCTGCGGGCCTGGTACCAGAAGTAGCCGTCCTCATCCCGGGTGAACGTGTCCCCGGTGATGTTCCACCCGCCCTGGCTGTAGACCGCCTGCCGCGGGTCGCCCAGGTACCGGCAGCCGGTCGGGCCCTTCACCGCCAGCCGGCCCGGCACCCCGTCCGGCACCGGGTCCCCGGCCTCGTCCAGCACCGCGGCCACGTAGCCCGGCACCGCCCTTCCGGTCGCCCCCGGCCGGACGTCGTCGTCGGCCGCCGACACGAACACGTGCAGCATCTCCGTCGAGCCGATGCCGTCGATGAGGGCGATCCCGGTCGCCTCGCGGAACGCCTCCCAGGTGGCCGCGGGCAGGTGCTCGCCCGCCGACACCGCCCGGCGCAGCGAGCCGAGCTGCCCGGCCTTGCCGGCCGCGATCATCGCCCGGTAGGCGGTCGGCGCGGTGAAGCACACCGTCGCCCGGTGCGCGGCGATGGCGTCGGCCAGCTCGGCCGGGCTGGCCTTCTCGATCAGCAGCGACGCCGCCCCGGCCCGCAGCGGGAACACCAGCAGCCCGCCCAGCCCGAACGTGAACGCCAGCGGCGGCGTGCCGGTAAACAAGTCGCCGGCGACGGGCCGGACCAGGTGCGCGGAGAACGTGTCGGCGATGGCCAGCAGGTCACGGTGGAAGTGCATGGTCGCCTTGGGCCGCCCGGTGGTGCCCGAGGTGAAGGCCAGCAGGGCCACGTCGTCGGCCGCGGTGTCGGCGGGCGGCGACCACCGCGGGGCGCCCGCCGCCCGCCGGGTCAGGTCATCCGCCTCGCCGCCGCCGTACCTCACCACCGGCGCGCCGCCCAGGTCGGCGGCCAGCAGGTCGGCCGCGAACCGGCTGTCACACAGGGCCAGGTCGATCCGGGCGATCGCGGCCACCGTGGACAGCTCGCCCGGCCGCAGCAGCGGCATCGTCGGCACCGCCACCGCCCCGGCCCGGACCACGGCCAGCCAGCAGGCCGCCAGCCACGGGTTGTTCGGGCCGCGCAGCAGCACCCGGTTGCCCGGCACGATGCCCAGCTCCCCGGTCAGCACCGCGGCCACCTGGCTGACCGTGGCCAGCAGGTCGGCGTAGCTCCAGGTCTCGCCGCCGGGGGTGACCAGGCACCGGCGCTGGCCGCCGTGCCGCCCGATCACCTCATCCAGCAGCTCCCGCGCGCAGTTGAGCCGGGCCGGGTAGCACAGCTCCGGCCGCCCGAACACCAGCTCGGGCCAGCTCGCGCGGGGTGGCAGGCGGTCACGGCAGAACGTGTCCGCGTGCCCAGTCGGTTCCATACTTCAGTGTGTGTCGCGATCATTACGGTAGTCAAGAGCACGCGATACAAGCTCAGGCGATGGCCAGGCCCTGGATCTCGACCAGGGCGGCCGGGTCCCAGAGCCGGCGCACGCCCACCGCGGCCATGGCCGGGTACTCCCGGCCCGCCAGCCGCCGCCAGACGTCGCCGGCCTGCGCCGCATGCCGCCGGTAGTCCTCCAGGTCGACCAGGTACACCGTGAGCGAGATGAGCTGGTCGGGCCGGCCGCCCGCGGCGGCCAGCGCGGTCAGCAGGTTGCTCAGCGCCACCTCGAACTGGGCCACCACGCCCTCGCCGGTGATCTGGCCCTCGGCGTCCAGCGCCGTCTGCCCGGCCAGCGCGATCACCGTGCCCTGGCCCACCACCGCGTGCGAGAACCCGGATGGCCGGGCCAGCTCCGGCGGGTTGATCCTGTCAATGCTCATGAGTTGTCCTCCGCGCTCCGCTCCTGACATGCCCTTCTACACTGACCCAGTGCCCGCCGCCCAGTCCGTCGCGCCGCCCCGCGACCTGATCCTGACCTTCTACGGGCTGTTCCGCGAGGGCATTGGCGGCTGGATCTCCATTGCCCACCTGATCCGGCTGATGGCCGAGGTGGACGTGGACGCGCCCGCGGTGCGCTCGGCCGTGTCCCGGCTCAAGCGCCGCGGCCTCATCGAGGCCCGCAGCGTGGCCGGGGCCGCGGGCTACTCCTTGTCGGCCACCGGGCAGGCGCTGCTGGCCGAGGGCGACCCGCGCATCCTGGGCCGGACCGCGGCCCGGCTGGAGGACGGCTGGGTGCTGGCCGTGTTCTCGGTGCCCGAGCCCGAGCGTGACAAGCGGCACGTGCTGCGGTCCCGCCTGGACCGGCTCGGCTTCGGGGCGGTGGCGGCCGGGGTCTGGATCGCCCCCCAGCACCTGGCCGCCGAGGCCCGGCACCGCATCGAGGGCCTGGGCCTGGGCGGCTACGTCGAGCTGTTCGAGCACGCACGGGCGCCGGCCGACCTGGCCGAGGCGGTCGGGCGGTGGTGGGACCTGACCGCGCTGGGCGAGACCTACGCCGGCTTCTGCGCCGCCTGCCAGCCCATGCTGGACCGCTGGTCAAGCCAGGGCCGGCCGGCCGGCCCGGCCGCCTTCGCCGACTACATGCGGGTCGTGGACGCCTGGCGGAAGATCGTCTACCGGGACCCGGGGCTGCCGGCCGGCCTGCTGCCGCCGGACTGGCCCGGCACCAGCGCCGAGCGGATCTTCTTCGGCCTGCGCGATGCCCTGCACGAGGCGGCCAGGCAGCATGTGACGGGCGTGATCGACGACGGGAAGCGGGGAGCGGCATGAGGCAGATCGACCAGCTGCGCGAGCGACCGGTGCCCGCCACCGACAAGGCCCTGGGCTGGCTGACCCGCACCGGCCCGGTGACCGCCGCCGGGCTGGCCGCGGCCCGGCCCGCGATCCAGGACTTCGAGCTGCCGGTGATGACCCTGCGCGAGTCGGCGCTGGCCCACAACATCGAGGCCATGGCCGCCTACTGCGCGGCGGCCGGGGTGGCCCACGCCCCGCACGGCAAGACCACCATGGCGCCCCAGCTCATCGCCCGCCAGCTGGCCGCCGGGGCGTGGGCGGTGTCGGCCGCCACCGCTGCCCAGGCCCGGGTCTACCGGGCCTTCGGCGTGCCCCGGGTGCTGATCGCCAGCCAGCTCACCCAGCGCGAGGCCGTCGAGTGGCTGGGCCGGGAGCTGGCCGCCGACCCCGGCTTCGAGTGCTACACCTACGCCGACAGCCTGGCCGGGGTGGCGCTGCTCGACGAGGGGCTGCGGGCGGTGCGGCCGGGCCGGCCGCTGCCGGCGCTGGTCGAGCTGGGCTACCCCGGCGGCCGGACCGGCTGCCGGAGCCTGGACGAGGCGCTGACGGTGGCCGCCGCGGTGGACGCGGCCGAGGGCCTGGAGCTGGCCGGGGCGGCCGGGTTTGAGGGTGGCATACAGCGGGCCGACCTGGACGCGACACTGGATGCGGTGGCCTTGTTTATCGCCGATCTGAAGACCCTGGGGGAGCGGCTGCCCGGCTTCGGTGACGGCCGCGGGCGCCGGCCGATCCTCAGCGCGGGCGGCAGCTCGTTCTTCGACGTGGTCAGCCGGGAGCTGGGCCGGTCCGGCGCCCGCGCGGTGCTGCGCAGCGGCGCGTACATCGCCCACGACCACGGGCACTACGCCGAGAGCGGCCCGGCCAGCCGCCCGGCCCTGCCCGGCCTGCCGCCCAGCCCGCGGTTCGCGCCCGCGCTTGAGCTGTGGGCCAGCGTGCTGTCGGTGCCCGAGCCGGGCCTGGCCATCGTGAACGCGGGCCGCCGGGACATCTCCTGCGACCAGGGCATGCCGGTGCCCCTGCGGGTGCGCCGGGGCGGCCGCACCGAGCCGGCCGCGGGCATGCGGCTGACCAGCCTTGACGACCAGCACGGCTACCTGAGCATCAGCGGGCCGCTGGCCCCTGGCGACCAGGTCAGCCTGGGCAGCACCCACCCGTGCACGACCATGGACAAGTGGCAGACGATTCCGGTGGTGGATGACGACGACCGGGTTATCGACGCGGTGCACACCTTCTTCTAGCTGCTCTTGATCCCGATGCTGTCCAGGTGCCGGGTGACCGCGGCCATGGCCGAGCGGTGGTGCAAGGCCCCCAGCAGCACCGCGTACCGCAGCCCCTCCAGCAGGGCGGCCAGCCGCAGTCCCTCGGCGTCAGCGTCCAGGTCCGGGTCGATGATCTCCAGCAGCGCCTGGACGGTCTCCTTGAACCCGGCGAACGCCCCCCGCATGGCCCGGGCCAGTTCCGGCTGGGCCGCGGCCCGCTCGATGAACGCCAGCGCCACCCGGACGTCGGCCCGGCTCTGCTCGTCGTGCGGCAGGTACTCGGCCGCGAACGCCAGCAGCACCCCGACCGGGTCGGCCGGGCTCCCCTCCGGGCCCGGCTGCCCGGCCCGCCCGGCCCGGTCCCTGATCCGCTGGCTGAACCGCTGGTGCACACTCAGGGTCAGCCAGTGCTGCAGCGCGTAGGCCAGCATCTCGTCCTTGGAGGCGAAGTAGTGCTGCACCGCCCCCATGGACACCCCGGCCTCGTGGGCCACCTCGCGCAGCGAGACCGCGTCGATGCCCCGCTGGCCCGCGATGGTCAGCAGCGCCTCCACGATGTGCGTGCGCCGCTGCGCCGGGTCAACGCGCCTGGGCATGTCACAGCTCGTTCTTGAAGATCCGGCCGTCCTTCATGATGAGCCGCAGCGACCGGTCCGGGGTGGTGAGCACGGCGATGTCGTCCAGCGGGTTCCCGTCGATGACCAGCAGGTCGGCCAGCGCTCCCGGCGCGATGACGCCGAGCTCGCCCTCGCGCCGCAGCAGCCGGGCCGCGATGACCGTCGCCGACCGGATCAGGTCGGCCGGCGGCTGGATCTCGGACCGGATGATGAACTCCTGCAGTTGCTGGTCGTGCAGGTCGGCGAACAGGTCCGTGCCGTAGACGATGGGCAGGCCCGCCGCGTGGGCCAGCTCCAGCGCCGCGAGCGCGCCGCTGATGACCTCCTCCAGCTTGACCGCGATGTCGGCGGGCAGCAGGCCCTGGCGGGACCGGGCGGCCAGGGCGTGATAGGTGACGATGGTCGGAACGTAGAACGCCTCGTGCTGCTTGAACAGCGGGATGCTGCTGGCGTCCATCAGGTTGCCGTGCTCGATGCTCCGCACGCCCGCCTCCAGGCCGCGGTTGATGGCGCGCGAGGTGTAAGCGTGGCCGGCCACGTAGATGTTGGCCGCCGTGGCCTCCTCGACGATGGCCCGCAGCTCCTCCATGGAGAACTGGGTCGAGTCGACCCGGTCGCTGGGCGAGTCGACCGCGCCGCTCAGGTAGACCTTGATGTGGTGCGCCCCGCGGCGCACCTCCTCGCGGACCGCCCGCCGGGCCTCGGTCACGCCGTCGCAGATGACCCCGATGGCGGGGGAGTAGTAATTGGCGTCGTACACCTGGCGGCTGGGCGCCCGCCAGTCGCCCGCCCCGCCGGTCTGGGACAGCTGCTTGCCGCCGTAAAACATCCGCGGGCCGGTGAAGTACCCCTCCTCGACGGCCCTGGCCAGCCCGATCTCCCCGGCCCCGACATCCCGGATGCTGGTGAAGCCCCGCGCGAGCATGCCGGCCAGGACATGGCTGGCCCTGGCGGCGACGTAGGTGGGCGCCCATTCGGCCATGGCGAAGATGTCGTGGTCCACGATCGCGGGGTGGGTGTGCGCGTCGATGAGCCCGGGCATGACCGTCCGGCCGGCCACGTCGAGGGTGACCGCGTCGCGCGGGCCGGTCAGGCCGGGCCCGACGTCGGCGATCCGGCCGTCCTCCACGACCACGGACAGCCCGCCGGCCAGCGTGCCGTTCTCCGCGTCGAGCACCGACGCGTTGCGCAGGATCGTCACTGCCATGGGTCACCCGGCCAGGTGGCGGCGGAAGAACCGGACGTGCGCCCCGAGCAGCTGCTCGATGATCTCCGGCGGCCAGACCACGTGCGTGACGCCGGGGATCAGGAGCAGTTCATGGTCGCGCCCGGCGGCGGTCAGCGCCCGAGAGAGCTGCAGCGAGTGCCGCGGGTGCACGTTGTCGTCCAGCAGCCCGTGGACCAGCAGCAGCGGCCGGGTGAGCCCGGCGGCCAGCGGAAACACCGAGGTGCGGTTGTAGGCATCCGGATGCTCAGCCGGGTGGCCTAGCCACCGCTCGGTGGCCACGGTGTCGTACCAGCGCCATTCGCTGACCGGAGCGCCCGCGATCGCCGCCGCGAACACGTCGGGCCGGCGCAGCACCGCCAGCGCGGACAGGTACCCGCCGAAGGACCAGCCGCGGATGCCGACGCGGCCGGCGTCGAGCTCGCCCGGATACTGCCTGACGACGTGTTCCAGCGCCGCCACCTGGTCGTCCAGGGCCGCGGTGGCCACGTCGAACCGGAACGCGCGCTCCCAGGACGGCCCGCGCCCCGGCGAGCCGCGCCCGTCCGCGACGATCACCGCGAAGCCCTGGTCGGCCAGCCACTGCGGCTCGTAGAACAGCCGGCGCGCGGCGAGCACCTGCTGGGCGGCCCCGCCGTACGGCGCCATCACGATCGGCAGCGGGCCGGCCGGCCGGACGTCGTCGCCGGGCAGCACGACCGCGGTCCGCAGCTCCCGCTGGCCCGCGGACAGCAGGGTCACGCCAGGCGCGAAGGCCGGCTGGGGGAGCGAGGAGACGGTGGCGACCTGCTGCCCGCCGCTGAGCACGCGCACGGTGATGCCGTCTTCGGCGAGCGTCTCGGACGAGATGGCCATCAGCGAGTCACCGGTCACCGCGGTGTGCACGCCCGGCTCGCCGGACAGCCGGGTGACCGCACCGCTGCGGTGATCGAGGGAGTACACGTGCCGCTCGGTCGGCTCGGTCGTCGCGCAGAACACCGTCGCGTCGTCGTCCGCGCCGGCCACGCTGATGACCTGCAGCCCCGGCGGCGTCACCGGCTGGCCGCCGATGACCAGGCGGTGGGTGTCCTCGGAGTGCGCGGCGTGCAGCAGCCTGCCGTCCGGCAGCCAGCGCGGCGTCCCCGGCGCGAGCTCCAGCCAGTCGGGATCGGTGTCGGCTTGGACGAGCCGCGTCGCGCCGGTGCCAAGGTCGACGGCCCGGATCTCGCTGCGGCCATGATCGCGGGTGTGCAGGACCAGCAGCAGCCCGGCCGCGTCCCACCGGGCCGCCAGGAGGTAGGGCAGCTCGCCCGTGGGGACGTCGACGTCCGTGACCTGACCGTCCAGGCCGGCCAGCAGCAGGCGGACGTCCGGGTTGGCCGTGCCGGCGAACGGGTAGCGCTGATGCACCGGCTCGGTCGCCGCGTCCGACGGGTCGCTCAGCCACCAGGACGCGACGGCGTGCTCGCTGACCCGCGCCACCAGCAGCCGCTGGCCATCGGGGCTCCACCAGCAGCCGTGGTGGCGGCTCAGCTCCTCGGCGGCACCGAACTCGGCGGCGCCGAAGCTGACCTCGGGATCCGGGTCGGACAGCTCCAGCAGCACCCGCCCGTCCAGGCCGGTCACCCGCAGCGCCCGGCCGGCCAGCCAGGCGATCGCGTTCCCGTCCGGGCTGAGCTGTGGATCGACGACCGGGCCCGCGGCCGGGATCTCGCCCGTGGTGCCGCTGCCGAGGTCGCAGGTGAACAGCCGCCCCGACAGCGCGAACGCGGCCAGCCGTCCGCCGGTGTCCAGCGTGTAGGCCACGATGCCGCGCGCGGTCTCCCGCATCCGCTCACGACGGCGCAGCTCGGCGGCCGGGATTACCTCCGGCTCGCCGCCCAGCAGCGTGCGCGGGTCGGCCAGCAGCCGTTCCGCACCGGTGGCCAGGTCCAGCGACCACAGGCCGGTGACCGGGTCGTCGGGCGCCAGCGCGCGCAGGAAGATCAGCCGGCCGGAAGTGAACGCGAGGTCCCGCGGCCGGCCGAGCAGAAACCTCCGGCTGCGCGCGAACCGCCGCAGCCGCTGGCCTGATTCGGTGGTCACTGCGGGCTCATCCTTAGCTGCCGTCACGCGGGTAGCGTATCCCGCGCCCTCGTTTCCAATGCACTCGCATTGTGAACGCGGCGCGGAGCTTTTACAATGCGGATGTATGGGCAACGATACCGAGGAGATCGGCCGGGCTCGCAACGGCGCGGTCGAGATCGCTTACCAGACCTTCGGCGCCCCGGGCGGTGAGCCGCTCCTGCTCATCGCCGGGCTCGACTTCCAGATGGTGACCATGTGGCCGGACGGCTTCTGCCAGGCCCTGGCCGACCGCGGCTTCCACGTGGCCCGGTTCGACAACCGCGACACCGGCCTGTCCACCCACTTCGCCCCGCCCGCATCGACCTCCGTCAGCCCACTGCCGGTGCTGTTCCGCCGCACTGAGCCCGCCTACACCGCGGCCGACATGGCCGCCGACGGCGTGGCCGTCATGGACGCGCTGGGCTGGGACTCGGCCCACGTCATGGGGGCCTCCATGGGCGCCGGGCTGGCCCTGGCCACCGCCATCCTGTTCCCCGGCCGGGTGCGCACCGTCACCTTCGCGATGGGCATCGCCCCGTCCGCCACCTTGTCCGTCGCCGCCCTGCGCTACATCAACCTGCCCGGCCTGGCCCGCTTCGGCCGCGTAGGCCGGCTGGCGGACGGCCCGGTCGCGGCCGAGGTCGAGGTCATGCGGATGCTGGCCTCGCCCCATCACCCCTTCGACGAGGCCTGGGCCAGGTCGGCGGCCGAGGTCAGCCACGCCCGCGCGCCGCGCGACCCCGGCACCACCCGGCGCCACCTGGCCGCCGGCCGCGCGTCCATCCACCTGTACCGACGGCTGGGCGAGATCACCGCGCCGGTGCTGATCCTGCACGGCGCCGACGACCCGATAGCCCGGCTGGCCGGGGCCCGGGCCATGGCCCGCCGCCTGCGTGGCGCCCGCCTGGTGATCTATCCGGCCATGGGCCACGAGATCCCGCGCCACCTGTGGGACGCCATCGCCGACGACGTCGCCGCGCTGGCCGGCCTGCGCGCCTAGGGCCGGTCGTCACCGGCGCGGGTCGTCAGGCTACTGAGTGGGTGATGGTGGCGGTATAGGTGCCCCCGACGGCTCCAGCGGGCACCGAGACCGAGAGTGTGGGGTTCCATGAGGCCGAGGTGACCGAGCTGCCGCTGGCGAGGCTGAACGCGGTCCGCGGCGCGGTCAGGTTGACAGCGGCGAGCGCGTTCGCCTGGCCAGGGGTGAACGTGCCGGTGCCGGTGGTCGCGGTGGCTGGCCCTGACCAGTAGGTGACCCGGGTCAGCGGGATTGTCTCGGGCGCGGTGGCTCCGCCGGTCACGAACGTCGTCGCGGTGACCGTTGCGGTCCACGACCCGCCGGCGATGCCGCGGTTGTCGGTCACGGTCACCGTGCCCAGGCCGGCGCTGGTGGTGCCGCCGGGCGCGGCGCTGGGCAGGGCCGTGCTGGCGGGTGCGGTGATCGCCAGCAGCCCGCCGGCGATCGTGATCGAGGTCGCCTTGGTGGCGGTGTTGCTGCTCGCGTCGGTGACCTTGATGGTGAAGCTGAAGGTCCCGGCCGTGGTGGGAGTGCCCGCCAGCGCCCCGGTGGATGCGGTCAGCGTGATGCCGGTGGGCAGGCTTCCGGCGCTGACGGACCAGGTGTAGGGAGTGGTGCCGCCGGCGGCGGTGAGGGTGTCGGTGTAGGCCACGCCGGCCTGCCCGGCCGGGGGGGCGGGGAAGGTCAGAGTGAGGCCGGTGCTGACCACCAGAGTGATCGAGGTGGTGGCGATGCCGTTGTTCTGGTCCACCACGTTGACCGTGAACGTAAAGGTGCCCGCGCTGGCCGGGGTGCCCGCCAGCACGCCTGCGGAGGTGAGGGTGATCCCGGCCGGAAGGGTGCCCGCGTTCACCGACCAGGTGTAGGGGACGGTGCCGCCGGTAGCGGTCAGGGCGTCACTATAGGCGACACCGACGACCGCGCCTGGAGGGGCGGGGAACGTTGTCGACACGCCGGCGTTGATGGTCAGGCTGGTGGCCTGGGTGGCGCTCTGGCCATTGGCGTCGGTTATCTTGACGGTGAAACTGGAGGTGCCGGTCGCGGTCGGGGTTCCGCTGAGGGTCCCGCTGGCGCTGAGGCTGATGCCGGCGGGCAGGCTGCCGCCGCTCACCGACCAGGTGAACGGGCCGGTGCCACCGGACTCGGTCAGGGTGTAGTTGTAGACGGTGTTGGTCCAGCCCGCTGGCGGGGCCGGGAAGTTCAGCGACGGGCCGGGGATGATGGTTACCGTCGCCGACTTGGTGTCGCTGAGGCCCGAGCTGTCGGTGACCTTGACCGTGAAGGAGTAGGTGCCGGCGGTGGTCGGCGTGCCGGATAGCAGCCCGCCGGACGTGCCCAGGGTAAGGCCCGGGGGCAGCGTGCCCGCGCTCACCGACCAGGTGAACGGGCTGGTCCCGCCGGTCACGGTCAGCTGGTCACTGTAAGCCACGCCGGCCTCACCACCCGGTGGCGCCGG
>Ga0102924_1005423_pt1 | contig 12384 bp, 12 predicted proteins | sample PaiPotPPM11metaG_FD_80116 | JGI IMG/M metagenome (GOLD analysis project Ga0102924, IMG submission 80116) | Iron sulfur acid spring bacterial and archeal communities from Banff, Canada, to study Microbial Dark Matter (Phase II) - Paint Pots PPM... ... | reverse complement strand
TCTAGTGTCCCTGTTCTGAGGTTCGCTGCATTATGAACCGAACGCTGACTGAGTCATTTCAATGAGTTGTGGGCGAGCTGGTGTTCAAACTGATGCGGCAAACTTCAGATTCAGGACACTAGTCTCTCATCAGCTTGTAATGAAATACGAAAATCGGGGACCGGATCGAGCCAGCAATCACATAATAGGGCGCATTTGCCATGCGGCCCCCTGTGAAGCGTCCCAGTCTTCTAGACTCGCACTTGAATCCGCCATATGTTTTGCGGCGATGGACGCTTTATTACGACAATGTGCTAATATTGGGTAGGTGTTGTTCGTTCCCTGAAGAGCATGATTCGCCAAACTATTGATCTTTTGCGGGCGGGCTTGCTCGGGCCGGAGGGTCCTGGCCCTTTGGATAGGCCCTCATTACAAGCGTCGCGGCGCATCGTCCTCGACACACGAGGTGCCAAGATACGCGGGTGGTACCGCGTAAAGATTACCTCGCCGGAGAAACGGCTACGGCGCATCAGGATCGAAGCACTCGATGACGCTGGGGTGAGAATCTTCAGCTGTGACAGTGCGGCGCTGGAAGCGCAATTCTCAGGCTATGTTTTTCTGGGGGCGAGCGTCGCTTCCGCGCGGCTGCAGCTCGACCTTGCTGAGCCGGGCGATGCCACCATGTCCGCCACGCTCCGGCCCATTTTGCTGATCGAGTTCGTCTGGCGCTCACTGTATCCCAGGAAATCCTGGCGGCTAGAGTTAGGCGAAAACAAAGGCAGATTTTTCTGTCAGCCGCTGACGTTCTTAAGGTATTTCTTTCGTCCGCCGGTCTTGTCCATCATCATTTTCAATTTTCCGCGCCCCCCACGCTTGGCCAGCGAAACTAAGTTCTGCGACATGCTGCAACTGTTGTGGCGGCAGGCGGCGTCGCTCCTGGGCGCCAAAAAAGCCTCATGGCGCGAGGTGTTCGAGTTGGAGTTGTTGGCGTATCGCCTGACCGGATCGTTATTGAGCAAGACGTGGCGTGCGCACTACCTCGAAGGGCTTCGACTGCCCAGCAGCGATTGCCCGGTGGTCAGCATCGTCATTCCGGCCTACGGTCAGCTCCCCTATACCGCCGCCTGCCTCCGCTCCATCATGGCGCACCCTCCGGCCGTGCCGATCGAAGTCCTCGTTGTCGAGGATCATTCCGGCGAACGCTTGATGCCGGCACTCGCCGATATTCCCGGTCTACGTTATGAGGAAAATTCGCAAAATCTCGGCTTCCTGCACTCGTGCAACCGCGCCGCCACTCTCGCCCGGGGCGAGTACCTTTATTTTCTTAACAACGATACACAGGTCACGGCGGGCTGGCTGGACGCCTTGATTGACGTGTTCAAGCGTTTCCCCGATTGCGGTCTAGCTGGATCGAAGCTCGTTTTTCCAGACGGACGTCTGCAGGAGGCCGGCGGCATCGTTTGGAACAACGCATCTGCGTTGAACTATGGCAAATGGGATAATCCCGACAAGCCCGAGTACAACTTTCTGCGAGATGCGGACTATATCTCGGGCGCCTCGATATTAATCCCTCGGGCGCTATGGACTAGCCTTGGAGGTTTTGATCCTCGCTTCGCTCCGGCCTATTGTGAAGATACCGACTTGGCGTTCCGGGTGCGCCAAGCCGGATTCCGTGTGATTTATCAGCCTGCGTCCGTGGTCATTCATCACGAGGGCGCTACCCATGGCACCGATACCGCTTTTGATGTCAAGGCATATCAGCTCGATAACCAAACACGTATGGAGCAAAAATGGCTGCCGACGCTGGAGGCGGGCCATTATCGAAGCGGCGAGCATATTTTGCGAGCGCGCGACCGCGCCAAAGATCGCCGCACGATGCTCATGATCGATCATACGGTCCCCGAGCCGGATCGCGACGCGGGGTCGCGTTTCATGATTGAATTAATAAAAACCTTGCAACTCGACGGATGGATTATCAAGTTCTGGCCTCATAATCTGCGATACGATCCTGTCTATACGGTGAAATTGCAGCAGATTGGGATTGAAACGCTGTATAGCCCCTGGGTCACAGGGTTCGATGACTGGATTACGATCAACCGCGACGTTGTCGATGTAGTGTTTCTCAGTCGCCCGAATGTCGCTCAAGTTTACTTGGCCGCATTGAAGAGGATAATGCCGAACGTGCCGCGGATTTTTTTTGGTCACGACCTCTACTCGGCGCGGGTGCGAATGCAGTCTCGCATTACGAACGACCCGGCATTGGAAATAGAAGCCGCGGAATTTGAAGCGATAGAGCGCCAGGTCTGGCGCGAGGCCGACGTCATTTTGTATCCTTCTCAGGAAGAGGCGGATCAGGTCAAAGAGCTTGATCCGTCGGTCGATGCTCGTTCTATCGTGCCGTTCTGCTTTGACCAATTTCATCCACTGCCAAGCCCGCCGCCTTCACATTCGATCGTCTTCGTCGCCGGCTTTGCCCATCCGCCCAATGTGGACGCCGCGGTGTGGCTGGTAAATGAAATCATGCCTCTCGTTCGACGCGAAATGCCTGATGCACAGCTGTGGCTCATCGGCTCCAATCCCACGGCCGCGGTAAAGGAACTTGCGACCGACTTCATTCATGTCACTGGTTATGTCACCGAAGAAGAACTGGAATCGATGTATTCCAAGGCGCGCGTCTGCGTCGTTCCGTTGCGTTTCGGCGCGGGTGTCAAACTGAAGGTGGTCGAGGCACTTCACCAAGGCGTGCCGCTCGTTATGACACCGGTTGGCGCTCAGGGACTAGTGGCCCTTGGACAGGTGGCGCCGGTATTGGACGAATGCGAAGTGATCGCCACGGCAATCGTTTTGTTGCTAAACGATGACTCGAAGTGGGTCGAGCAAGCGCAGCGCCAGCTCGATTACGCCAAAGCGCATTTTTCGCGCAGCGCGTCTAGAGCGGCGATTGCAGACGCCGTTAAGGCGGCTTGTGCGCATGCTGAAAAACGCAAGGCTGAGCTACTAGTCCAATCCGCCTAGCTGGCCGCGGTGAGACATTCGATCTCTTGGCTGCTGACCTGACCGCCACGTCAATTCCGTAGCAGTGCCCTGAGTCATTCGCGCTTTCGGGGTGGGGTGAGCGGAGGCAGTTGGAGGCGGCGGTCGCAATCAGCTGATGCGCGCCGTAGGGCGGTCACGGCCAAGTCGACGCATCCTAGTCAACGCGGGAGCGAAGGAATGCGATCAAGTTTTCCTCTCCAAACAGATGACCATCGATCGATCGTTACGTGGAGTGTCAGGCCACCGTAGACCGCTGTCAGGAGACAAATCGGCCCCCACTGGCTAAACTAGGCGCAGGGGAGCACGAGCACGACAGATTGATCGGTTGTGCCGCATGACGCGGTCCCATCCGATCAAAACGATCATACCCCTTTCGGGCGAAACACTAGGTGGGGATAGGTCTGTTCGGCGTGCAGGCCCTTCGTTTGTATATAGACTTCCTCGCACGCCTCCATCGCACCGAGGCAGGAGCCGAACAGCGGATCGTCCAATATGACATGCGCTCCGGGGCTCAAGGAGTCATCGATCTCCTGCAGCACGTACTTGACCGCGTGATAGATGTCGCAGTCGATGTGAGCGAGAGAAAATGTCCGCCCTTTGCGCAAGGTCGGCCATCTATCTTCGAACAAGCCCTTCACCAGCACAAGCTGGTCGGCGAGACCGGCTGCATCGCGCGCGTTCGTGACTTCTTCCAGCGTAGCATCGGCGAAGTCGCCCGACCGGTGGAGATCGATCTCATGATCGGTCGGGGGCAATCCTTCGAACGTGTCCAAGGCAAATACTTTTTTCGTGCTGCCCCAGGCGCGCAGCAAATGAGCGATGAACAACGCGCTGCCGCCGCGATAGCTCCCGAACTCGACGACGTCACCAGGAATTGCGTGCAATGTAAATCGCATGATAAGAAATAGATTGGCAAGCTTTGGCGTTGTCACGAGACTTCGGCCGGCGGCTAAGCGATGAGCGGCTGCGAATTCCGGGATGGTCGCGATGCGCTGAAGTAGGTCGGAAAACTCGAGGCTCCATCCTCGCAGGTTTCCGGCCGCCACGTTTCGTCCTTTTCGAACAACGGGCCGCTGATGGGCCACCGCCAAGCGCTGCATGAGGTCGGGTTCGGAGGATTGCGTCATGCATGCACCGGCGGGAAACGGCATTGGGGGGACCAATGGGGGGGAGCATTCGCCGGTCTTATATGCCCCTTCCAGGATTAGATTAAGCCTCAAACCTGCATTGTCCTGCCGATCGTGCCGGCCAACCGTTTGTTGCAGCGCAAATTGACAGTCGCAGCGAGGACCACTTCGGGTCAACAACGTCGGTTCCAGCGCGGTCCAGCCACTTCTGCTCCTCACCCAACAGCGGACATTGCGCTGCACCGCAGCGAACAATAGGTTTGACCCATTGAACAAACAAATGCCGCCATCGCTGAGTTGAATTCGCGGGGTAAGCCGATGTGGTGCCTCAATCGAGTGCATGTCATGGTCGATAAATTCATCGCTCAACGCGACGTCGAGTACTTTACCGATCTGCTGGCGAAAGAGACCGATGTGAACCAGCGGACAATACTTCTGCGCTTGCTTGAGGACGCAAAAAGAATGCGGCAGGCGGAAGAACAAGAAGAGAAAAAGGATTAGTCCTGCGGCCGCTCGAAGTGAAATTGGTCACAGACCTCCAGTGAGAGGCATGATATCCCTCCCCATTGCATGATCCCATTGGGGACGGATTGAATGGCAATCGGCATCGGACGGCGGCAATTCATATGGGCGCTTGCCGGCGCGACTGTCGCATGGCCGCTCGCGGCGCGCGCGTAGCAGGCAGGGATGGAAACGCGTCGGCGTACTGATGGCTTTGGCCGCTGACGACCCGGATGCGAAAGCGCGCCTCGCGGCATTTCAGCAGGAGCTCGAACGGCTCGGCTGGTCGGACGAGCGTAAAGTCTATATCAATTGTCACTATGCCGTTCCGCGCCATGTCCCCTTTACCCCGCAAAGCAGACATTGCATGCGCGTTTATGAATCCACGCCTTCAGCAGCGCGCAATGACTTCGACGCAACCACGGAATGGATAGGGACCGTATGAGAAAGCTCACGATTGGCGATGTCACCATTACCAGCATCATCGAACGGGACGGGCCGTGGCGGCGGCCGGAGGAGATGTTCCCCGCTTATAGCCCTGACGTTGGCCGGCGCCATCTCGCAGAACTTGATCCGGAGGTATTCGATCCGGCGTCCGGGCGCATGGTCATCACCTATCAGACCTACGTGGTGCGAACGCCCAAGCACACCATCCTGATCGACACCTGCACCGGCGAGGACAAGGGCTATCCGCCGCCGATGGACTTCCCGAAGCAGCCTTGGCTCGACGGTTTTGCCGCGGCCGGGCTGCGCTTCGAGGACATCGACTACGTGTTCTGCACGCACCTGCACATCGACCATACCGGCTGGAACACGATGCTGCGCAATAGCCGGTGGGTACCGACCTTCCCAAAGGCGAAATACATTTTCCACAAACGGGAATACGCCGCATGGGAAGAGGAGAGCAAACGCGGTGGTAATCGCCCCGGCGGCGGCGGCAATGTGTGGCGGTACAATTGCGAGCCGGTGGTCGCGGCCGGCCAGGCGCTGCTTGTTGACGATGACTTTGAGCTCGATGATACGTTTTGGCTGACACCCACGCCGGGCCATTCGCCATGCCATTGCTGCGTCAATATCCGCTCCCGCGGACAGCACGCGGTCGTCATCGGCGACCTGATGCATCATGCGTTGCAGTGTCGTGAGCCGGGCTGGTCAACGGTTTTCGACTGGGACCCCGAGGAGGCGGCGCGGTCGCGTCGGCGTTTTCTCGGCGAGGTCGCCGGAACCGGTAGATTCGTGCTGCCGATCCATTTTCCACATCCGACCACTGGGCTCATCGAGGCGGACGGCGAGCGATTTCACTATAAGTTCGTTCGCTAGACTGTCGGTGAGGTCTAAACTGCCGCTGCAATGAAACGCTTCAGCTCGGCGGCGACGCGCTCGATGACGCTCGCCCAATCGCCGAGCGCTGTTTGCCGGAATAATCGCGCCGTCGGGTACCAGGGCGTGGTGTCGCCATCGAGCGTCCAGCGCCAATCCGGCGCGAACGGCAACAGCACCCACACCGGCCGGCCCATGGCCCCGGCAAGATGCACGACGGCGGTATCGACCGCGATGACGAGATCGCACAGCGCGATGACCGCCGCGGTATCGGCGAAATTTTCCAGTTCGCCGCCGAGATGCGTGACGCGCTGCTCGGCGGCGAGCGCGGCTGCATCCTCGGCGCGAACCTCGCGCTGTATGCTGACGAAGCGCGCCCTCACCCTACCCTCCCCCGCATGCGGGGGAGGATAGGGAGGGGGAAACAGCGGCGCCAGCCGCGAGAAAGCGATCGAGCGGTTGCGATCGTTGAGATGGCTGGCATTGCCGGACCACGCCATCGCGATCCGCGGCCGCTCCAACGCGCCCAGCCGCCCGGACCATTTGGCGAGATGCGCCTTGTCGGCTGCAAGATAAGGGATATCCGCCGGCACCGTGCTCGGCTCGGTCTTGAACGCCAGCGGCAGGCTGCCGAGCGGGCAATGCACGTCGAACGGCGGCGGCGGCGCGCCATGAGCGATAATCGTTTTGGCGCCTTCGAGCCCGGCCATCAGCCCCGTTAGTTCGCGCTGCACTTCGAGCACGACATTGGCGCCGCTTGCGGCGAGCAGCGGCACATAGCGGGCGAACTGAATGGTGTCGCCGAGGCCCTGCTCGGCGTGCAGCAGAACGGTTTTGCGCGCCAGCGGATAATCGCCGCGCCACAGCGGCCGGCCGCGGCTGGTCGGCGCCGGCATACCGGTGCGGCGCCAGCGCGCTTCGTATTTCTCAAAGCCGCGCCGATAGTCGCCGAGCGTGAGCAGCGCGAGCGACTCCATGAAATTGGTGTCCGCGTCGTCTTTGCGGATTGCATGCGCCCTGCCATAGCTCGCGATCGCGTGGTCGAACCGGTTGAGCGCGGCAAGCGCGCGGCCGCGATTGAGCCAGGCGCCGGGATGATCCGGCGCCGCCGCAAGCGCGCTGTCATGGGCGTCGACGGCATCGGCGTAACGTCCGAGCTCATAGAGCGCGATGCCGCGATTAAAGTGCGCGATCGGATGGCCAGGCGCGATCGACAAGGCGCGGTCGAATTCCGCGACGGCCTCCGCCATGGCGCCGAGCGCGGCTGAGGCGATGCCGCTGTTGAGCCGCGCCTCCGCATGTTGCGGGGCGCGCGCCAGAACTTTGCGAAACTGGGCGAGCGCCTCCTCCGGCCGGCCGAGGCTGAGCAGCGCATTGGCGCGATTATTGAGAATGCCGGCATCGTCCGGCGCCAGCGCGCAGGCCTTGTCGAAACAGTCGAGCGCCTCCTGGTTGCGCTTGAGCATGTGCAGGATTTGCCCGAGATTGGCCCAGACCTGCGGCACGCCCGGATTGATCTTGACGGCGGCGCTCAAAAGCCGATGCGCCTCGCCGACGCGGCCGAGCTGCGCCTTGACGGTGCCGAGCAGATTGAGCGCGTCGAAATGATCCGGCGCGGCCTTGAGCACGCGCGTGTAAATTTTTTCCGCCTCGCGCAGCCGGCCCTGCCCGTGCAGCGCCAAGGCCTCGTTGAATGACTGGCCGAGATTGAACGGCGACGGCTGCTGGCTCACAGGCGATTGATCCGGGCGATGCGCCGTGTCACCTCCGCCGGCGTCTCGGCATCGGCCTTGTTCTTGAGCGCAAGCGCTTGCCGCGCCGCCGGCCGCTCCAGGCAGCGCGTCAGCCAGGCTTGCAGATGCGGCCAGGCGGACAGGTCCATGTCAATGGCACGGCTGATGACGGCGGCGACATTGAGATCGGCCACGGTGAAGTCACCGCCAAGCAGATAGGGTTGCTGCGCCAGCGCTGCGTCGAGCACCTTGAACGGCGCGGCAAGGACCTTCAGCGCCGCGTCGCGCTTTGCGGCGTCGCGCTCGGCGGCCGGCAGCCGCACCGCATGCAGCGACCAGATATTGACGCCGCGATCCACTTCGGCAATCGCCCAAAAACTCCACTGCCAGGCCTTCGCCTCGCCTTGCAGCGCGGCGGGATAGAGTTTGCCGTTCGAGTGTTTTTTGGTGAGATAGAGCGTAATGGCAAGCGACTCGAACAGCACAAAGCCGTCGTCGATGATGACCGGCAGGCGGCCGTTCGGATTGATCGCCAGAAATTCTGGCGAGCGCGCGCCGGCGTCGCCGATCTCGATCGGCAGATGCTCGTAGTCGAGCTCAAGCTCGTTCGCCACCCACAGCGCCCGAAACGCGCGGGTGCGGGCGATGCCATAAATACGCAGGCCGGACATGCGTTTCCTCTGCGTTTCCTCGTTGCTTGCGACATAGGCAAGGTCGCCCCAAGCGTTGTCAAGCTGCGGCCGGGGTCGTAACGTGCCGCCGGACATTTGAGGAAATGGAAATGGAATTCGGCCTTTTTTCGAACGGTTTTCGTCCGCACACCACCGCATCCCAGACTTATGAAGAAGATCTTGCCGAGATCGTGCTCGCCGATCAGCTCGGCTTTCGCGACGTCTATATCAGCGAGCACCACGGCGAGCCGGTCTATATCGGCAAGGTCGATACGCTGCCGGTGCCGGAACTGCTGATGTGCAAGGCGGCGGCGCTGACCAGGCAGATTCGCATGGGAGCTGCGGTCAAGCTCATCCATCTGGCGCACCCCGTCGATACCGCCATCCAGGCGGCGGTGACCGATCACGTCGTCGGCGGCGGCCGTTTTATTTTCGGCTTCGGCTCCGGATTTCCGAGCCCGCTGTTCGCCAATGAGCGCGGGCTGTCGCACGAAGACCGCCACGAGCGGCTGCGCGAATCGCTTGACCTCATCCTGAAATGCTGGACCGCGCAGGAGCCGTTCGACTGGAACGGCAAGCATTGGAAGGGCAAGGGAATCGTTGCGTTGCCGCAGCCGCTCAATACGCCCCATATGCCGATGGCGACCGCAACCGACACCGAAGCCATGATCGATATTGCCGGCGCGCGGGGCTACACGATGCTTCGGGCCCAGCTCGAGCCGGCCGGATCGATCCGGAAAATTGCCGATCGCTATATGCGCCCGGCCAAGACCGCGGGGCACAAGGCGCCGCTCGGCAAGATCGCCGTGGCGCGCTACGTCTATCTCGCCGACTCGCGCCGTGAAGCGATGGACGATCTGCGCGCCGACATCAATTACGAGCTGGGCTATCAGATGAAGCGCGGACTGATCCGGCTCATCAAGTCGAACTACGATATCGGGCTCAAGGGCGACGAGGTCACGTTCGATCAGCTCGCCGAGGCCGGGGTCTATTACCTCGGCGATCCGGATACGGTGGCGAAACAGCTTCGCGAATTCTACGACGCCGCCGGCGGCTTCGGCACGCTCTTGATCGTGACCGGCAAGAAATGGGCGACGCGCGAAAAAGTGTTCCGTTCGATGCGGCTGTTCATGGAACACGTGGCGCCGCAGCTTCGCGGCCTGATGCCGGCGCGCGATCCCGATACCGTCGCGGCGTAGTGGCTTTTATTGTCATGCCCCACGACGGCGGGGCATCCAGTACACGCCGACCTCTCGGTGGATACTGGATCGCCCGCCTGCGCGGGCGATGACAGGCGTTAGATGAGCGCGTCGGCGACCGCCTTGCCGCAGGCGGTAGTGTCGGCCGGGCCGCCCAGGTCGCGGGTGCGCAGCTTCTGCTCGGCCAGCACCTTCTCGACGGCCTTGACGATCGCGGCGGCGGCTTCGGTTTCGCCGAGATGCTCAAGCATCATCGCTCCCGACCAGATCTGGCCGATCGGATTGGCGATGTTTTGGCCGGCGATATCCGGCGCCGAGCCGTGCACCGGCTCGAACACGGAGGGGAATTTGCGCTCGGGATTGATGTTGCCGGACGGCGCGATGCCGATGGTGCCGGTGCAGGCCGGCCCGAGGTCGGAGAGAATATCGCCGAACAGGTTCGACGCCACGACGACGTTGAATTTATCGGGCTTGAGCACGAACAGCGCCGACAGAATATCGATGTGATACTTGTCCCACTTGATATCGGGAAAATTCTTCGCCATCGCCTCGACGCGCTCGTCCCAATACGGCATGGTGATGGCGATGCCGTTCGACTTGGTGGCCGAGGTGAGATGCTTCTTCGGCGTTTTGCGGGCGAGCTCGAAGGCGAATTTCAGCACGCGATCGACGCCGATGCGGGTGAATACCGTCTCCTGCATCACCACTTCGCGCTCGGTGCCGGGGAAGATGCGCCCGCCGATCGATGAATATTCGCCTTCGGTATTTTCGCGCACCACCCAGAAATCGATATCGCCGGGCTTGCGGTTGGCCAATGGCGACGGCACGCCGGGCATCAGCCGCACCGGCCGCAGATTGACGTATTGATCGAACTCGCGGCGGAACTGAATGAGCGAGCCCCATAGCGAGATGTGATCGGGAATTTTCGCCGGCCAGCCGACCGCGCCAAAGAAGATCGCGTCGTGGCGGCCGATCTTGTCCTTCCAGTCCTCCGGCATCATGCGTTCATGCTTGGCGTAATAGTCGTAGGAGGCAAAATCGAAATTATCCTGCCGCACTTCGAAGCCGAATTTCTTGGCCGCGGCTTCGAGCGCGCGCACGCCCTCCGGCACGACTTCCTTGCCGATGCCGTCCCCCGGAATGATGGCGATGCGATAGACGCGATTGGTGGGCATGGGGCGGATTCCTATCGACTGCGCTTGAATGTAATGTTAGCGCGAACGCCGGATTTCCGAAACTCGTCATGCGCGGGCTTGACCCGCGCATCCATGCTGTCTTGCAGCGAACGAGAGCGGTGCGGCAACGCGGAAAGCGTCAAGGCAGCATGGATTGTCGGGTCAAGCCCGGCAATGACGATATGAGGAGAAAAATTCAATCATGGCAAGAAAAAACCCGCACATAGGCTCCAGCTTCGAGAGCTGGCTGGATGAGGAGGGAATCCGCGAGGAAGTCGCCGCTGTGGCGATCAAGGCGGTGATCGCGCGCCAACTCGCCAATGAAATGAAAAAAAGAAAATCACCAAGCAGCGCATGGCCGAACTGATGACGACAAGCCGGGCGCAGGTGGACCGTTTGCTCGATCCCGACAACGGCAGCGCGACGATCGAAAGCCTGCAACGCGCCGCCCGCATCGTCGGCCGCGAACTGAGAATGCAATTGGTGTGATGGTGCTGCGGCGCTAGTAGCTTCGTAGGGTGGGCTGAACGTAGCGAAGCCCACGCGGAATAGAATAGGGTGCCGACAACCAAGACGTGGGCACGGCGCTTCGCGCCTTTGCCCACCCTACGCTAGCTTTTCCGCGGCGTGCAACGCCGTCAGAAAAAAACCGCGGAAAACCGCGGGGCTTTTGATCTGAATATCATGAAGAGGTTTGTTTGTTTCATCCTTGGCAGGCCTGGCAGCGACCTACTCTTCTAAACCTTGAGGTTTAGTACCATCGGCGCAGAGGACTTTGACGGCCGACCCCCCGCGTCGACTATCGCGGTTTCACGCCGCCTGCGGCACGTAGTGCAGCACCAGAAGCTCCGAGTGCGGGCACGGGGCGATCGCATATGCGCGCCCCTGATCGTCGGTGAACTCCACTAGCGCGGTCCTCTCGTCGAGCGGTTCTACGACCGTCCCAACCTGACCGCGCGCCAGCCCTTCCGCCGGAAGGTCAGCAAGCAGCGCCACCACATCGAGGACGGACGGCCGTTTGCTCTTTGTCATTTCTTCGGTCATCGCAGTACCCAGCAGGTCACGAACCGGGGCGCTTGCTCTCCCGTTCGCACAATCCACACAGTTCTTACCATAACACTCTTGCCCTGTCGCGAGACGGACGCATCGATGCGCCAACGGCTACCAAAGGCATCGGCCGCAAGCTCAATCGCTTCGCTGTTTCGCGCTGCGTCCAGCAGAGCATCCCGCAACCATGAGCCATCGATTCGCGTGGCGCCGAGCAATTCGCGAAACACTCGGGCCTTGTGCCGGCCCCGTGGGTGCTCCGGATTCAGGCAATAATCTTCGAGCTTGCGGATGTCGAGGATTGCCCGTTCGCTGTTCGGTAGGCGCGCCATACGAGCATCGTAAATGGGGTCGCATCGACTGCAAGCCGATCTCGAAGCGGGCAAAGCAAAAAGCCGCCGCGGAGGTCATCCGTTGCGGCTTTTCGAGTCGGGATCGTGATGAAGATGTTCCGTCCTTGGCAGGCCTGGCAGCGACCTACTCTTCCAAACCTTGAGGTTTAGTACCATCGGCGCAGAGGACTTTGACGGCCGAGTTCGGGATGGGATCGGGTATAGGCTCCTCGCTATAGCCACCAGGCCGGCGAAGGACGGAAC
>Ga0102924_1005422_pt1 | contig 12385 bp, 10 predicted proteins | sample PaiPotPPM11metaG_FD_80116 | JGI IMG/M metagenome (GOLD analysis project Ga0102924, IMG submission 80116) | Iron sulfur acid spring bacterial and archeal communities from Banff, Canada, to study Microbial Dark Matter (Phase II) - Paint Pots PPM... ... | reverse complement strand
CGTTGACACCGCGCAAAATCGCCTGGCGGGAGGCTTCTCCCTGCACAATTCGCTTTGCCATAATTCGTTCTCCCTGGAAAATTTGGGCCGGACCGCAGTCCGCCCCGGGTTACTTCTTGGCCGCTTTGGAGCCGTTGGTCAGCACGCCGAGGACTTCCTCTTCGCGCAGGATGAGGAACTCCTCACCGTCCAACTTGATCTCGTTGCCGGAGTACTTGCCGAACAGGATGCGGTCACCGGCGGCGACGTCCAAGGGCAGCACTTTGCCGTCTTCCGTCACTTTGCCCTTGCCGACGGCCACCACTTCGCCCTCTTGCGGCTTTTCCTTGGCGCTGTCCGGGATGATAATCCCGCCACGCTTCGTCTCAGCTTCTTCCACGCGCTTGACGATCAAGCGATCGTGCAGGGGTCGTACGTTCACCATTGCTTCTTCTCCTTAGTCGTTGCCAGCTAAACTTTGGGCGAACCGTTGGCCCCGTTCGGGGCCCGCCGCAGGGTGGTCGAAAACCGCTTGGTTTTTCCCACCGTGCGAGAGGTTCACCGGATTGTGAGGCGGTCGTCGTTGCTGACCGGAAAACCGATTGGCACTCCCGCCCCTCGACTGCTAACTGTATCCCCCGCCAACCTGTCCGTCAAGCCCCCAAGCGGGGGTAGGCTAATTTTTTAATGTTTTTTGCAGAAAATCGCAGTGTAACGGACTCAAGTTTTCCCCAAACCAGCCTCGCAGCGGGTGCTGCGGCCGGGACCAACTTGTAGGAACGAGGTTACTTCTTCTCTTCCGGGACCGTGGCGACGGGTGGCGGCGGCGGGGTCGGGGTAGAGGAGTTACCGGTCGCCTCGCTCATCGCCTTCTTGAACTCTTTAATGCTCTCGCCCAGTCCCTTGCCCAGTTGGGGCAGCTTCTGCGGACCGAAAAGCAGCAGGCAAATGGCCAGAATAATCAGCAAATGCGTGGGTTGTAGAATGCCCTCGAACATAAATCCTCCCGCAGTCGCGTCCGGTTTCCTGCACCGGATCCGCAATCGTGCTCCTGCCGTCTTTGGAAACCTAAGGATGCCCGCTTGGGATGCGCTCACCGGCAGTATAGCGCACATGGATGGCGTTGACAGAGCGCCGCCGCCGGTGCCGCATCGCGCGTCACGCATCACCCCATCATTGAAGCTACCATCGAGCAGTGCTCGGTCCCGCTCCCGCCAACAACCCGCTCCCATGGTCCGCGCTGCGCTTGCTGGCCTTCGATCTGGACGGAACGCTCGTCGATTCACGCCACGACCTGGCCGCGAGCTTGAACGCCACGCTGCAGCACCTCGGGCGACCGACGCTCCCGCTCGAGCAGGTGGTCCTCCATGTCGGGCACGGGGCGCCGGCGCTGATTGCCGGCGCCTTGCAGGCCAGCGGCGCACGACCCGACCCCCAACTGCATGCCGCCGCGCTGGGCTGGTTCCTGGAGCATTACGCCGCCCACCAGTTGGACCGCACGGTGCCCTACCCGGGCGTGGCCGACGCCCTGGAACACTTGGCCGGCCGCTGTCGCCTGGTGGTACTGACCAATAAGCCGGTCGCCGCCAGCCGCGCCATCCTCGCCGGCTTGGGGTTGGCCGACCGGTTTGCGGCCGTTTATGGCGGCGACAGCTTTCCCACCCGCAAGCCGGACCCGGAGGGCCTGCTTCACGCGCTCGCTCCAGCGCAGATCCCTCCCCGGCAGGCGCTGATGGTGGGTGATACTTGGGTCGACGTCGCGACCGGCAAAGCCGCCGGCACCTGGACCTGCGGCGTGAGCTACGGGTTCGGCGCCGAGCGGCTTAACGCCGCCGAGGTGGAGCGACGGCCGCCGGCCGACCGCCCCGATCTCCTGCTGGACGACCTGCGGCAATTGGTGACGGATTGGAAGTAGGCTCGGGTCGCCTGCGCCACCGCCACTGAGGCACCGGGAAGGCTCGAACTCCACGCCCGCCCTGCCCCGCTCACTGCACCGTTTCACCGTCGGCCGAGACCAGCGACTTAAAAATGGCCAGGACTCGCCGCCGGTAGGAGAGGACGCGGTCGGCCAAGTGGGCGAAGTTGGGATCGTGGCGTCCGTGCCGTTGCCACTGTTTCATCACCGCCGCCGACACCTCGATGTCCTGGCGCAACTCCTGGTAGGTGTGACCGCGCAAGAAGAGCCCGTAAAAGAACGCCGCTTCACGTTCCGGCGCCTCGAACTCGGGAGCGGTGGAGGATTGGTGATTGCCTTCCATGGCCATGCGGTGCGGTCGTCGCCGCCTCGCTGGGTCGGCCTGTTCTTTGATACCGCGAAGCGCATCAAAAGACAACGCGTCAAGGGGTCCCGAGGGTAAAGAATATTTTTTGCGGAAGTCTTGACAGACGTCGCGGAACGCGGGCGCTGCATGCCGGCCGGGGCGGCCCGCAGCGACGCCGGGGTTTACGGCGTTGCACGTTGTCGAGCAAAGAAACTCAAGGCGCTGTCCCCCAGGGATACGCTGCGAACCAGTCGCAACTCTCCGAAGGCGGCGGCCAGTGGTGAACGCGCGGCATGTTCGGCGATCACCCGCGTGGCGGTGCCCACCAGGGATGAGCCCCGGCCCAAGGCGTCCAGCGTGCGGGCGTACTCCGTAGCCGCGGCATAGGGAGGGTCCAGGAAGATCACGGTTGCGCCCCCCTGCATCGCCGGATCGCGCGTCAACTGGGGCAGGGCGCGCGCCACGTCGATGGGCAGCACGTGGACGGCGGCGTCCTGCAGGAGCGCCAAGGCGCGCAGGTTCGAACGCAACGCCTGCAACGCCTCCCGATCGCGCTCGATGAACACCACGCGGGCGGCACCCCGGCTGAGCGCCTCGATCCCGACCGCGCCGGTGCCGGCGTAGGCGTCCACAAACACCCCGCCCGCCACCTCCGGCCCGATGATGTTGAAGAGGGTTTCGCGCAACGCATCGCTGCTCGGCCGCAGACGCAGCCCGGTCGGGGCCGTCAATGGCCGCCGACGCAGACTTCCGGCAATCACCCGCATGCCGTCCAGTTTAGCGGCAACGTCGAGCGGCAACGACGAGCGGCAATGCTGGCCGCGGCGGATGGGGTGGTGACGCTCAGGAGGGGTCGCGCTGCCGGGTATGGTTAACGCCGGTCAAGATACCCAACCCGATCAAGACCACGACGCCGACCGCAATCCACTGGTCTTGGACATGCAGCATGTGGGCGCCGATCGCCAGTCCGATGATCAAGACGACAAAGCCGCCGAGATAGAGTCCAAAGGACACTTGAGCCTCCTGATGGAGCACGCCTCCGCTTCCTGCGAAGGTGCTGGACTCTTAAGACGTGCTTTGGGGCGGGAATGTTGTCCGGAGCTGGAACTTAAGGCCACTGCTGCCAGCTCAAAAGCGGTACCGTTTGGTGGCGCAACGACGACAGCTGTAGGCTTTCAGGCCAAAAGCTTCCCAAAATCGAGCCCACCCGGTCTTGCTTTTACGGCGATCGAGATCGGCGCCGCACCGGCAGAACTTCACTTGGATCTTCTCCGGGCGGGGCGCGAAACGCGTGGCACACACCTCACAACGATAGAGCGCGGAACGCCCCAGCAATCGATCCCACGCGCTGCGCCGACTGCGATGGATCGCCACGCTGCCGCATTGCGGGCAATCGAACGTCTTCATGCCACTCCCCCCGACTGGTACCGGCCATCATACCGTCCGACCCTGCCGGCGTCATCCCTCCCACCGGTCCCGCTTGCCGGGGCCTCAATCCGCTGGCCGTGCTTGGTACCCGTGCATGGTACCCGTGCTTGGTACCATGGACGGGAGGACACCGTCCCATGCCCACCCCGACGCCCGACACCAAGACGGTCTTTGTGCTGCAGCCGCGCGGCTTCTGCGCCGGCGTGGTGCGAGCCGTCGAAGCGGTCGAGGAGGCGCTGGCGCGCTTCGGGGCTCCCATCTACGTTCTCAAGGAGATCGTCCACAACCGCACCGTGATCCGTGGGTTGGAAGAGCGCGGCGCGATTTTCGTGCCCTCGCTGGACGCGGTGCCCGGGGGAGCACGCGTCTTCTTCAGCGCCCACGGTGTCGCTCCCCAGATGTGGGACGCCGCCCGGGTCCGCGGTCTGCAGGTCATCGATGCCACCTGCCCGCTGGTCAGCAAGGTCCACGTCGAAGCTCGCGATTACATCCGGCGCGACTACAGCCTGGTCATCATTGGCCACCGCCATCACGACGAGATCATCGGATTGCTGGGCGAGGTGCCGGAGGGAACGCCGGTGGTCGAGACCCTGGAACAGGTCGAGGCGTTGGAGTTCCCCGACCCACAGCGGGTCGCCTATCTCACCCAGACCACGCTCAGCCTGGATGAGACGGCCGACATCATCCGCCGCCTGCGCGAACGCTTCCCGGCGGTGGCGGCGCCCAAGGCCCAGGACATCTGCTATGCCACGCAGAATCGGCAGACGGCGCTCAAGCTGACCGCCCCGACCGTCGACCTGGTGCTGGTCGTGGGATCGGAAAACAGCTCGAACTCCCTGCGCCTGGTCGAGGTGGCGGACAACGCCGGGGTGCCGGGCTTCCTGATCGATACCGCCGACGACATCCAGCCGCACTGGCTGGAGGGCGTCCACCGGGTGGGCCTCACCGCCGGGGCCTCCGCCCCCGAGTCCCTGGTACAGGACGTGGTGGCTGCCCTGCGCGATCGTTTCGGCTTCACCCGCGTCGAGCAGACCGGCGAAATTACCGAGAACGTGCGCTTCATCCTGCCCGAGGAAGTGCTGGCGGCGAAGCGCGGCGCCCCTGCCATTTGAAGCGTCTCGCGCTAAACTAGGGACTCCGGCCCTGCTACGCCGACTCGGGAGAAGCCGCGTGTCCACCACCACCTCCAGCCCGTCCGACCTCGTTCTGGGGTTGCACAACATCGCCACCCAGCTCCGTATCGACTCCATCCGCGCCACCACGGCAGCGGGCAGCGGCCACCCCACCAGCTCCATGTCGGCGGCCGAGATCGTGGCCAGCCTGTTTTTCTCGGTGATGCGGTTTGATGCACACGACCCGGCCAACCCGGCCAACGATCGCTTTGTGCTCTCCAAGGGACATGCCGCCCCGGTGCTCTACTCGGCGTGGGCGGAGCTCGGCCTCTTCACGCGCGAGCATCTGTTGACCCTGCGCCGCCTCGATTCCGATCTGGAAGGGCACCCCACGCCGATCCTGCCCTTCGTGGCGGTTCCCACCGGTTCGCTGGGCCAGGGCCTGCCGGTCGGTCTCGGCATGGCGCTGAGCGCCCGGGTCGACAACCGCGACTTCCACACTTACGTGCTGATGGGTGACGGCGAGGTGGCGGAAGGCTCGGTATGGGAAGCTGCGGAAGTGGCCAGCTTCGACAAGGTCGACACCCTGTGCGCCATCGTCGACGTCAACCGCCTTGGTCAAAGCCAGCCCACCATGCTGCAACACCAGATGGACACCTACCGCCGCCGCTGGGAAGCCTTCGGCTGGCAGGCACTGGTGGTGGACGGGCACGACATCTCGCAGCTCCTCGCCGCTTTCGAAACCGCCCGCACCACCAAGGGGCGTCCGACGGTCGTATTGGCAGAGACCCTGAAGGGCAAGGGCGTCTCCTTCGTGGAAGACAAGGAAGGCTGGCATGGCAAGCCCTTGAAGGCGGGCGCGGAAGAAGACGCCGCACTCAAGGAACTGGAGGCGCAGTTCAGCCCCAACGCCGTCGTGAAGCCGCGGCCCTTGGGCCCCACCCCCCACAAGCCCGTCCCGGCGGTGGCCGAGCCGCTGCCCGCCCCAAGCTTCGATCCCGCCAAGCCGGTGGCCACGCGCGAAGCCTTCGGACAGGCACTGGCCGCCCTCGGCAAGGTTGATCCCCGGGTGGTGGCGGTGGACGGCGACGTGAAGAACTCCACCTTCACCGACGCCTTCCAAGGCGTGGCGCAAGCCCGCTTCTTTGAGGGCTACATCGCCGAGCAGAACATGGTGGGCATGGCCATGGGTCTCGCCGCCTGCGGCAAGATCGCCTTCGCCTCGACCTTTGCCTGCTTCCTGACCCGCGCCGCCGACTTCATCCGCCTCGCCGGGCTCGCCGGCTCGAACGTCAAGTTCGTCGGCACCCACGCCGGCGTCTCGATCGGGGAGGACGGCAGTTCGCAGATGGGACTGGAAGACCTCAGCCTGTTTCGCGCCATGCCGGCCACCGTGGTGCTCTACCCCAGCGATGCGGTCAGTACCTGGCATGCCATCGACCTTGTGGCGCAGCATGCCGGACCCTGCTACGTGCGCACCGGTCGACCCAAGGCTCCCATCGTCTACTCCGCCGAGGAGAAGTTTGCCATTGGGCAGGCCAAGGTGCTGCGCCAGTCCGCGCAGGACGTGGTCACCGTGGTGGGGGCCGGCGTGACCCTGTTTGAAGCGCTGGCCGCCTACGACGCGCTCAAGAAGGAGGGCGTCGCCATCCGCGTCATCGACCTGTTCAGCGTGCGGCCGGTGGACGCCGCCACCCTGCTCGCCGCCGCACAGGTCACGCGGAACACCATCCTCACGGTCGAGGATCATTACCCGGCAGGCGGCCTGGGCGACGCCGTCGCCGAGGCGGTCGGGCCGCACGGCGTCGCCGTGCACCGGCTGGCGGTCACCGAGATTCCGCACAGCGGCAAACCCGAGGAACTGCTGCACAAATACGGCATCGATGCCGCCGCCATCGTGGCCAAGGTCAAGAGCCTGCGCTAAGGCCGGCTGGTCGTCTTGCGCCATGCGTCCAGGTTGTGACGCATCTGCTCGATGTGCTTTGGAGTGTGGCGCTCATAGGTGTCGAGAAACTGGGTGAGCGTCACCTTGCCCCGTTCCGGGTGCTGCATGGCCTGGCTCCAGGCCGTTTCCGGCACGGTGCGCAGCAACTCGTAGTTCATGCGCCGCAGCAACCGGAACAAGGCCAGCGCGTCCTCGACGTTCTGCTCCTCGTAGCGCAACCCGCTCGCCCAGCGATCCTGGTCCCACACCGAGACGGCGGCGCCCGGCTCGGCAACGATCATGCGGCAGCGGAAGTAGGCGCTGACCTCGGCGTCGGCCAGGTGCACCAGGACCTGGTGAATGCTCCAGCGCTCCGGGGCGGGTTTAAAGTGCCACATCTCACGGGGAAACTCGTGCAGCACTGAAACCAGCTCATCGGCCGCTTCGCAGTAGGAACGCAGTTTCAGGTCGCGATCAGGATTGGGCATAAGCGATGGGGACTCCTGCGAAAAGGTGCGTCACGGGACGGTCCCCTTATTGTGCCCGAGGCGGGCCGCGGCAACCACCGCGCGGCGTCGACCTGTGACAGCGCGCGGTTCAGCGGGGCGGCTGGAACAAGGTGCGCGGTTCGAGGTCGGCGATGCGCCAGCCCTTCTTGGTCAACACCAGGTTGAGCTTGACCTCCTCCGAGGTGCGTCGCGGAGCCGTTGATCCGCTCTCGTCGAGGTCCACCTGCACGAGCAGGACCCCGGACCGGTCCTGCATCTGGCTTTGCAGCACCCGGAACTGCACGCGAAAGATCTGCACCTGACGAAAAAGCTGCTCGATCTGGTCGTCGAACTGGTCGTAGGCCGGCATGTCCTGGTCGAAGGCGGACATGAAGAGGCGCTTGATGTGGCCCTCCAGGCCGTCCTTGAGCAGGGCAAAGAGGCTGTCGGCGGCCTGCGCCGGGCCCACGCCGCCGGGATAGTCGGTGCCCGGCTTTTTGTGCTGTTGGGCGGGCGCCGCAACCGCACATGTCAGGGTTACCAGCAGGACGGTGGACAGGGCACGGGACACACGCATGACACCTCCGACCCGATCAGTGTACCGGACGCGACGGCTGTCGGCGCGCCCCCGCCGGGCCGCGCCGACCGACTCAGGACCTCCCTACTGCAACCACTCCAGGATCACCGTAACCGGCGCCCCGTCTTGGACCGTGTGCGGCACGGGGCTGTGATCGAGGGGATTGCGGCCGCGCCCGAAGACCTTTTCCCGGACCTCGCGCTCGGCATCGGGGTTGTGCAGGGCTACGACGCGGAACAGGACCGTGGCGTTGCGCACTCGCACCGCGTAGACGTGACCAACCTGCACCACCTGCGGGGTGCTGGCAAAGCCGGTGGCGGGCACGGCCGGCGGGTTGCTCAAGTCGGCAAACCCGAGATCCGCGATCCCGTCATGCCCTTCGACGCTGACATGGCCACCTGCGGCCATGAACTCCAGGTCAGCCGACCCGCAGGCCGTTTCGCCGGCAAAGGCGAACCGGAAGCCGGCACAGGTTTCCGCCGGGAAGGCGAGGCTGCCGCGCTGCCGCTGCTGCGGCACGCCGCCGTGCACGGCGGGCCCGCCGTCCTCGCCCAGTTGCAGCTCGACCGCCGCGCTCTTGGCGGGGCTGTCCGGCGTCAGCCGGTTGCCGCGATCCACCTGCACGCGCAGGCGTTCCCCGAAGCTGGTCTGGCGCCCGATGGGCAGCGTCCACTCGAGTTCGGCCCTGGCCAGGCTGTGGGCCCGCACCGTGACCGTGGTGGCGGCCAGCGGCTGGCCGCCGCGCGTCAGTTCGACCAACACGTCCTGGGCCGTGGTGTCGCCGTCGTTCATGACCGGCACCCGCAGGCGCACTTGGTCGCCGGGATGCGGGTTGGCAGGAAGGAGGCTGATATCACGTCCCTGCACGGTCAGGCGCACGGGTTGAGCCCGCGTCGGCGCTGCAGCTCCCTTGCCACTTCCCAAGGAGCGCGGCACCCCGCGCTCCCAGCGGCCGCGCAACCCATCGCTGCCCGCGGCTGCCGTGGAGAGCCCGCCGCCGCCCAGGCCGGCGGCGCTGCCGCCCAGCGTCACCGGGATGGTGTAGTTCTTGAAGAAGCGCTGGTTGGCGATGCTGGCCGTGAAGGGCACGAAGACATTCAGGAAGAGCAGCGAGTGGCCCCCGCCGGCCGGCCCGATATAGTTCATCTTGAACGTGGTCGTGGCGTTGACGGAGCTCAGCGTGACGTCGTTTTGATCAATCGTCACGCCGGCCGGCAACTCCCACGACAGAATCAACGGCACCGTCTTAAAGCCGCTGACCGCCGCGGTGGTCACCGTAATGGTCTGCGTGCCCCCCACCGGGAAGTTGTAGCCGCCCGAGGCGGACGGCGCAAAAGCAACGTTCAGGTCGCCCACGTTGAAGAACACCTGCAGGGAGTTGGGAGGCGTCCCGCCCGCAGCGGCGGCGGCGCTTTCGCGACGCCCGCGTCCGGCTTGCCCCTGCGGCGAATGCGCCACCAGCGTCAGGTTGGCGGGTCCGACCGGCACCGAACTATTACCGCTGTAGTCCACCGCCGCGCCGACCTGGACGGTGGTCGCCACACCATATGGAATGGCGGAGACATTCTGATCGGCGACGACTTGACCGCTTTGCAGGGTCCCAAACTGCGAACTCCCCTGCACATCAAGATCGACGGTTCCGGTGGTCTTGCCATCCTGTCGCGTCGGCGTGATGGCCAAGGGGATCTGCTGCGGGCCATCAACCTGAATGGGGTTGGCTGCGGTCCCGCTCGGACTGCTGGTCAGGCTCACCTTGAGACCCGGGGTGGCGCCGACCTGCAGATAGACCACCGCCTTGCGCACGGTGTCGCCGAAGAAGCCGCCCGAAGTATTCAAGCTGGAGCGGGCTAACTCCGCCCCTCCGCCCAGCGACGTGCTGCTCGCCACGCGCCCTTTATTCATGGCGACATCGAGGTTGAGCACATAGAGTCCGTCATTCACCCCCGCGGTGACCGCAACCGGGACGTTGACCGGCGTGCTGTTCAGGGTGGCGGCCGGAACGGTTACGGTCAAGCCGGTGGTGGGCTGACTGCCGCTCACCACGACGGGATTCACCGTCGGATCCAGCTTCGTATTCGCGCTGTTGGTGAACAGCAGCGGAACGTTGACGGTTGCGCCCTGCGCCACCGCAAGCGGGTTGCCGGCCGAGGAGCCGGGGCCCCCGCCGTTGATCGCCACCCCCCAGTCGACGATGGAAATGTTCTGCGACAGATTTTTGTCCGAAGTGGTCAGGTCGACGGCGCCATCGATGGGGGTGAGGGTAAAACTCAACGCTTGGGAACCGACCAGGCCAAAGTCGGGGATGAAGAACGGCAGGGTTACGGCAACCGTCTGCTGCGGCTGTAGGGTTCCGCCCAGGTAGTAGGCGATCAGCGGACGGCCTCCCAGCGTGATCTGCACGGTGCCGATGATCGAATTGCCGTTGATCAGGCGTGCGGGAGTGGCCGCAGTTCCGTTGTTGACGAGGTTGAGGGTGGCGGTCGTCTGTTCGCCGATGACCGCGGGTGCGGCATTGAGATCCCGTTGAAACGTGACCGAGGTCAGCGCCAGGTCGGAGTTGGCCCCGGTGGTGCTGAAGTAGGTGTCGTTGAAACGGTATGGTGATGGTTGGCTGGCCCCTAAAACGGCCATAGCCCGCACCTGCAATCCAACCACGGCGGTGGTGGTGACTTGATAGGTCACCGGCGTACCGCTGCTGATGGTGGCCGGCACACTGGAGAGTTTTACGACCGAGGGATCTGCGGACAAGACGGTCGGGGTCAACGTCAGGTTGGCGGTCAGCACCTGGCTGGTGTTGATGGGGACCAAGGCCAGCGTGACCGTCGTGGGCGTTCCGACCGTCAGCGGCAGGCGGTGGCTATCCTGACTGGTGGGCGTTGCGGTCAACAAAAAGTCGTAGACGTTGACTGGCACGGTGAAGTTTTTGGTCGCTCCGAGCCCAACCACGGCCACTTGGAACGTCCCGGTCTGGAGAATCGGGTTGACGTCGAAAGCATCGACCTGCAGCGTCACCGGGGTATTGGGCTGGATGGCGCCGCACGTACCGGTGCTGGTGGACAGTTCCGGGCGCTGGGTGGGACGTTGTCGCCCAGCAGAGCCTATCCCGGGCTCAAAGACAAATATGCCGGTGAGCCCACCACCCAGATTGGCGGGGAACGCCACCGCGCACGGGAAAAACCCGCCAAACGTCAGCGGAAATTTAGCGCCGTTGCCGTCATTGCGCAGGACCTGTGCCGGGGTCGTCGGCGGGGCCAGCGTCACGTCCACCACCATGACGTTGACTTGCACCGGTGCAAGATTCAACCCCGAGGCGGTCAGTCCAGAAACCGTAAAGCTGTAATTCCCCGCGGGAGTGCCGTTGCTGCTGTCAACAATGATGTGTTGCGTGGGATTCGTTGCTGAGATGACATTGGCCCCGCTATCGAAGCTGACGGCGAGGGGGCTGCTGTTTTGGATGCTGAGCGTGGCGTTCTCCGTCGTGGCGGAGGGCGCCGTATACCCGACGACCACCTGCGTTTGATTGTTGGTGGTCGCGAACGTGGTGGCGGCCACCAGGGCGGGTGACGATCCACCCGGGCCGATCACACTAAACGGCGGCACACTGACAATATTCAACGTAAACGGGGCACTATCATTCGTAAGGTTCGACTCCGGCAACGCACCGTCGCCGTTCGCCGTAATCGTGCCGGTCACCACCGTCCCGACCACAACCGAGGCCGGAATCTGCGGCGTGAAAAAGCCCGACGCGTTCATGGCATGCAGGGGAGCTGGAATCAACTGAGTCAGCTTGTTGTTTAAGCTGTCGGTATAGGTCACCAGAATCTGGGCGCCGCGCGGCGGATCGCCGGCGCCGAGGTTGGTGATCACGAAACCGATGGGTGCCGTTGTTCCGGCAGCAACCGTCGCCGGGGACACCGGGATGCCGTTGACCAGCAGGCCCGCCGCCGAAACCGTATAGTCGGCCACCCCCGCCACCGTGACCTGGAACTGCCGGCTGTTGTTGGTGAAATTTCCCTCCGGCACGACGTGATCCGGGTTGACCGTCACCGTCACGGTGTAGGTGCCGGGCGTGGGATTGGCGCCGATCGATGGGATGGCAAAGCTGCCGACGGTGGGTTGCGCCTGGGTCGGAGCTGCCACTTGGATGCTCCCGGAGGGGAGGTTTTGCCCCGGCCCGGTGACCGCATAGGCAACCGCGATCATGGTTCCCGCCGGTGCATCGATCTGGCCGATGTTGGACAGCGAAAAGTTCAGGGTCGGCGCGTCGTTGGCGTGCAACACGTTGGTGACGGCGCCGTTGACGGTGGTGTTGGCGCTCTGCACGATATAGTCGGCAGCGCCGGCGATGGTGACTTGGACTTTGAAGGTGTTGTTCCCCGGGTTGGCATCCGGCAACGCCCCGTCACCGTTCACCGTGACGGTGATGGTGTAGGTGCCGGGCGTGGCCTGGCCGTCGAGCGTTCCCAGCGCGAAGCTGCCGGTGCTGGTCTGGGTCCGGGTGGGAGCGGTGACTTTTTGCGTGCCCGTCGGTGAGTTCTTTCCCGGCCCGGCGACACTGAAGGTGACGGTCACCGCGGAACCGGCCGGCGGATCGGAAAGTCCGATGTCGGCCAGCG
>Ga0102924_1005421_pt1 | contig 12385 bp, 5 predicted proteins | sample PaiPotPPM11metaG_FD_80116 | JGI IMG/M metagenome (GOLD analysis project Ga0102924, IMG submission 80116) | Iron sulfur acid spring bacterial and archeal communities from Banff, Canada, to study Microbial Dark Matter (Phase II) - Paint Pots PPM... ... | reverse complement strand
CTGCAGCTTCGGACAAGGCCCAACAGCAGGAGGTGACATGAGTGAGGCGGGACCCGGCGGCTGGCGTCTCGGGGTGGATGTCGGCGGGACCTTTACCGACCTGGTGCTGGTGTCACCCGAGGGCGAGGCAGTGACGCGCAAGGTGCTGTCGACGACCGCCAACTACGCCGAGGCGATCCTCCACGGGGTTGATGACCTGCTCGGCATTGCCGGAATAACACCGCGCGAGATCACCGACTTGATCCATGGCACGACGGTCGCGACGAATGCGATCCTCGAGCGGCGCGGCGCCCGCACCGGCCTCGTCACTACCGAGGGGTTCCGCGATTTGCTCGAAATCGGGCGACTCCGGCTTGCCCGACTGTACGACATGGATCAGCAGCGGCCGGCGCACCAGTGGCGCCGGCGCTGGCGCGTCGAGGTCGACGAGCGGCTCGATCGCGAGGGCGCGGTGGTTCGCCCGATGGACGAGAGCAGTATTGCGCGCGCTGTCGAGACGCTGGTTGCCGAGAACCTCGAGGCTGTCGCTGTGTGCCTGATTCACTCCTACCGCAACCCGGCGCATGAGCGTGCTGTCGCTGCCGCAATCCGCGCACGCGCACCCGAACTCCATCTCAGTCTGTCGTCGGACGTACTTCCGGAGATCCGCGAATTCGAGCGCACGAGCACGACGGTGGCGAATGCGTATGTGATGCCGCTTATCGATCGCTACCTGTCGACATTGGAATCCAGGCTGACATCGCTCGGCGTCGCCGCACCGGTCCTGATCATGCAGTCGAGTGGCGGCATCATGACCGCACGCCGAGCGCGGGAACGCCCGGTCCATCTGATCGAAAGCGGACCGGCCGCCGGGGTCATCGCCGCCGCGGCTTTGGCGCGCCGGGTCGGCGAGCCCAATGTGATCAGTGTCGACATGGGCGGGACGACTGCGAAAGCCTCGGTGATCGAGAACTTCGAGATCAAGCGCTCGAACGAATTCGAGATCGGCGGACCGATCTCGCAGGGCAGCCGACTGAATAAGGGCGGTGGCTACCTGTTGCGCACGGCGGCGATCGACATCGCCGAGGTCGGCGCCGGCGGCGGCAGCATCGTCACCGTCGATAGCGCCGGCGCGCTGCGTGTCGGGCCGCAGAGCGCCGGCGCGATGCCCGGCCCCGTCTGTTACGACCAGGGGGGCACCTCCGCCACGCTGACGGACGCCAACCTCGTGCTTGGCTATCTGGCGCAGGACCGATTGCCGAGCGGGCTGAGCCTCGCCGTCGACAAGGGACGACAGGCGATCGAGGAGCAGGTCGCAGCGCCGCTCGGGTTGTCGGCGGACGAGGCGGCCTACGGCGTCTTTCTGGTGGGCTGCGCCGGCATTGCCCGCGCGGTGCGCGCAGTGACCGTCGAACGCGGCCGCGACCCGCGTGATTTCACCATCATCGCATTCGGCGGCAACGGTCCCCTGCTCGCTGCCGAGATGGCCCGCTCGCTTGAGCTCGGCGGCGTATTGGTGCCGCCGGGTCCCGGTGTCTTCAGTGCCTTCGGCCTGCTCGACGCCGATGTCGAGCACCATCTCGTGCGCACTTACAATCGCACATTGGCGGATATCGCCGAGGACGATCTGATCCGCGAATTTGACGCGCTCGCGACTGAAGCGCGGGAAATAATGCAAGCGGAAGGCTATCGCCGGAACCTGTCGATTACGCCTGCGGTCGATGCGCGCTATGTCGGGCAATCGTTCGAATTGAGTGTGCCGCTGGCGCCGGATCACCCGCAGGGGCTGACCGCCGCGATCGCTGACGCATTCGAAAACGAGCACGAGCGCACCTACGGGCACCGCGCCGCCGGCGACCCGATCCAGATCGTCAACTTGCGCATGCTGGCGCGCGTGCCACAACCGAGCGGGTCCAACCCGGTCCGCATTACAGCGGCGCCCCACCCCGCCGAGGGAGAACGGCTCGCCTATTTCGGGCCGCGGCGCGGTCGGCTGCGCACCCCGGTCATCACACGGCTTGATCTCGGCAACCAGCCGCGACCGGGGCCGCTGCTAATCGACGAATACGATGCCACGACACTCGTGCCGCCGGGTTGCACGGCCAGCCTCGACCAATTCGGCAACATCGTGATACGTGAGGAGAAATAGCTTGGACCCGCGCGAACTCAGTGACCCGATCCTCCTCGAGCTTGTCAAGAATGCGCTCGATGCGATCGTCGACGAGATGGCAATCGCGCTGGTGCGTACCGCCTATTCGAACAACCTGAAAAACTCGATGGATATGAGCTGTGCCCTATGCGATGCCGAAGGTCGGCTGATCGCGCAGGGCATGACGCTGCCGCTGCATCTCGGCTCGATCCCCGACGCGATGGCGCATTTCTTGCGCAAGTTCGGCAATTCGGTGCAGCCCGGCGACGTGTTCATCCTCAATGATCCGTATGAGGGCGGCACTCACTTACCCGATTTCTATATCGTCAAGCCGGTTTACCTCGACCGCCGGCTGGCGGGTTGGGCGGCGACGGTCGGGCATCAACTCGATGTCGGCGGCATGACTCCGGGCGGCAACGGGTGTGATGCCACCGAAATCTTCCAGGAAGGGCTGCGCATCCCGCCGCTCCGCCTCTACGACGCCGGCAAGCCGGTCGAAGCGGTGTTTGAGATGATCGACCGCAACGTCCGAGTGCCGCGGCAGGTGCTGGGCGACGTCCGCGCTCAGCTCGCTGCCTGCACCGCTGGCGAAAAGGGCTTGCTGCATCTGATGCAGACCTATGGAGGCGGGCGTTTCGCCGCCTGCGTCGAGGCGTTGCTCGATCAGGCCGAGCGGCTGGCGCGCAGCGCGATCCAGGCGATGCCCGACGGCACCTACAATTTCACCGACTGGATTGACGATGACGGCATTGACCCCGGTGATATCCCGATCACGGTGACAATCACGATCGCCGGTGATCAGCTCGCCGCCGATTTCACCGGCAGCGCCGCGCAGGTCAAGGGTGCGATCAATTCGCCGCTACCGTTCACGAAATCGGCGGTATATGCCTGTGTACGCCATCTGATCGGCGGCGATCCGCCAAACAACGAAGGCTATTTCCGCCCGATCACCGTAATCGCGCCACGGGGCACCGTCGTGAACCCGGTGATGCCGGCGGCTGTCGCCGCCCGTGGCCTCACTGGTTTCCGCGTTGCCAACGCATTGTTCGGCGCACTCGCCCAAGTGGCGCCGGACCGCGTCTTTGCCTGCGAGGTTGGCGGCGATACCGGCATCAGCTTCGGCGGTTATGATGCGAACAGGCGGCCATTTGTGTTCCTTGAATTCCTGTTCGGCTCATGGGGTGGACGCCCGACGCGCGACGGGATGGATGCAACATCGAGCGCGGTCGTCAACTTCTCGAACAATCCGATAGAGATCGTGGAGGCCGAATATCCGCTGATGGTTGAGCGCTACGGCTACTTGCCCGATTCGGGCGGCGCCGGGAAATTCCGCGGCGGCCTGGCGCTGGTCCGGCAGTACCGGTTTCTCGAGGACGAGGGCGTGCTGCAGGTGCGGGCAGATCGGCACAAGCACCTACCCTATGGGCTGCAAGGCGGCCGGCCTGGAACCCCGGCGAGCAATGTGCTGAACCCCGCCTCAACGGCACAGGTGTTGCCGAGCAAATTCCGCCACACCGTGCGCCGTGGCGACGTGTTCAGGCACGTACTGGCTGGCGCGGGCGGTTGGGGCGACCCGTTCCAGCGCGATCCGGACCATATTGCATTCGATGTCGCCGAAGGCAAAATCTCGGTCGCGCACGCGCGCCGGGAGTACGGGGTCGCGATCGAACCGGTGACCGCGGCGGTGATCGGTGATGAAACCCGGCGGCTGCGGCGCCAGTGAGCGCGGTGGAGGCCGCAATTGGCCTGACGAAAGCGGCGCTGGATACGCCGGCGCTGATCGTCGATCGAGAAGCTATGGGGGTTAATATCGCCCGGCTGGTGCAGACCTGCCGCGCCAACGGTGTCAATTGGCGTCCGCACGTCAAGGGGCAGAAGACCCCAGAAATCGCACTTGAGGAGATTGCCGCCGGTGCGATCGGCGTGACATGCGCGAAGCTCGGCGAGGCTGAGGTCATGGCGGAGGCGGGGATTCACGACCTGCTGATCGCCAACCAGATCGTCGGCTCGGCCAAGATCGCGCGGCTGATCGAGCTATGCGGCCACGCCGATCCGATTGTCGCGATCGATGATCTCGCCAACGCCGCGGAACTGGCTGCAGCGGCCACTGCGCGGGATCGCCGGCTACGCGTAGTCATCGAGGTCGATATCGGGATGAGGCGCGCCGGGGTGATGCCGGGGGCGCCGGTCGTAGCGCTGGCCAACGCGATCGCAGCGCATCCGGCGCTCGCTTTCGTTGGAGTCATGGGCTGGGAAAGTCACGCGACGACGATTGTCCCTGCGGCGGCGAAGCGGGACGCGGTCGCGGCTGCCATCGGTCTGCTGACCGGTAGCGCCGATATCTGTCGGGATGCCGGCCACAACGTCACGATGGTCAGTTGCGGCGGCACCGGTACATTTCCGTATTGCGCCGAGCAGCCAGGAGTCACTGAGATCCAGGCTGGCGGCGGCATCTTCGGCGATGTGCATTACCGCACCCATCATCATGTCGATTTCGTGCCGGCGCTGACCTTGATGGCCACGGTGACGAGTCGGCCAACACCAACGCGGATCATCGTCGATGCCGGGCGCAAGGCACTTAGCAGCGACGCCGCGATGCCGCGGCCGCTCGGTCTCGGACCGGTCGCCGATCTGCGCCTGTCCGCCGAGCATGCGACTATCGAACTCGCCGCCGCCGCCGACCGGCCGCGCATCGGCGACCGGCTTGAGTTCGCCGTCGGCTATTCCGATACCACAGTCCATCTCCACGACGAGATGTTCGGGGTGCGGAATGGACGGGTGGACGCGGTCTGGACAATCGCCGGGCGGGGGCGGCTGCGGTGAAAATGTCAGAGCTGTGATCTGCCGCATTAAACCGGCGTAGGCCCAAGCGGCGGTTTGGTCGATGCGATGTCTCTTCGCACCGCTTGGACGGAGTTTCCCTGCCATGCAATCACCGCCGGGTGGACGAACGGCCGCTGTCGGCGCACTGCGGCCCATGCCGGCGTGCTTGGCGGCTGGCCGGAGCTGCCCCGATGCAGACACTCGGGCTTTGGGGATACGAGTGTAGGTCCCCAGAAGTTACATACTCGTAGATCGACAACGTTGTGAGTGACGCACGGTGGCCGACCGTCGAACCATCCGCATCTTTATCTCCTCGCCTTCCGATGTCCGGCCGGAGCGGCTCAAGGCCGAGCAGATCATCGCCCGGCTCGACCGCGAGTTCGAATACCACTTCCATGTCCAGGCGGTACTGTGGGAGCGGCTGCCGCTGGTCGCGACCCGCCATTTCCAGGACGAGCGGAACATCCCGCAGGCGCGCCAGGCCGACATCGTCGTCGTGATCCTGTGGTCGCGGCTCGGGGTGCGGCTGCCGGAACATCGGTTTCGCGGAGCGATCTCCGACCGCCCGGTGACCGGCACCGAATGGGAATTCGAGGACGCCTATGCCGGCGCACGCGAAAACGGTGTGCCCGACCTGCTACTCTACCGCAAGACCGCCAGGATCACCGCCGATCTTGACAACGAAGCATTTCTTGAAGACCTGCGCCAGCAGCGCGCGCTGGTGCAGGATTTTATCGGCCGCTGGTTTGGCGCCGATAACGGCGGCGGCTACAGCGCTGCGTCGCACAATTTCGAGACGATCACTGAATTCGAGGAGCAGCTTTACGATCACCTGCGTGAGTTGCTCGAACGGCGCGCCGGCGCCCGTGCCGAGGGGGTCGAGATCCGATGGTTTCATGCGCCGTTCCGCGGTCTGTTGCCGTTCGAAGTCGAACACGCGCCGGTGTTTTTCGGCCGCACCCGCGCCCGCAACGAATTGCGCGAACTGCTTGCCGCGCAGCAGGATCGAGGTTGCGGCTTTGTCCTGGTCCTCGGCGCCAGCGGCTCGGGTAAGTCCTCGCTCGTCAAGGCCGCGCTGCTGCCCGATCTGATGCTGCACGGTATGATCGGCCGCGTCGCGCTGGTGCGCTACGGGCTGTTCCGCCCCTCCGACGCACCCGCCAGCCTGGTGGACGGACTGGCCGCCGCTATCGTCGGGCCGACCGGTCTGCCGGAAGCGGATATTTCGGGCGAGTTGGCGGCGCAGTTGCGCGACGACCCGACGAGCATCGGGCCGCGGCTTGCTGGGGCGCTTGCAACGGCGGGCATCAAGGCGCGACTCGCCGGGCACGCCGAGGCGCGCCTCGTGCTGGTAATCGATCAGCTCGAGGAGCTCTTCACGCTCGATCGGGTCGATCCCGTCGACCGCGACCGTTTTGTCGCCGTTCTCGAATTGCTGGCGCGCTCGGGGTTGGTCTGGGTCATCGCGACGATGCGCAGCGATTTTTACGACCGGATCGAAAATCTGCCGGGGCTGGCGCGGCTCGCCGCCGCCGAAGCCTGCTACCGGCTCTTGCCGCCCGACGATGCCGAACTCGGCCAGATCATCCGCCGCCCAGCGCTCGAAGCCGGGCTGCGCTTTGCGGTCGATCCGCGCGCCGGGGTCGCTCTCAACGAGGTGATTCTCGAAGAGGCCAGCCGGGACTGCGGTGCGCTGCCGCTCTTGTCGTTTCTGCTCGACCAGCTGTGGCAACGGCGCACCGCCGATGGCGAATTGACCTTTGCGGCGTACACAGAACTGGGCGGCATCGAAGGCGCCCTCGGCCGCCGCGCCGAGGCGGTCTTTGCCGCTCAGCCCGAAGCGGAAATCGCAACTCTGCGCGATGCTTTCATCCCCCATTTGGTGCGCCTGCGGCTCGATGATGGGCGTCGGGTGCGCCAGCCGTCGCCGCTTGCCGCGTTGCCGCCCAAGGCCGAGCCGCTGATCCGGGCGCTGACCGAGGCCCGGCTGCTGACGATGCGCGACGATTTCGGCCAGCCGGTCGTTGAGGTCGCGCACGAGGCGCTGTTCACCGCTTGGCCGACGCTCGCGGCCTGGCTCGACGAGGAGCAGGCGTTTCTCGCCGATCTCGAACGGATCAGGAGCGCCTTCCAGACCTGGTCTGCCGCCTCGCCGGATGACAAGCCCAAGGCGCTGTTGCGGGGCCTCGTTTTGTCCAATGCGCGGGCGTGGGTTGACAAATACCCGCAACGATTTGCCGCCGGCGATACCGAGGCGCTGCACGGCTTTGTCGCGGCCAGCGCCGCGGCCGAGGACGCCGAGCGGGCGCGGGCGCAGCGGCAACGCCGCCGCCTGCTGCAGGCCGTCGCGGCGGCTGCGCTGGTGTTTCTCGTCGGGTTCATCGTCAGCGGCTGGCAGTATTATCGCGCCGAAGGGGCGCGCCGCGCCGCCGCCGATCGGCTCGCTGCTGCGCAGCTCAATGAATCACGGTTTCTGTTCAGTATTGCCGATGCGCGCTGGCGCGACGGCAAGTACGAGCTCGCCGGGCTGATCGCGCGCGCCGCATTGCCCGCAGACATGAAAAGGCCGGAGCGGCCGCTGTTGCCTGCTGCGGTCGGCTTGCTGGCCCATGCCCGCGCGGTGGACCGCACCCAGCTATTGCTGGCCGGCCATACCGACGAGGTCCGCGCGGTGTCGTACAGCCCGGACGGAGCACGCATCCTGACAGCCTCGTATGACAGGACTGCCCGCATCTGGGACGCCGAAAGCGGCGCACCGCTGGTGACCCTGATAGGCCACTCCAGCGCGATCAACGACGCGGCGTGGAGCCCGGACGGACGGTATGTCGCCACGGCGTCCGGCAATCCCCTCGACATCCGGTCGGCCGATGATAGTCTGCGCATCTGGGATGCCGCGACCGGCGAGCAATTGCGGGTCATCAAGACCGAGGCCGGTCTGACCAGCGTCGCCTGGAGTCCGGACGGAGCGCGGCTCGCCGCCGGCTCGGCCGACCAGACCGCGCGTATATGGGAGGCGCAAACCGGTGCGCCGCTCATCCTCCTGCGAGGGCATACGAGTTCGGTGCAGACGGTCGCCTGGAGTCCTGATGGCGCCCGTCTCGCGACCGCCTCGCTCGATAACACGACGCGGCTGTGGGACGCCAAGACGGGTGCGCAGCTCAGGGTCCTCGGGTCGCAAGACCGCCCCGTGAATGGCGTCGCCTGGAGCCCAGACGGCTCGCGTCTCGTGACGGTGCAGGAATTCACCGCCCAGGTATGGGATGCCGGCACCGGGGCGCCGCTGGCCGCGCTGAAGGGGCATGACCGCGCCGTAACCAGCCCTGCCTTCAGCCCCGATGGCAAGCGGGTGCTGACTGCCTCGGCGGATTGGACGGCGCGGGTGTGGGACGCCGAGAGCGGCGCTCAACTCGTGCTTTTCGAAGGCCAGAACGGCGCGGTGCGCAGTGCCCGCTGGAGTCCCGACGGCGCTCATGTCGTGACCGGCGGCAGCAACGGGACCGCCCGCGTCTGGGATGCCAATGTCGACCATGGGGTAATCGCGCTGCGCGGCCACGACAAACAGGTCACCGACGCCGAATGGAGTCCTGGCGGCAATCGCATCGTCACCGCCGCCCAGGACAACACAGCCCGGGTGTGGGACGCCGCGACCGGCGCTTCCGAGTTGGTGCTGCGTGGTCACAGCGACATCGTTCACCGCGCCGTCTGGAGCCCCGATGGCGCCCGCATCGCGACCGCCTCGACCGATAAAACCGCCCGGCTATGGGATGCCAGCACCGGCGCGCCGGTGGCGGTGCTACAGGGGCATACGTCAATCGTGCACAGCGTCGCCTTCAGTCCAGACGGCGCGCGTCTTGTCACTGCATCGGCCGACAAAACGGCGCGGGTATGGGACGCTGCGAACGGCGCCTTGCTGGCCACGATAAATGTTCCGGCGGCGCTGACCGACGCGGTCTGGAGCCCCGATGGCGGGCAGGTCCTCACGATTCCGGTGGACGGTACAGCACGAATTTTTGACACCCGCAGCGGCGATCCGGTCGCAGTGCTGCAAGGGCATTCCCTGATGCTGATGAACGGTGCGTGGAGTCCCGATGGCGGGCGCGTGGTGACCGCCTCCTGGGATCACACCGCACGGGTATGGGACGCCAAGACTGGCGCCCAGCTCGCCGTGCTGCGGCACGGCAGCACGGTCGCCAACGCCGCCTGGAGTCCGGACGGCCGCAATATCGTCACCGCCTCATGGGACAAGACCGTCCGCATCTGGGATTCCTCCGCCGGCGCGATGCTGAAGGAGTTGGCGGGCCATGACGAGGCGGTGTGGGAAGCGCGCTACAGGCCGGACGGCGCCCATCTTGCAACTGTTTCGAGCGACGGCACCGCACGGCTCTGGGACCTCGAAACCGGCGCCGCCGTGCTGGTCCTGCCACAGCCCGGCAAGGGGGCCAGCCGCCTGGCCTGGAGTCCGGATGGCGGGCGCCTCGTCACGGTCTCCGGCGATGCGGTCGCGCGTGTGTGGCAGGCGCGCGCGTTCTCAACCGCCGACCTCGTCACCTACCAGTCGATCAGCGCGCTGCGCGGCATGAGCCGCGACGAGCGCGCGGCGGTGTTTCTCGCCGACGCGGCGCCCCAGCCGTCACCGGACCACCTCACCACGGCGGATTGCGACAACCTCGCAGGAGAGCCGTTCGACCCGCAGCGGAGGATGCGGGGAGTGCGGTCAGTGCGCGCCGCCGCCGAGGCCGTTGCGGCCTGCCGAGCGGCATTGGAGAGCGCGCCCGGAGAGCCGCGGTTACTGCTGCAACTCGGCCGCGCCCTTTACGGCGCCGGCCGGCGGCGGGAGGCGGTTGCAGCGTTCGAGAATGCCGCCGCGCACGGCTCAGCCGCCGCGGCGGACTACCTTGGCGATCGCTACGCTCAGGGCGACGCGGTCGACCAAGACCCGGCGCAAGCGCTCAGGCTCTACCGGCAGGCCGCTGAGGGCGGCTTTCTCCCGGCCTTTGCCGATATTGGCACTGCCTATTGGCAGGGTATCGGCGTCCCGCCCGACCATGCCGAAGGGTTGAGCTGGTTTCGGCGCGGCGCCGAACGGGGCGACCCATATTCCCACCGCTCGCTGGCCCAGCTCTATGAGAACGGGGAGGGGGTCGAGCCCAGCATTGAGCGCGCCGCTTTTCATCATGCGGTTGCGACGCGTCTCTTCGAGGCTGCCGGTGACGTGGAAGAGGCGCAAACCGAGCGCGCCCGCCGCGGCTCCGACATCCGCCGCCTCGCACCTGACGCCGCGGTGGGGATCGGCTACGAGGCTAGAGCCTGGCAGCCGGCGACCCGCTGACTACTCGACCAGAAACCCGAGGATCGCCTCGAAATGCCTGTCCGGGAGAGCTGTGGGAGTTCGGCGGCGGTGTGGTCCCGTACGAAGCCATCGCTGCTGGTCTGCGGAATGTCATCGAGGGCGCCGAAATCCGCCCCGGGTGCCGTACTGGTTGACACTAAATCCAATCGGAAAAACCATTGCTCCTATGGACTGGAGGGTAGGCCAATAGTCGCTCGCGCCACACTTGCAATCAAAATAAACATCCAAGCAATTCCAGGGTGCGGAAGACCAATCAGTCACGATAAAGAGAAATACAACTATTCCTAGGGCAATAATCACCGCGCCGATTTTCACGGTAAACACGCCGCGACGCTTCAGCCCAATCGGGTAACTTCCTCAGGTAATACGTGCAATTTGCAAAACTCCTAGCGTTTTCTCGTGCTGGTGTCAGGTCCGATGCGGCAACAAGGGCTGCGGCCCCGTCAACCCGAAGAGCCGTCGCCGCTAAGCGTTATCTGACGTTTAATGTGGGTGCCTTCCTCCTGCCCGTATCTCCGGCTAGAGGAACGGCCACTCTCGGCGCTACCTCGTCATCCGATCGCGGGTCGGCGAAGGACCGGTATCCACCCTACCCGGCGGTTCAAGCGCGGGGTCTCGAATGACGCATTTGAGGGCACCCCGCTCCCGCCGCCAGCGCTGAGCGCCTGCTATGTGATCAGGTGCGGCACCCGATGGCTGTTTCACAAGCAAGGGACGCGATCTCGCCGAATCGGTCCGGCGCGGCGCCGGCCGGGCGTGACACGGATAAAGTCGCGGTCGGCGGCACCGCTCGACGATCTCCGCAACGCAGTCACCGCCAGATCAGCGACAAAATCTCGCTCAATCCGCTTTGCGGGATCGCATTTTCCACTTTGCTCGACTGAGACGGTCTTTCAGACCACCAACTTTGGCGCTTTTGAATGTTCCGTCAGCCCGCGAAAAGCTGATCACCCCCTCTTCTTCGTCGATTTCCTCGATGACGCCGCAATTCGCTTCGTTCTTCAACATCTCCAGCAGCTTAGGCCCGGTGATCCTCGGGTTCTCTGCGACCTTCTGCTCGATGAGTCGCTGCAAAGGATCGGTTTTCTCTGCTTTGCCGCCTTTTCGACCTTGGGCCCGCAAAACGCTCCTGCAGAGTAGCTCAGCCTCGGCTGACATAAACTCTGTTGTCTTGCGAGCCCGAACTGGAACCTGAGCCGACTCCTCCCAGCGGAGCTGCTTCTCGACGTGTTCGCGGATTAGCGGATCTTCCATCCTAGCCCGTGCCCGCGCGCTTTCTTGATCCCAAAAATCTCGATTCAGGCGATTGATTTCGGCGAGTTCGTTCGGCTGCATTGGTTTCCTGCGAAAGTAGAAACCGTTTAAACTCGGGCCCCCGCCTTGTATGTAGGGAACCTAACGACCGAGCGAAATAGGCCAGATCAGCGCGCCGCGAGATCGGCTCTCCCGGCGGGAAAAAACTGTTCGCGCGAACCCGATCGCGCGAACCGCCTCCGCTAAGCTCTCGCTCATCCCCATCGGGGGCTGTGATCGAGGGACCCAGCGTTGCAGAAAATCAAGACGATGGCCTTGCGGATCGAGCACATGCCGATTGGCGAGCTCAAGCTCGATCCGCGCAATCCAAGACAGCATCGGGATGCTCAGATCAAGCAGATCGCCCGCAGCATCTCGGCGTTCGGTTTCAATGTTCCGGTGCTGATTGATCGCCACAACAAGGTCCTCGCCGGTCACGGCCGGCTCGGCGTCGCGTCAAGGCTAGGCCTGGACCAAGTTCCAGTTGTTAGGCTGGACCATTTGACCGAGGCGCAGGCGCACGCGTTCGGTGTCGCCGACAATCGGTTGTCCGAGACGTCGACCTGGGATCAACAACTGCTCGGCGAGGTGCTGCGCGATCTCAGCGCGGCCGAGCTCGACTTCGACATCGAAGCGATCGGCTTCACGGTCGCGGAGATTGATCTCCAGATCGAAGGACTTCTTGTCGTCGACAAGCAGCAGCCCGACCCCGCCGATCAAGTCCCGGAACCCGATGATCAGCCAGCCGTCAGCCGACGCGGAGACCTGTGGGAACTGGGCGCGCATCGGCT
>Ga0102924_1005420_pt1 | contig 12386 bp, 12 predicted proteins | sample PaiPotPPM11metaG_FD_80116 | JGI IMG/M metagenome (GOLD analysis project Ga0102924, IMG submission 80116) | Iron sulfur acid spring bacterial and archeal communities from Banff, Canada, to study Microbial Dark Matter (Phase II) - Paint Pots PPM... ... | reverse complement strand
GTGTCGTAGCTGACCGCGAAGCTGGCCCGGACCGCGAGGTCGCCAATCGTCAGCTCGGCCAGCCGCGCGTTCTCGTCGGTCAGCCGGGCGGCCAGGTGGGCGATGGTCCAGCCCGGCCGGGAGGCCAGCCGACTGGCCGCGATCCGGATGGCCAACGGCAGGCCGCCGCAGCTGGCCAGCACGGCGGCGGTGGCCTCCGGCTCGGCCGCGGCGCGCTCCGGCCCGACGATGACCCCGAACAGCTCCTGGCCCTCGGCCGGGTCCAGCACCTCCAGGTCAAGCAGTGCGCTGCCCGGCAGCCCCGGCAGCGTGTTCCGGCTGGTCACGATCACCCCGCAGCCCGCGGTGCCGGGCAGCAACGGCCGCACCTGGCTCTCGTCGCGGGCGTCGTCGAGCGCGACCAGCACCCGCCGGCCGGCCAGCAGGGTCCGGAACCGGGCCGCCCGCTCGGCCTCCCCGGCCGGGATGGCCACGTCGGGCACGCCGAGGTCGCGCAGGAACCGGGCCAGCACCTCGGAGGAGCGCAGCGGGCTGGTCGCGCCCTGCAGGTTGACGAACAGCTGTCCGTCGGGGAAGCGGTCCCGCAGCTGGTGGGCCACGTGCACGGCCAGGGCGGTCTTGCCGATGCCGCCCATGCCCGCCACGGCCGAGATGACCACGGCGCCGGGCCGGTCACCAGGGGGCTCGGCGTGCAGCAGGCCGCACAGCAGCTGGACCTGCTCATCCCGCCCGGTGAAGTCGCCGGTGTCGGGGGGCAGCTGAGCCGGAACGCCCATTGTCACCATGGCGGCTGAGTCAGCCCGCTGGCCGCCGGCCAGCGGGGCGGTCGCCGCAGGGCCGGTCGCCACCGGAATGCCCCCGCGGGCACCGGCCCCCGCGGGGGCACCGGCCAGGCGGCCGATTGAGCCCGCCCAGTCGGTGGCGCCTGCGGCCTGGGCACCGACGGGAGGGTAGCCGCTGGCCAGGCCCTCGGTCTTGAGCCAGGCCGAGACGTCCGCCCAGGCCTGCCGCCATTCGGCCGGATCGCCGCCGCACCCCGCCACGTAGGCCAGCGTGACCTCCAGCGACGGCAGCACATGGCCCGCGGCCGCCCGGGCCAGCGTGGCGGCCGAGTAGTGCGTCGCCGCGGCCAGGCGGCGGTAAGACGGCTGCCCGGCCGAGGCCCGCACGGCGCGCAGTCGCCGTGCGAACTCCGTCAGCGGAGTGCCCTCACCTGGAAGGTCCCGCTCTGGTCGGCCCACCGTTCCCCGTGTCGTTATTCACGCGAGTTGTCTCACCGTTGTCTCATCAGTTTAAGAGACAGGACCGACAATCTGACATGAGACCTACCAAACATCCCGATTAACCCAGACTAGTCTCGGACCATGGAGTTCAGCCCGGAACTGCGCGAGGACGTGATCACGGGCGACATCACCGTCTCTTACCGGCTCTGGCAGCGGCCCCGGGTCAAGGTCGGCGGCCGGTATGCCGTCGGCCCGGCCCAGATCCAGGTGGACTCGGTGGAGCTGGTGCCGTTCGCCGCCATCACCGAGGCCGACGTCCGCCGGTCCGGCGAGCGGGACCGGGAGACGCTGCGGCACCGGGCCGCCCACGCCGGGCCGATCGAGGACGACACGCTGCTGTACCGCATCGAGTTCCACCTCGTCACGCACGGGCCGGGCGAGCAGTAGCTGACGTCCGACCTCTGATTTATCGTGTTAAAAAGTATTTGCGGCATTGACAGGGCGGAGCGACCGATCTGGCTCATGCGGCACGGTTCTCACGTTTTGCGCGCCGCCCCGTGTCTCTGCTGCTAGCGTGGCCGCGCAGCACGCGCATCAAGCTCCGTAGAGATTGACTCAGCCCTGAAGGCCACAGCCGGGTCGGCCTGCCGAAACCTAGCCCAGACCGCGAAAGAGGCAGAGCAGTGCGTCCATTCTGCAAATCCGTCCGCCGCAGCCTGTCCATGGTGATCGCCGGGTCGCTCGGCCTCGGAATGGCGGCGCTCGCCGTCGTCCCCGGCCCGGCCTATGCGTCCATTCCGAAGCACCCGGTATGGAAGTCCTCGGCCAAGTTTGGCGCGTGGAATAACCATGGGTTCATCGTCTACAACAACGAATGGAATACGTCCGAGGCCGGCCCGCAGACCATCTGGGCCGACTCCTTCCACCATTGGGGCGTCGAGTCCACGCAGGCCGACACCACCAGCGTCAAGACGTATCCAAGCGTGCAGAAGAACTACAACCACCCGGCATTGAGTCGCTTCAAGGGGCTGGTGAGCACGTTCACGCAGTCCATGCCCAGGGCGTCGGCTAACTACGATGCCGAGGCGGCCTACGACCTGTGGCTGAACAACAACAACATCGAGGTCATGATGTGGGTGGACAACCACGGCCAGACTCCGGCCGGCAGTGTCATCGCCCACATCAACATCTTCGGGCGGAAATTCGCGGTCTGGAAGAGCGGCAGCAACCTCTTCAGTTTCGTGGTCGGCAGCAAGCTCACCAGGGGCCGGGCGCACCTGCTCAGCGCCCTGCGGTGGCTGGTGAAAAAGCACCTTATAAGCAGCTCGGCCACCATGACCCAGGTCAACTTCGGCTGGGAGATCTGTTCCACGGACAAGAAGCCCTTGGACTTCACCGTGACCGGTTACGGACTGTCCAGCTCCCTGCGCTAACCCGCCGGGCGGGTCCAGCCCCGCCTGGTGCGGGTCAGCTCACGGAAGCCGGAGGCCGCGAGCAGGGCCCGGTAGCCGTCGTAGCGCTGGCCGGTCTGGTCCTGATCTTCCTGGTAGGCGTAGTCCAGCAGCCGGTCCACGTTGGCCAGCTCAAGCCACTCCGCGGCCTGGCCGAGCAGCCAGGTGGCGACGCCGCGGCGCTGGTGCTCCTGCACCACGTGCAGGTTGCCGATGTCGGCCCAGCCCCCGTGCCGGGCCAGCCGCTCGCCCTCGTCGAAGATCTCGACCTCGATGTAGCCGGCCGGCTCATCGCCGAGCATGGCCGACAGCCTGGTGCCGTTGATGCCCACCGACCGGCGCACCTCCAGCCCGGCCAGCGGCGGCTTAGCCGGGCGCGGCAGGTCGGCCACCCGGATCAGGTAGACGATCTCGGTGTGCCCGTCGTGCACGAACCCGGCCCGCTCGTAGAGGGACCGGACGTGCGGCCATTGCTCCGGCACCCCGAAGACCCCGGGTACGGGCAGCTCGCCCTCGGCCGACTGGCTGGTGACGCCCCAGTCGTCCAGCTGGCGGACGCAGGCCGCCATCAGCTGGTCGGCCGCCTCGGTCGCGTCTGACCAGTACGGGTTCCCGGCCGGGGCCTCGGGCCAGAACATCAGCCACTGGATCACGCCGCTGTTGGCGTAGGCCGGGCCGACCCGCTCGTCCGAGCCGTAGCGGAGCAGGTGGGCGGCCGCGCCGATGCGGTCGCGCTGCTGGGCTACTAGCGTCACCCGCTCGCTCACCCACGGGTCGACCAGGAACTCGCCCGGCTGGCGTTCCAGCTCGTTGAGCAGCGCGCTGACCGAGACGCCCAGGCCCGGTATGACAGCGGCGGCATGCGCGTTGACCAGGGCGGTGAGCTGATCCCGGTCCCGGCGGTGGAACGGGCGCACCTCGATAGACGACATGAGCAGGCCTCCTCGACACAGCAAGAGAAATCGCGACGATAAGGCCCGCTACCGGTGCGGTACCCCAGCACGATAACACCCGGCGTCAGGCCGGCGATCCACAAGGCGGGCTAGGAATACCGGACATCGGCTGGCTGCATAACGCCGTAGAAGGCGCAGACGTTTGATATCGGGCCGGTCCACGACGAGTCAGCTGAGCCGGGAACCACCCCGCCCAATCGCAGCGAGCCTGGCGCGGGCCCGGACCAAGGTGATGCCCCCGCGAACTGGCCAGCCTGGGATGCCATTCACGTAGAGCGTCAGCGTTGCGTGTGAAGCGTTGTGCACCACGGTGAGCTGGGTCCATTTGCCGGTATGGGCCGTCCATGATCGTGGTCACTTTTCGGTGATATCGACGGAAAAGTGACCGTGATCATGACGGCGCACCTTCCGGCAGCACCACAACGCCAGCCCGAACCCGGGGCCACCGTGACCAGCCGGAACCCCTGAGACTGCAGGAACGAAAGGCAACAGCGGCGACTGGCCGAAAGCCCCGCCCCGACCCGCGCGGCGGAGCCAGGGCCGGGCTCCTGGCCAAGAAACTGCCGTGCACTGCTCACCTCGACAGTTGCGCGACACTGGCTCACACATATAGCAGGGCGCTTGCCGCCGCTAAGGTGCCAGGCGACTGTCGGTGCCGGGTGGTAGGCAAGGTTTCGTGAACATAGTCGTCACCACGCCCGCCGGCCATGTCGGCTCGCGGGTCACGCAGTTGCTCATCCAGGCCGGGGTGCGGCCCACGCTGCTCACCCGGCACCCCGACCGGATCGACCCGGCCGCCGCCGAGCACGCCGACGTCGTCGCCGCCGACCTGGCCGATGCGGCCACCGTGGTCCGCGTGACCAAGGGCGCGGACGCGCTGTTCTGGGTCAACCCGGACACGGCTGATGCGGACGCCGATCCCGTTGCCTGGTACGCCGCGCTGGGCGCCAACGCGGCCCGCGCGGTGACCGAGAACCAGATCGGCCGCACGGTCTTCCTGAGCAGCATCGGCGCCGAGAAGCGCCACGGCGCGGGCGAGATCGACGGGCTGGCCCGGACCGAGGAGCAGCTCGACGCCACCGGCGCGGCGGTAGTCCACTTGCGCTGCGGTTACTTCTTCACCAACCTGCTGACGGAGCTTGAGCCGCTGCGCGCGGGCGTGCTGCGGGCGCCGATGCCGCTCGACTACGCCCAGCCGTGGGTCGACCCGCGCGACATCAGCGACGTCGCCGCCGCCCGGCTGCTTTCGGGTGGCTGGTCGGGCGGTCAGGTCCAGGCCGTGCACGGCCCCGAGGACCTCACGCTCGTTCAGGTGGCCGAGATCATCAGCCAGGCCACCGGGCGCCGGATCCAGGCCGAGACGATGTCCCAGGAAGAGCTGCTCAGCGCGCTGCGAGCAGAGGGACTTAACGAGACGCAGGTCGAGGCCATGGCCGGGATGGCGACGCTGACCCGCGGCGACTTCACGCCGGAAAATCCCCGCAGCGTCCTCACCACGACACCCACCACCCTGGGCGCCTGGGCCTACGCTAACCTCAGGCCCGCGCTGGGCGGCGACACGATCTGAGCTGACTGCTGCGGGCAACGGAAGGGCCGGATCATGCAGCTGGCCGTCTCTGAGGTCGCGACACGCGCCGCCGTGTCGGTGGCCGGCCGGCTGGGCGTGGCCTGCACCGACCCCATCGTCCTGGCCGATGGCGCGAACGTGATTGTCCGCCTGAGGCCGTCCCCTGTGGTGGCGAAGGTCGCGGCCAGCACTCCGTCCGTCCGCGCGAACAACTCCGCCTGGCTGCAACGCGAACTGGACATGGCGACGTACCTCGCCCAGGCCGGCATCCCGGTCGTTTCCCCCAGCGACGAGGTCCCGGCGACGGTCCACCAGGGCGACGGGCACGCGATGTCCTTCTGGAGCTACCTGAAGCCGTCCGGCCAGGGGCCGGCAGACGAGGCGACCGCTGGCTCCATGCTTCGTGACCTGCACGCCGCCTTGCGGTCCTACCCAGATCCCGGGCCGTTCCTGGCCCCGCTGGGCGACATCCCGGCCTTCCTGGCCCGGCCGCAGACCCTGCTGAGCGCCGCCGACGTATCGGTCCTGACCGAGGCCTTCCGCAGCCTGACCGAAGACCTCGAGCCGGCGTCGTGGCCGAGCCAGGTGCTGCACGGGGACGCCGGCGTCCTTAACCTCATGGGGACCGACGGCGGGTGGACCTGGCACGACTTCGAGGACACCGGCACTGGCCCGGTGGCCTGGGACCTCGCCGCGTCTACCGCAAGCCCGCGCCTGGACCGCGCCAGCATCCTGGCCGCCTACGGCGAACCCGTGGACGCGGCACTGCTGCGAACCTGCGAGCGGCTACGACGGCTCCACCTGACGATCTGGTATGCCCTCTACGCCGAGCGGCTACCTGAATGTCGTCAGCGTGCCACCGAGCTGCTGGCTGAATGGCGCAGCGCATCCGGGCATTGGTGCTGAAACTGACCCTGGGCAGGCTTGGTCGGCCCCACTAGGCTCGTTGATCACGACGACGTGAGCCATGCGAGGGGAAAAGGCAGAGGCGATGAAGTACCAGGTTGTGAACCCGGCCACGGGCCAGGTCGAGCAGGAGTACCCGACGGCCACCGATGCGGAGATCGGCGAGATCCTGGACCGGGCCGGGCGCGGCTACCCGGCCTGGCGACGGACGGCCATGACCGAGCGCGCGGACATCCTGCGCCGGGTGGCGCAGCTGTACCAGGACCGGTCGGCCGAGCTGGGCGCGATCATCACCCGCGAGATGGGCAAGACCACCGCCGAGGCCCAGGGTGAGCTGGAGTTCACCGTCGGCATCTACCGCTACTACGCCGACAACGGGCCCGACCTGCTCAAGGACGAGCCGCTGAAGTCCAACACGCCGGGCACGGCCTGGGTGCGCAAGTCCCCGATCGGGGCGCTGCTGGGCATCATGCCCTGGAACTACCCCTACTACCAGGTCGCTCGTTTCGCCGCCCCGAACCTGATGATCGGCAACACCATCGTGCTCAAGCACGCGCCGCAGTGCCCGGAGTCGGCCCTGGCCATGGAGCAGATCTTCCACCAGGCCGGCCTGCCCGCCGACGCGTACATCAATGTGTTTGCCAGCAACGAGCAGATAGCCGAGATGATCGCCGACCCGCGGATCGCCGGGGTGTCGGTGACCGGCAGCGAGCGGGCCGGCTCGGCCGTGGCCGCGACGGCCGGCCAGAACCTCAAGAAGGTCGTGCTGGAACTGGGCGGCTCGGACCCGTTCATCGTGCTGGACGGCGCCGACCTGCCCGCCGTGGCCAAGGCGGCCGCGGCCGCCCGGATGGAGAACGGCGGCCAGGCCTGCAACGCCTCGAAGCGGATGATCGTGACCGACGGCGTGTACGACGAGTTCATGTCCGAGTTCACCGCCGCGATGTCCGGCTACACCACCGGCGATCCCACCGACCCGGCCGTCGCCTACGGGCCGCTGTCGTCGGAGCAGGCGGCGCGCAACCTGATGGACCAGATCAACGACGCGGTCAGCAAGGGCGCGACGGTGCACCTGGGCGGAACCCGGCTGGACCGGCCCGGCGCGTTCGTGGAGGCCACCGTGCTGTCCGACGTGACCCCCGAGATGCGGGCCTACCGCGAGGAACTGTTCGGCCCCGCCGCGGTGGTCTACAAGGTGGCCAGCGCCGACGAGGCCATCGAACTGGCCAACAGCAGCTCCTATGGCCTGGGCGGCGCGGTGTTCTCCAGCGACGAGGCGGTGGCCCTGGACGTGGCCGACCGGCTGGACGTCGGGATGGTCTGGATCAACCAGCCCGAGGGTGGCGGCCCCGAACTCCCCTTCGGCGGCACGAAGCGCTCGGGCGTCGGCCGGGAGCTTGGCCCGCTGGGCATCGACGAGTTCGTGAACAAGAAGCTCATCCACACCACCCCGGACGCCGAGTAGCCGGAATGGCTAAGGCCCGGGCCAGGAGCTTGCTGCCCTGGCCCGGGGCCTTGCTCAAGCTCCAGCCCCGCCGGGCTTGGATGCGGTTATCGCGTAATAGGCCGGTAGCCACGTTGGGTCGGGGTCAAGGCCGCGGTACATCTCGCTGGCGGCCCCCTCAGCGAATCGGCGAACCGTCAGTCCCGCGCCGAGCACTGCGGACAGAACCTGGCTGACGGGCCACACGACCGATGTCAGGTCGGTGCACGGTGTCGCTCCGGCCGGCCGTCTGGCGACATCGGTGTGCTGCAGGTCGCGCGGCGTTCTGCCGAAGTAATCCCCGGCCAGGACGACATTCCCAGCGCGCACGCCAAGGACCTCCCAGACCGGGTGATGCTCAAACAGAGCGAGCGTTCCTCCGGGCTTGAGCAGGCCCGCCACGATGGCTGCCCACCGGTCCAGGTCAGGCATCCAGCAAATGCCACCCCAGCTCATGTAGACAACGTCGAATTCGCCGAGTCCCGGTGGCAGGTCGTAGATGTCGGCGGCCAGGAAGCGAGAGTGCAGCCCGGCCTGGTCGGCAGTGTGCTGGGCAATCTCGACCGCTACCTCGCTGATATCCACGCCAGTGACCTGTGCGCCATGCACGGCCAGCGAGAGGGAATCGTTGCCATTGGCGCAGGCGAGATGGAGCAGCGACTTCCTGCCGAGATCGGGCAGGAACTCCAGCTCGACTTCGTCTAGCGTTGATCCGCCGTTGAGGAAGAACTGGGCCGGCCGCGCACCACGATCGGCAGCAATTCCATTCCAGCCTCGGCGGTTGGCGCTGGTATACGCGGCCACGTCACGCACGCGGAGATCCTACGTCAATGCCGGCGCGCTGATCACTGGGCTGACGGGCACCTCCCGCAGCCCAGCGACCCGCGCGTCCTGGCCGTCAGCGGCTAGCCGGCGGCTGCACAGCTCGCGGTTCCGGCGCTGCCGTTGGTCTGCCTGGAAGCCATCGTCGGCGACGACTCACTGCCCAGCGCCGGCGTGCTGGCCAGCGTGAGGTTGTTCGTCTCGCCGGTGAAGCCCTCCTGGACGCAGGTGGGCGCCGCGCCGCTGGTCGCCGTCAGCACCGTCTGCGCCTCCAGCGTCGTGCCGGAGCCAAAGTTCGCCGCGCTACCTCCGCCATCCCCGTACACGCCCCACTCGGTCGTGTTCCACGAGGAGGCCAGGTGGATCTTGCTGTCGCTGTTGGTGACGCTTGTCGCCCGCCCCGAGCCGACCGACAGCGACACGCCGTCCTGCCCACCCGACGCGGCGCTGCCGGTCAGGTTCACGGTGGCGAGCTGCGCGGCGGTAACCGGGCCACCGGGCACCGTGCTCGCATTGCTGTTGGTGTAGCAGTCGCTGGAGTACGTGAACCAGCCGGAAGGGCACGTGGCGTCGTAGTTGATCAGCCAGTACTGCATGAAGACGTAGCCGACGCTCCGGCTTTCGTACGTGTACACGAACTGCTGCCAGGCCAGGCAGCCGGAGGGGTCGCCGCTGTTCGCGCAGGCCGGGGAGCCGGTGAAGAACTGGCTGTTGAGCTGGAGCGAGAAGGCGTTGGCGACCTGAGAACCTGAGCCGCCCGCCTGACCCTTCTCGGTGATGCCCGAGCTCACGCCCTGGAACGTTCCGGTGGCCTTGGAAATCAGTCCCGACACCTGGGCCGAGTAGTCGGTGCCGTCACCGACGGTCTCGGGTCCGCCGTGCCTCGCTGATCCTGCTACCGGTCCCGGCAGCAGGGGTACCTTCGGCGCGGCCGCGCACTTGACGGCGTGCCACCGCAACGCGGGATACGAAGCGTGGTAGCAGCCTGAGCCCGGCTGCCGAACCCGCGCTATGTCGGCCCGCCACTGGGCTTTCGTTTTCGCTGTCGGCTGGGTGGCCGCTAAGGCCGACCCGCTCATGACGCTCGTCGCCGCGATCGCGATGGCCGCGAGAACACCAAGGCTCCGCTTGATCTTCCTCAAAACCTCTCCTCCATGGTCAGACCGGCCAGGCAAGGCGGCTGGGTAGCCGCCATTTTGGTTAAACACCGGCGATCTACCCCCTGTCAAGGAACAAATAGTTATCTATCGGGACATCACGACGCCGGTCCGCGGGGTGACGGAGGCCGGACGGCTGACTCTCACTCGTGCTCGTCGGCGTGCGCCGCTGATACTTGATCTATGACTGAGATCGAGTCTTTGATCGCCGAGGTCCGCCAACTGAGAGCCGAAGTCGCCCAGCTGCACGCCGCGCACACGGCGGTGCACATCCGGCACGGCTGGATGAACATGATCTTCAAAGACCTGTCCACCAACCCGCACACCCAGTACAAGGTCCACCTGTGGGGTGCGATCTACTGGCTGATCAACTTCCCGCTGATCTGCGCCCTGTTCTTCTTCACGCCCACGCTCTGGCTCAAGCTGGGCATCTTCATCACGCTGATCTACTCGATCTACGCCAACCTGGCGACGGACTACGGGGGCATGTCAGCGGCCGAGGCAGCCTTCGGAGAGCTGCAGCCGCCGCCCATCCCCCTTGAGCCGCCGACCCCACTCGAGCCGCCACTGCCGACGTGAATGGTCACGTGCGGACTCCGGGCGAAGGAGATCAGCCTCTGAACGCCGACCTGAGGTCGGAACTGCTGGCCATGTGCGCCGAGGACGGGGCCGCGGTTCGCGCGTTTCTGGCTGATGCCGAGAATCACCGACCGCAGTTCGAGCGCACCCAGGCGATCAGGTCAGGCACTCCGTGGCCATACGCCCTCCTGGAGTGGGAGCCTCGCGAGGATGCGCCGGTCACCGCGCGGCACGTCGTCGACGTGGTCAAGTCACACACGGCGAGGCTAAGGGAAATCGTGTCGGAGTACGGCTGGCCCGGTCGCAGCCTGGTTGGCGAAAACGGCGCCGACGCCGCGTGGCTCCTGCTCCAGCACGTCAACTCGCAGGTCACGACCATCCGTTCCCCAGCGGGGGATGAGTTCTGCCGCTCGTGCGTGATGCTGCTGCACGAGGCTGTGGCGAACGGAGAGGCTCATCCCCGGCACCTGGCCGCGATAGCGGACAGCCTGCGGCTCGGCAATGACGAGTCCCCCGAGTTCGCTTCCCTGCCCGCTCAGTACGAACTGGATGATCAGGGCCGGGCGGTCTTCAGATGGAAGGTGGACACCGCGGCGATCGACCAGCGCAGAGCAGCGATCGGGCTTCCTCCTCTGGCTGCCGACCTGGCCCGACGCCGAAGCGGCGCAACAGCCAACGAGATCGGGCCAGGCATCTGGGAGCCCTGGCCACCGCCGCGAACCGAAGCAAACTGCGAAGCCAGGGCTAACGAGGTAGTCACCCTGAAAGAGAAGCGTGCTGATGTAGTTGCCGGCCGATGCGGTAGTCACGCTCCGGGTCCTACCATCCAGGCGTGACTGACGATGGGGACGACGCCGACCTTGAGCGGCAGCGCACTGCCGCCGAGGACGATTTCCGTATGGGCTGGGTGCCTACTGGAGACGGCAGGCCGCGGATGCTGTCACCGGGCTACTACGAGCAGGCACTCAGGGCCATCTCCGGTAGATCTTCGCCTGGCTTGGATCCGGCCGTCATCCGCGCGGTCCGCGACGGTGCCCGACCCGGAGACCCTCTGCCTCCACCTGAGCTGTCGCTCGCCGAATACAACCATGCCGTGAAAGTCATATCCGATGACTTGCTGACTGCCATGGACCCAGCCACGATTCGCGCGGTCCGCAATGGTGCTCAGCCCGGAGACCTGCTGCCGCCACCCGAGCGCAAGCCGTTCATCGTCGGTGTCAGCGACGATGCCGAGGTGATCATCTCGGGGCACGACTCCGACCGATACGTGGCGGTGCTGTTCTCTCACCAGCACTTCCCCGGCGTCCGCTTCGGTCACAGGTTCTCTCCCCCAACGGCAAAAGAGACCAGGTATTCCACCATCTGGCTGAAAGAGAGCATCGAAACGGGTGCGCTCCACCGCATGATGCGCAACCCGCCTTCCGCAGACGAGGCCGGGATTACCTGGACCACCTGGTAACTGCCCGCCCTCGGCAGTGGCCGCTGCGTTGAGGCTCGCGCGGCGAGACCTCCGAGCGGGTCCCAGCGGGGTGAGCGCGAAACTACCGGTGAACTGGCCGCCTTCGCGCCGCGCTGCCAGCAGCATGGGCTCGGGATACTCGGTCGCGACTCTGCCTGGCAATACAGGTATCCGATCAGATACGTATCTGATCGGATACACCGTAGAGGTGACAAACGCTGCAGAACTACTTGAGTACGTCCGGGTTAGTTCAGGGCTGACCCAGGAGGAGCTGACGCGCCGCGCCGGGACTGCGCGCCCAACGCTGTCGGCATACGAGCACAGACGGAAGTCGTCTACTGTCGCCACCCGGCAAGGCCGTCATGCTCGCGCGGGCGGCTCAGATCGATGCGGGATTCGACACCAGCTTGCTCGCCTACATGATCGCCACGCTCGACCGCTTCAGGACGACGAGATTCCGGCTCGACGGCTCGTCTGCAGCCGAGTTGCGGGCGTTCTATGCGATCTGGCGATCAGAGCTGACAGCGTAGGCCGGATCAGCTGACGGGCTCCTAGCGACCTGTTGATGGCACAACGGCCGGTCAGACTCCTAAACGACCGACGGCCCAGTGTTCGGAATATGCTTCCGACCCGGGCATTTACGCTGGAGCGGGTGACGAGAATCGAACTCGCAGACTCTGACCCTGGCTAGTTGAACGTTAATTGCCCCACGATCCTGCTCTGGCCTGGGCGGACGCGGCCACCGTCAGCACACTGTCAGACGAGGGTGGTTGAGGGAAATGCGAT
>Ga0102924_1005419_pt1 | contig 12391 bp, 14 predicted proteins | sample PaiPotPPM11metaG_FD_80116 | JGI IMG/M metagenome (GOLD analysis project Ga0102924, IMG submission 80116) | Iron sulfur acid spring bacterial and archeal communities from Banff, Canada, to study Microbial Dark Matter (Phase II) - Paint Pots PPM... ... | reverse complement strand
CTCCACACCGGCGGCCCCGGGCGCTGACCTCGCTTCGGCCTACGGCCTTCGCTCGACAGCGCCCGGACAAGATGAGACGATGCGGAACGTCAGGGGTGGTGCACCGACCGGTTGAGGTCAAGCATCAATGCGAGACTGGCGCTTGAGCTACAAGTCGACGTCTAACGGGATGGGTCGGCTCGTTGCGGTGTTGCGGCTGGCGCCTGGCATGGATAGCGTCGCGTTCTCTTGGTCGAGGCCGAAGCGATCCTGTCCGGGGCGGTGGGCGCCTACCGTGCGGCGTTGGGTGAGCGTTTGGTCGCTGCGTACGCGCTGGGGAGCTTGGCCCACGGGGGGTTCAGCGCTCTTGTGAGCGATATCGACCTCGCGTTGATCCTCGCGGATCCGGTTCAGCCGAGCGACGGTGACGCGATCCAGGCGATCGCCGAGACCCAGAAGCGCGCGGGTTCGGATCTGGCGCCGCGCCTTTCGGTTTTCTGGGGAACACCGTTGACGCTGCGGGGGCGGGCTGTCGGCGGACGTTTCCCGCCGCTCGACCGGCTTGACCTGATCGCGAATGGGCGGCTACTCGCTGGGGTCGACGCGTCCAGCGAGCTGCCGCGACCGACCGCGGAGGAGTTGCTCATCAGCGGCGCGGAGTTCGCACTCGACTTCCTGGCCGGCGTACGCGCCGCGTCGACGCCGACGGCTGCCGGCCTTGGATCGGTGCGTCCCGCGAGGCAAGAGGCGATCGAGGAGATCCGCGAGCCCGAGCTGCTTCTGGCGCGCGGTGTGCGGCGAGTGACCAAGCTTGTCCTGTTCCCGGTTCGCTTCATGTTCACGGCGGCAACAGGTCGGGTCGGCAGCAACGACGAGGCCGTCGCGTGGTACGTAGGTGCCGACGACGCGCCCTGCAGACCGCTCGTTGGCGCCGCGCTTGCCTGGCGAGAGGCGCCACCCGGGGACGACTCGGCAGCGGTCCAGCTGTTGCGCGAGCAGCTCCTCCCGCTCTACCTTCAATACATCGACGACCACATCGCTCGCCTCGCCGCCGTAGGGAGGCGAGACCTGGCGGGCGACTTTACGGACTGGCGTGCCTGCCTCAGCGCAAGCGACCCGATCAGCGAAGCCGTGAAGCCGTGATGCCCGACGAGACGCTCGACGGCGTGCGGGCGTTGGACTTCCCGACCCGAGCCGTTCGGCTGGTTGAACCGTTCGGTGTTGGCGGTGGCCCGGACCTCCTGGCTCGAGCGCTCGCCCACGAGCTTGCGGAGCTCTGGGACCAACCGGTTCGCGTGGAGAACCATCCGGGCGGGGGCAGTACCGCCGCGCCCGCGTTTGTCGCCAGCGCGCGGCGCGACGGGTGCACGCTGCTCGTCAGCACGAGTGCGCATGCCTACAGCGCGGCAGCGGTCACCGATCTGCCCTACGACCCGCTGCGCGACTTCATTCCCGTCTCCTCGCTGACGAGCCAGCCGTACGTGCTGGTCACGGGGAGTGGCGGTGGGACCATGACGCTGCTGGGCCTGATCGACGCAGCGCGGGCACGGCCCGGCACCCTGACCTTCGCGACAACGGGCGTCGGGACCGGAACTCACCTAGCGATCGAGGAACTCAACCTCGCGGCGGGGATCAGCGTCACACACGTGCCGCCCGATCCGGACGAGGCGATATCCGACGTCGTCGCCAAAGCCGTGCGAGGCGAGACCGACTACGTGATCTCGCCGATCTCTATCGCAGGCCCGTTCCTCCGTGTAGGTCAGCTGGTGGCGTTAGGGGTGACGACCACCAGGCGCTCGCCACTGTTGCCAGACGTCCCAACGATCGATGAAGCGGGAGTGCGGGGCTACGAGTTCCCAATCTGGTACGGCCTTTGGGCGCGTGCAGGCACCTCCAGCGCAATAGTCGAGAAGCTCGCCGCCGACGTTGCCAGCTCGCTTGCCGCGCGCGCCCTCCGCGGGCATCTAATCCATGACGGCGCCGAACCGTTGAGCATGACTCAGCCCGAGTTCGCCCGGTTCGTGGTCGCTGAGAGCCGACGCGCCGAGCGGATCATGGAACGAGCTGGATACCGCTCGGTCTAACGAACCACAACGGGACGCGCTGAGAGCCGGAGCCCAACCGGCTCGCCGTGGCGGCCGACGAAGACATGCTCGCCGCGCAAAGCTGGTCTCTGCGCGAGGTCGGCGAGATGCCCGTGGGACAACGAGAGCAGGTCTCCGCCAGCGATGGTCGTCGGACTCCGGTCTGACTGGCATCACGCCTGACAAAAACTTCCGGTTAGTTGAGGATGGCGGCGACTGCGCTGCGGAACCAGGTGCGGTATCGCTGTGCTGACCAGTGTCGCTCGATGACGAGCATGCGGTAGGCGTCGCTCGAGGTGTAGAGCCAGAGCAGGTCTGCAGCGGTGTCGACGCTGGTTTGGTCGGGGAGTGCCCCCAGTTCGCGTAGGCGGTTGGCGATTGTTCTTTGGTTGGCGTGTCGGGCGCGCTGCCGTTGCTCGTGTAGTTCGGCGATGGCGGGGTCGCTGGTGGCGGCGCCGCGGACGATCTCGAGCACGTCCCAGGATCGGCGTTGGACGGTTTCGGCGAGCTCGGCGAGGCGGTCGAGCAGCGTGTTGGCGTCGGTGGCGGCGAGCACGGCTTGGAACGCGTCGCGCTGCTGCAGCTGCACCTCGTCGTCCCTGCCGCGAATGGCGAGTCTGAGTAGGTGCTCGACGATGTTTGGCTTGGTCTTGAAGACCGCGCGAACGGTCGGCTCGGCAACGCCGGCTGCGCGCGCGATGTCGGCAAGGGTGGTGGCGCCGTAGCCCTGCTCGTGGAACCGCTCGCGCGCTGCGTTGAGGATCCGCTCGCGGGTCCGGTTCGCCTGCTGCTCGCGCAGCGGCGAGTTGTAGCTCTTGACACGCCCGGCCACTCAGCTATCCTACCCGGAGATTCGTTAGCGTCTAGCATCATCTAATAGCGCCTATATACAAACAGAGGGAGGGCTCGATGGACATTATCGACAACAAGCAGACCCTGGAACGGTTCGACCAGCTCGTCGAAGCCTGCGACGCCGACCGGCTCGATGAGATCTGCACACCGGACATGACCAACCACGCGCTCGCCTCGCACCGGGCCCAGGGGCTCGAGGGAACCAAGCAGTTCCTGCGCGAATGCCGCGAAGACCCGCGCAAGATCGCGTGGATGCGAGCCCTGCATGGCGAGCGAAACCTGATCGCGATCGCCGAAGGCGATTACGTCATCCAGTACGGCACGATCACCTCAACATGGCCCGGTAACCGGTTCCGCGGCTACGACATCCCCGCCGGCGACTACCAGTGCGACTTCGCCTTCATGTACCGCTTCCAGCACGGGCGGATCGCCGAACGCTGGGCAGTCCGAGACGACCTCGCGATGATCCAGCAACTCGCCGGCGTCCCCGCCCCGGACCAGCGACCCTGAACGGCATCCAGAACGCCGACCAAGCTGCGCATCCCGCGCAAACGGGGTGCGGCGGGGGCGGCGCGCGAGATGCTCGTCGTGAGAGCAGAGCGGTAGTCGGCCGTGACGCGAGGCGCGCTCGCCGATGGGTTTCCAGACGCTCGTTCGCGCGAGGTCTCCGCTCCGAGCGACGGATCGTCCTATGGTCAGAGAGCCCGTCAATCCGAGGCCCGCTCACTCGGGAGTATGCTGCCGTCGGACGAAAGCGGAACGAGGGGGTTTCCCGATGGATCCAAGGTTGGCGTTCGCGCGCCAGTTCGGGAACCCAAGCGGTGTCCTGGGCGGTATCGCCGGCCGGGCAATGGCGAAGGGCAACGCAGAGTTCAACACGTGGCTGGTTGGGTCGCTCGCAGAGCAGGTGCCTCGGGCTGGCGTAGGCAGGCTGCTGGAGCTCGGACATGGTCCCGGCGTCGGGCTCGGCCTGCTGCTCGCGGCCTTTCCAGAGGCTGGCGTGTTTGGTCTCGATCGGTCCGCCGCGATGGTCGCCCAGGCAACTGCGCGCAACCGCGCCGCGATCGACGCGGGCCGGCTCCAGCTCCAGTGCGGCGACGTCGCAGACAGCGCGAGCTTAGCTCCGCTCGACCTGATCGTCGCGATCCATGTCATCTACTTCTGGCCAGACGCCGTCACGCCGCTGTCCGCGCTTCGCGCGGCGCTGGCCCCACAAGGCACGCTCGCGCTCGGGTACCTCCCGCGTACGCACCTCCCGAAGCGCGCGCAGCAGTTCTTCCCCAGGATCGGTGCTCGCGTATACGAGACCGACGACGACCTGTCCGAGCAGCTCCGAGCCGCGGGCTTCGCCAATGTCGACGTTAGCGTCAAGCAGGACGCACCAGCCAACGGTGGGCGACTGGTGCTAGCACGCTGTTAACCGCCCGTAAAGGCAGGTCTTCGGTCGGTAGGGCCCAAGCGGCCGCTGCCGCTCTTCCTGAAAGGGGCCGATCACGCCACAGCGCCGCTCGGGAGATCGTTGTCGTGGCGGGTGGCTTTTACGTCGTGGTCGAGGCGATGAACTGAATCGCGCGTCGCGCTTCGAGGATCGGCTTTAGGAACTCCCCGACCATTCGAGCGTGCGCGGTGTGTGCCAGGTATCGGGAGAACGCTGCTTGGTCGTCGAAGTCGACAATGATGCAGTAGTCGGCGTCGTTCTGGGCGAGTCCGAGGTCCTGCCCGTAGGACACGTCCCGGATCTCGGGGATCTCGTCCGCGTATCCGAAGAGGTACTCGGACAGCGCGTCTATCGCTGCTTGTTCTGTGCGGTCTTTCCAGCTCAACAGATTTACGTGCCGCAGAATCGTCGTGCCGCCGGCGATATCGGAACCGGGAGCGGTGGTGGTCTTAGCAGCGGTCATGGATCCTCCTCTTGACATGGTGGAACGTATTCCGGCGGTGCTCGTCGATAGGCGTTAGGTTCAGGTGGTGAGGTCGGTTGTTGCCGGCGTAGGCTGATGTCTGTTACGCGATGCTGTGAGCGTTTCGAAGGCGTCGGCAGCGGCGGCAGGTCTTCCGGCGGCAGCAAAGCGTCGGCGACGCGGCGGGCGGCCTCGAGTTGGTCGCGGCCGAACGGCACGACGCAGACCGGGACGCCGGCTTCTGGTAGAAGCCCACCAGCTGATCGAGGTCGCTGGTCAGGGGGTGATGTGGTTGACACCGGCCAAAGAACCCATCGCATGCTCCCCGACGCGCATCGTCTCTTATGCGAGCAGCTCGCAGCCGTAGCGCAGCGCGACCTCTCGCATGCGGTCTATGTCCGGCGGCGGGGCGTCACCGGGTCCGGGCAGTGCGCGCCTGGTTGCCGGGACGCTTTGCTCGCGGATCAGGCCTTCGAGCCCGGCTGGTGTGAGCAGGAACAGCACGGTCGCCCCCTCGGGACCGGCGGTGAACTGGTGTGGGATGTCGCGCGGTCCGACGACGAGGTCGCCGGGTCCGGCGTCGATCGTGTTGTCGCCGATCTGGAAGGTGAGCTGGCCTTGTGTGATGAGGAAGCTCTCTTCTTCGCGGTGGTGGACGTGCAGCGGCGCCATCCTGCCCGGTCCCATTGTCAGCTCCACGACGGTCAGTCCACCGTGGGTGTCTTCTCCGGTCAGCTTGATGATCGCGAGGTTGCCCCACCACCAGCGCGCCTCGCCCCGGTCGGCTCGTGCGGTCGGGACCCGCGCTTCGATGGTTGTGTTGCTCACGTTGTGCTCCTTTGTAGTTGTGGCTTGGTGTGCAGGAGCGCGATCGCGTAGCGCCAGGCACCGTCGGGTGAGCGCCGGGCGACGCTGGTGGCCGATTGGCCGGCGATCAGCGCCGTGGTGCGGGTCTGAAGGACCGGCGGCGAGGGAGAGGTCAGGTAGAGCTCGTCGCGGGCCCACATCGCCTCGGCGGCCCGGACAATCTCTACGCGGCCGCGGGCCGCTGGCGCTTGATCGCCTGCGCTTAGGACAGCGCCTGGTTCGAACAGGGCGGCCAGGAGTCGGCGGTCGTGTATGACGAACGTGTCCTCCAGCAGCATCTCGAGCTGCTCCGGGGTGCGCGCTCCTTGGTGCATCGCAGGCCACGCTACGCGTCTGCGTCGCCGCCGCCAATACCACCTTGCTGGTATTCCGCCCTGTCCGGCGGGCCGTCAGTGTCCTCTCTCCCAACCTCCAGGAGGTGTCTCAGATGACGGCGATCCTTCGGATCGAGCACCCGGTAGACGACTTCGACCGCTGGCGTAACGCGTTCGACTCAGACCCAGAGGGACGCGAGTCAAGCGGGGTGCGCCGCTACCGAATCATGCGCGGCCGCGAGAATCGCAACGTTGTCCTGATCGATCTCGAGTTCGACGCTCCTGGACCGGCGGACGACTTCTTGCTGAGGCTGCGGAGACTGTGGACCCGTGTTGAGGTGGTGCGCGACCCGCGGGCTCGCGTGGTCGAGCTGGTCGAGGAGAAGACGCTGGCGCCCGAGCAGGCGTCGGCGTAGGATCGGTCGGCGTGGGCTGGTACGCGAGTGAGCGGGCGGTCGAGCGGATCACGCGCGCGGCAGGCGGAGGGCTTGATCTCGTGGGCTTCTGGAACGAGGCACGCGACGCGCTCGCGCCCGCCATCCCGCATCACATGGCGCCCTGCTGGTACACGCTTGACCCTGCCTCGCTGCTTGTGACCAGCCACTACGACCATGGCATGATCCCGCAGCTGCCGGCCGAATGGCTCGCGCACGAGTACCGTGAGGAGGACTGCCACAGGCTGGCCGACCTCGCCCGCTCGGACCGGACGACCTCGACGCTGCACGAGGTGACCGGCGGCGACCCGGCCAGCAGCCCACGCTTCAAGCAATACATCGAGCCGTACGGCGGCGAGCAGGAGCTGCTGGTCGCGCTGCGGGCGCGCACCGGCGAGGCGTGGGCGGTGCTGGCGCTCTACCGCGCGCCGGGTCAGCCAGAGTTCTCGCGTGACGAGCGCAGGCTTTTGCAAACGCTCGCTCCCCATCTGGCCGACGGTGCACGACGTGGACTGCTCGTCGGCGAAGCGAGAGAGCCCGACCAGGCAGAGGCGCCAGGACTCGTGGTCCTGAGCGAAGCGATGCGCGCCGAGTCGCTGACACCCGGGGTCGAGCAGTGGCTTACCGAACTGCCCGGCGGAGACGGCACGCCCGACCGTCTGCCCCATGCCCTCCTGTCGGTCGCCGGCCAGGCCCTGAGGACCGCCACCGCCGAGGTCCCAGGCGAGGTCGCATTCGCGCGTGTGCTCTCGCAAAGCGGACGCTGGATCGTGCTGCACGGGGCGGTACTTCAATCGCCCGGCCGGCCGCGGGTCGCGGTGATCGTCGAACCAGCCCACCCGGCTCGGATCTCGCCGCTCCTGATGGCCGCCTACGGGCTCTCAGACCGCGAGCAAGAGGTCGCTCGCCTGGTGCTAAGCGGCTGCGCCACAGCCGAGATCGCCAGCGTCCTGGGCATCTCCCCGCATACCGTCCAGCAACACCTCAAGGCTATCTTCGAAAAGACCGGGGTCCGCAGCCGCCGCGAACTCGTCGCCAAAGTGTTCTTCACCCACTACGAGCCGCGACTCCGCGACAACGAACAGCGTGCGCTCGCAGGGCACCCACTACGCGGCGGTCCCACCGCCCGGAGGCCAGAGGACGGTCGGCGATGATCGCGCACCAGTTCGGCAATCCCCGAGGTGTCCTCGGGCGCCTCGCCGGGCCGACATAGCTCAACGGACCAGGGTTCGTTCGTTCGGGCCGGCGGCGGATTACCCCGCCCACATAGATGCAGGTCTCGCGCCTCGCCGACGCACGGACCCGAGATTCGCCAGATCCGCAACGTCGTCCGAATCGCCGGGACCGCGCAGAACGCCATGGTTGCCTAGGTGTAAGGCCCAAACCCGAGCGTGCGGTCGCCGCGGTCGCGACGAGCACTGTCGTTGTACCGATGCCTTACCCCTGACCACTCCTTTCGGCGACCCCGGGCTGAAAGCCGACCGCAGCGGCTAGCAATGCGAGGACGGGTCGCACGGCGGATCCGGGCTTAGCTCTGGAGCGGGCCGTCGACTCCACCCGGCTCAAACCGCCGGGGCTTGGCCCGGAGCGGGCGACGGCGCGGGAGCATTCGGTTGTTGCTGCCCGCCGCCCGCGTTGGGGAGCCGGCGCCATTCGACGATCTTGCCATCACGGATCAAGAACGCGGTCGCGGCAACGAGGCCGGTGCCGGCTCCGCAATCGCCGCCAACCCGGTCTGTGAGTCGGAACGTGGCGTAGATGTACGCGCCGTGGCGGGCGGTTGCGAGGAGCCGCGCGCCGCAAGGGAGTAACTCATTGAACGTGCGCGCGTCCGCGCGGCTCGTGATGCGCACCGGCGGGGAACCATTCTGGACGATGGCCGGCAGCGCGAAGAACGAGGCAGCCTTGTCGACTTGACCAGCGCGGAGCGCCTGCGCCCACTGGCGGATGACGTCGGCATCGGTCGCGGACCCGCAGCCGGCGCACGCCAGCACGCTCACGATCCCGAGCGTTGCAAGTGGGAGGCGGCGCACGAGCTGATCGTCGCACGTTCCAAACGCCATCAGTCGGGCGTCCGGACGCGTTTTAATAGCGCGCGATGCCCACGGCGGCCCACACGGTCCACCGCACCGCAGCCACCCCAGTTGAGCGCCTATTCGACACGGTGGTCGCCGAGGATGTGCTGCCCAAGGTTCTGCACCGCTGGGGTCCGATCCCGGCCGTCATCGGCACCCGTGATCTGACCGGGCCCTGGGACACGCCCGGGTCAGAGCGGACGGTCGTCCTCGGCGACGGCAGCACGGCGCGCGAACGCGTCCTAGTGTGGGAGCGGCCAACGCTGTTCGAGTACAGGGTCGACCGCCTCAGCGGGCCATTCGGGCGGCTCGTCGACCACGCGATCGGGTCGTGGGCGTTCGCGTCGGCCGGCGAGGGCGCGTCGTCGTTCAGCTGGACCTACACCTTCCGTGCGCGCGGGCTGGCGGCCGGCGCGATCTTGGGCGTCGTCGCCAAAACGGCATGGGCGCGGTACATGGCCCAGTGCGCCGACGCGTGTGTTCGGTTGGCGTCTGCGTCCTAGGGGCCCGTGCTCATGCCTGCTTACAGACCACAACGTCCTGCCAGTCCGCGATCGCGCGCTCCAAGATCGCGTCCACGCTCAGAAACCGTGACCACTGCTGACGAACGTAGCCCTCGCCGTGGAACGCGAGTCCGTAGTCGGCCGAGACGCCGGGCAACTGGCCAGCATTGAAGACCGAGCGCTCATACGGGACGAACGCGAACTCTTCGGACTTAAGCGAGGACCGATCGAAGGCTTCGGGCTCGCACCAGCCACTCCTCACGGCGCCCGTCCTGAACTTCTCGAACGCGGACCGCCCGTGGATCGAAAGCAGCGCGAGGCCTCCGGGCCCGAGCACGCGCGAGACCTCCTGAAGCCACCGCATCTGTCCGGCCTCGCCAAGATGGCTGAGGACCGAGATCGAGTACACGAGGTCGAAGCTGCCCTCCGCGCACGGCAACGGCGGTTCTGACCTGCTCACCCACCAAGTCATGTCGGGGTAGTGGCGAGCGGCCCAGGCGATCGCCTTCTCGTCGACGTCGCAGCCCGTGCACGGCGCGTGCGGCGCCAGCGCAGCCACGTGAGGAAGGACCCGCGCGGAGCCGCAGCCGAGATCAAGCACGGAGCGGCAGCCCGCGAACGCCCGGCCGCAGACACCGAGCGCAGCGTCGAGCTCCTGGGCGGCCATCCCCCCCGACGTTATGAACTCGCGCACGCCTGGCGCGCCGACCCGGCCCCGCAGGCGGCGCGGCGGCACTGGCTTGTCGGGGCGCGCCCGCCACACCGCCGCCGGATCGGCGAGTTCGCGCAGCCGTCTGAGAGCCCAGCCGAGTCCTAGCGCCGCCCTGGTCCGCCTAGCTGGCACGATGGCGGCGATGTTGGCAGACATCGACTCGGCCACGATCCGCGCGGAGTGCGAGCGAGTCTTGCGCCAGAACTGGCGCGAGGGGACCCGCGCCACCGACGGCCTCGAGTTCGCCTACACGTGCCCATCGCCCGGCCACTACCCGTGGCAGTGGTACTGGGACTCTTGTTTCACCGCGATCGTCTGGCGGCGATTCGATCCCGAACGCTCGCGCCGAGAGCTGTCCTCGCTGCTCGCAGCCCAGCGTGACGACGGCTTCATAGGTCACACGATCTTTTGGAACACGCCGCTCGACCGTCCGCGGCGCCTTACCTACAACGTCACGACTCACGACGCGCAGATGACCGCGAGCATCCAGCCTCCTGTGCTCGCCTGGGCGTGGCGGATAGCCGTTGGCGACCCTGCCGAAGTTCCCGGGATCGTGCGCCACCACCGGTGGCTGGCCGAGCACCGAGATCTCGACGGCGATGGGCTGATCTGGATCGTTCAGCCCGACGAGTCGGGGCTTGACGCCTCGACCCAATTCGACGCGATCTGGGGCAGCCGCGCCCATGGCCTCCCGGGCTTCGTGCTGCTCGTGCACCGCAACCGCCAGCTGGGATTCGATCTCAGGCGGATCGCCGACGACGGGGGGCCCGTGTGCTGCGAGGTGATGACCAACGTGATCCACAACCTCTCGCGGCTCGCGCTGGGTGAGCCGTCGCTGACCAGCACGATTGTCGCCCGCATGTGGGACGGCTGTGCGGGCGTGTTTTGCCCGATCGCCCAGCCGGCGCCGGCTCACGAGCCGGCGCTTACCTGGGCCGCCCTGTCACCGCTTGCGCTCCCGGACCTACCCGAGCAGATCGGTCGACGGCTGGTCGAGGAGCATCTGCTCGATCCGAAGAGCTTCTGGCTGCCGGCGCCGCCGCCGTCCGTGGCGGCGGACGATCCCACGTTCTCCGTGCACGACACCGGCTTGCTCGGCGTCAAGCGCTACTGGCGCGGCCCGACGTGGGTAAACGCGGCCTGGCTGGTGTGGCTCGGCCTCGTGCGGCTGGGATATGCCGATCAGGCGGCCGAGCTCGCCGGCCGGGTCGGCTCTGCGGTAGCCGCAGAGGGGTTGCGCGAGTATTACAACCCGTACACGGGTCGGGGTATGGGCGCGACCGACTTCGGGTGGTCGTCCCTCGTGCTCGAGCTGACCGAGCCCGATTCACGGGCGGCCGGCTCCTGGGTGGTCGGCGAGGCCTGACGGCGCCGCCACGAGAGGTCGTGGAGGTAGCCGGCGATCACGCCGTCGGCAATCAGTTGGGTGATGTTGGTCATGCTGCTTGTTGCTCCAATTCGAGTTCGTTCAGGACGGGTGCCTCGGGCTCCTCGACCACCTCGAGCTCCGAGTGCGCACTGCTGCGCGGGAGGAGCACCAGCGCGAGGACGACGCCGGCGGCCACAGCCACGGCGCCTATTAGAAACGCCACGTGGTAGCCGCTGATCAGCGAGGCGGTCAGCCCACGGTGGGAGGACAAGAGACCCTTCGTATGGTTCGCAGCCACGGTGCTGAGGACCGCAAGTCCAAAGGCGCCGCTCAGCTGCTGTGAAACGTTCGTGATGCCGGAGCCAAGCCCCGCGTCCGCGGCGGGGACGTCAGCCATCGCGATCGTCAGGAGCGGCATGAAGGCGCTACCGATTCCGAGACCGAGCGCGAAGCACGCGAAGAAGATCGTCGGGAAGAACGCGGTGCTTGGCCCGACGGTGGCGAACAGCCCGAGCCCGACGATCGCGATTACCATCCCGGCGACCAGCACCGTCAGCGGGCCGAACCGCCGGACCTGCCGCGCGGTGATCCCCTGTGAGAGGACGGCGACGGTGAGCGTCCAGGGAAGAAACGCCGCGCCGGTCTGCAACGCGCTGTAGTGGCGGACGTGCTCGAGGTAGAGCGTCCCGAGGAAGAAGGTCGAGTACATCCCGGTCACGAGGAAGCCCCTGACCACGCTCGCGTTTACCAATCCGCGGAGTTGGAGGATGCGGAGCGGCATGATCGGGTTCTCGATCCGGGCTTCGAGGGCGAGGAAGGCGGCCATCAGCGCGGCTGCGAGGCCCGCGAAGCCGAGCACCTGCGACGAGGTCCAGCCGTGCTTGGTGGCTTCGACGATCGAGTAGATGGCGGTCATCAACGAGACTGTCACGAGCACCGAGCCGAGCCAGTCGACGCCGTGCCTGAGCCCCAGCCCCGTGTCTGAGGAGATCAGCGCCTGACCGAGCGCGAACGTCGCGACGCCGATCGGCAGGTTGACGAAGAACACCCAATGCCAGCTCAGCATCTGGGTGAGCGCGCCGCCTGCGAGCAGGCCGAGGGAGCCGCCGGCGACCGAGACGAACACGTAGGCGCTCATCGCGCGAGCGCGCTCGGTCGCCTCAGGGAACTCGGTCACGATGATCGCGAGGATCACCGAGGCCTGGGCTGCCGCGCCGACGCCCTGGAGGAAGCGCGCCCCGATCAGGATGCCCTGGCTGGGCGCGAGCCCGCACGCAAGCGAGGCCACCGTGAAGATCGTG
>Ga0102924_1005418_pt1 | contig 12395 bp, 13 predicted proteins | sample PaiPotPPM11metaG_FD_80116 | JGI IMG/M metagenome (GOLD analysis project Ga0102924, IMG submission 80116) | Iron sulfur acid spring bacterial and archeal communities from Banff, Canada, to study Microbial Dark Matter (Phase II) - Paint Pots PPM... ... | reverse complement strand
GTATTGGCCTTCAGCGGCACCTTGCGGCCGCCGCGCAGGCCCTCGTCGGCGGTGATGACGATATTCGACTTGCAGTCTTCGATACGGCCGGCCAGCGAATCCGGCGAGAAGCCGCCGAACACCACCGAATGAATGGCACCGATGCGGGCGCAGGCGAGCATGGCGTATGCCGCTTCCGGGATCATCGGCATGTAAATCGTGACGCGGTCGCCCTTCTTGACGTTGCGGGTGCGCAGAATATTGGCGAACCGGCAGACCTCGTCGTGCAATTCCTTGAAGGTAATGTGCTTTGAATCTTTCGGATCGTCGCCCTCCCAGATGATCGCGGTCTGATTGCCGCGGCTGTGCAGGTGGCGGTCGATGCAATTATAGGCGACGTTGAGCGCGCCATCTTCGAACCATTTGATCGAGACATGGTCGCGCGCGAACGACGTGTTCTTGACCTTGGTGAAGGGCCTCATCCAATGCAGGCGCTTGGCCTGCTCGCCCCAGAACCCATTGGGATCGGCGAGCGACTGCGCATACATCTTTTTGTATTCGGCATCGTTGATATAGGCGCGCTTCGACCATTCGGCGGGCACTTCGTAAATCTTGTCCGACATCTCGTCCTCCACGCGCACACTGCTAATCAGCCTGGCCGATGAGCCTGTTTTTTGGCGTTCCCTGAATCCTATTATGCGCCGGTGACGCCGATGGCGACAAGGTCGGAAGCCTTATCCGTTTGTCGCATCGCGGCAATTCATCGTCACACGAAGAGGCGATATAGTCGGCCCGATACAGGGAGACTTTTCATGCGCCATACACGGTTTGCTGCGCTCATTGTGGTTGCTGTCGCGGCTGCGAGCCCCGCCAGGGCGCAGACGCCGCCAGCGACGCCATCGCCCGAGGCTGTTGCCGCCGCCCACGAATTGATGACCGTCATGAAGCCGGCAGAGCAGTTTAAAGCGATAATGCCTGTCCTCATCCAGAATATGAGACAGGCGATCGTGCAGGGCCGGCCGGAGGTCGAGAAGCAATACGATGCCATGATGCCGGCTTTCAACGAAAGCGCGCAGAAGCGGGTCAATGAACTGACCGAAACCCTCGCCGCGATCTATGCCAGCAACTTTAGCGCCGACGAATTGCGAGACCTGGCTGCCTTCTACCGCACGCCGACCGGACAAAAACTTCTGGCGCGGCAGGCGGCCATTGCGCAGCAGAGCATGGCGGCGGGCCAACAGCTCGGGCGCGCTGTGATGAGCGACGTCCAGCAGCAGATGAACGGTCACGCCAACTGAGTGTTGCGGTCTCGCGCCGTCAGCCTTTCACGCCACCCATCTTGCAGACGAGCTTCCACTCTTCGGGCGTGACCGGCTGAACTGACAAACGCGAATATTTCACGAGCGCCATGTCTTTGAGCTTGGCTTCCGCCTTGATCGCCGCGAGCGTCACCGGCTTGGGGAACGGCTCGACCGACTTGGTGGTGACGGCGACCCAAGGCTCGCCGGCTTTCGCTGTCGGATCGGCGTAGGCGTCCTTGATCACTTCGCCGATGCCGACGACCTGTTTCTCGTCGCCGGTATGGTAGAAGAAAAACGTGTCGCCGCTCTTCATCTCCTTGAGATGGCGCCGCGCGGTGAAATTGCGCACGCCGCTCCAGGTCTCGCCCTTGGCACCGCGCTTGACCTGGGTGTCCCAGGAGAATTCCTCGGGTTCCGTTTTCAATAGCCAATGCGCCATTTCGCTTCTCCAATCAGGGTCTAATCTGAATCGGCGTTCCGGTGTCGACCAGCGCCCAAATTTGCCCGATCTCGGGGTCGGTGACGGCGATGCATCCGTCGGTCCAATCGTGCAACAGATGCAAGCGGCCAAGCCAGCCCAATCCGTTCGGCAGTCCGTGGATCATAATATCGCTGCCGGGCGGAACGTCGCGGAGGGCGGCGTGGGCGCGATCCTCGGCGTCAGGGTAGGAAATGTGCAGGGCCAAGTGAAAATGGCTGCGCGGATTCTTGCTGTCGATGACGTAATGACCCTCAGGTGTGCGGCTGTCGCCTTCGCGCTCCTTGGCTCCGATCGGATCACGCCCCAGCGAAACTCGAAAGGTCTTGATCACCTTGTCGTCATGAAACAGCGTCAGCAGTCGCGACCGCTTTTCCACCACGATCGACGTTGCCCGGCCGTCGGCCGAGGCGAGCTGCGGCACGTGGCGTACCGGCGCGATGAAATCCCAGCCCACAAGAACCGCCAGCAAAAGTGCAACAGCCACCACGAGAACGGCGAGGATGCGCCGCATCGTTATTCCTCCGCCTTCAGCGGCCGCGCCAGAAGCGACTCGATCGCCGCATCCACGCTCAGCTTCTCGGCGATGACAGCCGCAACCGCCGACGAGATCGGCATGTCGATGCTGCGCTCGCGCGCCATTTCCAGAAGCACCGGCGCGGTGAATGTGCCCTCGGCAAGGCCGGTGGTGCGATGGATATCGCTCGGCTTCTTGCCCTGCCCGAGATTGAGGCCAAAGGTGAAATTGCGCGACTGCGGACTGGTGCAGGTCAGGATCAGATCGCCGAGCCCGGAGAGTCCCATCATGGTCTCCGTCTTGCCGCCGCAGGCCCGGCCGAAGCGGACCAGCTCGGCAAAGCCGCGCGTGGTCAAAGCCGCCGTCGCGCTATAGCCGAGGCCGCGACCGGAGACGATGCCGGCGGCAATGGCGAGCACGTTCTTGACGGCGCCGCCGACTTCGACGCCGCGCAGGTCGCTCGAATGATACGGCCGAAGCGTCGGCGAGCTCACCGCCTGTGCGAGTTCTGCCGCGAGCTTGCCGTCGCTCGCTGCCAAGGTGACCGCCGTCGGCATGCCCACAGCCACGTCGCGAGCGAAACTCGGCCCCGACAATATGGCCGGCACCGCGCCGGGCGCGCATTCGGCGATCACGTCGCTCATGAATTTCCTGGTGCCGCGCTCGAAGCCTTTGGCGCAGACGATCAGCGGCGTGCCGGCGGCAATGAGCGGGCGCAGCGCGGTCGCGACCGAGCGCACATGCTGCGCCGGTATCACCAGCAGCAGCGTGTCGGCCCGCGCCGCTTCGGCCAAATCACCGACGACGGCAATGCCGTCGTCGAGACGCACGCCGGGCAGATACAGGCTCTCGCGCTTTTGCTTGAGCTGCGCGGCATTGGCCGCGTCATGTTCCCAAAGCGAGACCTTGCGTCCCGCCCGCGCGCAGGTCAGCGCCAGCGCAGTGCCCCAGGCCCCGGCACCGATGACCGCGATGTGATTGAACGCCATCTGTGATGCACGCAGAAAAACAACTGAGGGAAACTATAGCACTTCGCCGCGCAGCAATTTGGGGATTTCCCCGACCAGTCCCGCTGCTTCGCGGATCATGAGCCGCTTGAGATTGGGAATGCGCTCGACTAGGCCGAGCCCGACATCGCGGACCACGCGCAGCATATCGGAGCGGTTGGAGAACAGCCGATTGAGGCCGTCGGTCGCAATGCCCATGGTCACGGTGTCGAACCGCCGCCAGCGCTGATAGCGCTCGAGCACATTCGCGGCGCCCGGATCGAGACCGAGCCGCGCGGCGTCGACGATCACCTCGGCGAGCGCGGCCACATCCTTGAGTCCCATATTGAGGCCCTGCCCCGCGATCGGATGAATGACATGGGCCGCGTCGCCGACGAGCGCAATCCGTTTGGCGATGAAGCTGCGCGCGACGAAGAAGCCGAGCGGATGCACGCGGCGTGCGCCGAGCACTTTGATCTCGCCGAGCTTGAGCTTGAAGCGCTGTTCGAGTTCGGCATGAAAGGCGTCGTCGGGAAGGTCGACAATGCGCTCGGCGTCGCGCTTGGATTCCGTCCACACGATCGAGCAGCGCCGCCCCTTCAGCGGCAGCATCGCGAACGGCCCCGCCGGCAGGAAATGCTCCTCGGCGCGCCCTTCATGATCGCGCTCGTGACCGACATTGATGACGATCGCGGATTGGCCGTAGTCCCAACCGTGGACGCTGATGCCGGCGCCTTCACGGATCGCGGAGCGTGCGCCGTCGGCGGCAACGACAAGCCGCGCCTGCGAGACCGTGCCGTCGGCCAATTCCACGACGGCGGCATCGCCGTCCGGGCTGACCTTGCGCACGGCGGACGACCGCAGATCGATGCCGCAGGCTTTCGCCTTCGCGGCAAGCACCTCGACCAGATAGCGGTTCTCGATCATGTGGGCGAAAGGCTCGCCCGGTTCGACATCGCCGGAGAAGGCGAGAAACACCGGCCGCACCGCGTCGCCGAGCTTGCTGTCGGTAACCACCATGTCGAGGATCGGCTGCGCCTGCGCGGCGACGGCGTCCCAGACGCCGATGGTCGCATAGAGCCGCCGAGCGCCGGCGACGATCGCGGAAGCGCGCTCGTCCTTGGCGTAATTGGCGACCAGCGCCGGATCGGCGACCGTCACCGCAAATGACGGCCCAAGCGCCTCACGCAAGGCAATGGCAAGCGTCAGCCCGGCAAAGCCGCCGCCCCCGATCAGCACATCCACTCTGTTCCCAGTCATGCCGCCATCCTAGCACGGGCGCCGGCGCTGTGACCCGGCCGGAACGGGTCCCAGACTTGACCCGGCCAACGATCCCGTATGCAAAGATGTAGGCCGCCGCGGACGCCGCTGCGAGGCACAATAGCTGGTACGCCAGATCGAGACCGGCGGCGAACGAGACATGGTGAACGCGACATGGTCTCTGCAGTCCAAGAGCTTGTCGATCTTCTCAATCTGGAGACGCTCGAACTGAATCTGTTTCGCGGCCGCTCGCCGCAATCGAGCTGGCAGCGCGTATTCGGCGGCCAGGTGATCGGCCAGGCGCTGGTCGCCGCCTGCCGCACCGTCGACGACATCGCGACGCGGCCGCCGCATTCGCTGCACGCCTATTTCCTGCTCGGCGGCGATCCCAAAGTGCCGATCATCTACGAGGTCGACCGCATCCGCGACGGGCGCAGCTTCACCACTCGGCGCGTAGTCGCGATCCAGCACGGGCATGCGATTTTTTCGATGTCGGCGTCGTTCCAAACCATCGAGCACGGCCTGTCGCATCAGTTTGAAATACCGGACGTGCCCAAGCCCGACTCGCTGCCGACCGATGCGGAGATGCGTAAGAAGGTGCTGCCGCTCATGCCGGAGCCGGTGCGGCGCTATTACGAGCGCGAACGCCCGATCGAGTTACGGCTGATCGAATACGGCCGCTATCTCGGCGAAGCGTCGAAGGACGGCCGCTTCAACGTCTGGATCCGCGCCACCGGCCGGCTCCCCGACGAGCCGGCGATTCATCAATGCGTGCTGGCCTATGCCTCCGACATGACGCTACTGGATTCGGCGCTGATCCCGCATCAGCGCAGCGTCTTCAGCGACGACATCATGGGCGCGAGCCTCGATCACGCCTTGTGGATCCATCGGCCGTTCCGCGCCGACGAGTGGCTGCTCTACACCCAGGACAGCCCCAATCTCAGCGGCTCGCGCGGCTTTGCCCGCGGCCTCATCTTCGCCGCCGACGGCACGCTGGTGGCTTCGGTCGCGCAGGAAGGACTGCTGCGCCTGCGCACCAAGAAGCGGGAATGAAGCGGCGGGCGGCGCCTGGAACAGGCCCGCTCCCAGCATCACGAACGGGCTTAAATCGCGGCCGCAATCCCGCTAAACTCCCGCTCCCACCTTGGCCAACCACTTTGGCCGATCACTTGGTCAACGACCGGCCAACGATCTTGGCCACCTGAATTGGCCACATGACTTTGGCCACATGACTTTGGCCGCACGAACCGGGACGCCCATGAAGCTCGTCACTGCCATCATCAAGCCGTTCAAGATCGACGAAGTCCGCGACGCGCTGTTGAAGATCGGCGTCCATGGCATGACGGTCACCGAGGTCAAAGGCTATGGCCGGCAGAAGGGGCATACCGAGATTTATCGCGGCGCCGAATATGCGGTGAATTTCCTGCCCAAGATGCGCATCGAGGTCGCGGTAGCGTCCGACCAGGTCGATCAGGTGGTCGCGGTCATGAGTGGAGCGGCGCGGACCGGCAAGATCGGCGACGGCAAGATCTTTGTTACCCCGATCGACCAGGCGGTGCGGATCCGGACCGGCGAGACCGATGTGGACGCCCTTTGAAACGGGGTCGTCGGCGGCTCTTTCCTTCCTTCATCTTCCGGCATCACTGGTTTGATGCGGCGATCGTCGGATTAAAAAATGAGCAACACGCTCGATAATTGAGCTTTACCCCCTGCCATCCGGGCTCGCCGCCGCCTCACGGTGCGGCAGCATTGCCAGTTTTGCCAGCGCCCCAGCGATTCCCACCGATTCCTGACTTGGCACGGCCTTTGATTACCCAAGGCCCGGCGACCCGCCTCGGAGGCTGATTCCACCGTGGCGATCGCTTCGTTGTGTCGGCCCGATCGGCGGCTCGATCGGGTGACGGGGAGAACAGGTCAATGAAAATCATCATGGCGATCATCAAGCCGTTCAAGCTCGATGAGGTCCGCGACGCGCTGACCAAGATCGGCGTCCAGGGGCTGACCGTCACCGAAGTGAAGGGCTACGGCCGTCAGAAGGGGCATACCGAGATCTATCGCGGCGCCGAATACGCGGTGAGCTTCCTGCCCAAGATCAAGATCGAAATCGCGGTGCCGTCCGATCAGGTGAGTCAGGTCATCGACACGATCAGCGCCGCGGCGAAGACCGGACAAATCGGCGACGGCAAGATTTTCGTGTTCGGTCTCGATCACGCGGTACGCATCCGCACCGGCGAAACCGACGCCGCGGCGCTTTGAGAAACGCGATCAAAGAACAGCACCAGGGACAGGAGTCGGCCATGCCGTTGAAGAGTTTCTCCCGTGCGGGACTGATCGGATCCTTAAGCGCCATCATGCTTGGGATCATGCTCTGCCTGCCGACCTATCACGCCGCTTTTGCGCAGGCCGCGAGCGCGCCTGCCGACGCCGCGGCCGCCGCGGCGCCGCCGGCCTGCAGCGCCACGGTGCTTGAAAAGTGCACGCCGAATTCCGGCGACACCGCCTGGATGCTGACCTCGATGGCCATCGTGCTGATGATGACCATTCCAGGCTTGGCTCTGTTCTACGGCGGCATGGTGCGCAAGAAGAACGTCGGCGACACGGTGATGACGAGCTTTGCCATCACCTGTCTGATCAGCATTCTGTGGTTGCTGTTCACTTACAGCATCGCCTTCCGCGCGGGCTCGCCGTTCATCGGCTACCTCGATCGTGCCGGGCTGCAAAACATTTTAAGCGATATTGCCAACGGCATCGGCAATCCGAATCCGTTGGCGCCGACGATTCCCGAATCCGTCTATTCGATGTTCCAGTTGACCTTCGCGATCATCACCGCGGCGCTGATCGCGGGCTCGTTCGCCGAACGCATGAAGTTCTCGGCGATGCTGTGGTTCATCGGGCTGTGGGCGATCTTCGTCTACTCGCCGGTCGCGCATTGGGTCTGGGGACCCGATGGCTTCCTCAATTCCGGCAATAGCAATGCCTGGGTCAAGGTGCTCGATTTCGCCGGTGGCACGGTGGTGCATGTCAATTCCGGCACCGCCGGCCTGATGGCCGCACTGATGCTCGGCAAGCGCAAGGAGAGCGGCCCGCCCCACAACGTGGTGCTGACCATGATCGGCGCCTCGCTGCTGTGGGTCGGCTGGTTCGGCTTCAATGCCGGCTCGGCGGTGTCAGCCGGAATGCAGGCTGGCATGGCGATGCTGGTAACGCACACCGCGACCGCGACCGCGGGCTTTACCTGGATGATTCTGGAATGGATGCTCCGCGGCAAGCCGACGGTGCTCGGCATCTGCTCGGGCGCGGTCGCCGGTCTTGTCGCGATCACACCGGCGTCGGGCTTTGTCGGCCCGATGGGCTCGTTCGCCATCGGCATTGCCGCCGGCGTGATCTGCTACTGGGGCTGCACCGGGCTCAAGCACATGTTCGGCTATGACGACGCGCTCGACACTTTCGGCGTGCACGCCGTCGGCGGCACGGCCGGCGCGATCCTCACCGGCATCTTCGCCGTGAGCGAATATGGCGGCACGGGCGGCGCCATCGAGGGCAATTGGGGTCAGGTCCTCAATCAATGCATCGGCGTCGGCATCGTCTTCGCTTATGACGTCGTCGTGACGCTGATCATCTTGAAGGTTGTCGATCTCGCGATCGGACTGCGGGTGTCCGAAGAGGTCGAACGCGACGGCCTCGATCTGGCGCTGCACGGCGAGACGATTCAGTAACGGCAAGATCTGTCGGACTAAGAAGAGGCCTCGGCGCAAGCCGGGGCCTTTTGGTTTGCATTTCGTCATTGCGAGCGAAGCGAAGCAATCCAGAGCCGCTCGCGCAGAGCTGGATTGCTTCGTCGCTTCGCTCCTCGCAATGACGGCAATACCGGGGATGAACGCCTGGGCAAAACCTGCTAAGCCATTTGCCAAGAACCCCACCCCCTACGCTTAAACGCCAGCGAGGACACGCCACCATGAGTACAAGCTACGCCAATCTCGAGCTTTACATCGACGGCAAATGGGTGCCCGGCAACGGCCGCGGCGAGGATGTGATCAATCCGGCGACGGAAAAGCCGCTGGCGCGCCTGCCGCATGCCAGCGCTGCCGAACTCGATCAGGCGCTCGAAGCCGCCAAGAAGGGCTTTGCCGTCTGGCGCGCCACCTCCGCCTATGACCGCGCCAAGATCATGCGCAAGGCCGCCGACCTGATGCGCGAGCGCCATGACACGATCGCCAAAGTGCTGGTCCAGGAACAGGGCAAGGTCTATCCGGAAGCACGCGCCGAAGTCGTCACCTCCGCAGAGATCATCGATTGGTATGCCGAGGAAGGCCGCCGCGCTTATGGCCGCGTGGTGCCGGGCCGCAGCAAGGGCCTGCGGCAGATCGTGCTGCAAGAGCCAGTCGGCGTGGTCGCGGCTTTCACGCCGTGGAATTTCCCGACGCTGACGCCCGCGCGCAAGATCGGCGGCGCGCTCGCGGCCGGCTGTTCGCTCATTCTCAAAGCGTCGGAAGAAACACCGGGCGCCTGCGTCGAAATGGTGCGCTGCTTCGCCGATGCCGGCGTGCCGCCGGGCGTGCTGAATCTCGTGTTCGGCGTGCCGTCGGAGATTTCGCAGCACCTCATCGCCAAGGATGACGTGCGCAAGATCTCGTTCACCGGCTCGATCCCGGTTGGCAAGCATCTGGCGCAGCTCGCGGCCAAAGGCATGAAGCGCGCGACCATGGAGCTCGGCGGCCATTCGCCGGTCGTGGTCTTCGCCGATGCCGATCCGGAAAAATCCGCCGAGACCATTGCCGCGTTCAAATTCCGCAATGCCGGTCAGGTCTGCATTTCGCCGACGCGCTTCTACGTGCAGGAGCCGGTCTATGACCGCTTCGTCACGCGCTTCACCGAATATGCCAAGTCGGTCAAGGTCGGCGACGGAATGGAAAAGGGCATCACCATGGGCCCGATGGCGAATGCGCGCCGCATCGAAGCGATGGAAAGCTTCGTGCGCGACGCCAAGGACCGCGGCGGCAAAATCGCCGCCGGCGGCAATCGTCACGGCAACCAGGGCTATTTCTTTGAGCCGACCGTCATCACCGACGTGCCGGACAATTCCAAGATCATGACTGAGGAGCCGTTCGGTCCGGTGGCGCCGGTGGTGGCGTTCAAAAGCTTCGACGAAGTCGTCGAGCGCGCCAATTCGCTGCCGTTCGGGCTTGCCGCTTATGCCTTCACCAGCTCGGCGCAGACCGCAACGCTCATCGGCGACGCGCTGCAATCGGGCATGGTGGGCGTCAATTCGATCGCGATCTCGACGCCCGAGACGCCGTTCGGCGGCATCAAGGAATCCGGCTATGGCAGCGAAGGCGGCCTGGAAGGATTGCAGGCCTATCTGAATACGAAATTCATCTCGCAGATGTGAGACGCGCGACCAAATCCATCGCGATTTTTAGGTTGATGCAATGCCCGGCTTCACGCCGGGCATTTGCTTTTTTGAAGCTCTGATCGGCCTTGGCCGGAATTGGCTTTGAACCCGTCTATGGTCACCAAGCGACAAACAAACGCCCTCCGTTTCAAGCCTTTTCTGGAACGAAATCCAGATACAAACATTGTAAGGCGGGCGGGTGGTCAGGGTTGGTTTGTTCAAATGGATATCTTGGCACCCCTATTCGCGTACCTCACCGCCGTCGCCGGCATTGTCGGTGCGTTTGTTGTGGCGTTTTCTGTTGTGGTTTCTGCGCCCAAACAGCCGGCAATCGAGCAACATAGCGCAGCGATCGTGAGCGCCACCGCGCCCAAGGCGGCAGCGGCCGCAGACCTCAGGCCGACTGTCGACGCCACCAAGCCGGTCCTGAAAACGGCCGCGGATAATCCCCCTGTTAACCACGCCGCGGTGAATACACAAAAACGTGAAGCCGCGCCGCAACGGGCCGCGGCGGCGAAAGCCCCGTCCACAACTGCGCCGTCGCCGCTGGCAGCGACGCAGAAGCCGGCGGTGGCCGAAGCCCGCTCCAAGGGCAGGATCACCCGCGCGCAATGGCGGCAGATTGTTCAGCAGGAGCGCAGCAAGCGTCTCGCTTATCAGCAGGGCGCGGATTTCGAATCGCGCTTCCTCGGCTACGCGGACTGATTTCAGATCAGACGCAGCCGCTGCTCAAGCGTACGACTTCTGCAAATACTCAACCGCATCGTCGGCAAGCTGGCGCGGATTGGATTCGCCGCCCTGCGCCGTCTCGATGATCCGCTTGGCGATGATCTCCTGCGCCGCGCGCTTATAGCCGGGCGAAGCAAGTTTGCTTCCCGACTCCTCGACCTTGCGCCAAGCGTCTTCGAATACCGAAACCAGCATCTCGATCGTTTCCGGCTCGAAAGCCGACTGCTCAAGAAGTGGGATGATCGACATGACACCGCCGTTCTGTGTTGCACTGTGCCCTAGCAGGCCGGCAAGAAAAGGGCTGTCTGCAAACGCCGAACGGCTGCGCCGCGGCCCGGACCATGTCGGACGGCCTCTGACCCCGTGGCTACCGCCGTTTCCGTTACGGGAACCCCTCTATGCCGAGGAGATAACGCACAAAGAGCCCATGCGATCCCTTGTGCTGGGAATCGGCGAAATGCCCGCGATTTAATAACGATTAGGCGCGCGACTTGCCGCAACGACTGGCGGAGAGGGAGGGATTCGAACCCAAGCGCCCGCTCCGCAGGCGCGTTCTTCGTTCCTCGCTTTGTCGAAGACAATAGCGAGGAACGGTATAAATCGGGGGTTCGATATCCGTCGCCTCTAGCAGTCACATCCTATGCGCTAAAGGCGCATAGGATGTGACTGGCGGAGAGGGAGGGATTCGAACCCCCGATACGGTTGCCCGTATGCCGCATTTCGAGTGCGGTGCTTTCAACCACTCAGCCACCTCTCCGGAAGGCCAAAGCCTGAGCGACGCGGCGCGATATGTAACGGCCGCGGGTTGCCGAGACAAGGTGCGATTTGCAGCGGATTTCGCCGCCTACAGTTCCCGACCGATCTTGCGGTCGAGCGAATAAGGGCCACCGCCGCGAAGCGCGATGGCAAAGCAGATCAGGCCCCACAACAGCACATATTCGTAGCCGCGCTTGAGCCAGGCAAAGCCGTTGCCGGCCTCCCAATAAGTCACGAAGATGAACAGCATCTCAATCGCCGCGGCGGTGGCAAAGACACGGGTGAACAGCCCGAGGATGAGCGCGATGCCGCTCAGGAACTCGATGGCCGTCGACCCCCAGAACCAGAAGGCCGGCGGCGTGTAGCCCATATCGGCGAAGGCTTTGAGGAAAGTGTCGGTCGGGCCGATCATGATCTTGCCCCAGCCGTGGACCAGCAGATTCCAGCCGACCGCCACGCGAATGACCAGCCACGACAACGGTATGGCGTGGTCATAGAACGATTGCAGCGCAGGAATCAGCAGTTTCGGTTCGGTCTTCGCTTCAGCCATGACATCCTCCCCCAGCACGCGTCTTCGCGCGTCACACGTTAAGAACAACCGGCACCGCCGATTATTCGCCTATTTGGTCGGCACCACGAGCGAATAGCGCTCGTCGGCGGCGAGGCATTGCGCGAGCGGCAAGCCAAGCTCCTTGCGCACGATATTGGTGCCGAGCACGATCGACACCATCTTGTAGAAGGCGTGGCGCCGGCTCATGCCTTCACGGCCCATGCCGCAATCGGTCGAGATCACCAGCCGTTCGGGCGGAATGAATTTCAGCGCGGCGCGAATCTTGTCGGCGACCTCGTCCGCATTCTCCACCTGCAGCGTGTGATGATCGATGACGCCGATCGCGATCTTCTTCTCGGTGATGGTCTTGCCGATGGCCTCGAGATCGATGCCGCCCGAGCTCGACGACTCGAAGGTGATCACGTCGGCATCCACGGTATTGTAGGT
>Ga0102924_1005415_pt1 | contig 12400 bp, 11 predicted proteins | sample PaiPotPPM11metaG_FD_80116 | JGI IMG/M metagenome (GOLD analysis project Ga0102924, IMG submission 80116) | Iron sulfur acid spring bacterial and archeal communities from Banff, Canada, to study Microbial Dark Matter (Phase II) - Paint Pots PPM... ... | reverse complement strand
GGATGATCGAGCCCATCCTCGGCAGCGGCACCAGCATCGGCGAGGCCGGCGCGGCACCCCTTGACGTGGCCGAGGTGGGCTACTCCGGCGGCGACTGGTCCACCGACGGCGGCGCCGAATGGACCGCGATGACGCTGCCGCCCGGCAGCTCGCAGGGCGCGGGCGTAGTCGCGGTCTCGGCCGACGGCTCCACGGTGCTGTGGGCGCCGGCCGACGCCGCGCCCGCCTACAGCACCGACGGCGGCCAGACCTGGACCGCGGCGGCTGGCCTGGCCGAGGGCCTGATGCCGGTCGCCGACCCGGTCACGCCCGGTGTGTTCTACGCCTTCGACCCGTCCGCGGGAACCGTGCTGAAGTCCACCGACGGCGGGGCCAGCTTCAGCGCCGCCGCGGCCGGGCTGCCCGCCGGGGTCGGCGCCGAGGAGTCCGGCAGCGCGCCGCAGTTGCACACGGTGCCGGGCCGGGCCGGCGACCTCTGGCTGACCGCGGGCAACGGGGTGCTGTACCACTCGACCGACGCCGGAGCCTCGTTCAGTCCGGTCACCAGTGTTTCCACGGTGGCCACCCTTGGCTTCGGCAAGGCCGCGCCCGGCGCCTCCTACCCGGCCATCTACCTGGTCGGCATCGTGAGCGGGCGGCAGGGGATCTTCCGGTCCGCAGCCGAGGGCGCGAGCTGGGTGAGGATCAGCAACGACTCCGAGCAGTACGGCTGGATCGGCCAGAGCATCACCGGCGACCCGCACGTGTTCGGCCAGGCGTTCCTCGCCACCAACGGCCGCGGCATCCTGGTCGCCGACCCGGCGGGAGGTGGTGCCTAGCCGCACGGACTCCGGCCGCGGGTGCATATTCCCCAGCGCCCGCAGCCGGACACCACCAGCGGAGCGGGACTCAGTAGCGAAGGAGTGCAGGCGATGTCCCATCTGTCCATCACCTCCATCACCCGCCTGGCCGCCAGGCCGCGGGTCGCATTGGCCGGGCTCTTGACCGCGGCCCTGGCGGCCGGGATAACCCTCGTGCCCGCCACCGCGCAGGCCGCAACCACCTGCACCAGCGGCGCCAATGAGGGCATGAACCCCTACTACATCCTCAATAACGAGTACAACGCGTCGCTGGCCACTTCCGGTAGCTGGCAGTGCGCGTGGAGCACCAGCCAGTCCGACGACACCATCGACTGGGGCGCCGACTGGGACTGGGCGCACGCATCGTCGTCTACGTCGTCATCGGTGCTCGCCTATCCCGCCGCCGTGCTCGGCTGGGAGTGGGGGTGGGAATACTCCGACACCAGGCTCCCGGTCCAGCTCTCCTCCGGGACCACGGTCTCCAGCAGCTGGAACTACACCTTCACCCAGGACACCTCCAACACGTTCGACGTCTCCTACGACAACTGGATCACCTCGAGCTCGGACCCAGGCGACAGCAGCCCGCAGGCCGAGATGATGATCTGGCTCAACCACGGCGGTGGAGCCGGGCCGGCCGGCTCGGAGGTCGCGACGGTGAGCGTGGACGGCGCGTCCTGGAACCTTTATATCGACACCGAAAACACCTGGCCGATCTACTCTTTCGTGCGGACGTCGACCACTACCTCGTCGTCGCTGACCATCACCGACTTCACGAAAGTGCTGACCGGCTCGTACGGGCTGGACAGCTCCTACTACCTGTCCAGCGTCCAGGCCGGGGTCGAGGTCTGGACCGGCGAAGGGCAGATCGACTCCAACTCCTATTCGGTCACGGTCGGCTGAGGCCGACCCGACGCTCAGCAGAGAGGCCGACGGTGCGCCACAGGGATCCGCGGACCGCGCCGGGCGTCCGCCGATACCGGGCGTCCTGGTCGACCGTGCCCTCCACCTGGGGAAAGTCTCACAGGGCCGACGAATTGAGCAATGATATCGTGGAGCGCCGGGAGACCCGTGGTTTCTGTCGCTGTCCTGTGGTGAATTGTCGCACCGCATCGAAGCGCTTCGATCGCCTGACCAGAGTCCACGGGAATGGGAGTCGGGAGGGGACCATCATGGCGACGCTCGCTGACGTGGCACGGGATGCGGGAGTCGCCGCCAGCACGGTCTCCTATGTGCTCAGCGGCAAGCGGCCGGTGTCCGCTGCCACCCGCCGCCGGGTCCAGCGGAGCATCGAGCTGCTCGACTACCATCCGCACGCCAGCGCCCGTGCCCTGGCCAGCAGCCGCTCGGGCATCATCGCGCTCGTCGTCCCGCTGCGCAGCGACGTGTACGTGCCGGTGATGATGGAGATCGCCATCGCCGTGACCACGACCGCGCGCCGGTTCGGGCACGACGTCCTGCTGCTCACGAACGAGGAAGGTCCGGAGGGAATTCGCAGGGTCGCGGTCAGCGCCAGGGCCGATGCCATGATCCTCATGGACGTGAGCATGGAGGACGACCGCATCTTGATGCTACGCGACGTCGGCATCGACGCGGTGCTGATCGGTGTCCCGGCCGACGCCAGCGGTCTGGCCTGCGTCGACCTGGATTTCGCGGCCGCCGGGGAGCTGTGCGTCGAGCACCTGGCCGGCCTCGGCCACCGCGAGCTGGCTTTCGTCGGCGAGGCCGAGGCGGTGTACCAGCGGCGCAGCGGATTCGCCGAGCGGACGCTGCGCGGCGTCCGGGCCGGGGCGGCGGCCCGCGGTGTCCGCATCGTGCACCGGCCATGTGAGGCCAGCCACGAGGCCGCGGCGGGCACGGTCATGCGGATCCTTGACGACCGCCCCGGCACCACCGGGCTGATCGTTCAGAACGAGGCGGTGATCCCGCCGCTGCTGAGCGTGCTGCGTACCAGCGGGCGGACCGTTCCCGAGGACATGTCGGTCGTCGCGCTCTGCCCGGATCAGGTGGCCGCGCAGACCTGGCCGCGCCTGACGTCGGTGCGGATCCCGGCCGAGGACATGGGGCGCTTGGCCGTCGAGCTGCTGATGCGGCGGCTGGACGACGGCCGGTCCGGCGAAGTGGTGCTGCTTCCCCCGGAGCTCACCGTCCGCGGCAGCACAGTACCCGCGCCGGTGGCCGGCCCGGCCCGCGACCGCCATCACTGACCCGTGCTCACCGCCGACTCCGGCCCGACTAGCCAGGGAGAATCGTGACCCGCTTCCGCGAGCAGGGCGCCGCGCTCGAATGCTGCACTGGCGAGGAGCGGCTCCGCATTGAGCCCTGGGGCCCCGGGGCGATCCGGGTCAGGGCCACGCTCGGCCCCGTCCTGGACGGGCTCGCCGGCGCGCTGCTGGAGCACCCGGAAGCCACCGATGCCCGGGTGAAGATCGAGGACGGCTCGGCTCAGCTGGTCAACGGCCCGATCACCGCCGAGATCGGGCCGGGCCGCGAGCACGGGCAGCCGGTACTGCGATTCACCCTCACCGGCACTGACGACGAGCTGCTGGCCGAAGAGCCCGCGCACTTCTGGTGGCCGGGCCCCCGGCTATTCACCCCCGCCGGAAACGGCTATCACCGGCTGGAGCAGAAGTTCCGCGCCTACCCGGGCGAGCGCCTCTACGGCCTCGGCCAGCACACCCACGGCCTGCTGGACCAGAAGGGCGCGGTTCTCGACCTGGCTCAGCGCAATGCCGAGGTAAGCATCCCGTTCCTGCTGTCCAGCCGGGGCTACGGGCTGCTGTGGAACAGCCCGGCGGTGGGCCGGGTCGAGCTGGCCGCCACGGGGACCCGGTGGGTGGCCGACAGCGCGCGGCAGATCGACTACTGGATCACCGCGGGCACGCCAGGCGACGTCCTGCGCCGGTACGCGGATGCCACCGGCCACGTTCCCATGCTGCCGGACTGGGCGTCCGGCTTCTGGCAGTGCAAGCTCCGCTACCGCACCCAGGCCGAGCTGCTCGCCGTGGCCAGGGAGTACCGGCGACGCGGGCTGCCGCTGTCGGCCATCGTCAGCGACTACTTCCACTGGACGCACCTGGGCGACTGGAAGTTCGACCCGGCCGAGTGGCCAGACCCGGCCGCGATGGTGACCGAGCTCGGCGAGCTGGGCGTCAGGCTCATGGTGTCGATCTGGCCGTCGGTGAGCCCGCTCAGCGAGAACTACCGGGAGATGGCCGAGCGCGGCCTGCTGATCGGCACCGAGTACGGCCCGCTCGCGCACGCCGCTTGGCCGGACAAGGGCGTCGACACGGAGGTAGGCGTCGCTTTCTACGACGCCACCAACGCGGAGGCGCGGGAGTTCGTCTGGAACCGGATCAGGCAGAACTACCTGCTCCCCTACGGCATCGACGCCTGGTGGCTGGACGCCTGCGAGCCGGAGCTCCGGCCGGGATTCCAGGCCAACCTGCGCTACCGGGCCGGCCCTGGCCTCGAGGTGGGCAACCTCTACCCGCGCGAGCACGCCAGGGCCTTCTACGAAGGGATGCTCAGTGAGGGCAGGACCGAGGTGATCAGCCTGGTCAGGTCGGCCTGGGCCGGCAGCCAGCGGTACGGTGCCGCGCTGTGGTCCGGTGACATCCCCGCCGACTTCGCCACCCTGCGCGCCCAGGTCAGGGCCGGGCTGAACGTCGCAATCAGCGGCCTGCCATGGTGGACGACCGACATCGGGGGCTTCCACGGCGGAGATCCGGACGACCCGGAGTTCCGCGAGCTGATCGTGCGCTGGTTTCAGTATGGCGCGTTCTGCCCGCTGTTCCGGTTGCACGGGTTCCGCGAGCCGAGGACCCCCTTCGGAGTCGGCCAGACGGGCGGGCCGAACGAGGTCTGGTCATTCGGCACGGAAGCGTTCTCCTGCATCCGGGACATGCTCCTGCTCAGGGAGCGGCTGCGGCCCTACGTGATGGAGCAGATGCGCGTCGCCCACGACGAGGGGATGCCGCCGATGCGCCCGGTCTTCGTCGACTTCCCCGACGACCCGCTAACGTGGGACTGCGACGAGGAGTTCATGTTCGGCCCCCGGCTGCTGGTCGCGCCCGTGACCCGGTACCGGGCCCGCGAGCGCCAGGTCTACCTGCCCGCGGGCAGCAGCTGGGCAGATGCCTGGAGCGGAGAGGCCTTCGACGGCGGGAGCACGATCACCGTCGCGGCGCCCCTTGACCGCGTTCCCGTCTTCGTGCGCGACGGAGCCCGCCTGCCGATCGCCGGATAGTCTCAGCCCGGTCGATCGGCTCAGCCCGCGACGCGGTCGATTCTGCTCATCAACGGCGACCGGCTGCCGCTGCGAGCCCAGGCCGGCGGCACTGTGCTTCCCGCGCCCGGCTCCGGGCCCGTAGTCGCGCTCGGGAGCGGCGCCCGTACCATCTACCTCCCGCTGTACGCGCTGCCCTACCTCGGCCCCGGGCTGGCGCCCGGCATGTTCGGTGCCCAGGGGCTTCCATGCTGTTCTATCGTGCTGCGCTGCCGTTGTCTCGCCAGACCCTGTCCTACGTCGTCGGCATCATCCGCCGGCACCGCGCCGCGATCGGGTTCGTGCTGGCGCAAGCTCAACCCCGGCCAGCAGGCGCTGCTGGTTCTGGCGCACCTGCGCAAGGGCGAGACCCTCACCGCGCTGGGCGCCGGGTTCGGTGCCGGCACGGCCACGGCCTGGCGTTATGTCACCGAGACGGTGCGGCTGCTGGCTGCCCGCGCCCCGAGACTGGCCCCGGCGCTGTGCGCCGCGCGCAAGGCCGGGCATGCGTTCGTGGTGATCGACGGGACGCTGATCGCCATCGACCGGGTCGCGAAAGACCGGCCGTTCTACTCGGGCAAGCACCGCCGCCACGGCATGAACGTGCAGGTCATCCCAGCCCCGGACGGTGAGATCCTGTGGGTCTCGGGACCGCTGCCCGGCAGCGTGCACGACCTGACCGCGGCCCGGATCTGGGGCATCATCCGCGAGCTGGCCGCCGCCGGGCTGATCACCCTGGCCGACAAGGCCTACATCGGCGCTGGCCAGCACGTCTTAACTCCCTACCGAGGCCGGGGCAAGCCGGAATCGCAGAAAGCCGCCAACCGTGCCCACGCCCGGCTGCGAGCGCCCGGCGAGCGGGCCAACGCCCAGCTCAAGTCCTGGCACATCCTGCGCAAGCTCCGCTGCTGCCCCTGGCAGGCCGGGCGCATCGCCAAGGCCATCCACGTCCTCCAATTCCGCGCTCGTTCCGGCGAGCCGACCTCACATCCACCGCCACTGAGCATGCGCCGGCCGCGCCGCGCCGCAAGCCCGCGCCGCGGCTGGTGAAGCATCTTGACCGCCCTGCGGGTCGCTTCGCTCGGCCACAGATCCTTCACCAGCCTTATCCCGGCGCTGCGAGCTTGCCCCGCCTGGCGCTGGCCGGCGCCCTGCAGCCCCCGCGTCCCCGGGAAGACCCTTACCCGTCGGATATGACCGACGCGGAGTGGGCGGTGGTCGAGCCGCTGCTGCCAGCACCGGGCTGGACAGCAGGCCAGGGCGGCTCGCCGGGCAGATACTGCCGCCGCGACATTCGGAGGGCCTCGAGAGCGGTACGCTCGATTGGGTTGCGCATGGTGGTCAGCGTCGGTTTGACCATGGTGGCGGCGGCCGAGTCGTCGAAGCCGACGACCGCGACGTCCGCTGGCACCCGCCGCCCAGCTGCGCACAGCTCGTTTGCAGCGGGCCGGTCACCGTCCCGATACCTTTGCCCGCCAGGTACCCAGGCAGTAAACCGCGCGAGACCCCTGCCGGGGCGCGGCGCCGCAAGCAGCTCACGGCTATTCTTCCGGGGCGGCCAGCAGCCCGCGGACGCCGTCGGCGTCAGGGACGACATGATGGATGGCCGCGATGCCCGAGAACCCGGTGTCTGCCGACACCAGCGCCTCAGCTCCGGCCGCGTGAGCCGCCGCGGCCAGGACCGCGTCGAACGAGCCGGAGCCCGTTCCCTCCTCGAACAGGCGCAGTCCCTCGCGCAGGTCAGTTTCCTCGACGACAAGCAGCGGCGACAGCAACTCGATGTAGTCACGGGCAAGTCCCGCGGCGTCTTTGCGGTCACGACGGCGAGCGCGGACGTGAGCGAACTCCTGGATGACCTCAATAGTGGTGGTGGCCAGGATCGTTCCGCCAGCTATTGCGCGGATGAGCTGCTGGCAGGGCTCGCGGAACGAGTCATCAACTCCGACTGCGTAGACCAGGACCGTTGTGTCAAGGATGATCACGCGTGGCGTCCGCGGAGCTCATCCAGCTCGGCGAGCAGATCGCCAGCCTCCATTGGCGCGGCACCGAGGATGCGGCGGGCAGCGGCGGCTCGCCGCCGTTGCGTCGCGGGCAGGCCGCGGTCGAGCGCCTCCCGGATGACGGTGGCGACAGATGTACCGCGCTGCCGGGCGAGAGCGCGAACCCGCTCGTAGCGTTCATCGTCGATGAGAATCTGCAGCCGGTGCGTCAGCATACACATACATTAGCATGTGCATGTGGCGTCACGGGCTCGGCTCCTCTTGCCAGCTTGATACCAGCTGGCGCCTGCCGCGATGCCTTCGGCCCGGACCTGCTCACGTGAACCGAGCCGGCCCGCAGCTATCGCACTGGTCATCGCCCGCTGCTGCCCCACCTGCACCTCCGTGGTCAGGAACCGCAGGTACCACTCGCGACCGCAGGCAAACACCGGCCTGGCACTGTGATGACCAAGCTGTGCGAGAAGTTACTGAGGGTAATTAAGTGACCAGCCGGAATGACCGGTCGCGTTGCCGACGCCGGCCCGCCGCGCCACTTGCCGTGGTCACTGTCGTGCCTGGAACGTCTGGATAAGCTTGGGCAGCACCGTATGGACATCGCCGATGATGCCCAGGTCGGCGAGCGAGAATATCGGGGCCTCTGGGTCCTTGTTGATGGCGATGATGCTCCTGGCGGCCTTCATTCCGACGACATGCTGGATGGCACCTGAGATCCCGGCGGCGATGTAGACCGTCGGCTTGACGGTCTTGCCAGTCTGGCCGACCTGATGGGAGTAGGGCACCCAGCCTGCGTCGACAATTGCGCGGGAGGCACCCGCCGCACCGCCCAGCAGCTGGGCCAGCTGCTCGATGAGCCCGTAGTTTTCAGCCGCGCCTAGTCCCCTGCCCCCCGAGACTACGACCGCTGCGTCATCCAGCGCTGGGCCCTCTCGTTCCTCGGCATGGCGTGCCATGACGACAGCGGCGTCCGTGTGACCGAGGTCTGGTACTTCCCAGGTGTCGACTGAGGCGTTGCCGCCGCCAGAATCTCGGGCCGTAAACGACTTGGTCCGCACAACGTAGATGCCTGGCCCATTGCCTGTGAAGCGCGCCGTGAGGATCTCCCTGCCGCCGAAGATGGCATGGCTGGTGTACAGGTCGCCGTCGTAGGTGAGGCCCGCGACATTCGTGAGCACCGGGCTGTCAATCCGGGCCGAGAGCCGCGCGGCGATGTCACGTCCTGCATGGTTGTGCGGGACGAGGATGGCGTCTGGTCGCTCTCCCCCGCGGATCCGGCTGGCCATAGCCGCAGCGACGGCCGGGCCCGGCAGCCGGTCAGCCAGGTCGCCTACGGTATGGAGGGTTTGCGCGCCGTAGGAGCCTGCCTCGCCAGCCAGTTCTCCCGCACCACCCCACGTGATCCCCTCGACGCGGCCGGCGAGATCCTTAGCCTTGGTGAGCAGTTCCAGTGAGACGGCAGCAACCCGGTTGCCCTGGCGGTCGACGACGACCCAGATGGTGTCCAGTGCCATTGGCGTGTTCGGCCCTTTCCTAGATGACCTTGAGTTGCTCGAGGAATGCCACGATCCGCTCCTGGGCGTCGCCCTCGTCGACGACGATCTCGCCGGCCTGGCGTACCGGTGCCGGCGTGACAGACACGATCTCCTGGCGGGCTCCGGCCAAGCCCACGGTGGCCGGGTCAATACCGAGATCAGCGAGAGCGAGCTGCTCGACCGGCTTGCGCTTGGCCGCCATGATCCCCTTGAAGGACGGGTACCTGGGCTCGACAGCGCCGGCCGTGACGGTCACGACCGCCGGGAGCGCCACTTCGACCTCGTCGTAACCGGACTCGGTCTGCCGCTCAGCGCTCAGCACAGCGCCGGCCACGCTGATCTTCCTGGCGAAGGACACCGACGGGAAGGCGAGCAGCTCGGCCAGCTGCACCGGCAAGGTTCCGGTGTAGCCGTCGGTCGACTCGGTCGCGGCGATGACCAGGTCCGGCTCAGCGCGCCGCACCGCGGCCGCGAGCACCTTGGCCGTCGACAGCGCATCCGAGCCCGCCAGCGCACTATCGGAGACGAGGATGGCCCTGGCCGCACCCATAGCCAGGGCTGTCCGCAGACCGCCAGCCTCGTTTCCGGGCGCCATCGACACCAGCGTTACATCACCGCCGGTCGCCTCAGCTAGCTGCAGGCCCATCTCGACGCCATAGGCATCGGAATCGTCGAGAATGAGCTTGTCATCCCGCACAAGCGTATGGGTGCCGGGCGACAGGCGGCCTGGATCGGCCGGGTCAGGGATCTGCTTGGCGCAGACGACGATGTTCATGACGAGGTGATCCCTCCCACTTGGATGGTGGCGGTCAGCCGCGGAACGAATAGACGGGCTCCGCTGCACCTGCCAGAGCGCGGCCGATCTCCGCGGGGCTCCATGACTCACGGACCTGCGATGCCGATTCCTGAATGTGGGTGAAGGTTGTCAGCTTCCGCCCGTTAAACAAGATGATCTGATTGCTGAGCCCTGCGGCAGCGTCGCTGCACAGGTACACGGCCGCCTGTGCGATCTGCTCCGGTCGGCCGAAACCCAGATCCTCGGCGGTCCGGCCGGATCCGTCAGCCGACAGGTGCCGCGCGATGACGCCCTCGGTCATGTCGGTCTGAGCCACTGGCCACAGGGCGTTGGTGCGGATGTTGTATCGCTGCAGCTCGTAGCTCCATGCGTACATCATCCCGAGGACCCCTGCTTTCGACGCGGCGTAGTTGGTCTGACCGAAGGAGCCAATGAACGCCGAGCCGGAGATCACCTGCAGGAAGAGGCCTCCGCCCGCGACCTTCATCACCTGGGCGGCGTGCCTGCACACCGACCAGGTCCCGCGCAGATTGACCGCTACGACCTCGTCGAATTCCTCGGTCGTCATGTTGAGCAGGGTCCGGTCACGAACAATCCCCGCATTGTTGATCACCACGTCGACGCCGCCATAATGTTCGACGCACGCGCTTACCAGCGCTTGCGCTACTGCGTCGTCGGCGACGCTCCCGGTCACGCCGACGGCCTCGCCGCCGCAATCACGCACCTGCGTGACGAGAGCTGCCACCCCGACCGCGTCCCGGCCGTTGACGACCACTTGCGCGCCCTCGGCAGAGGTGGCGAGGGCAAACGCCCGGCCGAGGCCCCGGGTCGATCCGCTGACGATAACCCTGCGGCCGGCCAGGATCACGAGGATTCCGCCGCGGGCTCGATGTCCAGCGCTATGTACAGGGGTGCCGAGCCATGCACTTCGACGCTCGGGCTCATCGTAATCTCGCCGGAGGCCATGGCCCGGCCGAGCTGGCCGAGGGCTTCCTGCGGGTCGTCGGACTCGATCTGGTAGACCGCGAGGTAGGGAGCGGGTGTATCCGGCTGGCCGTGAGATGACAGCAGCCGGAACCGCTGAGCGCGGGTTATCGCGGGAACGGCAGCGAGTATCTGCGGGATGTGTACCTGGTCGTACCAGTCGTTGTACTCCCGGTCGGCCTCCGGCGTTACCGGACCCGTCCGGACGAGCAGCACGGCTGTGCTCATAACAAACTCCCTCCCGCTCCGCGGAGCGCTGGTTACGCTACTGGCGACAAACCGCCCGGGTCCCCAGCCAGCGGCGGGTTGCCTCGTCGGCGCGCGTGTCACGATCGCCAGGGACGGCCATTTCGAGCGCGCGCGCGATGGCTTGCCGGACGGAGGCGACGAGATCAGGCCCGGCTGCCACCTCATCGGTGACGCCGAGCCGCAGCAGTTCCGCCGCGGTCAGCCCGAGCCGTGACGCTAGTTCCGCGGCCCGGCTCGGATCCCGGTACAGCACGAGCCCGGCCACCTCCGGCGCGATCACCGGGGAGACCGAGTCCTCGGTCATGATGCGCCGGTCGGTGTAGGACAGGGCCATGGCTCCGCCGCTTCCGGCTTCGCCGACGCACAGCGCGACAGTCACGACCGGAGCCGCCGACAGGGCCTGCAGCGCGGCCGCGATCTCCAGTGCCAGGCCGTCCCCTTCCTGCTCGGGACCTGGCTCGGCGCCCGGTGTGTCGATGATGGTGAGCACGGGAAGACCCAGCCTTGCGCCGACGCCGATGGCCCGCCTGGCCAGCCGGAACGCAGCTGCGCCTGGCCGGGCCGCGCCGTCACCGCGCGCGTGCCGGTCCATCGCCACCACGACGGCGCGTTTCCCTCCGGCCAGGGTTGCCAGCCCGGCCCGCACCGTCGGGTCCGTGCCGCGGATCTCGGTCCACGAAGTGGTGAGCAATCCGGCCCACTCCACCCCGGAAGCGCGCGCCTTGCCGCGTGCGGCCTGCAGCGCCTGCCATCCGGTACGGCCGGCGGGCGCAAGGCTGTGCTCGTCCGCTGGCATGACGACGTAGGACCGGGCCGGCACGGCGAGCGGGCGGTCCCGGAGCCCGAGGGCACCGTCAATCCACGGCCCGATGTCGTCCTCGCCGAGCAGGGCATCGACCAGGCCGTGGGCGTAGGCGGACTCCGCCGTGTGCGAGATCGGGGTCGGCGGCTGCCCGGTGACGTGCTCGACGACCCGTGGACCGCCGAACCCCATGACTGCTCCCCGCCGCGCGGCTTTGAGATCGGCCAGCGAGGCCCACGACGCGTAGACGCCCCCGGTTGTCGGCGAGTCGAACACGGACAGCATCAGCAGGCCGGCGGCGGCGTGCCTGGCCCTCGCCGCGGCCGTCCGGCCCATCTGGAGCAGCGCCAGCGTGCCTTCCTGGAGCCGGACACCGCCGGTGCGCGTCATAGCCACGACCGGGGCATGCAGCTGCACCGCCTGGTCGAAGGCCCGGACGATCTTTTCTCCGGCGACGATGCCCATCGTCCCGCCGAAGCACTCGAAGTCCATCGAGATGGTCACGACGGCCAGGCCATGGCGAGAGACGATCCCGGTCCGGGCGGAGTCGTCGGGCGCGGCTGCCCGCGGGTCGTAGCCGGCAAACTCAAGCGGGTTCGCCGAGCAGACATCCGTATCCCAGGTCTCGTCCGGAGTTGGCCACGGCGGCACTGTCAGCCCCGCTGCTCTTCCTTGACTAGGCAAAGGCCGTCGACCGCCACGATCCCCTCGGTGGTGAGGATCAGCGGGTTAACATCGATCGACTCGATCCACTCCCGCCCGCCGGCGACTTCGCCGACCTCGGGATCCTTGAAGGCGTCCGTGGCGGGCCGCCGTGGGACGTGGCCGCGCTCGTGCCGATCCTGGAGGCGGCGGGCCGGCTCGTCGCCGGCGGACGGGAGTGGATCGAGTCGATCGATGTTAACCCGCTGATCCTCACCACCGAGGGGATCGTGGC
>Ga0102924_1005413_pt1 | contig 12404 bp, 9 predicted proteins | sample PaiPotPPM11metaG_FD_80116 | JGI IMG/M metagenome (GOLD analysis project Ga0102924, IMG submission 80116) | Iron sulfur acid spring bacterial and archeal communities from Banff, Canada, to study Microbial Dark Matter (Phase II) - Paint Pots PPM... ... | reverse complement strand
GTTCTGGAGAGCGACCACAGCCTGGCCGGTGTCGCCGATCCCGAGGGACGCGACCCGTGAGATCGGGGGTCCCTCCGCGTCGCGGCCCGGAGTCGCACCGCCAAGGCGGGGTGAGGTCCCGGGCAGCGTGGTCGTGGTCGTCGTCGGCGGTACCGGGGGAATGCGGGCACCCGACGCCCGGGCCAGGTCCGAGAGGGTGTTGGTCCCCAGCGCGGCGGCCACCGTCCGGCTCACCGCGAACGCGACGCCCGGACGCGCAGGCGACGGGGCGAACGCGACCAGGTTGAGGTCCGCCAGCTGCCGGCGCAACAGGCTGACGGTTTGATCGGCGTCGGGTGTCGAGTCGCCGATGAACCCGGTCAGGTGCTCGAGCAACGGCGACGCCTCGTCGATCACGACGCCGACGCGGCCCGACGTCAGCGCGTCGAGCTCCTCGGGCCGGTCACCGCCGACCGGCACCGTCGAGGTGTGCCACCCGTAGCGGGCCAGCGCGCCGGCATAGACCGAGGCGATGGCCGCGCTCTGATCGTCGGCGCGGGCTCCGATCACGATCGGCGGAGCGTCGGCCGGCGCGGGTCCGGGCACGGCGGCCGCGACATGGTTCTGCAGCCACGAACGGGCGGCCGCATCGGGACCCTGGCCGGCGGCTCGAGCCTGTTCGATCGACGCGAGCCCCCCTGGGGTCAGCTCGGCGCTCACCTCGTCGAATGTCGCCGCCAGCGAGCTCCCCGCCGTCCTGACGAGGGACGCGGACACAATCGGGACGAGGTTCGTCGCCGGGAGCAGCCCTCGGTCATCGACGAGGGTCGTCAGGTGCGGATCGCTCAGCTGGGCCGAGGTGGCCGGCAGGACGCCGATGTCGATGGCACCGGCCTGGAGTGCGGCGAGGGTGGCGTCAGGAGTGGCGAGGCTGACGATGCGGGGGCCGAGCGACACCCCGTACACGCGACTGATCCCGGCAGCGCAGTAGGCATCGTCGATGCACGATGCCGGTCCGCCGAGGCGCGCCTGGCCGAGCCGGATTCGGTCCGCCGACGGCAGAACGCTGATCGTGGTCGGCGGAGCGGTCGGCCGGGGCGGGCTGGAGTGGCCCCCGTTGGTGCAGGCCGCGAGCACCGACGCCGCGGCCAGGACCGATCCGAGTCGGGGCCGGCGCACGGCCGACGACCATACCGCCGGGAGGCAGCTGGCTCCTGTCGGGCCGGGGTCCCGGGTACGGTCGCGCCATGTCCCGGTTGCGACTCGGGGTCGTCCTCGTCGTCGCCGGTACCGCAGGTCACCAAATCGACGGCATCCGGCGTGCGCTCGGCGACGGGGCGTACGGGCGCATCCCGGCCCATCTCACCCTTGTCCCGCCCGTCAACGTCAACGAGGCCGATCTACCTTCGGTCCTCGACGTGGTGCGCGTAGCCGGGGCCGGGTCGCGCCGTCTGCGGCTCGAGCTCGGTCCGGTGACCACGTTCTGGCCGGACACACCCGTCCTCTACCTGGCGGTGGGTGGCGATCTCGACGGCCTTCACCGCTTGCGCGACTCGGTCTTCACCGGTCCGTTGGCCCGCCCACTCACGTGGCCGTTCGTTCCTCACGTGACCCTGGCCGAGGACCGGACGCCCGAGGAGCTGCCGCTGCTCGTGGAGCTGCTGCGAGGGTTCCACGCCGAGGTGACCGTCGAGCGTGTCCACATCCTTCGGGAGCGGGATCATCGGCGCTGGGAACCCTTCGCGGATGTGTCGTTGGCCTCGCCGGCCGTCATCGGCCGCGGCGGTCTCGAACTCGAGCTGCAGACGTCGGGCCAACTCGACCCGGAGGCGGCCGAGTTCCTCGCTGAGGCATGGGACGCGCATCGCACCTCCTGCTACGGCCAGTTGCCGGCGGTAGAGCCGTTCGCAGTAGTGGCCCGCCGCGAGCACAGCGTTGTAGGGGCGGCCACAGGTGAGCGCGACGATGAACTGCGACTCGAGCGGCTGGTGGTGGACGCGGCGGCGACGGGCCAGGGCGTGGGGAGCCATCTGCTGAGCCGGGTCGAAGCGCTGGGTCGCGACCGCAGCTGCCGCCGGGCGGTGCTGGTGTGCCGGCGGCCCACCGCGTCGTGGTACGCGGACCGGGGATGGTCGGTCGTCCACGACCTTCCCACCTGGGCTCACGGGACCGATTTCGTGCGGATGGCGAAGGCCCTGTGACGGAGCCCATCGACGCGCCGGGCTCGACCCGTGGCCCCGGGCGCCTCCGTCGCCTCCCGGCCCGGTGGCCGACCTATGCCCTGCTCCTCGGTTCGGTCCTCGTCATCCTGGTCGGAGGCCTCATCCTGCCCGCGGCGGTCGGAACTGCGGACCGGCCGGGCGGCGGCGCCACCTCGACCACTGCGCTCACGGCCGGACCGCCGGTCGATCACGACCAGAGACCGCCGGCGCCGTACGCCGACGTCCCCCTGGTCACGGGCCCGTCCCCGGCCGCCGGAACGACGCTCACCGCCTCCGACGTTGGTGTAACGGCGAGCGCGGTGACGATCGGGGTGGTGCTGCCGAGCCTCGGATCGGTGGCCGCATTCGGGGTGGACGTCTCCCAGCTCGACCCCAAGCTCCAGCAGACCTACTGGGACGCGGCCATAGGGCGGGTGAACGCAGCCGGCGGAATCAGCGGCCGCCGCCTGCAAGCGGTGTACGCGACCGGTGACATCTTGTCACCCGACTCGATGCGGGCCGCATGCCGGACCTTGACCGAGGACCGCCCCGTCTTCACCGTGGCGAACGTGCTCGGGTTCAGTGGCGACCCGATCCTGTGCGTGACCAAGGATCACGCCACGCCCTTCATCGGGATCGACGGGGCCGATCCCAGCTACTACCAACAGTCTGACGGGCGCCTCGTGACGCTCGAGCCGGCCGTCCCACGCACGTTGCAACTGTTCCTCGAGCGGGTTGGGAGCGAGCTCGCCGGCCACACCGTCGGCGTCCTCCACCCGGGTGGCGCGCCCGGGCTCGAAAGCGGGACCCTGCGCGCCGCACTGCTCGCGCACGGCGCGAAAGCCGTCATCGACGGGCCGCTCGGCGATCAGGACCCGCTGATCGTCAGCGGGCAGGTTGCAGGGGCCGAACGCCGGATGCAGCAGGCCGGTGCCGACGTCGTCGTGCTGCTCACGAATGCGGTGTACGCGACCGTCTTCGCGACCCAGGCCGACCAGAGCCGCTTCACCCCGACCTATCTGATGAGCGATCTTGGCTATGCGACGGCAGGAGACAGCTTCTTGGCCAACATGCCGGCCTCGTTCTTCCGCCGCGCCCTCGCTGAGACCACCACCGAGGTGGGGCGGGGCCGGTCGAACCTGCCCGAAAGCGCGCTGGACGCTGGATGTCGCCATGCCTACGAGCAGGCGTCGGGACGACTCGTGGCGCGTGACAGCGCCGACGGAGCGGCCGCCGTCGCCAGTTGCGCGGTCGTGCAGATGATCACGATGGGCCTCACCGGGGCCGGACCCAATCCGACCCGGGCCACGTTCTCGAGCGCTCTCGCCCGCGCGGGGAGCTTCTCGGTCCCCGGGTTCTGGCGGGGGCTGCTCGCCCCGGGGCGCCTCGACGTCGCGGACGAGGTGTCGCTGGTGGTGGGCCACGCCGACTGCGAGTGCTATTTCGTCGCGGACGGCCTGCGACCGGCTGGGCCGTGATCCTCGCGGCCGGGGTGGTCACCGCCAACGTCGCGATCCACGGCATCTTGCTCGGCCTCGTGTACGGCCTGCTCGCGGTCGGCCTGATCCTGATCTACCGGGCCAGCGGGATCATCAACTTCGCCCACGGCGAGATCGGCGCCCTCGGTGCGGCCGTTCTGGCCAAGCTCGTCGTCGACGACGGTTGGTCCTGGTACCTCGCCGCGCCGGCGGTGCTCGGGCTCGGCGCTGCCGTGGGCATGGTGATCGAGGTCGTCGCCGGTCGGCGTTTGACCGATCGGCCGAAGGTGGCGCTTCTCGTCGCGACGATCGGGCTGTCGCAGCTTCTGCTGGTGGGACAGCTGCTCATGCCCCGCACCCACCGCATCGCGCCGTTCCCCACGCCGATCCACCGGCATCTCGACCTGGGATCGGTCCGCTTGGCCGGGCCGGACTTCGTGGCGATCGCAGCCGTTCCCGCCATCGTGGTCGGGCTGGTGATCTGGCTGAGCCGGACCCCGAGCGGGCGGGCGCTCGCGGCACTCGGAGACAACCATGAGGCGGCCCAGCTCGCCGGCGTGCGCACCCACCGCCTGGCGATGCTGGCGTGGGTCGTTGCAGGCGTCCTGGCCACGTCCACCGCGATCATCGCCAACCCGCTCCAGGGCGTGATCGTCGGACGTCCGAGCGAAGCGCTGGGCGCCGGACTGATGGTCCGGGCGCTGGCCGTGGCACTCGTGGGAAGGCTCCGCTCACTCCCGGTCGCGATGGCCGCCGGGTTGGGGCTCGGGCTCGTGCAGGCGATCGCCGATGCCCGTTCGTCGGATCCCTCCGGGGCCGACGTCGTCGTGTTGGCCGTTGTCCTCGGTGCCCTGTTCGTGATGCACCGTTCCCGGGACGGGCGCGAGGCGAGACCGGGCGAGGGCGAGCTGGTGCGCGTATCGCCGGTCCGCCGGGATGGAGGCTGGCAACGCTGGGCCCCTGGCCTTGCCGTCGCGGCGATCGCCGTCGCCCTCCCCGTCGTCGCGGGGCGCGCATCGCAGCTGTTCTTCCTCACCCGGGTCGCGCTGTTCGCGGTCGTGGGCCTCTCTCTCGTCATCCTCACGGGGTGGGCCGGTCAGGTGTCGCTCGGGCAGTTCGCGATCGTCGGGATCGGAACGTTCGGCGCCGGCCTGCTCGAACGAGCAGGCATCCCGTTCTGGGCCGCGGTCGGGCTGGTGACAGCGGGCGGCGCCGCGATCGCAGCCACCATCGGGCTTCCCGCGTTGCGGACAAAGGGGCTCGAGCTGGCGATCGCCACCTTGGCCCTCGCCGTCGCGTGTCGTAGCTGGCTGTTCACGCGGCGTTCGTTGGCTCCCGGTGGGACCGTGGTGGTCCAGCGCGGCCGGCTCGGGCCCTTCGACGTGCGCGGACCGACGGCCTACTACGAGGTGTGCGCGCTGGTGGCGGTCGGGGCGGCTGTGGTGGTGGGCGCGATCCGGCGACGCAGGCTCGGGGGCACTTTTCTCGCCGTGCGGAGCAACGAGGCGCGTGCGGCCGCGATCGGCATCTCAGCCGTGCGGGCCAAGCTCACCGCATTCGCCATCGCCGGCGCGTTCGCCGCGGGCGCCGGAGCTCTCCTCGGGGGATTACGGGTGCGGTCGGGCGCGGCGGACTTCGGTCCCGAGGAGTCGCTTCGCATCCTCGCGGTGGCGGTGATCGGCGGTGCCGGCAGCGTGCCGGGGGTCATCGCGGGAGCGGTGGTCGTGTTGGGGATCCCGGCCCTCTTCGGTGACACGACGATCGCGGGGCTGCTGCCGAGTGGGATCGGCTTGCTGGTCCTGGTCATGATCGCGCCGGGCGGCCTGACCGAGATCGCAGCGCGTGCCCGCACGTGGATCGGGCCGAGGATCCCCGGGTCCGTGCCGGGCTGGTTCGGGTTCACCGCGCCGCGACCTGCACCCGGCGGCGGACGGGTCTTGTTCCCAGCCGGCCGAGTCGGGCGGCGGTCTGGTCGTCTGGGTCAGCCCGGGGCTGGCCCCGTGGGGGTGTCGCTGCGGGACGTGTCAGTCTCCTTCGGAGGCCGGGTGGCCATCGACAACGTCAGCCTCGACATCGGACCGGGCGAGGTGGTCGGAGTGATCGGTGGGAACGGGGCCGGCAAGACATCGCTGCTCGACGTGATCGCCGGCGCGAGCAACGGACCGCGGTGGGCCGTCCACTCCCGCCGCGGGACCGTCACCCTCGGGGGCGAGGACGTCACCGTCTGGCCCGCCGCAGCGCGAGCGCAGGCCGGGGTGGGGCGAACCCTTCAAGATGCTCGTCTGTTCGAGGACCTCACGGTGGGCGAGGTGCTCGACCTCGCGGCGATCGGGGACCCTCGCGAGCGCGAGCGTGACGCGACGGCGGTGGCAGAGCTTCTCGGGCTCGCTGACGTCGTCGGTCGGCCCTGTCAGGAGCTCTCGACCGGTGTGCGCCGACTGGCCGAGCTCGGATGCGCGATCGTTCGCCGCCCCCGGCTGTTGCTGCTCGACGAGCCGACTGCCGGACTGGCACAACGCGAGGCGGAGGCCTTCGTCCCCCTGCTTGGGGCGGTCCGTGACCACCTCGCTTGCACGGTGATCGTCGTCGAACACGACGTACCCCTGGTAAGAGCCCTCGTTGAACGCCTCATCTGTCTCGAGGCGGGAACTGTGCTCGCCGACGGGCGGCCCGAGGAGGTGCTCGGCGACAGCCGGGTGGTGGCGTCGTTCCTCGGCACCGATCCCTCCGCCATCGGCCGAAGCGGCTCGCGCTAATGGCCCATCCCTAGGCCGCCATCGACAGGGATCACGGCACCGGTGATGTAGGACGCGGCGTCCGACGCCAGCCAAGTAACCACCCCGGCGATCTCATCCGCGGACGCCATTCGGCCCAGTGGGACCGACTTGAGGATCTCGTCGCGCCGTTCGGCGGGGAGACCCGCGGTCATGTCGGTCTCGACGAAGCCGGGGGCCACCACATTGGCCGTGATGTCCCGCGACCCGAGCTCTCGGGCAAGCGAGCGCGCAACACCGACCAGCCCCGCTTTTGACGCGGCGTAGTTGACCTGGCCGCCTGATCCCATGAGCCCGACCACCGAGCTGATGAGGACGATGCGACCGCGCCGGGCCCGGAGCATCCCGGGGACGGCGCGCTTGACGCAGCGGAAGGCACCTCCGAGGTTCGTGTCCACCACCGATCCGAAGTCATCGTCGGTCATGCGCAGCACGAGGTTGTCCTTGGCGATCCCCGCGTTGGCCACGAGGACCTCGACCTTGCCCAGCTGCTCCTCGACCGCGGTGAACGCCTCGTCCACATCGGTCGCCGACGCGACATCGCAACGCACGGAGACGAAGCCGGGGACCGGGCTGGTGCGATGCGTTACGGCGACGCGATCACCTTGCGCGGCGAAGGCCTGCGCGATCGCGAGTCCGATCCCGCGCGTCCCACCGGTGATGAGCACCACCCGCCCGGCGGCAGAACCGGTCACGTTCGCCACTGCTAGAACAGGTTGAGCTTGTCGAGGCGATGGACGGCATCGATGCGGCGCACCGTTCCCGATCGTGAGCGCATCACGAGCGATTGGGTGCTCGCCCCGCGGCGGTCGTAGTGCACACCCCGGAGCAGCTCGCCGTCGGTGATGCCGGTCGCGGCGAAGAAGCAGTTGTCGCCCCGGACCAGGTCGTCGATGGTCAGGACCGCGCTCAGGTCATAGCCGGCCTCCTCGGCCGCCTTGCGCTCGGTCTCGTCACGGGGGTAGAGGCGACCCTGCATCGCGCCGTCCATGCACTTCAGGGCGGCCGCCGCGATCACGCCCTCCGGCGTGCCGCCGATCCCGAAGAGCACGTCAGCCCCCGATTCGGGCCAGGCGGTCGAGATCGCACCGGCGACGTCGCCGTCTGAGATCAACCGGATCCGGGCGCCGGCAGCGCGGACCTCGCGGATCAGGTCCGCGTGACGGGGGCGGTCGAGGATCACCGCGGTCAGGTCGCGCACCTTCTCGTGCTTGGCCTTGGCGATCGCCTCCAGGTTGTCCGTCGGCGACCGGGTGATGTCGATCACGTCTGCGGCGTCGCGGCCGGCCGCGATCTTTTCCATGTACACGCAAGGACCGGGGTTGAACATCGTGCCCCGCTCGCTCACCGCAATCACCGCGATCGCGTTGCCTCGGCCCTGGGCCGTGAGCGTGGTGCCGTCCACGGGATCGACCGCGATGTCGGTCTCCGGGGGGTCACCAGTCCCGATCCGCTCCCCGTTGAAGAGCATCGGAGCCTCGTCCTTCTCGCCCTCGCCGATCACGACGATTCCGTCCATCGAAACGGTCGACAGGACGACCCGCATCGCGTCCACCGCGGCACCGTCTGCGCCTTCCTTGTCACCGCGTCCCATCCAGCGGGCCGCGGCCATGGCTGCAGCCTCGGTGACTCGCACCAGCTCCATGGCCAGGTTCCGATCAGGGGCCCTGGTCCCCGGGGAGTCCGTCATGACGGCGGACCCTACCGGACGCGTCCACCGTCACCGGGTCCTGTCGCGTCCACGCGCGCGCGACGTCGATCGGGTCCGAAGCTGTCTCCTTTTGATAGGCGCGAGGCCTCCTCTACGCTCACTCGGTGGCGTTGGCCGAGCTCGAGGTGCGACATTCGCGCCCCATCGCCCCGACCCGCCGGGTTGCGCTGGGCGAGCTCTACCTCCCGACCGATCCTGCCCCCGGCTACGGCGGGCTCCTGCTGGCCGGGCTGGTGGGTGCCTTCGTTCCCCGCCTCGAGGACGAGCTACGCGACGGGCTCGACCTGCTGCTCGACGACCTCGAACGTGGGCGTCGCGTCATCCAGCCCCGGCTCCGCCACCGGTTCCAGACGGACAGCGTCGGGTTGGACCGCAGCCGCCACCGGCTCGAGCGCGACGGCGACCGAGTGCGGCTCGACCTTGACGAGCACGGAGCGGCGATGCCCCAGATCCTCGCCGCCGTGTACGCCGCAGGGATGCTGGCCTCCGCGGCGCGACCGGCGGTGTTCCGCCTCCTTCGCCGGGCGACGCGATGGGAGGGGAAATCCGATGAGCGGCTCATCGGGTACCTGGGCGGCCCGTCGGACCGATCCGTCGGGACCGGGGACGAGGGGTGGGCCCTCGCCGTTCTGGGGTTCGGACACGACAATGAGCCGTCGCGCAGTGAGATCAACCGACGGTTCCGAGCGCTCGTGCGCAACGCCCATCCCGACCACGGCGGCGAGGTGGAGGCCGCGGGCAAACGGATCCAGGACCTGACCGAGGCCAAGCGCATCCTGTTGTCGGTGGGATGACAACTCCAGGTTCGCCGGCCGGGTTGCCCTCCCACGGGGGGACGGGACTGTTGCTCGCGCCGGGGGCCAGCGCGGGGCGGGACCAGTCCGCGCTGGTGGCGATCGATGCGGCCGCGACCCTGGCCGGGGCGACGGTCGCGCGAATGGACTTCCCGTACCGCGAGGCCGGCCGGCGCGCACCTGACCGAGAGCCGGTGTTGCTTGCCGCGGTGCGCCAGGAGGTCGAAGCGTTGAGTGCGCAGAGCGGGCTGCCGGTCGGACGGCTCATTCTCGGTGGCCGGTCGATGGGCGGCCGGATGTGTTCGATGGCGGCGGCAGAGGGTCTCGACGTCCTCGGCCTGGCGCTGGTGAGCTACCCGCTGCACCCGCCCGGGCGACCCGATCGCTTACGGACGGCGCACTTCGAGCGGCTGCGGGTTCCGTGCCTGTTCGTGTCCGGCACCCGCGACGCGTTCGGCTCGCCCGAAGAGTTGGAGGAGGCGACCAAGGCGATCCCGGGGAAGGTGACCCACGTCTGGTTCGATGGCAAAGACCACAGCTTGCGAAACGCCGACGCCGAGGTAGCCCGTGTCGTGGTGAGCTGGCTTGTTCGGGTCGGTCTCCGCCGGAGGCGCCGGGGGGGACTCGTGCTGGAGGGGAGTGACACGCCGTACCATCCTGGCAACAGAGCGTGACCACGCTGGTCCAGGGCGGCCGGGGAAGGACGCGGGTCAGCCTCGGCCCACCAGGCGCCGCCACCAGGTCCGGCGTGAGGCCGGAGCAGGGTCTTCCAGTCCCTGCTCCACCTGGTCGCGGTCAGCGGCTGCATCTGCGAGCAACGTTCGGACCTCGTCAAGCAGTGATCGCGCCTCTCGCGCGAGCCGCGTCGCCGTTGCCGTGTGGCGGGTGACCTCGTCGAGCCGGCTCGAGATCTCCGCATCGGCCTCGGCGTACCACTCCTCGATGGTCTCCTCGGCTTCGGCAAGCAGGTCAGACGCGAGCGCGGCAGATGCCGACCAGGGCGAGGGTGGCCCGGCAACCAGGTCCGGCTCGGGTGCTGCGCCGGAGGGCTTGGGCGACGCCAGCACGCTCGAACGCGAGGACGGTGTCACGGGTTCCGAATGTACCGACGGCGGCACCGAAAGTGGCGGTTCACGGCAGAGGCGTCGACCAGCTCGTGAGGTCCCGGTCCTGAGGGTTGAGCTCCTCGAGCGAACGGTTCGCCGTCTCGGGGAACGCGACGGCAATGAGCACGCCCAGAGCCACCGGACCGAGGGCGAGGAGTGCCATCGGCGGCCCGAACCGTCCGATTCGCTGCGACAGCCCCCCGGCGACGAGAAGCCCGATCACGCTGCCGACGCGACCGGCGCCGGTGAGGACCCCGTTTGCGGCGCCCCGCTGCTCGGTGCCGAACAACTCTGGTCCGTACACGCTCAGGGCCGGGATCACCGCCGCGCCGGTCATGCTCGCGAACGCGGACGTCACCCACATTGGCCACCCCCCGAACCAGAAGGCGGCAACCCCTCCCACCGCGGCACCCAGGACAGCGCCCACTGCCACCCCGCGGCGCCCGCGTGTGTCGGCCAGCCTGCCCCCGACCACGATCCCGAGCGCGCCGGGGAGCACGGTCACCACGGTGTAGAGCGAGATCCGGCTCGGTGAGAACCCGCGCTCGTGGCGCAGGTACTCGTTGCGGAACTGACTCGCCGGCGTGACGAACAGTTGGAGGAGAGCGAACGCGCCGGCCAGCAGCACGAGCCTCCGTCCCCACAGCTCGCGCAATCGGGGCCGCGGGTGGTCACGGCGGACCCGGCGGTCGACCTCGAAGCGGACGCTCTCTTTGAGGTGGCGCGCGGCGATGACGACGAGCACGAGCCAGACCAGCGCGCCGACGTACAGGAGACGCCAGCTCCGCATCCCCAGTCCGGCGATCGGGAGGCTGAGCACGCATACGCCGGCCCCCGCCGCGGACGCCATCGCGATCACGCCGATGGCCCATGCCCGGGCGCCGCGCGGCATGACCTCGGCGCTCAGCACGGTCACCGCGATGCTCGCGGCCGTCACGAACCCGCGCGCCAGCACCTGGCTCGCGGCCAGCCAGGGCAACGACGGGGCGAGCGCGCCGAGCGCGGTGAGGACACAGCCGGCGGCTGCGCCGCCGACGATGACCAGCCGCCGGCCGCGCCGATCGGCCAGCGCCACCAGGGCAATCGAGATCACCACGTCGGCCCGCACCACCGCGAGGGCGATGCCCTGGGCGGCGGGACCGGAGTGGTACTCCACGCCCGAGTAGGTGATCGTCTCGGTGAGGAGAGTGCTGAGATAGCCGATCGCCGCGCTGAAGGTCACGAGCGCCCCGAGAGTCACCCACATCGAGCGGTCGAGCACGTCGGGCGGTCCCCACCATGTCCGACGAGGCGGGCTCACGGGACCGGGCCGGGCCGGACCCGTCAGCGGGACGGCAGGGGTCGGGCGCGCAACGCGGCCACGGCGGAGTCGTCGAAGGACGCGATGAGCTCGGCGTACACCGCGGCCGCGTCGACCAGGGCACCGATCTCGACGAACTCGTCGTCGATGTGCGCCTGCTCCAAGCCGCCCGGCCCGCAGACGACCGCAGGGATGGCCGCGTTGTTCCGCACGAAGCGGGCATCGGTCGCGAAGGGCATCCCGAGGACGGGGGCGGGGCTTCCCCGCACTGCGGTCATCGCGGCCTGAACGAGGCCAACCCACGGATGATCGGCCACCAGCTCGGAGGCCTCGCCGAACACAACGGCTCGCAGCTCGTACTGGAGGTCGGCATCGTCGACGCGCTCGATCAGCTGGCGGAGGTCGTCGAGGGCGTCAGCCTCGACTTGCCCCGGCAGGGTCCGGTGGTCGACGGTGAGCAGGCAGTGCTCGGCGACCGTGTTGGGCCCCGAGCCTCCGGCGATGACCCCGGCGTTCGCGGACGGCGAACCGAGCAGGGCGTGAGCCGGATGCCCGAAGTCGGCACCGTGCAGGGCCAGCACGACCTTGGCCGCCTTCTCGATGGCGGAGATCCCCTTACGCGGCTCGCTGGCGTGCGCGGGGCGACCCGTCAGCACCACCTCGGCGGTCAGGATGCCCCGCTCCGCGATGCACACTCCCATCGACGTCGGCTCCGGCACGATGCAGGCGTCGCCGGTGATGGCGCCGGTGTCGGCGAGGATCCGCGTTCCGAGCTGGCCGCCTCGCTCCTCGTCGGCGACGAGGTGGAACAGCACGTCGCACGGCAGGGCCCGTCCCGCCCGTTGCAAAGCGGCCACCGCCTCGATCGCGGCGGCGATGCCGCCTTTCATGTCCGCGGTGCCGCGTCCCCACACCCGGCCCCCGTCGACCTCCCCGCGGAAGGGGTCCCGTGACCAACCGGAGGAGCTGATCGGGACCCCGTCGAGGTGGCCGGTCACGATGAGCACGGGCTGTCAACCGCCCCCGTCGCCGCGGGGGGCGGCCAGCGAGACGCGCCCGGG
>Ga0102924_1005409_pt1 | contig 12412 bp, 8 predicted proteins | sample PaiPotPPM11metaG_FD_80116 | JGI IMG/M metagenome (GOLD analysis project Ga0102924, IMG submission 80116) | Iron sulfur acid spring bacterial and archeal communities from Banff, Canada, to study Microbial Dark Matter (Phase II) - Paint Pots PPM... ... | reverse complement strand
GTCGAGGAGAGCGCCGATGGCTAGAGTTATAGGAGCTTACGAGGCTGCATTCATCCAGCGGACGCCCCACTCGCGTCAACTGTTCGAGCAGGCAAGGCATCATCTCGCGGGCGGGGTCGCCGGGAACAACAAATTCATGAAGCCGTACCCCCTGTATGTACGAGAGGCGTCTGGATCCCGAATCGTTGATGTCGATGGAAACAGGTACATTGATCTCTTGATGGGGGCCGGGCCTCTGATCCTCGGCCACCGTCCGGAGCCGGTCATCGCCGCGATCCAGCAGCAACTGGAGCGTGGTACTCACTTCATCCTACCGACCGAACTTGAGTCCGATCTCGCCGGGAAAATCTCCAGACATATGCCATACATCGAACAGCTTCGCTTCACGGTTACCGGATCCGAGGCAACCATCATGGCGCTTCGTGTAGCACGGGCCTACACGGAACGAGACAATGTTGCCAAGTTTGATGGCCACTTCCATGGCCATGCCCACGATAGCCTCTCGGTCAACAGCGTTACCTATGTGGGAGGCCCACCACATCGGCCTTCGCCGGTGCGGGACTGGGCTGGCATCCCCCCAAGCGTGCTCGACACGACGCTCGTTCTTCCCTTCAACGAGACCGAGGCGGCAGTCCGGCTGATCCGGAACCATGCGCAGTCGCTTGCGGCCGTGATCTTGGAGCCGGTTCCGTTCACGTCTCTGGGTGGTATCTCGCCCGAACCAGGATTCTTTGAGGAAGTCCGTCGGGTGACGGAGGACGAGGGAATCCTCTTGATCTTCGACGAGATCATCACCGGATTCCGTCTCGGATTGGGAGGTGCTGGCCGATATTTTGGCGTCACGCCTGACCTGGTCGCACTTGGCAAGATCATTGGCGGTGGTCTACCGCTCGGTGCTTACGGCGGCCGGGAGGACATCATGGAGCGAGTGGTAACGCCGACGCGCCGGCCCTCCGATGAAGAAGAGAAGATTTTCCAGTCCGGTACCTTTAGCGCCAATCCTGTTTCCCTGTCTGCCGGGATAGCGACCATTACGCAGTTGGAGCGCGCGGACATCTATGCGGTGCTCCGGGAGCGAACAGAGAGGCTGCGGAGCGAGCTACGGTCGACCTGTGAAGAGTCAGGGGTGGAGGCGCACGTCACCGGCGTCGAGTCCATGTTTCACGTTCACTTCACGGACACTCCCATCAAGAACCACGCAGACGCTAAGAGAGCTGATACAGCAAAGAACCGCGAGTTTTGCATTGGCCTCATGATGCATGGCGTATTCTGGCCACTACTCCATGGCGGCTTTCTGAGCGCTGCACACTCCGATGAAGACATAGACCTCGTTGTTGACGCTGCCCGCGAGGTATTGGACTCGATCGGCAGGTAGTCCTGGAATCAGACAGGCGCTCGAGATTTGCCGATCATGCGCCTGGTGTACCGGTTGGCGGATACCGAAGCTGAGGCTAGGTCGCACCCCTTGCCGCTTGCTCCTGCCTTGCCTTGAGAAGTCGATCGTACATCCCACACTCCTCGAGGTACAGGACGTGGCCGCGGTCGATCTTCCTGACACCGTCGACATACACCGTGGGTTTCAGAATGACACCGTCCATATGAAGCTTTGCCTGCAGCGTACCGCCTATGTCTTTGTTGGTGCCAAGACCGACGTGCACGCACCCAAGGATATTCTTGTCCTCACGCTGCAGCCCGGTTACCCGCGCGGCATAGTTGGTTCCGACGGCAAATTCCGTCGGCATGTACCAAGAGTTGTCGTCCCCATAGAGCAAGAGATAGTCACGCAGCTGATCGGCCTCGTATTCGCCGTCGATGTCGACAATCCTGCCGTCTCTGATTGTCAGCTTTATAGGATGATCGATCCTACCGACGTTGTGCATGGTCGTGTCGATGACGAGTGTCCCCTGCCCTGAGTCTTCAATCGGCGCCGTGTTGACCTCGCCCCCGGGAAAGGCGAACCCGTACAGGCTCGCCCCTTTCCTCGAGCCGTAGTCCTCCGTGCCACTCCACCGCTGGACCCGTAGCGGGATATAGCCGTCTCCCGGCTTTTTCGGAATGGCCATCCTTCCCTTGATCGAGCAGGTGATGTCTGTTCCGAAGTCGGAGGTCATACGAATCTCGTCGGGATCCTCGCCAAAGACACCGACCGCCACAAGGTGGTTGATCTCCTGAATCATGCGATAGTCAGCCGTGGCCGCTCCCATAGTCAGCATGTCGCGGGTCATGCCGCCATCCATGGCGATAAGCGGCACGCCCAACTCCATGACCTCGTCGCATCCCGGGGCATGGAGCATAGTTGTACTCGCGAGCAGTATCCCCAGGTCTGCGTGCTTCAGCGCCTCGAGGACCGGCTGTGGAGGGTCGTAGTAGTCAACAGGTCGTGGCGTAATCACTGTGACCATGGGATCTCCGCCCAGGTCCTGCACAGCCATGGCCATGACCTTCCATACCAGGGGATCCTGTCGTGTGTCCGTAATGATCAGGACCCTTGCACCGGACTTTACGTTGGCGACAAGGGGCTTCTTTGCGTTCGACGCCATGTCCACAAGGTAGAGGTCGTTTGCCGGAATGTCGCGGTAGGTCGTCATGGCTGGCTATCCTCCTTCTACTTCCTTCGCACAATCCATCGTCCTTCGGCGCGGTTCGGGTCCTCCTCCACATTCACCCAGTATTGCTCTCGTGCTCCAGCTGGAGACACGTAGCCGTCATCGAGATCTGCCTGAACGCGCTCGAGGTCACGATCGGTGGGCGGGCCGTAACCACCACCGCCAGCGCAACGAAAGTGAAGAACCGTTCCCTTGGACATAAAGAGCGGCCTCGTCTTGGAGTTCAGCGACAGACGAGAGCCATCCGGAAGCTCGGCAAGGAACTCTGCCTTTGGAGCAGGAAGGCCACCGAATAGACCGTACGGTGGGATACTCGCGCGCTCGGCGCAGAGAGTCACAGTGGCGTCGTGGTCCAGCCGTGCGATGCGCATGATGCCGGTACCGCCACGGAACCGACCGGCGCCTCCGCCATCTTCTGATATGCCGTAGCGCAGGATGGTGATCGGATAGCTGCCTTCTATGACCTCGTTCGGCGTATTCCCGGTGTTCCCGACTCCAACGCGGCGAGCATTCATGCCGTCCCCAGTTTGGTGACCGCCCTGACCGGCCCCGTGGCTTTCAACCAGGACCGTTTGCCGCTCCACGTCATCGTCCCCGCGCAGTGAGACGCCGATCACGAGGTTACCCGATGAGCCCGAGCCAGCCGCACAGACGCGGTCCGGCAATGCAACGGCAAGGGCACCGATGATGACATCGGCGATACGCGTCGCCGTCTCATGATTGGAGGCGACCACAGGGGCTGGCGGGATCGGATTCACTACGCTCCCAAGCGGCGCTTCCACCAAGATCGGGCGGTAGCAGCCCGAGTTAGCCGGATTCTCTGGGTCGGTCAGGCACTTGATGGCATAACAGGTTGCCGACATCGTTACTGCGAGGGGCGCGTTCATCCCACCTCGGACCTGGGGCGACGAGCGAGTGAAGTCGACGTGCACGTCGTCGCCCTGCACTCTAACCTCCGCCGCAACCTTGATGGGTTGGTAGTCGATCCCGTCTCCGTCGCACCAGTCTTCGAAGGAGTACTCTCCGTCGGGAATGCACCGGATCGCCGCCCGCGTCAGACGCTCTGAGGCATTCAGCATCTCTTCCATCGCCTGGACGACTACATTCGGTCCGTACTTCTCGCAGAACGCAAGAACGCGCCGCTCAGCTACCACGCAGCCAGCGTATTGCGCGCGCAGATCACCCAGCCGCTCGCCTGAATTGCGTGTGTTCGCCTGCAGAACGTCGATGATGTCCTGGTTCGGGACACCCTGCTCGTAGATCAGGACGGGTGGAATACGTAGTCCTTCGGCATAGATATCACCCATGGCCGCCGAATAGCTGCCAGGCCCAGCTCCACCGACATCCACGTAGTGACCTCGGACCGCCGAATAGGCGATGATACGGTCGCCGACGAACACAGGCTTCGCCATGATGAAGTCGGGAAGATGATTGTTCCCCTGGTACGGGTCGTTCTGGAAGAGTACGTCGCCGGGACGGAGCGTCTCGGGACGGATCCTTTGGAGGCAACCTTGGAGTGAGGACGGCATGGTGGCCAGATGTACCGGAATATCGCCAATGCCCTGCACGACGAGTTCGCCTTTGGCGGTCAGGAGCCCACAGGAAAGGTCCCCCGCTTCTTTCCAGAGATTCGAATACGCGGTACGCAGTACTACAGCCTTCATCTCAGCCACGGCGTTGATGAGGCCAGCACGGATCACGGCCAGCGTAATAGGATCAAGCACGGGCGGGACTCCCCGTCATCAAGAGATTGCCGAAGCCGTCGCAGTTGGCGCGGACGCCCGGAGGAATGACGATCGTCGAGTCGTTCTGCTCGACGATCGCCGGTCCAATAAGGGTCGTGCCGGGAAGAAGCTCTAAACGCTGATAGATGCTCGTGCGAAGCCGGTCACCCTCATGGGAACCGAAGTAGACGTCTCTCCAGGCCGTTGGTTCGGCTGCGCCGTGCCGAGGAATCTGTCCCCGGCCCTCATCGACGTCCTGGTGGAGCCGGCCAACCCCTCGTACGCGGACGTTCACCAGCTCCACCGGCTCCTCTGGCGCTCTAAAACCGTAGGTCCGCTCGTGTAGATCGTGGAAGCTCGCAACGGTCCGCAGCAGCCACCCAGGCTGAGTGCTCGCGACCGGGACGTTCATGCTGAACTGTTGGCCGGCATACCGCAGGTCGATGGTGCGGACCAGGTCGTGGTTCGCTGGCTCGATGCCTTCCTCGACCAGTTCGCGGGTAGCCGTGAGCTCCAGACCTGAGAAGACATCATTCAGGCTCTCTTCGAGAGCCGGCCGAACTGGAGCGATGCGAGTAGCGATGTAGTCATGCACGACGTCAGTGACTACCTGTCCCAAAGCTGAATGACACCCGGGGACTGGCGGCACGAGGGCACCCGGAATCTCCATCTCTACGGCAATATCAGCGACGTGCATCGGTCCTGCAGCACCAAAAGCGATGAGGCAGAAGTCGCGAGGATCGTAACCCCTGCCGACCGAGACGGCACGAACTGCACCTGCCATGCTGGCGTTGACAATGCGACGAATGCCCCACGCGACTTCGACGGCCCCGAGTCCCAGTTGCTTGCCTAGCTGCTCACATGCCTGGTAGGCGCGGCCCGCGTCGAGCTCCACCTCGCCGCCAAGCAGCTGACCGTCGGCGAGCAAGCCGAGGACGACATTGGCGTCCGTCACGGTGGCAGCTGTCCCACCTCGGCCGTAGCACGCTGGTCCAGGTGTCGCTCCAGCGCTTCTGGGACCTACCCGGAATTGTCCCCCATCGTCAACCCACGCGATGCTGCCACCTCCAGCCCCAATGGTCAGAATGTCGAGGGAAGGAACACGAACCGGCATGTCAAGGACGCGTCGCTCGTGGGTCACCGGCAGTTCGTCGTCGGGCAGGAGGCAGACGTCGAAGCTCGTTCCTCCCATGTCCATGGTGATGCCGCAGTTCAGGCCAGCCTGGCGCATGAGATAGCGAGTGGCGACTACCCCACCGCTGGGACCGGAGAGCAGTAGTGTCACAGGAAACGCGGCTGCTCGCTTCGTGGAGGAGACCCCGCCGTTCGACTGCATGATCCATAGGTGGACATTGGGGCTCCAGCTGGCTACGAGCTCGTCCAGGTGCGTGATATATCTGCTTACCACCGGCACGAGATAGGCGTTGAGCACGGCGGCACACGAGCGTTCATACTCGCGGAACTCGGGAAGTACCTCACTAGACAGAGAAACAGCTAGGTCCTGGTTCTCACGAAGCAGGATCTCTCGGGCTCTCTCCTCATGACAGGAACTGACATAGGAATGCAGAAAGCATACAGCCACACTCATGATGCCGCGGTCGCGCATTACGCGGGCCGCGCTCGCCACCGCCGCTTCATCCAGCTCCCGGACAATCGCGCCCCGATGGTCAATGCGTTCTGGAATCTCGAGTCGATCCCGCCGCATCACCGGAGGAAGCGATGGACGGGCTCGCAGGTCGTAGATCTCCGCAGGCGAGCGCCCGAGTCGTCCGATCTCAAGAACGTCGCGGAAGCCTTCTGTACAGAGTACGGCAACGCGTGGACCAGCTTCTTCCAATACTGCATTGGTCGCGACCGTCGTTCCGTGGAACAGATATCTGACGTCCCGCCGATCCAACTCAGACAGCTGGAACTTAGCGATCGAGGCAAGGACTGCTTGCGCCAGATCGTCCCGGTTCGATGACGCCTTCGCGGTCGATATTGTGCCTGGGACTCCGTCCCAGAGCACCGCGTCGGTGAAAGTGCCACCGGTATCGACGCCAATCCGCTTCACGCTACTCCTCCCGGCTAGCTAGGAAGGCGATGCCGATCTGCTGGGAACCGGTGCGCCCGTCTCGACGGCCTGCTGCACGTAGAGGTCACGGATAGCTGTTGCTACGGGACCTGGGATTGGATCGGGCAGCGCCTGACCGTCAATCGTGGCCACGGCCGCGACGCTCTCGAGGGACGACGTGACGAAGACTTCGTCGGCACAGTAGAGGTCATAGGGAGCGAGCCGACCCTCGCGGCACTCATACCCGAGATCCGGAGCCACCTCGATCACATGTGCTCTTGTGATTCCGGCTAGCCCCGATTCCTCGTGGGGCGTGACGAGTTGCGTACCCTTGACACAGAAGATGTTCATGCCATGGCCTTCGGCCACAAAGCCATCCTCGTCCTGCAGGATGCCTAGGTCCCCACCGCGATCACGCGCCTCAAGAAAGGCTAGGATGTTCGGCAGGTAGCTGTTCGCTTTGACTCTAGGGTCAACCGATCTGGGGCCCCCGCGTACGTAGCGAGTGATCACCGCACGATAGACCTCGATATCGCCGTGGTACGCGACACGCCGCTGGCCAACCTGCGGGATGATCACGATGGACGCCGGCCCGAGATCGGCCGAATAGCTCACACCTAGCGGTCCGATGCCTCGCGTCACAATGACCCGTATGTATCCTGCCTGAATCTCGTCCATTCCATTCAGTGCCGCGCTCTGCAGGATGAGATCCTTGATCTCGTACGGTGAGGTAGGCAGGGGGATCCTCAACGCACCAGTGCTGCGGAATAGGCGGTCTACATGCTCATCGAGGTGGAGAACCCGGCCATCAGAGATCGCAATCCCTTCGAAACACCCATCGCCGTAGACAAAGCTCCGATCGAGGACCGATATCTTCGCCTCGGCCTCTTCAACGAATTCTCCGTTGACGTAGTACCACATGGGAACCCCTCTCGTCTTCGTGGCCATCACCATCCGATAGGTGGTATGAGACTCCTACTCAGCTGGGGAGTCCGGCTCTGCCCCCCATTGGAAATGCAACGCCCGCCGTTGAAGCTCCGCGGTGCTCGGCCGATCTGACCGCAGCAGCCGCGTGGTCTCCTCATCGATCGTGAAGTCTCGAAGGATCGTGCCGCGGCAGATTACTTTGACTCCGTAGATGGCCTCCGCGAGGGCTTCGCTCACGATCCCCTCTACGACATCATTCAGCACACGTTCCGGATTGCGATCAAAGGGGTGGCCGTAGCCCCCTCCCCCGCCTGACCAGATCTCTACGGTCTCACCCCGCCGGAGCGGTAACCCAGCCGAATACAGACGGACTTCTTGCTCATCGGGCTGTCCCTTGTTGACCCAGACCCGATGGGCCCCACCCGTGAGCCCCCCGTGCGTGCCCCAGGGAGGGAAGCGGGAGCGGTCTCCCCAGACGTTGTAACTCGCGGTACCGTGGGTGAGCTCAAAGCTGCGAATCACCCCCGGGCCGCCACGGAACTCACCTGCCCCACATGCACCGTAATTGATCTGAATAGCACGGTACAGCATGGGGAACCAGCGCTCGTGAACCTCCACCGGCTGATTCCGGGTCCCGGCTGCATAGGGGAAGAGCATGGGCGTGTCACCGCCATCTCCGCGTGGGCTTCCACCGTAGCCCCCTTCGTTCCAGACGTAGAACACGTACGGCCGATGAAACCGCTCATCTTCGCCTCCACCGAGCACGTTGTAGAGGTTGCAACAGCAGCCGACTGCCCGCGATGGATCCGCCTGCCCGATGGCGCCGAAAACTGCCCCGATGGATTTATCAAAGGCACCAGCTGCGGCACCCGAGACTGACGATGGGAACACAGCGTGGTTTAGGGTGCCTGGCTTGGTGACGACCTCGAGCTTGCGCGTAACGCCATGGTTAAAGGGGATTCCGGGATACAGGTTGAGGAAGGCAACCGCCACGGCCGAGCACGTAAAGGGACGTCCGCAACCCAGTGCGGCCTTGGGGTCCGGATCACTTTGGGAGAAGTCGAAGATATAGTCATCACCGCGCTTGGTAAACGAGAGTCGTACGAACAGAGGATTGTGCTCAGGGTCATCCGGGTCTTCATCGAGGCGGTCCTCAAAGTAGTACGAGCCGTCCTGCATGGTGGAGGTCTCATGGTAGAGGAGCTGCTCGGTGTAATCGAAGATGGCCTCGAAGGACCGCAGAATGGCGTCGATGCCGTACTTGTCGAGGAAGTGCTGAAGCCGCCGGTCGCCCACTTCGAGGGTCTTGACCTGCGCATGAATATCCCCTCGGGTCTCGGATGGAAGCCGGCAGTTATTCAGGATGAGGTTGAGAACATCCCGCCGGATTGTGCTGCGTTCAACCAGCTTCACCGGCGAGATGTTGATACCCTCACTGAAGCAATCGGCGGCAAGGGGATTGATCGAGCCGGGTGTGGCGCCTCCCACGTCTGTCCAATGTCCTAGGTCGCCGACAAAGGCGACGAGTTCGCTGTCGCTGAAGACCGGACGGATGGCACGGACGTCATTGAGATGGCTGCCGCCCTCGTGCGGCGAGTTCACGAGGATGACGTCGCCGGGATACATCTCATGCGGCGGGATAGTGTCAAGAACCAGTCCGATGGTTGCCTCCATCGTGCCGAGGAGGCTCGGCAGGTCCTGCTGCCCACACGCGACGAGATGTCCCTCCTTCGTAAAGAGTGCTCCCGAGAAGTCTTTGCCCTCCTTGATGATGGGAGAGTAGGACACCTTGGCAAGCGTGATGCCCATCTCATTGCAGATATTGACATAGGCGTTTCTGAGGACCTCGAACGTGATAGGGTCCAACTCGTGGCGCTCATGGATGCTGGTCTGGACGGACATCTGGCTCCTCTCGGCTTAGACAGTCAATATGAGATTTGCATGGGCATCGACATGGGCCGTCGAGCCAGGTGGCAGCCAGGTCGTGGTATCCTCCTGCGCGACAATCGCAGGTCCAGACAGTGTACTCCCGGGGGCTAACTGCCATCGGTCAAATATGTCCGCGGGTGTGAAGCCTTGTTCGGCGGTGTAAACGTGCCTGGTGCGGACTCCATCAAGCAGCCGGCCCATCACCCCGTCTCGCGGACGCAGTTGAGCCTTGTCGATCGCCCCTTCGCCAATCACGCGGATGTTGGCGATCTCTGCCTGGGCTACCTCACTGGGCATGGTGTAGCCATACTCGCGCTGATGCTCTTCTGCAAACCGCTGGAAGACGAGCCTCAGCATGTCTGGGTCGATCTCTCCCTCCGGTAGATCGATGGTCAGGTACGTGGACTGACCGTAGTATTGGACATCGGCCTGCCGGATCAGCCACGTCCTCTCCGGTGGGACCTTTTCATGGTGCAGCTTGGTCGCGATGTCGTCGCAGAGCGCGGCGTACGCCGAGTCAAGGGTAGAGACGTCAGCATGATCCTCCCGCATGAGCACACATCGCATAGCGCTGAGCCGGATGTTGGACTGCAGGAGACCAAGCGCCGAGGTTACTCCCGGTGCCAGCGGGACGACAACCTGTGGTATCCCCAACTCTCGTGCCGACTCCACGGCAAGCAGCGGGGCCGCACCACCAAAACTCACGAGCTTGAAGTCCCGTGGATCATACCCGCGCTGTACCGAGATCAGGTGGATCGCCTGGGTCAGGTTATTGACCGTCACCATGTGAATTGCGTGCGCAGCTCGCTCCACGCTCAAGCCAAGAGGCGAAGCTATCTGCTCTTCGATAGCCTTCTGTGCCGACTGCAGATCGAGGCTCCAGCCATATCGGGATAGCCAGAACTGGGGGTCGATGTAGCCGAGCACCAGCCACGCATCGGTCAAGGTCACCGAGGTTCCACCCAGGCCGTAGCATACGGGACCCGGTCGAGCTCCCGCGCTGCGGGGACCAACGCGCAGCGACCCTCCGCCGTCGATCCATGCAATGCTGCCTCCGCCCGAGCCGACCGTGTGCAAGTCGATGGCCGGGAGCCGTACGGGAATGTTGAATCCGAGATGCCACTCGTGTGCGATTCGAGGCATCCCATTCGAGATCAGCGCCACGTCGCTGCTGGTGCCTCCGACGTCGAGCGTGATGAGGTTCTTGTAGCCTGTGTCCCCCGCAATACCAACGCCTGCCATCACTCCGGCCGCTGGTCCCGAGAGTGCTGTCCCTGCCGGAAGTTGTCGACTCGAGTCGGCGGTCATCACCCCACCTGCCGAATTCATGACGAGCACATTCCCAGGGTAGCCGGCTTCCTGGAGCCGCCGCTCAAGGCTCTTGAGATAGCGCTCCACGGGCGGTCCGACATAGGCGTTCACCACGGTCGTCGAGCACCGCTCAAACTCGCGGATCTCGGGCATGACCTCGAACGAGGTGCACACGAAGACGTCGTCCCACTCCCGCTCCACGATCTCGCGTATACGGCGCTCATGGGCCGGATTCACGAAGGAGTTCAGGCAGCAGACGGCAATTGACTCAATACCGCCCGCTTTCAACAGTTTGATGGCTGACCGCACCTCGTCTTCGTCCAGCGCCTCCACGATGGCACCCTCGAAGTCCACCCGCTCGGAGACTCCGATTCGGTGGAGACGATGTGCGAGCGGCTTGGGTGGACGCCACCAGTAGTTGAAGATCTGTTCCTTGTCAGCCCGCCCAATTTCCAGCACGCCCTCGAACCCTTTGGTGGTAATGAGACCGGTTCGCGCGCCAGTACGCTGCACTACAGTGTTCGTGGCGATGGTCGTGCCATGATGGAGCGAGCTGATGTGCTCAGGCTCGACCGCAGCCGCCTGGAGTCCGTCAATGATACCCTGAGCGTAGTCCCAGGGGGTGGATGGGACTTTAGCCGTCTTCGTACTGCCCTGCTCATCGACAACCACCACATCCGTGAAGGTGCCGCCGATGTCGATTCCAACCCGGTAACTCACTGCTGGTACCTCCGAAGGAGTCAACGCCTGTCGAGGCAGTTCGATCAGGGAAGCAACGAGAGTGGAGTCGACCTCCCGTGTGCATTGGTCAGGTATTCGGAGATTGTTTTTGCGCAGCGGATGACCAGTTCGGCAAGGCAAGGCTCCATAGCCGAGTCAAACCGTTGCTCCGGGATAGTCACAAGGATGTCTCCCGCGACCCGGGCATCTGACCCCCAGATAGGCGCAGCGATTCCCACCGCGCCAGGCGTCCGTTGCCCAATGGTAAGGGCGTAACCTCGCTGCCGCACTTTCTCCATCTCCCGCTCGAGGGCAACAGGGTCGACGATTGTACGCTCGGTGACAGGCTTCAGGTGCGTTCGGGCGACGATAGCTCGCCGATCGGCCTCAGGCAGGAAGGCCATGATGGCTAGCCCACTGGCACCCGCGTAGAGAGGCCCCCATTTGTTCAGTTCCACCACGTACCGCAGCGGGTGCCGGGACTCAACGGCTGCTACGAACATCATCTCCAGGCGCGTCTCGTCATAGACGCCGAGGAGCGTGGTTTCATTGCACTCATCCACAAAACTGCGCAGAATCGGGACGGCCACGTTGGCAAGCGGAAACCGAGCCGAGACGTAGGAGGCCAGCCGATAGAGCTCGAGACCGAGTCGGTAGCGACGCGTCTCAGGTTCCCTTTGGACCATGCCGGCCTTCTCCAGAGAGGTGAGAGCACGATGCACTGTGCTGACGGGCATGTGCAGTTCAGTCGCGATCTCTCTTACTCCGCATGTCCCCTCGCAGTGTTCTGCTACCCAGCGGAGAATATCGAGTGTCCGCTCGACAGTACCTCGTGGTGTGTCCACGCGCCAGCGCTGATCGCTTTCAATACCTAGCGATCCCAGAGGTTGAGCTTTGCCGTCAGATCGTACGCTCATGCCACCGCCTGTTCCATGACGCGGAACAGCTGTTCCGGAAAGGAGTGTATGCGGTTGTCATTGTAGGGAACGAACTGGGATCTGTCAAGGTATGATGCGGACGGTAAGAGTTCACAACCGGTGAGGATGAGGGATTGACAGGAGAGAGCGGATGCGGCACGATGACGGCATGGCCGACTTCCACCTCGCGGCCCTTTCGGCGTCTGCCTTGCGCTCGCTCGTCCT
>Ga0102924_1005407_pt1 | contig 12414 bp, 11 predicted proteins | sample PaiPotPPM11metaG_FD_80116 | JGI IMG/M metagenome (GOLD analysis project Ga0102924, IMG submission 80116) | Iron sulfur acid spring bacterial and archeal communities from Banff, Canada, to study Microbial Dark Matter (Phase II) - Paint Pots PPM... ... | reverse complement strand
GCCGACAAGATCGGCAATCTCATCTGCGGCTGGATGATCCACTCCAAGGACGGCTCGCCGATGAAGATGGCGGCGCATCCGGCGCTCGCCAACGGCAAGGCCTGCCATGTCGGCGATCCGGTTGCGGTCGTGATCGCGGACACGCTGGCGCAGGCGCGCGACGCCGCCGAGAAGGTCAAGGTCGATTACGCGGTGCTCCCCGCGATCATCGATCCGGCGCAGGCGCAACGGCCGGGCGCGCCGCAAATCCACGACGTGGCGCCGAACAACACGATCTATCAGTGGCATCTCGGCGACCCCGAAGGGGCCGAGGCGGCGTTCAAATCGGCGAAGCACGTCACCAGACTCGATATCGTCAACAACCGGCTCATACCGAATGCCATCGAGCCGCGCGCCGCACTCGCCGAATACGATTCCGGCACCGGGGCATTCACGCTCTGGAATACCTCGCAGAACCCGCACGTGGCGCGCCTTGTCATCTCCGCCTTCATTGGCATCGCGCCGGAGCATAAATTGCGCGTTATTGCCCCCGACGTCGGCGGCGGCTTCGGTTCCAAGATTTTCATCTATCCGGAAGAAGTCGTGGCGCTTTGGGCGTCCAAACGGACCGGCCGGCCGGTGAAGTGGGTTTCCGATCGCTCCGAGGCTTTTCTCGTCGATGCGCACGGGCGCGATCACGTCACGCATGCCGAAATGGCATTTGACGCCGCCGGCAAAATCCTCGGGCTGCGGGTAAAGACGATCGCCAACTTGGGCGCCTACATGCAGGTGTTTTCGTCGGCGGTACCGACCTATCTCTACGCCACGCTGCTGTCGGGCCAGTACCAGATCCCGCAAATCTACTGCGAGGTCGATGCGGTCTACACCAACACCAACTCGGTCGACGCCTATCGCGGTGCCGGGCGGCCGGAGGCGACCTTCGTGGTCGAGCGGCTGGTCGAGGTCGGCGCGCGCGAACTCGGCGTGGATCCGGCGGAACTGCGGCGCAAGAACTTCATCAAGACGTTCCCGCACCAGACCCCGGTCGTCTTTGCCTACGACGCTGGCGACTATGACGCATCGCTGAAGAAGGCGCTGGAACTCGCGGACTACAAGGGCTTTGCCAAACGCAAGCGCGAAGCGGCGCGCCACGGCAAACTGCGTGGCATCGGCTTCTCCACCTATATCGAAGCGTGCGGTCTGGCGCCCTCGCAAGCCGTCGGCGCGCTAGGCGGCGGAGTAGGCCAATGGGAATCGTGCGAGGTAAGGGTGAACCCGACCGGCTCGGTCGAAGTGTTGGTCGGATCGCATGCCCACGGTCAGGGCCATGAGACGACGTTTGCGCAAGTCGTTTGCGATCGCCTCGGCATCCCGATTGACACGGTGACGATCGTGCACGGCGATACCGACAAGGTCCAGTTCGGCATGGGCACCTACGGCTCGCGCTCGGGCGCCGTCGGCATGTCGGCTCTCGTCAAGGCGCTCGACAAGGTTGAGGCCAAGGCGAAGAAGGTCGCGGCGCATTTGCTCGAAGCCGCCGAAACAGACATCGAGTTCAAGAATGGGCAATTCACAGTTGCCGGCACCGATAAATCCGCGCCGTGGGGTGGCGTCGCGCTCAACGCTTACACCGCCCACAAATTCAATGGCCAGGAACTTGAGCCGGGATTGAAGGAAACTTCCTTTTACGATCCGACCAACTTCACCTTCCCGGCCGGCTGCCACATCTGCGAGGTCGAGGTCGATCCCGACACCGGGCACACCGAGATCGCGGCCTGGACCGCGGTCGATGATTTCGGCGTGCTGATCAACCCGATGATCGTCGAGGGCCAAATCCACGGCGGTGTCGCCCAGGGCATCGGCCAGGCGCTGTGCGAAGGCGCGATCTACGACAAGGACGGGCAGCTCCTGACCGGCTCGTTCATGGATTACTGCATGCCGCGCGCCGATCACCTGCCGGCGCTGACGGTCGGCACCACGGTCACCAAGTGCCCGTCCAATCCGCTCGGCATCAAGGGTTGCGGCGAAGCCGGCGCGATCGCCGCGCCGGCGGCGCTCATCAATGCCGTCACCGACGCGATCGGGACCGAAGCCGTCGCCATGCCGGCGACCTCGGCCGCGGTCTGGGCCGCGCTCAGGAAATCGGGCCGGTCGATGCCGTGCGCGGCGTGAGGAAATAATTTCCCATCCCGCCGAAGTGCGGCGAGAGGCGGGTGACGAAAACGGAGGACTGCGATGTACGCCTTCACCTTCCATCGTCCGGAGACGCTGCGGCAGGCCGTGAGCCTTCTCAGCAAGAACGCCGACGCCAAACTCCTGGCCGGCGGCCATACGCTGTTGCCGACGATGAAGCTGCGCCTCGCCGGCCCGCCGCAGCTGATCGACCTCTCGCGCGTCGAGGGGCTCGCCGGCATCGAACTCAAGGGCCGCTCGCTGCAGATCGGCGCGATGACGCGCCATGCCGAGGTGTACGACTCCCCTGTGGTGCAGGAGGCGGTTCCGGTGCTCGCCAAGCTTGCCGGCATGATCGGCGACCCGGCGGTACGCCACATGGGCACCATCGGCGGCTCGGTCGCCAACAACGATCCCAACGCCGACTATCCGGCTGCCTGCTTCGGGCTCGGCGCCACCATCATCACCAACCAGCGCCGCATCGCCGCCGACGATTTCTTCACCGGCATGTTCTCGACCGTGCTCGAGCCGGCCGAAATCATCACCAAGGTGAGCTTCCCGATCCCGAAGAAAGCCGCCTACCAGAAATTCCGCAACCAGGCCTCGCGCTTCGCGCTTGTCGGCGTGTTCGTGGCGAAGCGCGGCAGCGACATCCGCGTCGCCGTCACCGGCGCCGGCGCCAACGGCGTGTTCCGCGTCAAGGCCTTCGAGGAGGCGCTGGCGAAGCGCTTCGCGCCGAAATCGCTCGACGGCATGACCATCCCGGCCGACGGCATGAACAGCGACATCCACGGCAGCGCCGAATACCGCGCCCACCTTGTCGGCGTGCTTGCCCGCCGCGCGGTCGCCGAGGCCGTGGGGAAGGGGGAGAAGTAAGCTCCGTTCGCGCCGCGCGCGAAATTGCGCGTTGCGATTTGCGAGACTTCCATATCTCGTGAGGCATGAGCAATATCGTTCCGTGCCGGTTGGATGCCGAACGAACTGTCAGTCGCGCGCAGCTTCTTCGAAATCCACCGTTCCATCGTTATGCACAGACACGATGAAGCGCATCTCTTGAATATCGCCGTTCCAGCCGTAGAGGCCCCACAAATCGTTGGTCGCCTTGTATTCGGTTGAGGGCCAGAGCTCGAAGACGCCGCCGAGATCGAATTCGAATTTCCACGAATTGGGCAAGGAACCGCCGCCGACGCCGACGAGGCGTTGTCCATCCAGATCGCGCAGACATTCATCCGGCCGCCGCCAGTCGAAATTTTCACTGTCGCAGGAGCCATCGGAAACCGAGATCTTCCAGTCGCAATATTGTATGAAGAGATCCCAGTCACCTACGACAGTGATGTGCCTACGCCGAAGAAGCCGCCGAACTCTCTCTGACGTCGCAGCGCGGGGGACGATGGGCTCCCTGACGATGACGTGCGGCGCGCCGAACTCCAGTGTGAGCATGCTCCCGACGCCGCCTCTTACGTTCCAGGCAAACTGGCCGAGGAACGGCTTGAACAAGTCTTGGATTTGCTGCGTCGGTGTCACGCCTGGCGTTTCATCGGGCCCGGCCCGTCATCCAGGCGGGATTCATACCAAATTCCGGCCAGCGCGGTCGCCGAGCGGCTATGCGAAGACAAGCGCACCATCGCTCTGCACAGCGCCCACGAAACGTGAGTCTTCAGGATTGGCACTCCAGCGGTAGAGGCTCCATAAGTTGTCCGCAGCCTCGTATTCGGTCGAGGGCCAGAGCTCCAGTACACCGCCGAGGTCGAATTCGAATTTCCATGAATTGGGCAAGGAGCCGCTGCCAACGCCGATGAGGCGTTGTCCATCCAGATCGGCCAGACATTCGTCCGGCTGCCGCCAGTCGAAGCTTTCACTGTCGCAGGAGCCATCGGAAACCGAAATCTTCCAGTCGCAATATTGTATCCAGAGATGCCAATCTCCCCTGACCGTGACGTGCCGGCGTCCAAAAAGCCGCCGAACCCGTTCTGATCTCTTCGGACTCGGGGCTTTCGGCTCCCTGACGATGATGTGCGGCGCGCCGAATTCCAATGTCAGCATGCTCCCCACGCCGCCATCTACGTTCCAGGCGAACTGGCCGAGCAACGGCTTGAACAGGTCTTGAACTTGCTGCGTCGGTATCATGACAGGCCTATTCATTCGTCGCCAACAATGTCTTTACCGATTTCAAGAATCTGGTGGTAGGTAGTATATCCCTGCTTTGATATTTGCCGGTGAAGTTCGTCGGCTTGCGCTTTTGTCATGTTGAGTTTGACGGCTACGTCTCGAGCTTGCTTGTTTTGTCTTTGGCGGTCAGCTACCGGAATTATCAGGGGAGGATTTTCCTGAACATCTTCCGACGACTGCCGGATCGACAACTCGTCCCTGGCTGTGGGTAGAGTATCCGGGCGCTGCCCGAGAGTGTCATTTTGCGCTACTCGCGCGGGGGATGGCTGTCCGGTCCCGCTCGGGGCAAACCAGCCGGGATTTGGCGGTGCGCCGGTGCGCGGATGCAGGGCGGGATTCCAATCGGCCGACTTGATGAGGATATCCGCCGCCTCCATCTCGTCCCGCGCGGTTAAGCTCGGCAGATCCGGTATCCGCAAATGGACCGCCGCAATCCGCGCCAAGCCCGGATCGTTGGCGTTCAAGGCGGAGGCTACGGTCGTTAGTCCCGCCATGAGCCGCTCCAGCGGCAACTCTGCCCGATAGGCGCGGCTGAAGAGGTGCTCGATCTCGCTCCCCTCACGCACTGCAAAGCGTCCGTTTCTGTGCTCGATCAAAGGCGTGCGTCCAAGCAGCAAGCCTTGCTCGGTGCAGGCGAGGCCGAGATTGTGGTCGCCGGGTTCGCTCAGACGCCAGACCTGATGGATTGTTTCGTCTCTTAATTAGAGACGATGTTGCCAAATCAGTGTCATATGTCAACACAAAGGAGACTGCGCGGTGACTTTATTTGCGTAACCTGAAAACGGGCTGGCGACGCAAACAGGCGCATGACGGTCGAATAGGGGCCGGCGAAGATGGGTTTGATCGCGGCGCGGAAGGCCTATATCCAGTCGGCATGAAACCGGTTTCTTCGCCCCGCCCGCTGCCCGTCTCGATCGACGCCACCGTCGCGCTGCTCGCCGAGGCGCAATACCTCGGCGACCGCTCGCTCGGCACCGTGCTCTATCTGGCGCTGAAGATGGGGCGGCCGATCTTCCTCGAAGGCGAGGCCGGCGTCGGCAAGACCGAGATCGCCAAGGTGCTGTCGCAGACGCTCGGGCGTCGCCTCATCCGGCTGCAATGCTACGAAGGCCTCGACATCTCCACCGCGGTCTACGAGTGGAATTACGCCGCGCAGATGATCGCCATCCGCGCCGCCGAGGCCGAGGGCGAGCACGACCGCGAGCGGATCGAGCGCGACGTATTCGCCGAACGCTTCCTGATCAAGCGTCCGCTGCTGCAGGCGCTCGAGCCCGATGCTGCCGGCGCGCCGGTCCTCCTGATCGACGAGATCGACCGCACCGACGAGGCGTTCGAGGCGTTCCTGCTCGAAGTCTTGGGCGACTTTCAGATCACCATCCCGGAGATGGGCACGGTCAAGGCCGCGCATCCGCCGGTCGTGGTCATCACCTCGAACCGTACCCGCGAGGTGCACGACGCGCTCAAGCGCCGCTGCCTCTATCACTGGGTCGGCTATCCGAGCGCCGAGCGCGAGCTTGCGATCGTGCGCACCAAGGTGCCGGACGTCGGCAAGAAGCTCTCCGAGCAGGTGGTGGCGTTCGTACAGGCCTTGCGCCGGCAGGATCTGTTCAAGTCGCCGGGCGTGGCGGAAACGCTCGACTGGGCGGCCGCGCTCTCCGAGCTCGACGTCGTGGCGCTCGATCCGGCAACCGTCTCCGACACGCTCGGCGTGCTGCTCAAATACCAGGACGACATCGCCCGGCTCGAAGGCAGCAAGGTCAAGGAGCTGCTCGACGAGGTCAAGTCGGAGCTGCGCGCCGCGGAGTAAGCGCGCTGAGCAAGGCGCGCGCGCTCCTGCTCCCCTTTCCGCCAGGTTCTCGGTCGATCGTTCCCGTAGATGGAAATTGATCGCCGACCGTTCACAACGCCTTGACGGACTTTGGCGTGTTATCCTTCGGCGCCCCTGAAAACACGAACCAAGTATTCCAATCCGAAGATCGGTTTTGAGCGGCAAATTCCTATAGCCCAAGGCCCAGGGAGGTCGATCTCGGCCTTCGGCCATGAATCCGTCGGCAGCTCTTACAAAGCAGCTAGCCGTTCATGCGGTTGAGCGCGGAGAGATTTCGCAGCACGATTCGCCGCGAGCTCACCTCGATTGCGGCGCAGGTTTCCAGCGACGTCAGCGTCCGCGAAACGGTCTCGATGGTGAGGCCGAGGTAGTCGGCAATGTCCTGCCGCGACATCGGCAATTCGATCGCGTTGCCCGCCGAGCCCCGTTCCGCCATCTCGACGAGGAAACTCGCGACGCGCTCCTGCGCCGTCTTGACCAGGAGCAAGACCCGCTTGTGAACGCGCTGCAGCTCGTGCGCGGTGAGGACGAAGAGTTCGCGGGCGATCTCGGCATCACGGCCGGCCAGCGCTGTGAGCGTCTTGCGGTTGACCACCAGCACCTTCGCGTCTGAAATCGCTTCGGCGGAACAGGAGTACTCGCCGGCGAACTCCAAACCGAACATGTCTCGCGGCAGATAAAAGGCACTGATCTGCCGGCGTCCGTCGCTGAGGATCTTATAGGTGCGCACGCCGCCGCTGACGACCTTGTACAGGTAGTCCGCGGGCTCGTTCTCGCCGAAGAGTTCGGTATTGCGCCGATACGACACGACAGCGCCAATGAGATGCAGGATCGTTGCCAGCAATTCGCGCGGCGGCCTGCTATTGACAACGCGGTCTACTGGTGGAGCGGCAAAGTAAGTTGGTGGGGCGGAGGCGCGAATGGCAGTTTGCGTGAGCATCACCCATTACCTTCCTATCTTGCGCAACGTATCCGCTGTGGTCGGCGCCGGCGACCTTTGCCCCGACGGATGATTTCCCGCACTGTCAACGCAAGCGATGACGCCGGTCGGCGCGAACCGTTCCATTTAGTTTTTCATGATGACCCTTTGGACAGTGTCACCTCGGACGCGCAACACTCTAAGACGGTCGAATTTCTCCCTCCACTGGGCGAAAGTATGCGGGGAATGAGTGGAAAGGTTAGTGCGCTTATACGAAGGTTTAGGGGTCGCCGCGGAACGGGCGCTTGCGCGTGATGGGCACTCGATAGCAGGGCGCGTGATCGTCGGTTTCCGCAGAAACGATCAACCGGCCGCTGCTACCGACCGTCACGGCACTGGCGGCGCGGAGGGTCGATGATCGCCGCGTAGCCAGCGCGATCATGCACCATCGAGAGGGTGCGCGTGAGGCATCCTCCGGGGTGCGCTTACGGTCATTTGCGGCGCCGGTCGCAGGCCCATCCCAGCATGCCGAGATGGCATTGCCGCCAGGCGCATTCCATGGCCGTGCGCAACGCCGCGCCGTCGATGGCGAGAACCCGCAGCCACAGCCCCGCTCCGGCGGGCAGTTGGGTGACGCCGACATATACCCCCCGCAGATCGGCAAGCGCGGTGCGTACCGCCGCCAACACCGCCGCGTCGCTGCAGCCGCGGCCAACCGCGAAGAGCGTGCCGAGCGCCCGATGGGGGCCGAGCAGCGCTGGGTTGCCGGCCAGTCCGTGCCCCGAGGTCAGCCGGCCGCGGTCAATCGCCAAAAGGCGGCCGTCGGGGCGCCGGATCGTTGTTTCCATGGTCAGCGCATCGAACGCCATGGGGTCCGCCCCGCGCGGATCGTGCCACATATAGGAGTCGCCGACGATCGCGCTGGCCTCGGTGGCGACGCAGAGGTCCGTCTTGGCGACGAGCCGTGAGTGCGGGAAGCAAATGGTGGGGTCGGCAAGGAATTCGAGATGGCTGTGCGCCAGTGCCGCAAGGTTGACCTGCTGGAGCGCAAATCCGCGCTCCATGCTGTGGACCTTGGTCGCGGCCTGCGTCGTGACATGGGCGACAGCGCCGCCGGTCGTGGAAATCCGCACGCTGACGCGGTCGTCCTGCGTCAGCCCTCCCGACAACGACTGAAGATAGACGGTAGCCGCCTGCGGCGCCGCCCGGTCGAGGTAAAAGGCGCGCGTCAGGTGATGCGGGTAACTGGCGAAATGCGACGCAAGGTAGGTGCGGCCCTCGGCGTCGACGGCGAATTCGAGCCGGGTCTCGCCCCGCCCGCGAGCTTCATGCGCCGCGGTGTGTGCTGGGGTCGGAGCCGCGTCCGTCGCCGGCACTGTCTCGGCGGTGTGCTCGCGCTTTGACGAGGCCGCGATCAAGCGAGCAGCAGCGCGTCATGCGCGATGCGATCGATCACGGCATCGACACCCTCGCCGCTGCGGCAATTGGTGAGCAGTACCGGTTTGCCGCTGCGCACGCCGAGGCTGTCGCGCTGCATGCCGGCGACGTCGGCGCCGACATAGGGAGCAAGGTCGATCTTGTTGATGATCAGAAGGTCGCAGCTGACGATGCCGGGGCCGCGCTTGCGCGGAATGTCGTCGCCGTCGGCGACATCGATCACGAACAGCCAGTAGTCGACGAGATGGAGGGAGAAGGTCGAGGCGAGATTGTCGCCGCCGCTTTCAACGAGCACCAGATCGAGCCCGGGAAAGGCAAGCCGGAGCCGCTCGATCGCTTCGCCGTTGAGCGTCGGGTCCTCGCGGATCGCGGTGTGCGGGCAGGCGCCGGTCTCGACGCCGATCACGCGGCCCGGCTCGATCAGGCCGCCGCGTTGCAACCGCTCGGCGTCCTCGCGGGTGACGAGATCGTTGGTCACCACCGCGACGTCGATGTTGCGGGCGCGAAGCCGCGGCAGCAGCGCCTCGATCAGAGCGGTCTTGCCGGCTCCGACCGGTCCGCCGATGCCGACGCGCGCCGGCCCGAGGCGACGATCTCCCATGACGCTCACCGCAGCATGTAGCGCTGCGTCAGCGGCAGCACGGTCGCCGGCTCGCAGGTCGCGAGTTCGCCGTCGACGAACACTTCGAAGGTCTCCGGGTTGACGCGGATCTGCGGACAGGCGTCGTTGTGCAGCATGTCGCGCTTGGTCAGCTTGCGCACGCCACCCACCGGCAGGATCGTCTTCTCCAGGCCGAGGCGGCCGGCGATATCGCGCTCGACGGCGGCGCGCGACACGAAGCTTACGCTCAGCGCCTGCTTGGCGCGCCCGAACGCTCCCCATTGCGGGCGCATCGCCATCGGTTCGCAGGTCATCAGCGAGGCGGCGCTGTCGCCCATCGCCGACCAGACGATGAAGCCGCCCTTGATCACCAGTTCCGGCTTGATGCCGAAGAAGGCAGGGCGCCAGACGACGACGTCCGCGAGTTTGCCCGGCTCGAGCGAGCCGATGTGCGCGTCGATGCCGAAGGTGCGGGCGGCATTGATCGTGTATTTGGCGATGTAGCGTTTGATGCGCTCGTTGTCGCCGATGCGCGAAGTCTCCGTCGGGAGCCGTCCGCGCTGGTCGCGCATCTTGCTGGCAAGCTGCCAGGTGCGGCAGATCACTTCGTGGATGCGGCCCATGCCCTGGCTGTCGGAGCCGAGCATGGAGATCGCGCCGATATCGTGCAGCACGTCCTCCGCCGCGATGGTGCCGGCGCGGATGCGGCTCTCGGCAAATGCCACGTCCTCCGGCACCGCCGGATTGAGGTGATGGCACACCATGATCATGTCGAGGTGTTCGTCGAAGGTGTTCACGGTGTACGGGTTGGTCGGATTGGTCGAGGACGGCAAGCAGTTCATCTCGCCGGCGACGCGGATAATGTCCGGGGCGTGGCCGCCGCCGGCGCCCTCGGCGTGATACATGTGGATGGTGCGGCCGCCGATGGCGGCGAGCGTCTGCTCGAGGAAGCCGCTTTCGTTGAGCGTGTCGGTGTGCAGCTGGACCTGGATGTCGGCCTCGTCGGCGACCTTCAGGCAGCAATCGATGGCGGCCGGCATCGAGCCCCAATCCTCGTGGAGCTTCATGCCGGCGACGCCGCCTTCGATCTGGTCGATCAGCGATTTCGGCTTGTACGAATTCCCGCGTCCGAGAAAGGCGAAATTGATCGGCCATTGCTCGACCGCCTGCAGCATCTTGCCGACGTTCCAGGCGCCGCCGCAGTCGATGCCGACGGTGATCGGGCCGAGCGAGCCGCCGATCATCGTGGTGATGCCGGAGCTGATGGCGTGCTCGCACAGCGCGGCGCTGTCGAAATGCACGTGCACGTCGATGCCGCCCGGCGTCGCGATCAGGCCTTCGCAGTCGCGCACCGTCGTCGCCGCCCCGCAGATCAGCGCCGGATGGACGCCGTCCATGATCGCCGGGTTGCCGGCTTTGCCGACGGCGACGATGCGGCCGTCCTTGACGCCGAGATCGCCCTTGACGATGCCGAGCACCGGATCGATCAGCACGGCATTGCTCAACAGCATGTCGAGCGCGCCGGCGGCGCTGTCATGGCCGGCGGCGAGCCCCATGCCGTCACGCAGGGTCTTGCCGCCGCCGTGCAGGCACTCGTCGCCCTTGACCGCGTGATCGTGTTCGATCTCGGCCAGCAGCGAGGTATCGCCGAGCCGGACGGCGTCGCCGGTCGTCGGCCCGTACATGGCGGCGTAGTCGCGACGGTGCATCTTGCCCATTTGTTTCAAGCTCCGCGGAAGCCGCGTTCGCGCGCGCGGCGCAGCGCCTGTTCCTTGACCGCCGGTGCGTGCCGCGAACCGTCGGTCAGGCTGTTGAGGCCGCCAAGCTCGCCGGTGCCGCCGAACTCACAAAGCGTGATTTCCTTGCTTTCGCCGGGCTCGAAACGCACCGCCGTCCCGGCAGGAACGGCAAGGCGCATGCCGAAGGCGGCGCTGCGGTCGAATTCGAGCGCCGGGTTGGTTTCGAAAAAATGGTAGTGGCTGCCGACCTGCACCGGGCGGTCGCCGGTGTTGAGGACCTTGAGCATGACCTCGCGGCGACCGGCGTTGATCTCGACCTCCTCGTCGGGAACGATGAGCTCTCCGGGCGTGCGCTCCATCTTGTACGGACGCGTGCCGGGACGGATCGGGTCGTGGACGGTGACGAGCTTGGTGCCGTCGGGAAAGGTAGCCTCGACCTGGATCATCGGCATCAGATCCATGACGCCGGGAAGCACGTCGTCGGTGGTGAGCAGCGTGGCGCCGAAGCTGATCAGATCGGCGACCGAGCGGCCGTCGCGGGCGCCCTCCAAAATTTCGTCGGCGATGAACGCCACGGCTTCCGGGTGGTTGAGCTTGACGCCGCGCGCCCGGCGCTTGCGGGCAAGCTCGGCGGCGGTGAAGATCACCAGTCGCTCCATCTCGGTCGGGGTCAGCAGCATGCAAACCTCTCTCGTCGTCGGTTAATTGGCAAACAAACGGCCCGGCTGGACTTCGTGGCGCATGAACGCAATGTCGCACGCCGGCGCGAAGGTCGAAATCTCGTCGAGGCCGGGCAGGGGGCTTTCCAACACGTCCGCGATCAAACCGTGCAGTCCGGCGAGGCAGCGCTGGCCCTCGACGTGACCGATGAGGCCGAGGCGCAAGGCTGCGCCGATGAGCCCGATGCAGAAGCCGTGCGCGGCGACAGGGAGCGCGACCTCAAGATCGAGGCCGATGCCGCGCCACAACAGGCCCTGAATCACTGCCACGTGGCCCGGCGCGCGATCGGCAAGCACCCAGGCGCGGTAGGCGGCGGCGTTGCGGGTGCCGAGCCGCGCGTGGACGCCGAGGAGCGCGGCGCCCATGCGTCGCGATCCCGTTCGCAACTCCTGCGCCAGCGCCAGCGCTTCCTGCAGTTGATCAAGCGCGCGAACTGCTTCCAGATCATCGCCGGCGGCGTGCGCGGCCGCCAATATCGGCCGGTCGCCGGTGGCCCAGCGGTGGCGGAGCAGCGCGGCGATGAACTGGGTGACGTCCTCCGCCGTGCGGACCAGGCCGTCCGCGCGCAGCGCTTCGAGTCCCCAGGAAAAAGAAGCGGTGCCGCTCGGAAAGAAGCTGTCGGCGTGCTGCAGAGCGGCGAGAAGAGCGCGGCTATCCATCGCCGACTTCCTTGACGCGGCCGGCAGCGATGAGCGGCGCGAGACGGGCCAGATAGTCCGCCTTGGGGCCGTTCATGGCGATGCGCAGCACGGAACCGGCAAAGGCGACCCGCCAATGCATGTTGCCGCTGCAATAACCGAGCTCGATTGCCGCCGCGACGTCGGCAGGCGCGACAGCGAGCCAGGAAGTT
>Ga0102924_1005405_pt1 | contig 12415 bp, 11 predicted proteins | sample PaiPotPPM11metaG_FD_80116 | JGI IMG/M metagenome (GOLD analysis project Ga0102924, IMG submission 80116) | Iron sulfur acid spring bacterial and archeal communities from Banff, Canada, to study Microbial Dark Matter (Phase II) - Paint Pots PPM... ... | reverse complement strand
CAGCTGGTCGTCGAACTCGACGCCGATCCCCGTCATCGATGACGGGGCCCCGTTGAAGCTACCCGAGCTCTGCGAACTTCACGACGGCGGCGCCCGCAGCGATCCCCGTCATCGATGACGGGGCCCCGTTGAAGCATCGCCGCGGCCGCGTTTAGTTCGGCGTCGTCGGTCGCGATCCCCGTCATCGATGACGGGGCCCCGTTGAAGCAACAACGTTCCGACCCCCGCCGCACCGAATGCGGCTTCGATCCCCGTCATCGATGACGGGGCCCCGTTGAAGCACCGCGCTCTCCCAGCGCGGCGGCGCTTCTTTGCACCCGCGATCCCCGTCATCGATGACGGGGCCCCGTTGAAGCGCTCTTCCCAACGGCCGTATAGCTCGTCTTTGACGTACCGATCCCCGTCATCGATGACGGGGCCCCGTTGAAGCGCCAATCTACCACGCTGGGCCCGTCGAGTGTGCGCATTCCGGCCGACTCGGACAGGGTTCCAGGCACTCGGACAACGTTCCGGCAGCACCCGGACACGTCGGAGCGAAGCGACGCTCTCCCCGTCGGACGGCGCGTAGCGCCGGACGCGGTTGTCGGGGTCGGAGCGCAGCGACGCGGGTGGTCACGGTTGGTGGGCCTCCGTGGTCTTGGTGGTGTCGGTGGTCATCGCGTTCTTCTTTCGTCCGGACTCTCCCTTCAACGATAGGACGTGTGCGTTATGCACGAGTCGATCACAGATGGCATCGGCGACGAGCGGTTCGCGGAGCGTATCGTGCCATGCCTTCGTGGCCAGCTGCGTGGTGATGACCGTCGAGCTGCGCCCATACCGATCGTCGAGGACCTCGAGCAGGTCGCGGCACTCGGTGTCTTTCATGGGTGCGATCAGAAAATCGTCGATCACCAGAACGTGCGTCCGCGCGAGCTGGTCGAGAAGTTTGGCGTAGGAGCCGTCGGCGCGCGCTACGGCGAGTTGGTGCAGGAGCCGCGGCGCGCGGATGCACAGGGCCCGGAAGCCCTGACGACACGCCGCGTGCGCGAGCGCTGCACCGAGATAGCTCTTGCCCACCCCCGTCTTGCCGACGGCGATGATGTTTTGGAAGGCGCGCACCCACTGGCAGGTGGCGAACGAACGGACGACGGATTTGTCGATGCCGCGCGCCGGGTCGCACCAGACGTCTTCGACGCTGGCGGGCATGGGCAGGCGCGCGTCGCGCAGCCGTCGGGCGATCAGTCGATTGCGACGCTCGGTGACCTCGCGATCGACGAGCATGCCGAGGCGCTCCTCGAACGTGGTGTCCGCCGGTGGCGGTGTCGTGAGCCACTGCCGCAGCATGGCCACCATGGCCATGAGCTTGAGCTCGATGAGCTTCTGAATCGTCTCTTCGATGATCATTCGGTCTCCTCCTTGTCGAAGTAGTGGCCTCCGCGGACGTTGTCGTGGGTGAGATCAGAACGGGGCGCTTCGCGTGTCGTCGCCACGGCGGACGCGGAGAGCGCGTCGGGCAGCGGCGCATTTTCGAGCCGGCGCTTGAGCATTTCGGCGACGGTGCGGTAGCTCGCCGCGCCGAGCGCCAGCGCACGGGCGCACGCGGCGTCCAGGCGCACGGGCCCGTGGGTCTTGCCCAGCCGAAGTACGCCCAGGCAAGCGCGGTAGCGAAGCTCGGGGTGGGGCTCGGCTCGCAGCATCGTGGTGACCAGCGTGCCGACGTGGGGACCGATGGACTCCGCCCATCGCATCAGCCGGTCGGGCGGCCAGTCGCCGTATTCGCGGTGCGATCGTGGCCGATGCTCCGGAGCGATCGTTGGGCGCCCCTTGGGTCCGTACGAACGCAGGTGCGAGGCGACGCGCTGGTTGTGGTGCAGGATCTCGATCGTCGACGCCGTCGCACGCACGTCGACACGGTGCTGCACGAGCGCGCACGGGACGCTGTAGCGTCGGTCGTCGAAGACGACGCAGTAGTCGAGCCCGACGCCGACGTCGAACTTCCACTCGGCCATCTCGTAGCGAGTGGGCGGCAGAGGCTTCATCGCCGGACGGTCGATGGTCTCGAACGCGCTGCGCCGGCATCCATCCAGGCCCTTGGCGAAGGGGCGGGCGTTGAGCTTTTCGAGCAGCTCGGCGATCGCGGCGTTGAGCTCGTCGAGGCTGAAGAAGGTGCGATTGCGCAGGCACGCCAGGATCCAGCGTTGGGCGATTTGCACGCCGACCTCGACCTTTGCCTTGTCGCGCGGCTTGCGCGGGCGCGCCGGGATGATCGCGCAGCCGTAGTGTCGGCCGAGATCTGCGAACGTGGCGTTGATCTCGGGCTCGTAGCGACACGGCACCTTGACGGCGCTGCGGAGCTGATCGCTGACGATCACGGAGGTGACGGCGCCGAAGTACTCGAACGCGCGCACCGTGGCGCCGACGAAGTCCGCGAGCTGCTGCGTACGCGTCGCCTCTGCGTACGAGTAGTTGGAGGCGCCGAGCACCGCGACGTACAGCTCGACTTCGTCGGATCTCCCCGGTCTTCGGATCGACCAGATGCGGCCTCTTGCCCGAGAAGTCGACGAACATCTTGTCGCCGGCGCGATGCACCTGGCGCATCGTGGGCGTCTGCGCGCGACGGTAGCGTGCGTAGGCCTCGCAGAATTGGCTGTACTGGTATGGACGCAGAGTGTCGCTGCGCGCGCGGGCTGCGGCCGCGTACTCCTGCCAGAGCAGGTACATGGTCACGCCAACTCGACGCATCTCGCGGTGGACCCAGGCCAGATCGATCGGCGCTCGTCGGGCGGGCTCATTCCGATCGAGCTGACGAAAGAGCCGCTGCTCGATCTCGCGGTCGCCGAGATCCTTGACCTGATCCCGCAGACCGGCCTGCTCGGCGCGAGCGATGTAGTCGCTGACCGTCGTCTTGCTCAGCCCGACCGCCGACGCGATCTCGCGCGCGGACCGGCCGTGCTCGAAACGCATCCGCAGAACCTCTTTGATCTGTCTCATCGATGCTCGCTCCGTCATCGGCCCTCGATCGCACGCTGGGGTGCATCGAGGGGCCGCTCGTCGCGACCATCCACGCCGCTGCTGCTCGACCGACACGTCGTCGGTGCCCCCCCGGGAGGGGGCGGTAGGACGTGACCTACGCCATCAAGCAGCGCCGCTCGCTACCGCCTGTCCGGGTGCTCCCGGAACGGTGTCCGGGTCGTCCCGGAACGCTGTCCGGGTGCTTCCGGAACCGTGTCCGGGTGACCGGAACGCTGTCCGGGTGCTCACCGGAATCGTGTCCGGGTCCCTTCGGAACGGTGTCCGAGTGCGGCCGGAAAACGCTGGAAGCAGGGCGCGCTGCCGAGTGAAACGAGGGGCCCGCGCACCTGGCGCACGCGCCCCGACCCGTTTGCATCTGTCTGGGAGTCCGAGGTCGTGCCGTTGCTCGTCGCCGACACCACCGGCGTGCTCGAGGGGACGACGGTGATCGCCGAGCTGCAGCGGCGCCACGGCGACAGCTACGGGCCCGGCCAGCTCCGGACACTGCAGCGCCGCATGCACGAGTGGCGCGCGCTTCACGGTCCGGGCAAGGAGGTGATGTTCGAGCAGGAGCACCTGCCCGGGCGCGAGGGAGCGTTCGACTTCACCGAGGCGACCGAGCTCGGAGTGACTGTCGCCGGCCAGGTGTTCATGCACCTGCTGTTTCAGTTCGTCCTCAGCTTCAGCAAGTGGCGGTGGGTCGGCCTGGCTTTCTCGGAGACGTTCGAGGCGCTCGTACACGGTCTGCAGGACGCGCTCGCCGCCATCGGCGGCGCTCCTCTCGTCTGGCGCAGCGACAACCTGTCGGCGGCCACGCACCAGATCCCCGGCGGCGGACGTGAGCTCAATCGACGCTTCGCTGCGGTGCTCGAGCACTACGGCGCGTCGTCGACGCGGATCGAGCCGCGCCAGTCGCATCAAAACGGCGTCGTCGAAAAAGCCCACGACGTGCTCAAGTCCGCGCTCCAGCAAGCGCTCGTCATTCGCGGCAACCGCGACTTCTCGTCGGTAGATGCGTACTCGGACTTCGTCGCCGGCGTCCGCGACCGGCTCAATCATGGCAAGGGACGCCTGAGCCCAAGGAGGAACGGTCGGTGCTCCTTGGACTTTCGCCCGGCAGGTTGACGGCAGGGGGCGCACATGGGATACTGTCTCGGAATCATTGAAGGAAACACGGCCATGGCCAAACCCATCACGACCACCCTGCCCGACGACCTCGTGCGCTTTGCCGAGGCGCAGGTGGCGGCTGGCCGCTTCGCCCGCGTGGAGGACGTGATCGAAGCCGGGGTCGAAGCGCTGCGCAAGCGCCAGGAGCGCTGCGACGCCAAGGCGCAGGCGCTCGCCGCCGCCCTCGAGGAGGGCGAGCGCAGCGGCGTTGCCGAAGATGGCGTGTTCGACCGGGTGCGCGCCCGGCACGGTCTCTCGCCGGCGCGCTAGCCCGTGGCGCGAGTCAGGTATCAGCGCCGCGCCGAAGACGACCTCGATTCCATCGCCGAGTATTCCCTTGAGCGCTGGGGCCAGGCCCGGGCCGAGCGCTACGTGAACGGGCTGCAGCAGCTCTGCGAGCACCTGGACGAGCTTCCGATCCTGAATCGGCCCCACAATGGCACCTATCTGCGCCGCGCTTACGAGTCGCACGTCGTGTTCTTTCGGCGCGAGGATGACGGAGGCATTCTGATCGTCCGCATTCTCCACGGGGCCATGCTGCCCGAGCTTCACACCTTCGACGACGAAGATGACGACGAATAGGTGATCCTCCCGCCCGTCCTCGCGTCTAGCGGCGCTTGCGGCCGGCCGGCTACTCGTAGGACTGAGGCGATGGCGATGATCTGGACCAAAAAGCTACCGTGTCCGACGGTGACCCTCTAGCGCCCGCCGATCTAACTGAGATTAGCGTAATCTGGGTCGGATAGGGCGAGGCGACTGAAGGGAAGCTCTAGGTCGATGATTGTAGAATCGCTGGCCGCAGTCGCGACAACCTCCCCATTGCTTGCGAGAATACGAAGGCAAGGATTGATGCCCGAGGGAAAGCTCTCATTGAGCTTTGCCGCATACAGCCGCGCCTCGTCGAGGGCATCATCAAGAGATTCTCCCGGGGCCTTGGCCTCCACGACCATCGCGGGGAAGCCCGCCAAGAGGACGATATAGTCCGGGTAGTAGAGACGCTTCTTCGAGCCCTTGTCGATCTCGTAGCGCCGAATATCATGCTTCGTTGCGATCTCCGCGGGCTCGTAGCCCATACCGACCGGATTAGGGCGCGTCAGCAGCGGCCACACGAGCTTCTGTTCGACGTCGCTCTCGCTGTGGAGAGCTTCCCGCGCGCAAAACATACGTCCCCTGCCGGCGCCTTACGCTGCGCCGTAAGCGGTCGCCGGCGTCACCTCGGCGCGATGAATTGTTCCGAGGTCCTGATGCTGGGAGGTATCGGTAAGTCGCGTCTCTTCGGCGCGGACGGCTTCCGAGCGGATGCCGGTCTTCTCGCGTATGTCGGCCCCAAGCTCATCGAGCGAGCCGCCCCGCCTTGTGGGCCAGACCTCGGGTCCTAGATTCTCGGTACGTGAGGAGCGGCGCGCCGACATCGTCCCTCGATGGTCGAGTGCCGCGGGGCACTTCGGCAAGGGCGCTGTCAGCACCGCCCCATCTACCCCAGCGTGGGCGAGCGGTCGCAGTATTAGGTGGATCATGCGCGAACACGTCCAGGAGCCCGCTCCTCCGCAATGGAAGGCTGGCGACCGAGGCGCAGGACGACGCCCCGGGACGCACTGGAAGCTCTCCCAGGTCGGCGACGTTTGGGCAATGAGCGGGCAACGGCGGCTCAGCTCCTCCCGCAAGGCGTTGCGTACCAACGACTCTCGGGCCATGTGGAGCGGGAGAACGGTTCCGAGACCGGCATCACCGCAAGGCGGCCGATCACGCGCCCTTGCCGCAAATTCCGCCGGTCTCGCGGACCACGACCCGGGTGCGTGTGCTTGCCCGAGCCGGCAGGTGGCATGTACCCGCGGCCGCCGCACTTGCGTCGGAAGCTAGGCCCGAATCGGCGGCGTACGCACCGTCGGGCAGCGACCCGTCGGCAACGGCCGCTGAGTTCTGCGGCGGAAACGTCGGTCCGTCCGCCACAGGCCGCGGCCGACGCACATGCGCAAAGGATCGCCAGGGTCCGTGAGAGTCGTCGAGCCGTCCCGATACGCGGCATGTTCATGCCCCTCATGGTGGTGGCGGATTCCCGAGCAAAGTGGTGGCGGATTCCCGAGCAAAGGATCAGTCGGCCTCCGCGCGCGTGGCGCGTACGTCTTCGGCGGCGACTCACGCCACGACGCCGAAGCCCGCAGCGGACTGTCGTGCGGGCGCTAATACGCGATGCAGCTCTCGACGCGCACCGGCAGCAGTCGCTCGCGCCCGTTCAGGAACCCGAGCTCGACGACGAAGGCGTACCCGATGACGTAGCCGCCCTGGCGGTTCACGAGCTCGGCGGCGGCGCGCGCGGTGCCGCCCGTGGCGAGGACGTCGTCGACGACGACGACGCGGGCCTCCTCGCGCAGGCTGCCGCGGTGCATCTCGAGCGCGTCGCGGCTGTACTCCGTCGTGATCTCGACGCGGTCGACCGCCGCCGGCAGCTTGCCCGGCTTGCGCACCGGGACGAAGCTCGCGTTCAAGCGGGCGGCGAGTGCGCCGCCGAAGATGAAGCCGCGCGCCTCGATGCCGACGATCGCGTCGATGTGCTCGCCGATGAAGCGCTCGGCGATGCCGTCGAGCACGATGTGCAGCGCGCGCGGGCTCGCCAGGAGCGGCGTGATGTCCTTGAAGACGATGCCGGGGCGCGGGAAGTCGGGCACGTCGCGGATGAGCGAGCGGCAGAAGTCGAAGCTCGCCACGGGGCGCGTGATCGTCAGCGTCGGCGGGGCGACCGGTTTTGCCCTGCGCGTTGGCGCCGGGGCGACCGGCTTCGCCCTGCGCGTCGTGGGTCGCCGCGCCGCCGGCTTGGTCGCCTCGCGCTTGCCCGAACGTCGTTTGCTGGTCGCCATGGTCGCCGTTCCTTTCTGGCCGTTCCGAGGACGGTTCTACACCACCCGCTTCGCCACCGACTCGGCCAGGTCGTGGTCTCCTGCGCTGCTCAGGTCGAGGAGGAGGGGGGTGATCGAGGCGACGCCGTCGTCGTAGGCGTCGGTGTCCGAGCCCTCGTCGCGCTCGTGACGGACGCCGGGGCCGCCGACCCAGAGGTACTCGCGCCCGCGCGGATCGCGCCGGAAGTCGACGACCTCCTCGTAGATGCGCGCGCCCAGGCGAGTGGCGCGCACCTGTCCGTTCCATCGCGGGGGCACGTTCAGGTTGAGGAGCGCGCCGCGCTTGCCGCGCGCCGCCAGGAGCTCGAGCGCGATGCGCGTCGTCAGCTGCGCGACCGCCGCCAGGTCGGCGGCGGGGTGCGCGCTCGAGGCCACCGCCGGGATGCGGCGCAGCGCGCCCTCGCGCGCGGCGGCGACGGTGCCGGAGTAAAAGGCGTCTTGCCCCAGGTTCAGCCCGTGGTTGATGCCGGAGACGACGAGGTCGGGACGGCGCGGCAGGAGGCGCGTGCCGGCGTGGAGCGCGACGTAGACGCAGTCGGCCGGCGTGCCGTCGAGCGCGAAGACGTGCGGCTCCACCGCGCGCAATCGAAGCGGCCGGTGCAGGCTGAGCGCGTGGCTGGAGGCGCTCTGCTCGGCCTCGGGCGCCAGCACGACCACGTCCCCGACGACCGAGAGCGCCTGACGCATCGCCTGGATGCCCGCGCTCGCGTACCCGTCGTCGTTCGAGAGGAGGACGAGGGGCCGCATCGCTCGGCCCCCCACATAGCGCAAAACGAGGACCCTAGTCACGGCCCCTCGGCCAGGGGTTGCGCGCGCACGCGCGCGGCGCTCTCTTCTCTTCCCATCCCGGGCGGTTCTTGTGATCCTCCGGCTACTTGAAGACGCGAATCGACAACGTGACCGAGGTTTTGCACGGGGTCGCCGTCGTCGACCCCTACCGCTGGCTCGAGGACGGCGAATCGCAAGAGGTCCGCGCATGGGACGAGGCGCAGAGCGCGGAGACGCAGGCATGGCTCGAGCGCCTGCCCGGGCGGGAAGCCCTCCGGGCGCGCATCCGCGAGCTCCTCTCGGTGGGGCACGTGAGCGCGCCCGCGGCGAGGACGACGCGCGACGGGCTGCGCCGGTACTTCCACGTGCGGCGCCAGGCCGAGCAGGAGCAGTCGGTGCTCTACGTTCGCGACGGCGTAGGCGCCGCCGATCGCGTCCTCATCGATCCCGCGCCGCTCTCCGCCGACCGGACGACGGCCATCGATTGGTGGGCGCCCTCTCGCGACGGCGCGCGCGTCGCCTGGGGCCTGAGCGAGGGCGGCAGCGAGCAGAGCACGCTGCGCATCCGCGACGTCGCCACCGGCGAGGACCTGCCCGACCGCATCCCGCACACACGCCACGCGAGCGTCGCCTGGCTGCCCGACGGCGAGACCTTCTATTACACGCGCTATCCGGAGCCGGGCTCGGTGCCGCCGGGCGACGAGAAGTACCACTGCCGCGTCTTCCGCCATCGCATCGGCGACGACCCGGCGCGCGACCCGCTCGTCTTCGGCGAGGGGAGAGACAAGCTGGACGTGCCTGCGGTCGTCGGGTCCCCCGACGGTCGTTGGCTCGTCGTGCGCGTGCACATGGGCTGGCACAAGAGCGAGCTTTGGCTGTGCGACCTGGCCTCCGCGGACCGTCCCTGGGTCCCGCTCGCGAAGGACGTGGACGCCCTCTACGAGCCGACGCCGCTCGACGACGTCCTCTTCGTGCACACGAACGACGGTGCGTCGCGCTACCGCCTCTTCGCGGTCGACTACGCTGCGCCCGAGCGCTCTCGATGGCGCGAGGTCCTGCCCGAGCGCGCGGACGTGCTCACCGACGTCGCCGTCGCCGGCGGCTCTCGCGGCGAACGCACGCTGCTCGCGGCGTATCTGCACGAGGCGAGCGCGCGCATCGAGCGCTTCGACGCGAACGGCGCTGCGCTCGGCGCGGTCGCGCTGCCCGCGCTCGGCTCCGCGGGGGTGGCCGCGGCGCACGACGCGGCCGACGCTTTCGTCGACTTCACGTCGTACGCGATGCCGGGGCGCGTGCTCCGCGTGGACCTCGCCGGCGGCGCGGTCACGACGTGGGACGGCGTCGGCGGCAACGTGCGGCTGCCGGACGTCCGCGTCTCGATGCTCTACGCGACGAGCAAGGACGGGACGCGCGTGCCGATGTTCGTCGTGGAGCCGGCGGGCGCGCGGCGCGACGGCACCGGTCCGGCCGTCCTCTACGGGTACGGCGGCTTCAACATCGCGCAGACGCCCGCGTTCAGCGTGCGGACGCTGCTCACCGTCGAACGCGGTGGGACCTGGGTCGTCGCGCTCCTGCGCGGGGGCGGGGAGTTCGGCGAGGACTGGCACCGCGCGGGAATGCTCGAGCGCAAGCAGAACGTCTTCGACGACCTGTACGCGTGCGCCGGGGAGGTCGTGCGCGCGGGGATCGCGCGCGCGGACCGGCTCGGCGTCGCCGGCGGCTCCAACGGCGGCCTGCTCGTCGCGGCGGCGGTCACGCAGCGCCCGGAGCTCTTCCGCGCGGCGCTCTGCCTCGTCCCGCTCACCGACATGCTGCGGTACCACCGCTTCCGCATCGGCGGGCTATGGATCGCCGAGTACGGCGACCCCGACAAGGCGGACGACTTCCGCTGGATCTACCCGTACTCGCCGTACCACCACGTGCGCGAAGGCGCGCGCTATCCGTCGGTCCTCTTCGCGACCGCCGACAGCGACTCGCGCGTCGATCCGATGCACGCGCGAAAGATGGCGGCGCGCCTCCAGGCAGCGCAGGCGGACGCCTCGCGTCCGGTGCTCCTGCGCGTCGAGGCGCGCGCCGGGCACGGCGCGGGCAAGCCCGTGGCCAAGCTGGTCGACGAGGTCTCGGACGAGATGGCCTTCCTTTTTCGCGAGCTCGGCATGGGCTCGGCCGGCGCGCGGTAACGTGTGACCGTGGACGCGAAGGCCACCTACGAGAAAGGGCGCGAGACGCGCGCGCGGGAGATCGAGCGCCTCGAGGCTCGGTCGCGCGGGATCGCGACCGCGCGCCTGGCGTTCGCGGCGGCGTTCCTCGGGGTGCTCGCGGGCGTCGTCTGGGGGAAGCTAGGGATGCCGGGCTGGGCGGCGCTCGGCGCGACCGTCGTCGCGTTCGTCGCGCTCGTCGTCGTGCACGCGCGCGTCCACGACGAGCACGAGCGCGCGCTCGCGGCGCGGCGGTTCCACGAGCGTGGGCTCGCGCGGCTCGCGCACGCGTGGGACCAGCTGCCCAAGGCGAGCGCCCGCTTCCGAGCGCCCGATCATCCCTTCGCGGGCGACCTCGACATCTTCGGGCAAGCGTCGCTGATGCAGCTGGTGAGCGCCGCCGAGACGGCCCTCGGCGAGGAGCGGCTCGCGCGACTGCTCTCTCAGGCCGGCGTCGAGTCCTGGCCCGAGGAGATCGTCGCCCGCCAGCGCGCCGCGCGCGACCTGGCGGGGCGCACCGCCTTTCGCGAGGCGCTCGCGACGGCGGGCGGCGTCGTCGGGGAGGAGAAGCCGGACGCGACGTCGCTGCTCGCCTGGGCCGAGAAGGACGAGCGCCCCGCAGCGGGACTCGTCGCCCTGGCGTGGGTGCTGCCGGCGCTGGCGGTGGGGTTCCTCGTCGTCGCGCCGTTCGTCCACCTGCGCAGCGGTGCGGTGACGCTCGGCGTCCTGGCGGAGGTCGTCCTCGGGATCCTCGCGAGCGCGCCCCTGGGTCGCGCGCTCTCGGCCGTGTCGGCGCGCGAGTCGTCTGCGACGCGGTGGCGCGAGATGCTCGCCGCGATCGAGCGCGAGCCCTTCGAGGCTCCGCTGCTCGTCGGGTTGAGCAATCGCCTGACGTCCGGCGGGCGGCGCGCGAGCGAGGAGATCGCCGCGCTGGCGCGTATCGTCGGCTTCGTCGACGCGCGCCGCAACGAGGTCTTTCGCTTCGTCATCGGGCCGTTCCTCTTCTGGGACGTGCACTCGGCTCGGGCGCTGGCGCGCTGGCGCGCGCGCGCCGGGCGGCATGCCCGCGAATGGCTGGAGGTGCTCGCCGAGGTCGAGGCGCTCGCGAGCCTGGGCGCCTTCGCGTTCGAGAACGCGGAGTTCGCCTGGCCCGAGCTCGCGCCGGAGCCGCTGTTCGAGGCGCGCGCGCTGGCGCATCCGATGCTTCCGGCGGCGACGCGCGTCGGCAACGACGTGGCGCTGCCGTCGGCGGGGCGCGCGCTCGTCGTGACGGGCTCGAACATGTCGGGCAAGAGCACGCTCCTGCGCGCGCTCGGCGTCAACGCCGTCCTCGCGTTCGCGGGGGCCCCGGTGTGCGCGCGGTCGCTGCGCATCGGGCCGGCGCGCGTCGTCACGAGCATGCGCATCGAGGACTCGCTCGAGCAGGGCGTCTCGCACTTCTACGCCGAGCTGCGCCGCCTGAAGCGCGTGCTCGACCTGGCGGCTGCGGAAGACGGGACAAGCGCACGCGCAGCGCCGCGGGCGGCCGTGCTCTTCTTGCTCGACGAGATCCTGCACGGCACGAACTCGCGCGAGCGCGTCATCGGCGCGTGCGCGATCGTCCGCGAGCTCCTCGAGCGAGGCGCGCTCGGCGCCGTCTCCACGCACGATCTGGGCATCACGGCGCTCGAGCGCGAGCTCGGCGGTCGAGTCGAGAACGTGCACTTCGAGGAACAGGTGGCCGGCGAGACGATGACCTTCGACTTCATCCTCCGCCCCGGCATCGTCCAGAGCTCGAACGCCCTGCGCCTGATGCGCGCAGTCGGCATCGACGTCGCGCGCGAGGCGTGATGAAATCAAGGCAATGACCGAACGGCAAGCTTCTCCGCCGCGCGTCCTCGTCGCCGTCGCGAGCCACGGGCGCAGCAAGACGCTCGAGGAGACCGCGAAGAACGTCGCCGACATCCTGCGGGCGTCCGGTGCGGTCGTCGTGCGCAACGTCGTCGCTCAGGCAGAGGCGACCTACATCAACCAGCTCGTGTCGAACGTGTCGAACGACAACGAGGCCGACGCCATCGTGATGATCGGCGGCACGGGCTTCGGGCCGCGCGACAACACGTGCGAGGCGCTGAACGCGTTCGTCGACCGGCGCATCGAGGGGTTCGCCGACGCGTACCGCCGCCTCCTGCAGGAGCAAGCCGGGATGGAGATCCGGGCGATGCTCACGCGCGCGACGGCGGGCGTCTACAACCGCTGCGTCGTCTTCGCGCTCACCGGGCGCCCCGCCGACGTGACGCGCGCCATCGAGCATCTCATCGTTCCCGCCCTGGCCGACGCCGTCGCGCTCGCGACCGGGCACGCCCGCGCCTACGACGCGAGCGTCGCCCCGAGTCGCGGTCCGGCGTAGCCCCTCGACGT
>Ga0102924_1005404_pt1 | contig 12417 bp, 12 predicted proteins | sample PaiPotPPM11metaG_FD_80116 | JGI IMG/M metagenome (GOLD analysis project Ga0102924, IMG submission 80116) | Iron sulfur acid spring bacterial and archeal communities from Banff, Canada, to study Microbial Dark Matter (Phase II) - Paint Pots PPM... ... | reverse complement strand
GTGACGGCCAAGGTCAGGGTGCTGGCAACGGCCAAGGTCAGGGCAACGGTCCGGGCCCGGGCGGCGGCCAGCCGCAGACGGCGGCTCCGGGCCAAGGTCAAGGCAACGGTAACGGGAATGGCCACGGCCACGGCGACGGTCAGCCGCAGGTGAGCGTCCCCGCCCCCGTGTCGGACCAGGGCCAGGGCAATGGCCAGGGCGATGGCACTGGCGGCGGCCAGGCGAACGGCCACGGTGATGGCAACGGCCACAGCGGCAGCAACGGCAACGGCCATGGACACGGGGACGGCTCAAGCGCGCCCACCAACACCGCCACGACTGCTTCTACTGCCCCGATAACCCAGACGACGCTCGCCCCCGCGACTCCGACGCCCGCGCCGGTTGCAACGCCGGCCCCAACTGTGACCCCGGCGCCGGTCGCCTCCCCCACCCCAACGGCTTCCGCAGGTCCCTCTGTCGGGACGGGCCTGACGGTTTCCAGCCCGGGACGCTCGCTGCGGGCGGCGGCCAGGCGCGGCCAGCTCGCCCGAGGTCTCGGCGTCCGCACCGCCGGTGCTGCACCCACTGCCGTCAGCGGTGCGCTCGAGCCCGGGACAGCCCTGATTGGCGCGCCGACCCTCGCTGCGTCCACCACCGCAGCGCACGCGTCCCGGACACCGGGGCACGCATCCCACCGGCGCAGCACCGGAACGTTCCTACCTCCCCTCGGAGCCCCCGCGGTGACCGTGATCGAGCACTTCATCAGCGTCGTCCCAACCGGTGTCTGGGTCGCGCTGGCGGCGGCCCTCGGCCTGGCCGCGATCGGCGGCGGCGTGGCGCTGCGCTCGACCCGTCGCGTGCGCCGCCAGGCGGGAGAAGTCGCGGCCGTCACTGCCGCGGCGCTGACCGATCCGCTGACGGGGGTATTGAACCGCCGTGGGTTCACCAACGTGGCTGAGCGCGAGCTGGACCGGGCGCGCCGCTACGAGCACCCACTCGCACTCGCATTCGTCGACGTCCGCGGTCTGAAGGCGGTGAACGACAGCGAAGGTCATCTCGCCGGCGACGCGCTGCTCAAGCAGGTCGCGCTCCTGTTGCGAGAGTCAGCGCGCGTCCACGACGTCGTCGGACGGATCGGCGGCGACGAGCTGGCCGTCCTGCTCGCCGAGCAATCAACCGACGGAGCGGCCGCGATGACCCAGCGGGTACGCGCGCAGGTTCCGGCCCACCGCGCAGCCGTGGGTCTCAACACCCCATGGGACGTGACGATCGGTACCGCCACCTTCCCTGACGACGGGGAGACCGTCGACGGGCTGCTGGCCGTCGCCGACCGGCGCCTCTACGAGCAGCGCGGCATCGAGCTGCGGGCGAACGGCGGGGCTAGCCGCCCGCCAGCGCGCTCTTGAGGCGGTCGATCAACGCCACCGGCCCAGGGTCAACGCCGCGGAGCACGGCGAGGTAGAGCGACACGAGGTCGCCGAGCAGGACCAGCGAGAGCAGCCGCTCGGTCGGGGTCCCGCCCACGCTCTCGATCCTGAAGGTCGCGGCCGCCTCCGCGGCGATCAAGCCGCGGGTCAGCTCGATTCGCTGACGGATCCGCGGATGCAGGTCGGAGTCGTCGAGGAACACGGCGCTGAAGCGGCCGAGCTCGCTCGCGCCCTGCCAGCCGACGATCTCGTTGTGGTCGAGCTCCGGCAGCTCGTGCGAAAACGCGGGCATCTTCGCGTTCTCGTTGATCTGGGACTTCCACCGGTAGGCGATCGGGGAGGTGAGCCCGGAGCAGCCCGCAATCTGCGGGATCGTCTGATGCAAGCCGCGTGCGAGCTCCTTGGGAAAGTCCTCCTGCGTGCCTCCCGGTCCCCATTGCGCGACCAGCTCGTCGGTTCGGGCGGCGGCGACGTCGATCTCGTAGTGAAGCCGCTCGCCGACCCCGGCCCGCCCTGCCACCTCAAGCGCAACGACGAGCGAATAGCCGACCGCTGCCCGTGGCTGAAAGCCGCCCGGAAGCGGGATCACCGGGACGCCCTCAGCGCGAGCCGCGGCAGCCAGCTTGCCGCCGGTCGTCGCGACGATCCGGCGGGCTCCGAGGGCCCCCGCGGCCTCGTATGCGGCCAGCGTCTCCTCGGTGTTGCCCGAGTAACTCGAGCACAGGACGGTGCTGTCGGGCGCAGTCCACGCTGGGAGCCCGTATCCGCGGGCGATCACGATCGGACGCATCGCGCGGTCGCCGAGCGTGGCGCGCGCGAGTGTCCCGCCGATCGCCGAGCCGCCCATCCCGGCGACGATCAGGCCGCCGGTGGCGTCGTGCGGCTCGAGGCTTGCCGACTCGACCCGCCACAGCGCGTCGCGGAGGTGATCAGGCAGCCCGAGGACGTCCTCGAGCTGTCCGCCCTCGTCGACGGCCGCGATTGCCTCGCGATCTAGCGTCGCAGCCGCCGTCAAGACACTCTCTCTCCCTGAGGCAGCGTCACGGACGGGAAAGATACGCATTCGGGCCACCGGACGCGCTTCACAGGAGATCCGAGCACATCCTGGTCACCCTTCGTTGGACCGCCCGATGCCCTCGTACACAAGGCCGGCGGCCCCGACCTCGGCCGGGTCGGCGCAGTTGCGACCGTCCACGATCAAGGCTCCCGCCATCCGCTGCGCGGCCGCACCCCAATCAAGGTCTGCGAACTCCGGCCACTCGGTGACGATCACGCAGGCGTCGGCGCCTTCCAGCGCGTCGAGCGCGGAATCCGCGAACTCGACCCCCACCATCAGCTTGCGCGCCTCCTCCTCGGCGACTGGGTCATACGCCCGAACGCTCGCCCCGTCGGCCTGCAGCCGCGCGGCGAGCACCAGCGACGACGCCTCGCGCATGTCGTCGGTGTTGGGCTTGAACGCCAGCCCCAGCAACGCGACCCGCTTGCCCACCAGCGACCCGAGGTGCTTCTGCAGCTTGCCGATCACCCGCCGCTTCTGCAGCTCGTTGACCTCGATCACGGCCGTCAGCAGCTGGAAGTGATAGCCCGAGTTGCCGGCGAGCTGCTTGAGGGCGGAAACATCTTTGGGAAAGCAACTACCGCCATAGCCAATGCCCGGTTTCAGAAAATGAGTTCCGATGCGGTGGTCGAGGCCCATTCCGCGAGCGACCTCGAGCACGTCGGCTCCGGTCTCCTCGCAGACGTTCGCGATCTCGTTGATGAACGAGATCTTGGTGGCGAGGAACGCGTTGGCCGCGAGCTTGATCATCTCGGCGCTTTTGATGTCGGTGCGCACGAGCGGAGCGTCGAGTGGCGCGTACAGATCGACGACCGCGTCTCCGGCCCAGTCGCCCTCGTCGCCGACCACCACGCGGTCTGGCTTGAGGAAGTCCTCGAGCGCCGAGCCCTCTTTCAGGAACTCGGGGCACGAGACATACGCGAAGCCCTGCTTGCCCTGCTCGGCGAAGATCCGCTTGATCGCGGTCCCTGTTCCGGCGGGGACCGTTGACTTCATCACCAGCGCGTGGTGATCGGAGTTGGGCATCGCGGCCACCACCGCGTTGACAGCCGAGAGGTCGGCGTCGCCCGAGTAGGTCGGCGGAGTTCCGACCGCGACGAACAGCAGGCGCGCATGTTCCAGCGCGGGCGCCAGCTCGGTCGAGAAGTGCAGGCGCTCACGGTTGCGTGCGACGCATTCCGCCAGACCCGGTTCGTAGATCGGCATTTCATTGCGCTCGAGTCGCGCGATCTTGTTCGCGTCGATGTCGACGCACCAGACGTCGTTGCCGAGCTCGGCGAAGCCGGCGGCTGTCACCAGACCGACGTATCCGGTGCCGATGACTGCGATCGGTTCGCGCTCCGCGGGCATGAGAACGCAGGAGCGTAGCGGGCCGCTAGGCCTTGCTGAGCGACGCGGCGATGCCGATCATCTGCTGGTTCGTGAGCGAGTCGATCAGGGTGTTTGAGATCCAGTAGACCCCCCGGGGCGTCCGCCACGCGGCGAGGCTCAGCTTATGGCCGTTGAAGAACAGCATCAGCTGCTTGCCGGCGACCGTGCGGGTCTCGGTCGGGCTGCCCAGGATCGGCGGGGTCTGCCAGGTGGTGCCCTGGACGCCGTAGTACTCCCCGAGCGCCGCGTTTGCCTCGAGCGTCATCCGGTACGCGACATGAGTGGCGCCGCTCGGGTCGTGGATCAGGTAGGCGCGCGGGTATGGGACCGAGGTGAAACTCGCGACCGGGCAGTTGCCGGTCAGGCTCAGGCAATAGTTGGAGCCGGCTGCGATCAGTCGCGGGTAATAGACCGGCATGCCGACCCTGCCGAGCGCCGCCGCCTGCGATTTCCCGTCGCCGGGATCGGCAATCAGGTTCGCGTTCGAGGGCGAGGGCGCCTTCGCGGGACCGAGCTTCGGCTGCTTCGGCCCGCCCGCGGCCTGAGCCCCGGTGGTCGCCGGCGCCAAGGTCGGCTTCATGAACTGGGTGAAGGCATAATGCTCGGCCCCGGGATCCGCCGTGACGTAGCACGCCGCCGTCTGCCGCACGACCCCTCCTGCGGCGGGGGCCAGCGTGCCGCAGGGCAGCAGGATCGCGGGGAACGGGATCTGCTTGACGGTGTGACCGGCGGAGAAGGCGACGAGGTTGAAGAGGTTGATCACCCCGTCGATCGAGTGCAGATTCGAGTCGGTCTGCGCGTTGGAGCCGAAGATCTGCAGCAGCTTGTCGCGGCTGCCGATCAGCTTTGAGGCGCTGAACTGTGTCTTTGCCCACCGTAGGAAGTCCTGCTGGCGGGCGTTGCGGACGATGTCGGTGTCGGTGTGACGGAAGCGGACGAACGCCAGCGCGCCCGAGGGTGACTGATTGTCGCCGCACAGCTTCTGGTAGCCGGGCTGGATGTCGATGCTCGAGTAACCGGTGTACGCGGTGTTGTTGTAGTAGCGGTGGTCGACGTCGGTGTAGACGCAGCCGATCGCGTCGACCAGGTCGGAGAAGCCCCGGAAGTTGACGTCGATGATGTGGTTCACCTGAAGGCCCGGGAACACCTGCTGCGAGAGCACCTTGACGAGCAGATTCGGCCCGCCGACCGAGTACGCGGCGTTGAGCTTCGAGGTCACCGGCACACCGCCCTCGGGGATCTGGACCTCGAGGTCGCGCGGCACCGACAGGAGGTTGATCGTCGAGGAGTTCGGGTCCAGCCGGACGAGCATCATCGTGTCCGTGTTCGCCGCCCTGAACGGCTCACCGGCGCGGTGGTCCGAGCCGATCAGCAACAGCGTCTGGGGGTTGCCCGGATTGGCGATCGTGACCTGCGCATGCTTGATCGCGGGCGACAGCGACAGGTCGGTTGCCAGCTGCTTGAACTGCAGCAGCCCCGCGACGGACGTGGTGGTCGCGGTGAAGGCGATCACGATCAGGGCGCCCAGCGAAAAGCGCCACAGCGCGCCCCGCCGCGAGCTCGGGATCAGGCTCACGCCTGGCCTCCGGCGGCGAGCCCGCCCTCGATCGCCCGGAGCCCCGAGCCGGTGGGCTCCTCCTCCCCCAGGCGCATCGGCAGCGTCCGCACGAAGTCCCCGAGCGCCCGGCGGTAGCGCGCGAGCGAGGAGACCGAAACCCACTCCTCGGGACCGTGATGGCCGGCGCCCGCCGGTCCGAACTCCACCGCCGGGATCCCCGCGGCGAGGAACGCCGCCGCGTCGGAGGCTCCGTCCCGGCCGACACTCAGCGCTTCGCCCTGGATCGAACGGGCGACCGCGTCACGGAGCACGCGTACGTACGGGTTGGTGCGCGACACCATCACCGGAGGATGGAGGAAGGTCCGCGTCACCTGGACGCCGGCGATCGCCCGGACCTGCGCGAGGATCTCCTCGGGGTCCTGTTCGGGGAGGTAGCGGATGTCGACCGCCATCGTGCAGACGTCGGGAACCTTGTTGAGCGCATCGCCTCCGCTGATCCGCCCGAGATTGATCGAGGGGCGGTCGAACAGCTCAGAGGACTCGCGCGAGAACGGGAGCGACTCGATCGCGCGGAACACGTCAACCGCCTTCAGCACCGCGTTGTCGCCGAGCCACGGCGTCGAGCTGTGGGCCGAGCGGCCCTGCACCTCGATCCGCATCGCCAGCACGCCCTTGGCCTCGACCCCGATGTGCAGGTTGGTCGGCTCGCCGGTGATCGCAAAGTCGCCGCCGAGCCCGCCCCGCACGACGGCGTCGGTGGAGCGCACGTCGAGCTCCTCGGATTCCTCGTCTGGAACGCACACGAGCCGCACGCGGACGCGGTCCTGGCGCTCGAGGTCCTTGAGCGCGCACATCATCGCCGCAAGCCCGCCCTTCATGTCGTATGCGCCTCTGCCGATCAGGCGGTCGCCCTCGACTCGGGGCTCGAACTGCTCGGAGTGTCCTGGAACGACGTCGAGATGGCCGTGCAGAACGACGACGGGAGAATGCTCACCGGGGCTGTCTCTGGCCGGGCCGACCTCGGCCACGAGCACGGGAAGGCCTCGGTGCTCCAGGTCGCGCACTTCGATGTCGCGGGATTCGAGCCATCCCTTGACAAATCCTGCGGCCGCGATCAGCTCCTCTGATCGCGAGGTGTCATAGCGAATCAGCCGCTCCGCTAGAACCCGCTCGTCGACCATGCCCGTCAGGATAGGCGGGCCGCCGGGCCCCTAGGCCTCGGCGATCTCCAGAAACCGCTCCCAGCGCCGTTTGTTGCGCTCGGCGACGCGCCGGCGCTCGGAGTCCTCCTCGGCCGACCCGAGCTCGCTTTCGGCCTGCTGCAGGTGCTCGCGCAGCTGCGAGACGTCGAGCTGGTCGGGTGAGTGCGCCTCCTGGACCAGTAGCAGTGCGTGGTTCTCGCCAATCTGCATGTAGCCCTCGGCCTGCGCGAAGCGCACGATGTCCGATTCGCTCTTGTACAGGCGCAGCTCCGTCGGATCGAGCATCGCCAGCACCGGGGCGTGATGGGCGAGCACGCCGATCGAGCCCGCCGTCGTCATCGTCGAGACCATCTCGACCTCGTCGTCGAAGACCTTGCCCTCCGGCGTCAGGACCTCGGCCCTGAACTTCTCGTGCGCCACTACTCGCCCTTGCCGGCGTCGGCTACGACCTCGTCGATCGTGCCCTTCATGAAGAAGGCACGCTCGGGAAGATCATCGTGCTTGCCCTGGAGGATCTCGTCGAAGCCGCGGATCGTCTCGGCAATCGGGACGTAGGTGCCTGGCGTGCCGGTGAACTGCTCGGCGACGTGAAACGGCTGGGACAGGAAACGCTCGAGCTTGCGGGCTCGGTTTACTGTCAGGCGGTCCTCGTCGGAAAGCTCGTCGATCCCGAGGATCGCGATGATGTCCTGGAGCTCGCGGTAGCGCTGGAGCACCTGCTTGACCTCGTTGGCGACCCGGAAGTGCTCTTCGCCGACGATGTCGGCCTTGAGGATCGTGGAGGTCGAATCGAGCGGGTCCACCGCCGGGTAGATCCCTTTCTCCGCGATCGAGCGCGAGAGCGTCGTGGTCGCGTTGAGATGCTTGAACACAGACGCCGGAGCCGGGTCGGTCAAGTCGTCCGCGGGCACGTAGATCGCCTGGACGCTCGTCACCGAACCCTTGCGCGTCGAGGTGATGCGCTCCTGGAGCTCGCCCATCTCGGAGTCGAGCGTCGGCTGGTAGCCGACCTGCGAGGGCATCCGCCCGAGCAGCGCCGATACCTCCGAGCCCGCCTGGACGAAGCGGAAGATGTTGTCGATGAACAGGAGCACGTCCTGGCCTTCCTCGTCACGGAGGTACTCCGCCATCGTCAGCCCCGAGAGCGCCACGCGCATGCGGGCTCCGGGCGGCTCGTTCATCTGGCCGAACACGAGCATCGTCTTCTCGAGCACGCCCGATTCCTTCATCTCCAGCCACAGGTCGTTGCCCTCGCGCGAGCGCTCGCCGACCCCGCAGAACGCAGACAGGCCTTCGTGCTCCTCGGCGAGGTTGCGGATCAGCTCCTGGATGATCACGGTCTTGCCGACGCCGGCACCGCCGAACAGACCCACCTTTCCGCCCTTGGCGTAGGGCGCGAGCAGGTCGATCACCTTGATCCCCGTCTCGAACATCTCAGTCGTCGGGATCAGCTCCTCGACGGTCGGGGCGTCGCGATGGATCGGCCAGCGCTCGACGTCGTCGGGAAGCGGCTCGCCCAGGTCGATCGGCTCGCCCAGCAGGTTGAAGATCCGCCCCAGCGTCGCGCGGCCGACGGGCACCGTGATCGGCGCGCCGGTGTCGATCACCTCGGCGCCGCGGGAGATACCGTCGGTTGAGTCCATCGCCACTGCTCGCACGCGATCGTCACCGAGGTGCTGCTGGACCTCGCAGACGAGGTACTCGTCGTGGGCCGCGGCGATGTCGACGTCCTCCTCGGCGCGGGCGATCTCGGGCCGCTTGATCAGGATCGCGTGGTAGATCTCGGGCAGCTTCTCCGAGAACACGGCCTCGATCACGACTCCCTGGATCTCCTCGATCCGGCCGACATTCTTGTCCTTGCCGGACTTCTTCCCGGCAGTCTGTGCGCGTGGTTCTTTGGTAATCGACATTCGTCTCCAGTCTAGTGCTCGTCCCCGGGGGCGGCCCCGGGCCTAGCCCGAGAGCCCCTCGGCTCCGGCCACCACTTCCATGATCTCCTGCGTGATCTCCGCCTGGCGGGCACGGTTCGCCTCCAGCACGAGGTCGTCGATCAGCGTGGTCGCGTTCTCCGACGCGTTGCGCATCGCGGTCATCCGCGCGCCGTGCTCGGACGCGGTTGACTCCAGCAGCGCCCGGTAGATCGAGATTTCGACGTAATCGGGCACGAGGCGCCCGAGGATCTGCTCGGGTTCGGGCTCGTATTCCACCAGCGCGCGGTGCTCGGGGCGATCCTCGGATTGCTGCTCCGAGTCGTCGTCCTGGACCAGCGTCGCCTGCTGCAGCGGCAGCAGCGTCTCGCGCCGGACCACCTGTGAGAGCGGCGAGATGTAGCCGTTGTAGAAGATCTCAACCTGGTCGACCTCGCCGTCGATGAACGCCGCCATCAGGCGCTCTGCGATCCGCCGTGCGTCCGCATACGCGGGCCGGTCGGTGAACCCGGCGAAGCTCTCGGCCAGCTCCACCCCGCGGAAGCTGAGCGAAGACGCCGGCCGGCGGCCCGAGGCGAAGTAGACCGGGCGGTGGGACTCGGATTCGTGCTCGCGCCCGGCGGCGACACCCGCGCGCACGATGTTCGAGTTGAACGCGCCGGCGAGCCCGCGGTCGCCGGCGATCAGCAGCAGCCCGACCGAGCTCACCTGCGCGTGCTCCTGCAGGATCGGCAAGCGCGGCACCGCCCCGGCGGCCTCGGCCGCCTGTCTCGTCATCCGGCGGATCGCGTCCGCGTACGGGCGCAGGGCCTCGATCCGCTGCTCGGCGCGGCGCAGCCTTGCGGCCGCGACCATCTCCATCGCGCGGGTGATCTTCTGAATGTTCCTGACCGCACCGATCCGGTTGCGGACGTCACGCTGCGAGGTGGCCATCGAAGCTCAGCCGCCGGCTACGCCGGGACGGCCTCTTCCTCCTTGCCTTCCTCCTGCGGCTCCTGCTCGGAGGTCTCCGAGGGCTCGTCGCGCTCACCGGCGCGTGGCTCCTCGTGTCCGTCCTCGAGCGGATGACCCTCCTCGTCGAGGTCGTAGCCGAAGTCCTCGGCGAACTGCTTGACCGCCTCGTCGACGGCCTGCTGGGTCTCATCGCTCCAGTCGCCTCCGGCGATCTTCTTCAGCAGCTCGGGCTCGCTTCCATGGAAGTTGTCGGTCAGGTCGGCGAGGAACCGCTCGACCTTCTCGACCGCGATCCGGTCCAGGTAGCCGCCGGTCGCGGCATAGATCTGGACCACCTGATCCTCGACCGGCATCGGAGCCCGCTCGTGCTGGTTGAGCGTCTTGACGAGCCGCTCTCCCCGCGCGAGCGTCCGCTGGGTCTCGGGATCGAGCTCGGAGCCGAACTGGGAGAAGGCCTCGAGCTCGCGGTACTGCGACAGATCGAGCTTGAGCCGCCCGGCGACCTTGCGCATCGGACCGATCTGGGCGCTCCCGCCGACGCGTGAGACCGAGATCCCGACGTTGATCGCCGGCCGCACGCCCGAGTAGAACAGCTTCGGCTCGAGGAAGATCTGACCGTCGGTGATCGAGATCACGTTCGTCGGGATGTAGGCCGAGACGTCGCCGGCCTGGGTCTCGATGATCGGCAGCGCGGTCAGCGACCCGCCGCCCGGCATCTTCTTGCCGGTGCTCGGGTCGACGATGTCGTCGGCGAGCTTGACCGCCCGCTCGAGCAGCCGCGAGTGCAGGTAAAAGACGTCGCCGGGGTAGGCCTCGCGTCCCGGCGGGCGGCGCAGCAACAACGACATCTGCCGGTAGGCCTGGGCGTGCTGGGTCAGGTCGTCATAGGCGATCAGCGCGGCCTGGCCGTTGTAGAGGAAGTACTCGGCCATCGCGCAGCCCGCGTACGGCGCCAGGTACTTGATCGGTGCGGCCTCGTCGGCCGCCGCCATCACGATGATCGTGTTGTCGAGCGCGCCGGCGTCCTCGAGCGTCTGGGCGAGCGCCACAACGGTCGACTTGCGCTGGCCGATCGCGACGTACACACAGACCAGATCGCGGTCCTTGTTGTTGATGATCGCGTCGACCGCGATCGCCGTCTTCCCGGTCTGGCGGTCGCCGATGATCAGCTCGCGCTGCCCGCGGCCGATCGGGATCATCGCGTCGATCGCCTTCAGTCCGGTGAGCATCGGCTCCTTGACCGGCTGGCGCAGAACGACGCCCGGCGCCTTGTGCTCGACCGGTCGGGTCTCGGTGGTCTCGATCTCGCCCTTGCCGTCCAGCGGGTTACCGAGCGGGTCGACGATCCGGCCGAGCAGGCCCTCGCCGACGGGGATGTCGAGCAGGTGCTTGGTGCGCTTGACCGTGTCGCCCTCCTCGATCTTCTCCCACTCGCCGAACATCACGGCGCCGACGTTGTCGGACTCGAGGTTCAGCGCCAGTCCAGTGACGTCGTGGGGCAGCTCGAGCATCTCGAACGACATGCAGTTGTCGAGGCCGTGGATCCGGCAGATGCCGTCGGCTACGGACAGCACCGTGCCGACCTCTGCCAGGTCGGCGCTCGAAGTATCCAGGCCCTCGATCCGGCTGCGGAGGATTGAGGTGATCTCGTCAGGCTTGATTTGCATTCAGGACTCCTTGGCAGGCGAGCGTAGCTACGCCTGCGCGACTTGCTTGCGAAGTTGTTCAAGGCGATTGCGGATCGATGCATCGAGGACGATGTTGCCGACGCGCAGAACGACGCCACCGAGGAGCTCGGGGTCGACGGTGGTGGAAAGCTCGATCGTGCGCCCGACCTGCTCTCCGATCTGGTCTCCGATCCCGTGGACCATCGCCTCGTCGAGCGCGATCGCGCTGGTGATCTGGACCGGCAGAAGCTTGCGCTCCTCCTGCCAGAGCTGCTGGAAGCGGGCCCGGATCCGGAAGATCACCGGCATCCGGTGGCGCTCGACGAGCGCCTGCAGGAAGTTCATGAACGCCGGCTCGGCACCGTCGACGGCGCGCCCGAGCGCATCCTTCTTCTCCTCGCTGGAGAAGTAGGGCGAGAAGAAGAACGTCGCCAGATCGCGATTCTGATCGACCGCGTCGGCGAACTGGCCGAGCTGCTCGTGGATCTCGTCGAGCTTGTCCTGATCGACCGCGACCTCGAACAGCGCGCGCGCATAGACCTCGGCGACCTCTTCCATCAGTCGTCGTCTCCGTAGGCGCAGGCGGTCACTAGCCCTGTCCTCCGGGACTGAGCGCGCTGAAGTCGAGCTCGCTCAGCGCCTCCTCCACGAGCCGCCGCTGATCTTCCTCGGTCAGCGTCTTGCGGGTGACCTTCTCGGTCGCCAACACGGTCAGGTCGGCGACCTCGCGGCGGATCTCCTGGATCGCGCGGCGCGTCTCGGTCTCGATGTCCTTGCGCGCACGCTCCATCAGCTGCTCACGGCGGCGCTGAGCCTCCGCTTCTGACTCGTGCTCGTGGACCTCCGCGGCCTTGCGCGCGCGGTCGAGGATCTCCTCGGCCTGCTTGCGTGCCTCGGTCAGGCGCTCGCGGTACTCGGCCAGCAGCTCGTCGGCCTGGCGGCGCATCTGCTCGGCGGTGTCGATCGCCTCCTCGATCGCCCGCTGGCGGCGATCAAGGGCCTCGGAGATCCGCGGGAACGCGAGCCGCGAGAGCACGTACATCGAGATCCCGAACAGCAGCAGCGTCCAGATCATCAGCCCGACGTTGGGCGAGATCAGGAACGACCCGCTTGAAGCAGCAGTCGTGAGCATTACTTGAGGACGTAGGACAGCAGCCCGAGATGCGGGATGAGATCACCCAGATCCAGTGGCTCGGGTTCGCCCTGACCGAAGCCACCTTCTTCTACGGCCTGGTCGCCGGGCTGCTGTCCTACGTCCTCAAGTAATGCTCACG
>Ga0102924_1005403_pt1 | contig 12417 bp, 14 predicted proteins | sample PaiPotPPM11metaG_FD_80116 | JGI IMG/M metagenome (GOLD analysis project Ga0102924, IMG submission 80116) | Iron sulfur acid spring bacterial and archeal communities from Banff, Canada, to study Microbial Dark Matter (Phase II) - Paint Pots PPM... ... | reverse complement strand
GCGCGATTATGATTACCTCTCTCCCAGAGAGGCTGTCTCCCCCGGAGAGGCTGCTGGCCCCTACGGGCTGGCGATCAGCGCGCTGGTCATGACGCAGTTGTTCAGCTATCCCCTGCTTGACGTCCTTGACCTTGTGCAGCGCGCGGCCCCGCAATGGCTCGGCGATCAGGAACGACAGCGCGGCTACCAGGCAGCGGCGCAATCGTTTCGCGCGCGCATCATCCAGGCGCATCTGCACCTGCTGCGCGGCTTGCTTGATCGCGGCGGCCTCGTTGTGCTGCTGACCGACATTCGCGGCTTCGCCTTCACCGTCCACGGCACGGATCACGATGCCGCGCATCGCCGCGCCCTGCCGCTCGTCCCACGCGCCTTCTTCGATCTCGTGCGCGAAACCTTCACCATCCGCGACGAACGCCGCTGGGAATGGATCAGCGACCTGCCCGCGAACGACCGGCCCGGACGCGGGTACGAAGTTGTTGGGTATGTGCTGGAATAATCATTTATTCAAGATGCGATTCGTCACAATGGCGATCAGGACCGTCCGTCTCTGGAATGTCACCAATGATTTCTATGGCTTGCCCTTGTCCTGCCATTGCTCTCTCCTTGCACATTTGTACTCAAAGACCCATGCATTTGACGTATTTAGAATACAACAGAACGCAGCTATTCGCATGTGTAGTTTTACCTACATTGCCCTGAGCAGAGCAGTGTTTTTACAAGAGAGCAAGAAACGGATAGTCTCGCTCGCCTTGTCGGTCTTATACTGTGTGCATTGACCCGGATTTTAAATGAGCATGGCAGCATCGCTTCTATAGAAATCACCACGGCCTGCCCCCACGAATCGCGAATGCCGTAATGTATACTATCGTTGTATTGCGTTTTTTTATCGTCATTCGCAAGCACAAAGAGGAGGCTTGTTCAACAATGAAGACCCGAAGCGCTGTCATATACGCACCCGGAGAACCCATTCGCGTCGAAGAGGTGGAACTCGATCCACCCAAAGAGCATGAGGTGCTGATCCGCATGATCGTCGCCGGCGTGTGCCACTCGGACTATCATCTGGTAACGGGCGAACTCCCCGGCTATATGCCGATGGCGCTCGGCCACGAAGGCGCGGGTATCGTCGAGGCCGTCGGCTCGAACGTGACCACATGCAAGCCGGGCGATCATGTGATTTTAAGCTGGATTCCGACCTGCGGAGCCTGCCGCTACTGTGTTTCGGGACACAGCAACCTCTGTCAGTTGAGTATGGGTACGCTGGCCGGGCCGCTGCTGGACGGGACATTCCGCCTGCACAAGGACAACACCAACATCGGCCAGTTCTGCTATGTCGGAACATTCAGCGACCACATCGTCGTTCCCGATATTTCTGTAGTAGTGATCGACCAGGATTACGCTCTCAATTCCGCCGTCGTTGTCGGCTGCGGCGTGCTGACAGGCATCGGCGCGGTCATTCACCGCGCGAAAATCGAGCCGGGCAGCGCCGTCATGGTCATCGGCTGCGGCGGCATCGGCATGAACATCGTGCAGGGAGCGGCGCTGGCCGGGGCGCGCATGATCATCGCCGCGGACATCCACGACCTCAAGCTGGAGACGGCGAAGCAATTCGGCGCGACGCATACGATCAACGCCAAACAAGAGGACCCGGTGAGGACTGCAATGGCGTTAACCGGCGGCGTGGGCCTGGATTATACATTCGATACCAGCGCCCTGCCCACGACGATTGCCCAGGCCGTCAATGCCCTCGGCAAGAACGGCACAGCGGTACTGGTCGGCCTGGCATCAGCTTCCGTCCAGGAAATCCCCATCTCGCCCCTGCTGCTGGTGCTGTTCCAAAAAACGCTGATGGGGACGCTCTACGGCGATTCGCAGCCGCGCAACGACATCCCCAATCTGCTGGCTATGTACAGAGCAGGCAAAGTCAAGCTGGACGAGCTGGTCACGCGTACCTACCCGCTCGAGCAGATCAACGAAGCCTACGCCGATATGATCGCGGGACGCATCATTCGCGGCGTCATCGAATTTGATTAACAGGCAATGGAGAGAACGCGCTATGCAAAAACCGGCGGTTTTTTACATAGCGCGTTCTCTCCATTGCCTACCAACCTGGAGGAGCTACTGATCATGTCCCAGGCTACGCCGGAATTCAAACAACAAGTCAAAGCCGCCTTCGACAGCATCAAATTGGGGCAAACGTTTACCTTTCGCCGCACCTTCTGCGAGGCCGATGTTGCCATGTTCTGCGGCGTGACCGGGGACTATAACCCCTACCATATCGATGAACTTTTCCTGCAAGCTAGCTGGTTCGGGCGCAAGATCATCCCCGGCCTGCTGACCGCCAGCATGATCACGCACATCGGCGGCATGATCGGCTTCCTGGCAACGGAGATGAATTTCCAGTTCGCGCAGGCGGTTTACGTCGGCGACACCATCACCTGCACCGTCACTTTCACGGAAAAGGACGAGCAAAAACGTATCCTGACGGCCAGCGCCGTCTATGTGAACCAGGACGGCGTCGAGGTCACATTCGCGACGTTCAAAGGCTTCCCGGCCAACGTGCGGCTGGCGCGGTAAAGCATCGATTCCAACAAATGGGAGCGGACTATGGAAAAAAGCGATGCGTTGCTCCATCGGCAAGTTTCCCCCGGTGGACTCCTTGCTAACTATGTAGACTGGTTCTGGATGCTGCAAGCTCCTGCCCATCTCTTACCAGAGCGGGAACGGCGGCCAGCTGATGGGCGCGTCGAAGTGGTGTTCCACTTCGCAGGCGCCTATACCCACGCTCCAGCGGATGGGCATCGGGAGATCCCGCTCATCCAGAAGAGTGCCCTGCTTGGGCCACGAACCCGGGGCTACGTGGTCGAGCCGGTGGGGAATATCTCCTCCGTGATGATCCGTTTTCGGCCTGGGGGACTCGCTCCTTTCCTTCCTTTTCCTTTGGATGAACTTGTCGATCAGGCCATAGAGCTTGATAGACTGTGGGGCCAGGCGGCCAGGAGGTGGGAGGAGCAAGTGTTCTACGCCCCTTCCCTTGAGCAGTGCCGAGACCTCCTCACGCGAATCCTGCTCTCCCGGTTTCGTGTTCGACCACACCAGCAAACCATCCAGGCTGCGGTGCAGCGGATTGACGCTCTGGGGGGCGCCATCTCGATGCGCACCCTTGCCGATGAGTTGGGCTGGAGCCAGAAGCATCTGGAACGGCTCTTTGCACAAGCCGTTGGGCTTTCGCCCAAACACTATGCCCGCATTGCCCGCTTTCGTCACCTGAGCCGCACAGCAGCTCGCCCTCATCCCGGTCGGACGCTGGGACGGCTGGCCGCAGACTTTGGCTATTATGACCAATCCCACATGGTCAGGGAAGTGACTGGCCTGGCGGGTATGGCTCCGCATGAGTTTTTCTCCCTCTGGTGCCCTGTTTGCGGAGGGGCTCCTCTCCATCTAGAGGGGTGCCCCAACCAGCAGCACTAATCCAGGTCAATCCCATCTTGTCGAATTTTTACAAGACAACAGCCTACCTTTTCAGGTATTCTGAGGAGAGAAGCAAACCACTCGATACCTCAAGAAAGGCAGGAATGCTCATGAATATCACACATCTCTCGCTTGTCTCAGTTCCGGTCACGGATCAAGAGAGAGCAAAAACCTTTTATACTGAGAAACTGGGTTTCACCGTCGTTCGCGAACTCGTCACGGGGGGGCAACGGTGGGTGGAACTGGCTCCGTCTGGATCAGCAGCGACGATAACACTTGTCACCTGGTTCCCCGAGATGGAGCCGGGCAGTCTTCAGGGCCTGGTCTTCGATACAGACGAGCTCGCGGGTGCCGCCGCCGAACTCCAGGCGCGCGGTGTAGCGATCAGCCCTATTGAAGCCGATCCGTGGGGCCAGTATGCCCGTTTCACCGATCCGGATGGGAATGGGTTGGTCCTGCGACAAAGAGCTTCCGCGGCCTGAGCGGCTGAGAGCCATCCATCCCATCAAGCGAGAGGCGTCGGCCCCTACGCGATGCCGAAGGCGTGCAGGATCATCTCGACGGCGGCGATCACGATCACCGGAATAAAGATGAGGCGCAGCACTTTGTTGCTCAGGTGTTCCAGCAGGCGCGCGCCTATCAGCGCGCCGATAAGGATACCCAGAGCCACCGGAGCGGCGATTAACGGCGAGATATCGCCGCGCGAGAAGTAGATGCCCGCGCTGGCGGCAGCCGTCACGCCGATCATGAAGTTGCTGGTCGTCGTGGATACTTTCATGGGCAAGCGCATCGCCACGTCCATCGCCAGCACTTTGAATGTGCCGCTGCCGATGCCAAGCAGGCCGGAGATCAGACCGGCCACATACATCATGACCAGCCCCAAAGGCGTGCGCGTGACTTGATAGGTCACGGTCTGGTCCAGGTGTTTGTCGGGATAGGTGCTGCCCAGGTTCAGCTTCGTTGCCAGGAAGTCATTTTTCACGCCCTTCGGCAACTCTTCGCCAATCTTGACGATCAACGGCGCGACGGAAACAAGCAAGATCACACCGAAAACTACGGCGAGGATGTTAGGCGCGAGCAAACCGGCCAGGAACGCGCCGCAGATCGCTCCAGTCGTCGTGGCGAGTTCGAGGAACATGCCCACGCGCAGATTCGTCATATGATCCTTCACGTAGGCCGCCGCCGCGCCGCTCGATGTGGCGATGACTGAGATGATGCTGGCCCCGATGGCAAAGTAGATCGGGAAACCGAAGACCAGCGTCAGCAGCGGCACGATCAAAACGCCGCCGCCCAACCCGACCAGCGAACCCAACAGGCCCGCCGCGATGGCTCCGGCAAAGATGGCAACGAAGATCAGCAAAGAGAAATGGCCCTGCGTAAACAGGCTATGCCCTTGTGTCGGCGCGAAGCCGCCTAACAAGAAAAGGCTGCTCAACAGAATGATGAGGACGACCAGCGTAATCACGACGTAGCCGCGATCATGCTCAAAAGCGAAGGCCACCACAGAAACCGCGACGCGCATGACCGGCGTGGCAATGAGCAGGAGCAGTCCCAACATGATGACGGACTGCGGACGCAGCGCCAGCAGGCCCGCCCAGACGGCGCTAAAGCTGTGTGGAAATGTTAAGAATTTCTCCGGCGACAATCCGCCCGGCTCCAGTAGCAGCATGATCGCGCCAATCAAGATCACGGCGGCGCTCACCAGCACGCCGATCTGCAATAGCCAGCCAATAATGGTATACGTCTTGTTGACGGCTGGCAGCGTTTGTTTCGGTGACTGCGGGGGCGCAGAAATTTGAGAGGCGGCTGGCTCCTGTATATCAGGAAGAGACGCCTTTGCCTTTGTTTGCATAATAGTTCCTTAGTAATTTCAAAAGTAAGTCCAGGCAGTATCGTTTGGGAGAGTCGCAAGCGCTATCCCTGAAAGACACAAAATGAAAAAACATGAGACAGAGAGCGCTAAGATAGGCTCTATTGATAATTATAGGCTTTTTTTTGATATAATTCCAATATATGATATCTATATGAATGATAACTTTTTGGAATGATTTTTATATGGCTTCATAGGGCATAAAAGCTCGGCCAAAATTGTTATCACAATTAACGAGCCACGCGGCGTTATATAGATAGATGCTCCTCTCTTTCTGTAAGCATAGCCAGGAACCGCGTTTCCTGCTATCCATGCAGCGATAAGCTAGAAAGTCTGGGAATAGCAATGTGGCAACTTCCTAAACCTCGTCGGCCCTCGCTCAAGCAAGTGCTGTTCAGCAGTGTGGGCGGGGGTATTGGTGTGCTGGGGATTTTGCTCGCCGTCGGATTGTATATCGTTGAGACGGTCATACGACCCAACAAGAAGCGCGATTTTTCCGATGACTACACCTTCAGTCCTTATGAATTTGATCTTCCCGCTGAAGTTGTGACCTTTCCCCCGGCGGCGGGTAATTACCTCGTCAGCGGCTGGTTTGTGCCGCACGAGGGCGCGACCACGACAATCCTGGTCTGCCCAGGGTATCGCACGCGCAAATCCGACCTGCTCGGCCTCAGCGCCCATCTCTGGCGAGCGGGACACAACGTGCTGATCTTCGATTTCTACGGTCATGGCGAACTTAGCAGCACGAATGTGACATTGGGCTACCGCGAAATGAACGATTTCAACGGCGCGATTGCCTATGTCAAAGCGCGCGCGCCCCAGACGCGCCTGGGCGTCATTGCCTATTCAATGGGCGCGTCGGTTGCCATCATGTGCAGCGCGCGCTGCCCCGACATCGAAGCCATCATCGCTGATAGTGGATTTGCCACTCACTGGAGCGCCATCGATTACAACGTGCGCCGCGCCCGGCTCTGGCCCTCGACGCCTTTCGTCTGGACCGCCGATCAATTGATGGGCTGGCTTGGCGGCTACCGGTTCAGCCAGGTCAATCCCTTGCGCGAAATCGCCAGCATCGCGCCGCGGCCCATCCTGATCATCCACGGCGGCAAAGACTCGATAGTCGATCCGCGCGACGCGACCTTACTGTACGCGGCAGCCAACGAGCCAAAAGAACTGTGGACCGTTGCCAATGCCGATCACTGCGGCGTCTACTTTGTGGATCGCGTTGACTATACGAGGAAAGCGCTGGACTTCTTCGACAAAGCTTTGCGACAAGAACCCTTGCCGCTCGTTGAGATAGCCGTAGACGAGATCAACACAAATAACACGCATGACATGAACGCCGCGTAGGGGTTAGAACCCTATCGGCAACTCGCTATCATAGGCTAGCGTCAGCGTCATGCCGTCTCTCGCGGCGCGCGCGCGCGGAAAGACGCGGCGCGCCGCGTTCTCCAATGGGACCGTATTAGTGATCTTCGGGCTAAAATGCGTCAGCAGCAGCGCGCGCGCCCCGGCGTCCCGCGCCAACACGGCGGACTCAGTCACTACCATGTGAGCGTGCGCCAGCGCCAGCGGCAGATCCGCCGGATCATCGTACATGCTCTCGCAGATCAGCAGATCAACGTCACGAGCAAACTCGCTCAACGTTCGTGTGGGCCGCGTATCGGTAATATAGGCAAGCGAGAGGCCGCGGCGCGGCTCCCCCAACACCTGCTCCGGCGTAATGACCTGCCCATCATATTCGACCGTCTCCCCGTGTTGCAGGCGCGACCAGGTCTGCACCGGCAGACCCAGCGCCTGCGCCCGCTCTGCCTGGAACTCCGGGCGGCGATCAAGCTCTACGCGATAGGCCAGGCACGGCACGCCATGCGCCGCCGCCGCGCAGGAGCCGCGCAGCCCGCCCGGCAACGAGAAGCCTTCCTCATCATGCAGTTCATTGATGGCTATAGGAAATGGCAGATCGCGCGCGATACGGCGCAGCCCATCGACAATGTAGCCTGTCCCTGTCGGGCCGTAAATCGTCAATGGTTCCGTACGCCCCGCGTGTCCAACCATGAACAGCACGCCCGGCAGTCCGGCCACATGGTCAGCGTGCATATGCGTGAGGCAGATCGCTCCCAGTTGGCGAAAGCCCCAGCCCAGTTGCTTCCACGGAACCTGCGTTCCCTCGCCGCAGTCGAACAGCGTCAGCGTCGATCCGCGGCGCAGCAGCGCGCAGGACAGCCAGCGCCCCGGCATCGGCATCATGCCGCACGTCCCCAGCATACACAAATCAAGCATGCAAGACCATATCTTTCCTACAACAATGTAATGGCGCTATCCCCGCCAGCGGAGACGTTTTGATAGTCAGCCTTATTATGTAACGCTTCTGGCATTGCGCAACTACACTACTGCATGTGATTAGGGGCGTTGGTCTTCAGGAAGGCTTGTAGCCCCAGGCGGTGTGTAAGAAGATAATGCCGCAAAAGGCATCCTCCATCATCTCTTCAAGTCCAGCCAGGTAGAGGCTCTCCAGTTCCGCCAACGTTGCAACTTTCTGCCGAATAATAAACGGTTGAATGAGCTTCATGCCAGTGGTCAGATTTTCAACCATCCAGGTATGTCCAGACATTCCTTTCGAGTAATTAATGACAGAGGCTTGTTGTTGGACTCGTTCACATCCTGCCTGGGCTAAAAGATACGCCTGAACTGCCGTCAGGCCAAGTTGCTCCCCTATAGGAGTGAATCCCTGCCCGTTTCTGCGCATGGCTTCCACAAAAAGAGCGTTAAAACGGGTTAATGGAGAACTTGTCGTAATTCCCATGCCTTCATATTCGGTGCTACAGATAACGCCGCCGGGTTTCAAGAGACGGAAACACTCGCGCAGGAACGCGGGCCACTGGCTGGCCTTCATAAACCCTGAAACGAGGCGAGCATGTACCAGGTCAAACGAGGCATCGGGAAAGCTCAATGGCTGCAGCGCATCCATGATACGAAATTGCACGTTCGGTAGTTTTTGCTCCCGCGCGGAAGCAGTCGCGTAATGCGACATAATCTGGCTGGTATCAATTCCCGTCACAGAACAAGCGGGGAATTGTTGCGCGACAGCCATTGCCCATTCTCCTGGGCCGGTCCCTACATCGAGGACGGTCGCCGCACCTGCCAGCTTGACGGTGGGCGGCAGCAGTCCGGTCGTCGCGGAGAAGAGGCGCGCCTGTTTCGTCAAACGCGCCATCTCAGCGATATTCTCGGCTTCCATAAAATAGCTAGAGGATTGTGAAGACGTCATATTTTTCCTCCTGGTATATTTCAGAGATTGTGAGTATAGGCCCAGGCCAGCGCCACCACCAGCGCCGATAGCGCGGCTATTGTCGTCAGCGCGATGCTGATGATATAAAACGGGAAATCCGCCGCCACCAGCACAACGGCAAAGATCACCCAGAAGGCGATAAAGATTGCCGTCAGAATTTGCCACGATTGCACGCGCTTCATTCGTCCTCGCCTTTCGCTGATCATTGGCCGATTCCGCCGTCCTCCGTAGGGGCGTGGGCTTGCCCCGCCCAAAATTGGAATGTAGATGCTTCTGAAAAACCTTAATGCTTTCACTTTCTCTGTTTTCGCTGCCATTCAGCCAAACCCCGTTGGTATCCCTGCACCAGGAATTCAGAGCTATGAAGCACGTCGAGCCAGAACGTATACCGCTTATGGACCGGGGGCGCATACTGCTGCATTCCCATGAGAGCGCACATCGCTACCCCTTTTTTTGATTCGCTGTAAGCGTATAACTTCGGAACGATAATCCCTTGCCGCCCCCATGTCTCAAAATCTGCTCTCACTCCTCGGAGAAGTACAGCCACATAATTTGAACGCACGCTTTCCGATTGAATCTCTGGATCAGTGCCAATACTCACGACAATGCACGAACTAGATTTTCCCGGCAGGAGTTGCTGAACATCATCACCGGTAATGTTACGCCCGCGAAATTCGTCTGCCATGTAGGCGTGAATACGATCATCAGTGAGTGCGACGATATGTAAGTATGCAACAATGTCGCCAGTTTTTTTCTTCACCACATAATGGCCCCGCGGTTCTTTTGCGAGCCAGGAGCGGCGTGTAGAGACAGGAATAGGTGTGAGTGTCGCCGTCCGAAAATGCTTCCCTGCCACGCTCGTTATCCCTTCCATATCATCGGGTGTTGCCTTTGCAAATACAGCATCTATGTCCTTTTTAGCTTGTTTTTTATGAAAAGCCAGTTCTGACTCTGCCAAAGCTTCAATCTCCTCAACATTGTAGTATTTTTGTTTGCGAGACTCAGGACCATACCGTTGCAACTTTCCCTGTTGGACATATTTGTAGATCATCGTTTCGCTGACTCTGACTCCCAACGTGTGAAGAAGAGCAGTGGCCTCTTTCAGAGTAAGGAAGCCTGGAGGCGGCTGTAGACGTGGCATGGTAACTCCCTTATGACATCATTTTGTTCTTCTACTATACCCCATCGGGAGAACATTTACAAATTTTACCTCCTTGACAATCCCCAACAAATTCTTTATACTTGCTTAAAGAGGATTTGGTTAATTTAGTAAAATATGTCATGAATAATAACATAGCAACACGATCAAAGGAGGATACTCTCATGCACGATCAGCACTTTATGTCGGTACTTTCCACACTCCTGGATCTGCCTGAGTTTCAAGAGGGGCTTCAGGATGGACAGCAAACCTTTGAGGAAGGCATGTTTGAAGAGGATCATGAGAAAGCCTGGACAGAGGATGATATTATCGAGTTTGTCGATGGAGAGCTATCCAAACAAATCTACCGACGAGTCCAACTGGTCGGGCGGGTAATGGGCTGGTCTCTGCCGTCGTATCTCACGCACCTGGGTTTTACGGTGAGCTACCTGGCTCTGATCTTGGGGGAACAAGCGCAGAAGCAAAGGCAGGAGCGAGGAGAGCAGAATGCAACTGGTTGAGCAACACGTCATCAAGCGTGACGATCCACGCTATGCCGTGATTGATGAAGCGGCGTTCAAGTCCAAGAACCTCTACAATGCGGCGTTGTACGAAGTACGCCAAGCTTTCATCTTTCAGGAGAAATACCTGAACTACAACAAGATGGATAAGCTCATGCAGTCGCACGAAGCGTATCAAGCATTGCCGCGCAAAGTCTCACAGTGGGTCTTGAAAGGACTGCACGCTAATTGGACAAAGTTCTTCAAGGGACTGGAAGCGTACAAGGAGAAGCCATCCAAGTTCACCGGACGCCCACACTTGCCCAACTATAAACACAAGACAGACGGGCGCAATCTTCTCGTCTATACCGATCAGGCCATCAGCGCGCCTGCCCTGAGACGAGGGTTGATCAAACTCTCGATGCTGCCGATCACCATCGAGACCAAGCAAGACCCAACCACGTTCAAGCAAGTACGCATTGTTCCCCGCAACGGCTATTATATGGTGGAAGTAGTGGATGAGAAAAAACTGATACAGGCCAAGGTAGACCCCTCCTTCTGTGTGGGTATCGATCTGGGAGTCACGAATTTAGCGGCGATAGCAGCAAACCGCGAGGGTTTTATCCCTCAATTGGTTAACGGTCGTCCCATCAAAGCGTGGAACCAGTGGTACAATAAGCGCAGGAAGGAACTCATGAAGAAGTTGCCCAAAGCAGAGCGAGAGCGGGTCACAAAGCAGATGGAGCGCATCACCAACACGCGCAACTGGCGCATTAACCACTACCTGCATAAAGCCAGCAAGCACATCATCGACTTCCTGGTTGAGCAAGGCGTGGGAACCATCATCATCGGGAAGAACCCGTTATGGAAGCAAGAGAGCAACATGGGGAAGCGCAACAACCAGAACTTTGTGCAGATTCCCCATGCCCGCTTCATCGACATGCTGACGTATAAAGCCGATCTGGTGGGTATCCAGGTGGAAGTCACGGAAGAGAGCTATACCAGTAAAGCCAGCTTCCTGGACCTGGACGAAATTCCAGAGTACAGGCCCAATGATGACGAGAAACACATCTTTAGCGGCAAGCGCATCGGGCGGAGAAACCGTCTGTACCGTACCAAAGACGGGCGCATCATCTGCGCGGATGTGAACGGAGCGTACAATATCCTCCGTAAACGTAGACCCGATGCTTTCGCGAAGGCAAAGGGAGTAGCGGCCTATGTAGTTCAGCCTGCACGGCTTGCCGTGTAAATCAAACAAGAATTCTAGCGTTTGGAATAGAACGCAAGGGTTTTTGGAACTATAACAGATAAGTGAAAAACATGCCGGCATCCGGCGCAAAGAAGCAGAGCTATTTTAAAGTCGCGCCTGCACTCCATAACAGAGAGCTTGCTTGCGGGCCTGTATGAGAGAAAAAGACTGATAACTGGCCCTGACCGCTTGCAGAAGGAATAGATCGTGTCACTAACGCTCATAGATCGCTTTCATCCACGCCTGCGCCGCTCGCAACAGGCCGCCATCGAGGCCGGGCAACTGCGCATCCGCGACGAGCTGGCCTTGCTGGAAGGGGAACAACTGCGCCCATTGGCGCTCCTCAGCCTGCTCATGCTGATCATCGGCGCGCTGTTCTTTGTCGCGCTGACCATCGTGTCCATCCTGGCGCGCGGCCACGGGCTGCAAATCAACGCGGGCATCGGGGGCATTTTGCTCTGGCTGCTCGTCAACGTCATCGCCTATATCGTCGTTTTGCCCCTGCACGAGGTCGTTCACGGGCTGGCCTTCACCCTTTGGGGCGGCAAACCGTACTTTGGCACAAAGCTGCCGCTCGCACTCTACTGCGGCGCGAAAAACCAACTCTTCCACCGCGATCACTATCTCGTCGTTGGGCTGGCCCCGCTCGTCCTCATCACGCTGGCAGGCATCATCTTCACATTATTGGCTCCCAGCGCGGCCTCGTACACGCTCTTTGCCACAATCGGCAACATCTCAGGCGCGGCTGGCGACCTCATGGTGACGCTCCGCCTGCTGCGCCAACCCCGCTCCATTCTGGTCGAGGACACCGAGACCGGCTATCGCTCCTGGGAAATCACCGCGTGACGTCCTTTTCTTCACGCTGCAATGCAGCGTTGCTTTCAAACGGCGACGAGGTTATTT
>Ga0102924_1005401_pt1 | contig 12422 bp, 13 predicted proteins | sample PaiPotPPM11metaG_FD_80116 | JGI IMG/M metagenome (GOLD analysis project Ga0102924, IMG submission 80116) | Iron sulfur acid spring bacterial and archeal communities from Banff, Canada, to study Microbial Dark Matter (Phase II) - Paint Pots PPM... ... | reverse complement strand
TGTTTGGGGTCCGCCGGTATGGCCAGTTTGCGCGCAACCTCGGGATTCCGCGCCCGACGCTTTCGGCCCGGCTGCGCTCACTTGTCGACTCGGGGCTGCTCGAGCGCGTGAAGTACTCGAACGACCGCTACGAATACCGCCTCACAGAAGCCGGGCGCGAACTGTTCGGCGCCGCGGCCATGCTTATGCGCTGGGGCGACCGCTACCTCGCCGGCCCGGAGGGCCCGCCGATCGTCCTACGTCACCACCCTTGCGGGCAGATCGCGACGCCTACGCTCACCTGTGCCGAGTGCGGAGGCGAGATCACCCCGTACAACGTCACTCCCGAACCCGGAACGCCATGAACCTCACAAACCAGCAATTCAGGCTCGCCCACCGACCCACCGGCTTACCGGATGCCGACACTTGGGAGCTGACCGAGGAGCCGGTCGTCGATCCCGGTGAGGGTCAGATCGCGGTCGAGGTCATCTACGCATCGCTCGATCCTGCGATGCGCACTTGGCTGAACGAAGGAGAGTCCTACGTCCCGCCGGTGAACCCCGGCGAGGTCATGCGGGCGCTTGGAGTCGGCCGCGTGATCGCGTCGCGCGCCCCGGACTTTGAAGAGGGCGATCACGTCACCGGGCTGTTCGGGATCCAGCGCTACGCCGTCCTCCCCGTGAAGGGCGTCGCCAAGGTCTCGGAGCAGCTCGCACCTCTGCCGAGCTACCTCAACGCGCTCGGGATCCCTGGCATGACCGCCTACTTCGGGCTGCTCGACATCGGGCGTCCGCAGGAAGGTCAGACCGCGGTGGTTTCGGCCGCCGCGGGCGCCGTCGGCTCGCTGGCGGGGCAGATCGCAAGGCTCAACGGCTGCCGAGTGGTCGGTGTTGCGGGTGGCGCTGAGAAGTGCCGGATCGTGACCGAGGAGTACCGATTCGATGCCGCCATCGATTACAAAGCCGGCGAGGTGAGCCGTGAACTCCGCGGGGTCTGCCTGGACGGAATCGACATCTTCTTCGACAACGTCGGCGGGCCGATCCTCGAAGCGGCGCTGCGGAACCTTGCGCGGGGAGCGAGAGTCGTGTTGTGCGGCGCGGTTTCGCAGTACAACGAGGGCGCGATGGCTGGTCCGCGCAACTACATGAATTTACTCGTCAAACGAGCGAGGATGGAGGGGTTCGTGGTGTTCGACTACGCCTCCCGATATCCGGAAGCGGCCCGCGAGATCGCCGGCTGGATGAGCGCCGGCGACCTCAGATCGCGCGAGCACGTCGTCGACGGGTTCGAGACATTCCCCGAGACGCTGCTAATGCTCTACAGCGGTCAGAACACCGGCAAGCTCGTGCTCGGCGTCGCTCGCTGCTGATCAGGCGCGGGGACTCGCGCCGCCGCGTCGAGGTGGCGCTCGCGGAGGCGGTCGCGTAATTTCCGCCGTTGGTGCGGATCGCGACCTGGAACGTCAACTCGGTCAAGCAGCGAATCCCACGACTGTTGCCGTGGCTCGATGAGCGACAGCCCGACGTGGTCTGTCTGCAGGAGACGAAGCTCACCGACGAGGCGTTCAATGAGTTGCTCGCCGGTCCGCTGTCGGAGCGTGGTTACGAGGTTGCCCTCCACGGCGAGGCGACCTGGAATGGCGTCGCGATCCTGTCGCGCGCCGGTCTTCAGGATGTCGCGAAGGGACTCCCCGGAGAGCCCGGCTTCCCCGACCCCGAAGCGCGCGCGGTGTCGGCGACGTGCGGCGCAATCCGGGTCGTGTCGGTCTACGTGCCAAACGGGCGTGTGCCTGACTCCGACCACTACCAGTACAAGCTTGCGTGGCTCGGCTCGCTGCGTGAGATGGTCGCCGCGGGACCCCAGGCGACGGTTGTCCTGGGCGACATGAACATCGCCCCGACCGACGAGGACGTCTTTGATCCAGAGGCTTATGAAGGGCATACCCACGTGACGGCACCCGAGCGCGCCGCCCTGTCCGAGCTGCAGGCACTCGGCTTGCACGACGTGGTGCGCGATCGCTGGCCGGGCGAGCGCGTATTCAGTTACTGGGATTACCGGGCCGGGATGTTCCACCAGGACCTGGGCATGCGAATAGATCTGATCCTCGCCACCGGATCAGTCGCCGACCGCGTGCGTGCAGCCTGGGTCGACCGCCAGGCGCGCAAGGGCAGCGGCCCGAGCGATCACGCGCCGGTGATCGTCGACCTCGACGAGGCTCCGGACGGCGACATCGGCCCGGTGGTGCCGCCGCCGTCGGCGCCCGCTCCGCGCGGCGCCAAAGCAAAGCTCCCGCAGTCCGACGTAACGCCCTAGTCGCGCTTGCGGTCGCGGTCGCGCGACGGCTGGACGCGCTTGGGCTCTCCAGGCATCTTCGGGTAGTCCGGCGGGTAGGGCATGTCGCCCTGGTCCTGGGTCTCATACAGCTCGAGCAGCGGTAAGAGCGAATGCGCGACGTCGTCGATCTCGGCGTGGCGGTCGCCGACTTCGGCGAACCGAGCCGGCATCGTGGTGACCGTGAAGTCCTCGGGCGCGACCTCCGGGAGCTCCTCCCAACTCAGAGGAGCGGATACGGGCGCGCCCGGCTTGGGCCGGATGCTGTAGGCGGACGCGATTGTCCGATCCCGGGCGTTCTGGTTGTAGTCGATGAAGATCCGCTCGCCCCGCTCCTCCTTCCACCAGCGCGTTGTCACCTGGCCAGGCAGCCGCAGCTCGAGTTCGCGCCCGAAAGCAATCGCGGCGTGACGGACGTCGGTGAACGTCCAGTGCGGCTCGATGCGGATGTAGATGTGGACACCGCGGCCGCCGGAGGTCTTCGGGAAGCCGCGATAGCCGAACTCGTCGAGCAGCGCCCAGGCCTCGGCCGCGACGCGGACCGCGTCCGCGAAGTCGGTGCCGGGCTGGGGGTCGAGGTCGAGCCGCAGCTCGTCGGGATGGTCGACGTCGTCGCGCCTGACCGGCCAGGGATGAAAAGTGATCGTGCCCATCTGCGCCGCCCAACCGACGACCGCGATCTCGGTAGGACAGACCTCGTCGGCCGTGCGGCCCGAGGGGAACTCGATCCTCGCGGTCTGAACGTAGTCGGGCGCGCCGCGCGGGATGCGCTTCTGGAAGAACGCGTCGCCGCCGCCTTTCTCGCGCGTCGAGAGGACGATCCCGGGGCGGACGCCCTTAGGCCAGCGCTCGAGCGTCGTCGGCCGGTCTCTGAGCGCGCGCATGATGCCGTCCTCGACCGCCAGGTAGTACTTCACGATGTCGAGCTTGGTCAGCTCGCCGGACCGTTCGGTCGCACCGAAGATCACGCGGTCTGCGCTCGAGACGCGCAGCTCGCGCCCCCCGGCGTCGAGGAGAGCCACCTCAGCGGTGGCCATCGTCATCCACGCCCGGGTCGGAAGACTCCCGGACGGCGGCCGACTCATCGCCGCGCTTGACTGCGCTCGCCGCCGGTTCGGTAATCAGCCGAGCGCCGCGGCCATGAGTCGCGAAGCTGAAGAACCACTGGATGAACACCAGCAGCCGGTTTTGGAAGCCGACCAGGTACCAGAGGTGGACGAATAGCCAGATCAGCCACGCGATCAGCCCGCTCAGCTTCAGACCCTTGATGTCGGCTACGGCCGCCGCCCGCCCGATCGTGGCCAGGTTGCCCTTGTTTTGATAGCGGAAAGGCTTGTGCTCGCGGGCGCGCAGGCGCGATCGAATCACCTTCGCCGCGTAGCGCCCCTGTTGCATGGCCACCGGAGCGACGCCCGGGAGCGCGATCGCCTCCCCGTCTGTGTCGCGCACGCGGACCATGTCGCCCAGCGCGAACACCTCGGGATGGCCCGGCAGCGTGAGGTCGCGCTCGACGGTGACGCGGCCGGCCTTGTCCAGCTCGGCGCCGGTAAGCTCACCGAGCCGCGAAGCGAGCCCCGAGGCGCTCACCCCGGCGGCCCATACGACGGTCCGCGCGGGTATCTGCTCGGTTGCACCGACCGCGTCCTGGGTCGTCACGGCGCGGCCGTCGATCCCAACCACCGTCGAATCGAGCATCGGGGTCACGCCGAGCCGGCGCAGCGATCGTGCCGCCCTCTCAGACAGTGACTTCGGGAAGCTCGTGAGCAGCCGGTCGGCGGCTTCGACCAGCAGAATGCGTGCGCCTCGCGGGTCGATGGCGCGGAAATCGCGACGCAATGTGTCGCTAGCGAGCTCACCGATCTGCCCGGCCATCTCGACGCCTGTCGGCCCCCCGCCGACCACGACGAACGTAAGCCATGCATTGCGTGTCGCCTCATCCGGCTCCTCCTCGGCGGCCTCGAACGCACTCAGGATCTGACTGCGAACTGCAAGCGCCGACTCGAGCGACTTGACCTCATGAGCGAACTCGCTCCACTCGTCGTGCCCAAAGTAGGAGTAGTGCGACCCGCCGGACACGATCAGGCTGTCGTAGGGGATCGAGTCTGGGGTGGGGAGGCTGCCGACGGAGCGCAGTTCGAGACGGCGCGCTCCCAGATCGAAGCCCGAGACCTCGGCCAGCAGCACGCGAACATTTCGAGCGCCCTTGAAGACCGCGCGCAGCGGATAGGCGATCTGCCCAGGCGACAGCGCGCCGGTTGCGACCTGGTAGGTCAGAGGCTGGAAGAGATGGAAGTTCCGGCGGTCGACGAGCGTGACCTCGACGTTCTTCGCCCGGCGGAGCTTGGCCGTCGCCTGTAGGCCGCCGAAGCCTCCTCCGACGACGACGACGCGGTGGACACCTGACTCGCTCACGGCTTTTCCACTCGGGCGAGCGCTTGTTGGGCCTGCTCGGCCGCCCGCTGCGCGCCAGCTAGGGCGGCCTCGGCATCGGCGAGCGCGTGGGCGGCCCGATCTCGTTTCTCCTGCGCCGTCCGAAGCTCCTTCGCGGCGCGCTCGGCCGCGCGCTGTGCATCACTTGGGCGACGGGCCGGCCTGCGCGTTGCGATCGGCCCGCCGCTGTCACCAAGCCCGATGTGGCGGAGTTCGCGCTCCAGGGAGCCGTCACTGACCTTGGCGCGGGCGGCCTGGTCTAGAGCCGCAGCGTTCAAGGTCTCGCGCACCCGCTCGAGCGTCACCGCCGAGAGCTCGTGCCCCTTTGAGCTGAGCAGTCCTCGTGCCGTCGCGGTGAGCTCGTCGGTGGCGGCTGGCGCGCGCTCGGCTGCCTCCTGAAGAGCCCGCGCATCGCCGCGTCCGGCGAGCAGTTCGGAATGCGCCCGCTGAAGCCGATCGCCTGCAACGAAGAGCTCGGCAACAGCGCGCTGCTGAGTGCGCGCCAGCTGGTTGACCGCCCAGGCAGCCACGGATGGCTTACGCAACCGAGCGACCTCGGCAGCCCTCGCCCGATCTCCACCGGAGCGCAGCGTCTTGGCGAGCGCGCCGCGCTCAGCGATAAAACGGTTAAGTGGCAGTCCGTAGAGATCGCGCGCTTCGCTCATGCTTCAAGCTGATCGTATGATGAGCGTTCGGATGTCCGGGGATCCACTTGCCTTCCGCCGCGCATCGGCGCACGGTCAGACGTTCGTGTATCGCGATTCCGGCGAGGGCCCGCTTGTTGTGCTTCTGCACGGCTATCCAGATACGCCGAACGGGTGGGCCGGTACTCAGGCCGCGCTGAACGCTGCCGGCTACCGGACCGTGGTCCCGTATCTGCGGGGTTACCACCCCGACACGATCGTCGCTGGCCGCGGATACGGGCGGCAGGAGATTGGCGAGGACCCAATCCGCCTACTCGACGCGCTTGGGGAGGAGACCGCGGTGATCGTTGGTCACGATTGGGGTGCGGCGATCACGTACGGCGCCGCGACGCTCGCGCCCGAGCGCGTACGCGCGCTGTGTGCGGTTGCCATCCCGCACCCCAACACGCTCAAGCCGTCACTGTCTCTGCTCTGGGACGGCCGCCACTTCCTGACGTTGCGGCTGCCGACCGGGGCGTGGCTGACGCGTCGCAACGATTTCGCCTACCTCGACACGCTGATGCGTCGCTGGGCGCCGCGGTGGAGTGGGCCCGACCGCGACGCGACGCTGCGCAACGTCAAGCAGGCGTTCGCCGATCCGGCGGTTCTCGACGGCGCGCTCAACTACTACCGGGCGCAGCGGCCCGGCGGAGCCCCGCGAATCACTCAGCCCGCGCTGATCGTCGGCGGTACGACCGACATCGTGCCGCTGGCGCTCTTTAGTGAGACGCCGTCCTATTGCGACGGACCGTGCGAGGTGCTGATCATCGAGGGCGCCGGCCACTGGCCGCACCGCGAGAACGCGGAGCTGTTCGAGCAGCGTTTGAAGTCGTTCCTCGACGGACTGAAGTAGTCAGGCGCCAGCCTCATGGCGGAGCTGACTGCTGATGCGGACATCGAGCCGCGCCGCCTGGTCCGATGAGACCAGCCGCGCTGCGTGCCCACTGTCTGTCGTTCCGATGCTCGGAGGAGACATTCCCGTTTGGCCCAGAGGCGTCCGTGTTCAAGGTCGCCGGGAAGATGTTCGCGATCTCAACCCTCGCTGCAAGCCCGCTTCGCGTCAGCGTGAAATGCGATCCATTGCTCGCCGAGCAGCTACGCGACGCGCATGCCGCAGTTATCCCGGGCTGGCACCTCAATAAGCGGCACTGGAACACCCTGATCCTCGACGGATCGCTGCCGGTGCAGATGATCAAGGACATGATCGAGGACTCGTACGACCTCGTCGTGAGCAACCTCCCGGCGTCGCGCCGCCGGGCGCTCGGGTGGGAGCGCTAGGGGCGCCCAGCGTTTACAGGCGTGGCAAGGCTGTGGTAGCGGCGGATCGCGATCAGGGCCCAGATCGCCTCCACCACCCCAAACGGCCACGTCCCCGCGAGAAACCCGTATGCACTGGACAGTGCGCAACCGGCCGCGAACGCGAGCACGAACCTGCGATGCCGGCGCTCCAGCGCGTACATCACCATCATGAACGTCACAGCGCTGGCTCCGAACGCGGTTAGCACGAACCCGATGATGCCTCGTCAGCGTCCTAGGCTGCACTTGCACAGACGGCGCCCCGCGAGCCAACCGCCCGAAAAGGAGAGCTGGGCTCAGACGCTCGTTGCTTCTAATCGTGCGCCTCGGTGAGGTACGCGTAACGCGAGCCACCCCGATCCCTCTCGGGCACCGGGCTGCTCGCTGAATCTGCTTGCGAGGCATTCAACCGCCGTCGAGCGTCAACGGCGGACGACAGCCGGCGGCGGGCGCCGGCGCCATCGACATTGCTTCACGGCGCTTACGCGCCGCGTCGACACGTTCGACCTTCGTCATGGTCCTCAACCTTTCCGTCCGTCGATTGGGTTCGCACGAAGCTGGAGGGCACGCCCGCGAGCGATCGCGAAGCCGCTGCGGAGCCATCCGCGCCGTGCTTCTTCGGGACCATGATGGCCCCCTCGGGACGCTCGCTCCGGGCGTGCCGGGCCGAGCGCCCCGATTTGAGATGCGGCTAGGCGGTTGCGCCAGCTGTTTCGGGCACGACGCCTAGTTGCTGGAGCAACGCGCCGGCGTTCCAGTAGTTGCCGGCGCGGTGGATCAGACCGTCGTCGCCGAATTCGGCCGTCCCGCAACCGTAGGTGGTTGCGCTCTTGCCGGTCGGCGGGATGCCCATCAGCTCGCCGTCATTGGTCCCGGTGACCTTCCACTCCTGCGCGGCCCGGTTGCCATAGACGATTGGCTTACGCACGTCGACGTGAAGATCCGAGAAGGCGGCGAGATAGCCCGCCACGGAGTCGCGGATTGCCGCGCGTCCTTGCACGCTGTCAGGCAGACCGACGTCGTAGAGCACGGCGTCCTCGGCGTAGCAGGCAGCAACGCCATCAGCGTCGTGTGCGTTCCAGGCTTCTGTCTCCCGGTTGAGTGCCTGAGTGATCTCAGGAAATCCCATTAGTGTCTCCTATCTGTAGACAAGCAAATCTAGCACATAAATTCTAGATATGAAATGCAATGGTGGAGAATCAATGGAAACCTCCTGTCGCGCCCCCCGTAGACATGACAATGCAATCTAGAACTAGTAATCTTGACGTCGATGACCAGCGATAAGAACGCTGTCACCTGGTCGTTTCTGACCAACCACGCCGGGGCGCTGCTCTGCATCGCCAACGACCCTGGCATCCGCCTACGCGAGATCGGCGACATGATTGGGATCACCGAACGCGCCGCGCACCGCATCGTCGGCGAGCTCGCCGACGCCGGCTACATCACACGCCAGCGCAACGGCCGCCGCAACAAGTACGAGATCCAGACCCACCTACGCCTGCCTGACCCACTGGCTCGCGGCAAGAGGGTCAGCGACCTCCTCGCCATCATCGCCGGACCGACCTAACAGCGCCCCGAGCCCACGACCCGGTGCAATACGCGCACCTGGCTTGACGGCGAGTGCCCGCCTCGGGCGCGCACGCGAGACGCTTGCACGATGGCCCGAGCCCGCAGCAACTGATTTTGGCGCATGTGAGCTGCAGCGCGAGGTGCTTCACATGCGATCCTGAAGGTCGGATGACCAACGGCCCCCCCAACGAACACGAAGGACACATCGCGCTGGAGCCGTTGCCGCTTGCGGTCGGGTGCGAATTCCACCTCGAGACTCCGCAACCCGTTGCAGCGGTGGTGCAGGTCGCGCCGTGCCAGCAACCAGGAGTGCGGATGCAGCGCGAGCAATGGCACACCAGCTCCGACCACCACGGCTACATCGACCACTACGCAAATCGCTGCGAACGATTCACGATCGAATCCGGTAGCTCGCGGATCGCCTACGAGGCTGAGCTGCTGCTCACCGATCCGGCCGACGTGATCGAGCCGGACGCCCCGGAGACGCCGGTGGCGTCTCTGCCCGACGAGGCGTTGAGTTTCGTCATGCCGAGTAGGTTCTGCCTGCCCGACGAGCTCGGCCACGAGGCTTGGCAACGGTTCGGTGATCTGGCGCCGGGATGGGGGCGAGTGCAGGCAGTCGTCGATTTCGTGCACAGCAACCTCGAGTTCGTGCCCGGCGCGTCGAATCCGTGGACGACGGCGGCCGATGCCTACCGAGCGGGCCACGGCGTATGTCGCGACTTCGCCCATCTCGCGATCACGTTCTGCCGAGCCTTGAACATCCCCGCCCGATACGTGTTCGGATACATCCCAGACGTGCGGGTTCCGCAAACCGACGAGCCGATGGACTTCGCGGCTTGGTTCGAGGCATATCTCGATGGTCGCTGGCACACCTTCGACGCGCGGAACAACACACCGCGGGTCGGACGTGTCGTGGTCGGCCGCGGCCGAGACGCGATCGACGTCGCCCTGATCACATCATTCGGTCGCCTCACGCTGACCGGCTTCCAGGTCCGAGCCGATCCGATCACCCCGCGAGCCGGCGACTGACGACCGTTTCGCCGATCGGCTCCGTGTCAGCGGAGAAGGAGGGATTCGAACCCTCGATGGACGAACCTAGGCGACGGTTCGGTCGAGGAATTCTCGCGGGTGAGGACGGGAGGGTCGGACGCGGGGAGGCTCGCGAGGTGCGGGTCGCCGGAGACGAGGTAGTCAGCCTCGGCGATGTTCGCGAGCGCTAGCAGGGGCGAGTTATCCGCGGTCCCGCTACACCACCAGACGGTGGAGCGGGGTCCGGCTGACGAGTCCCTTCACGGGGCTCGGGACGAACGGCAGCAGTCGATACGCGAGCTCGGACTCGAGGCCGACCGGTACGAGCTCGCGATTGCGCTCCACGGAGCGAACGATCGCCTTGGCAACCAGGTCCGGCGGGTGTCCAACGCTCAGCGCTCGCGCGGTGCGCTCGGGCCGCTCGCCCAGCTTTCCGACGATCCGGGCGTGGCTCACGATCGGGGTGTCGATGACGCCTGGACAGACGACGCTGACCCCGACACCGGCAGACGCCCAGTCGGCACGCAGGCACCGTGACAGCGCCACCACCGCAGCCTTCGAGGCGCAGTACGCAGCCAGGTCGCGGCTCATGATGTACGCCGCTCCGGAGGCAACGTTGACGACCTGGCCGCGGCGGCGCTCGATCATCCGCGCTCCGAACGCACGGCATCCATAGGCGACGCCGTTTAAGTTGACGCCGATCAGCCAGTCCCAGTCCTCGACTGTTGCCTTAAGAAACGGGCCACCGAGGCCGACGCCCGCGTTGTTGACCAGGACCTCGACCGGTCCCAGCTCGGTCTCGATCGCCTCGGCCAGTTCGTGGACCGCCTGCGCGTCGCTCACGTCGCATGTGTAGCCCGTGCCGCCACACTCCTGCGCGGTTGCCGTCGCAGCGTCGCCGTTGATGTCGACGCACACGACGTCCGCTTGCTCGCGTGCGCAGCGTAGGGCCGTCGCACGGCCGATGCCGCTTCCTGCACCGGTGATGACCACGCGCGAGTCCTTGATCTTCATGCGGCGATCGCCTCGAAGCGGTAGTCGTCGAGATTGAAGCGCGCGCTGCGCCACATCGTCTCGAGCGTCGGCGAGGGCCGGAATGGGACGTCGCCGTGCTTGTCGAAGTAGTAGCTGTTGGCGAGCGAGCAGCTGTCCTGCCAGACGATCTGGCTGCCGCGCCGGGAGAGCATCTGCTTGAAGTACCGGTCGTTCGCCTCGCGTCTGACCTCGACCCTCGTTGTTTGCTCGCGTCGCGCGCGCTTTAGCACGCGCGCGATGTGCCGTGTCTGGGTCTCGATCAGGTTGAAGTACGACGACCCGTTGTAGCCGTACGGCCCGATGATCGTGAAGAGGTTCGGGAACCCGGGCACGCTCACGCCCTCGTAGGCCTGTAGGCGGTTCTCGTCCCACCACTGCTCGAGATCCACGCCACCCGTGCCGCGCGTCGGGAACGGAGGGACGTTTCCGTGCTCGAACACTTTGAATCCGGTCGCGAGGATGAGCACATCGGCCTTGTGAAAAGCGTCGCCCTCGGTCCTGATCCCGGTTTTGGTGACCCGCTTGATTGGGGTGGTTTCGAGCAGCACGTTGTGGCGGTTGAACGTCGCCAGATACTTGTTGTGGAAGCTCGGGCGCTTACAACCAACCGCATACCGCGGCGTCAGCTTCTCCCGGAGGACCGGGTCGTGAACCTGCGTGCGCAGGTGCCTCCGGCCGACTCGCTCAGCTAGGCCCGAAACCGGAATGAGTCCGCCCCAGTGAAGCGGCAACGGAAACGTCGCCTCGACGAACAGCTGACTTGCCCACCGTCCCGCGAGATCACCCATCGGCAGGCGTCGCATCGACCACCGGAGCGGCCCCGGCAGCGGCACATCGGGCTTGGGCATGCACCAGATCGGCGTGCGCTGAAACACCGTCAGCTGCTCGACGACAGGAGCGATCTCGGGGATCACCTGGACCGCCGACGCGCCCGTGCCGATGACGGCGACGCGCTTGCCGCGCAGGTCAATCCCCGGGTCCCAGCGTGCCGTGTGGATGGTTGCGCCCCCAAAGCCGCGAAGTCCGGGGATGTCGGGCGGCTTGGGCTGCGAGAGCACGCCGGTCGCTCCGATCACGAATCGCGCGGTCACCTCGTCGCCCGCCGAGGTCGCAAGACGCCACAGATGCTCGTCGTCGTCGAAGCTGGCCCCCGTCACGCGAGTGCCGAACCGCACCCGCTGACGCACCCGGTACTTGTCGGCGCAGTGCCTGGCGTACGCATACAACTCTTGGCCCGGGGCGTACATCCGCGACCAGCGCGTGCTGCGCTCGAACGAGAACTGATAGCTGAACGACGGGATGTCGACGGCGACGCCCGGGTACCGATTCCAATACCACGTGCCTCCCACGTCGCTGCCCTCCTCGATCAGGACGTGGTCGTCGAATCCGGCGTCGCTCAGCCGCTTGGAAGCGCCGATGCCCGAGAATCCGGCGCCCACGACGACCACCTCGTGATCTGGCGCGGTCATGCAGCCACCGCCTCGGCTACTGCGGCCGCCTCGCGCCGCCGAGCGATCATCCGCAGCCCGTATCGCGGCCTGAGCGTCAGCGTCGCCTCCGGCACGACCGGAAAGCCTGGAATCAGCTCGTAGGTGAACCGCTGGCTCATCATCGCGGTCACGATCGTCCCCTCGATCACCGCGAACGCCTTGCCGGCGCACACACGGCGGCCGGCGCCGAACGGCAGGTACGAGCAGCGGTGATGGTCGTGGGCGTTCTCGGGCAGGAACCGGGTCGGGTCGAATCTTTCGGGGTCCGGCCAGAAGCGCTCGTCATGGTGAAGGGCGTGGATCGGGATCAGGATCGAGGAGCCCTTCGGGATCCGGTGGCCGGCGATCCGGTCCTCCGCCACGCATTCGCGCGGGATGATCCACGCCGGCGGGAATATCCGCATCGCCTCCAGGAAGCAAGCCTGCGTCCACTGAAGCCGGTCGACGTCCGCGAACGTCGGCCGGCGCCCACCGAGGACCTCGTCGACCTCGGCGAGCATCCGCTGGCGCGCGTCGTGGTTGAGCGCGAGTAGGTACCACATCCACGACAGCGCGTTGGCGGTCGTCTCGTGGCCGG
>Ga0102924_1005400_pt1 | contig 12423 bp, 15 predicted proteins | sample PaiPotPPM11metaG_FD_80116 | JGI IMG/M metagenome (GOLD analysis project Ga0102924, IMG submission 80116) | Iron sulfur acid spring bacterial and archeal communities from Banff, Canada, to study Microbial Dark Matter (Phase II) - Paint Pots PPM... ... | reverse complement strand
GGAGACTCCTAATGGATCGTCCTTGGCGATCCTCGACGCGAGCGCGTCCCCGGACGCCTTGCGCGGGTGGATGGCGATGATCGGGATCGAGGTCGCCTTCTTCGGCGGCGGATTCGGAGCCGGTCGGTGGATCTTCGCGCGGCGGCGGAGCTCGGGGAGCACGTCGGCCGGCATCGAGCCCATCGATACGGGGCTTCCTTTCGGGACGAGGTCGAAGCCGACCTGATGGAGCCGGAGATGGAGGGTGCCAGGCTCGGGCTGCTCTGGTGGCCGCTGCCGGATCGACCAAGTGCCGCGCGACCCGTCCGGGAACTGAAGCCGGCCCGCGGTTGGTTCTGTGCTCACAGGCACCGCTGGCCCGCGCTCGTCGAGCTCGATCACTGCGACCGTGGAGAGGACGAGGCGCCGCACGTCCTGGCGGCCAAGATCGGCCGGTCCGGCCTCGCCGATGCCGATAATCACCGGGAGGAAGTCAGCATCTTGCGGCCAGCCATACCGGCCTGCCTTGGCGACGAACTCGGCCGGCGGTTCCGTCGGCGGATCGAGATGCAGGAGCAGCGTCCCTGGCGGCATGGCCACGTCCTTGCCCTCCTCCCAATCGCGCACGCCCGCAGGCAGTTCGTCCCCGGGGTACAGCGCCAGTCCACGCTGGATGCCCTGCTGTCCGATGACGACGCCGGCGTAGCGCTGCTTCACGCGATCGACCTCCACCTCGATCTCGAGATCGATGTCGTCACCCCACCGAATCCACGGCTCGGTCTCGCAGTAGCGGAGGGCGGTCTCGAAGAGGAGGCGCCACTCGTCCGGGCTCGCGAACTCGCGTGGCTGCTTGCGCCCGGACATGTGGCCGATGAAGGAGTCGAAGATCTCCTCGCCTTCGGGGATCGGAGGGGCCTCGATGACTTCGGCTGCACCCAGCTTCGCCGCGAGCTCCTTCACCCGGGGAGAGATCTCCCGCGAGCAGACGATCCGATCAGGGCTCTTGGGACGCTGGCGGTTGGCGGGCTTGGTGACGGCGTTCCGCAGGGCGGTCTCGACAGCCTCGGCGTCAGAGCGATCCATGTGAATGCCGAGCATGTCGCCGGAGTCCATGTCCAGGACCATGCAGGCTGCGACGCGCTGCTCGCCGCGGATCCGGATGGTCTTGGAGACGTCGCGCAGCATCACGAGCCAGGTGGTCTGGGCGGCCATCGCACCGGCCATTGTCCCAAGCCGAGCCCGTCAGGGGATCAGTGTGCGGTCAACGTGCGCTCAGCGTGCGACGGTCTCGGCCCGTGGTGCGCGACGGGCCCGGACCTGATCGCCGAGTATCGTGCAAGCAACTGTGTGGGCGACGCGATCCAATGCCTTCGTTGAATGTCCTTAACAGAGACTCCTTGGCGAATCACCCGATCCCCGGCGAGAGGCGTATTCGGGAAGCATGGCCAACTCATGCTAGGTCGCAACCGTAGGAGTGCCAGCGGCAGCGAATGGACGCGGAGGCATTACGCGAGATCGCTCCGCGGCTTGGTCCCGCTTAACTGATCAGGCGACCTCATCGAGAAACGCCCGCGGGTTCACGATCGCGCACTCGCCATATGAACCAAGCGAGAGAAGATCGTCGTCGCCAGTAACGATCCAGCGCGCCCGCCCAGCACGCGCCGCAGCCAGTACGAAATCGTCTGCGCGGTCGCGGCAAACTCGTGGAACATCTTTGGGATTGACCACGAGGGCGATGATCTCCAGTTCTCCGATGAGGTCCTGGCCGGCCTCCGTTGAGAAGCCGAAACGCGAGACAAGCACTCGCGCCAGCTCGGCCCGCAGGTAGCGGGACGTGACAAGCCTCACCTGGCCTGTAGTTCCCAACAGCAACACGCCGCGAGGCGGGCCGCCGAACACTATCGCCGAAATCAGAACCGACGTGTCGACCAGAACTCTCCGCTCAGTCGGAGCGGCGCCTTTCCTCCTTGACGATACGGCTGACTTCTCCCGTCGACCGGATTCCGGCCGCCTTCGCCGCCTGCTCACCGTACGTGAAGATGGACGCCCAGCGGGCCTGCCGCTGGACATACTGGCGGAAGGCCTCCCTGACAAGCTCGCTTCTCGACCTTCGCTCAGAGCGTGCCAGGCGATCGACCTCTTTGGCGAGGTCTTTGGGGAGTGAGATGGTGAACGTTTCCGACTGGCGCGTATTGAACACCTCCGATATGAAAGTGTCTTACAGCTTAGCAGGACAGCTACGTGAAACAACAAAAGCAAGCGGCCTGGAGGACAGTCGCGCTGCCACGGAGAGGACCTAGACGTGCCGGAGATGCACTAGCCGCTCCGACGCGGTCATAAACCGAAGGCCAGCAGGTCGTTCGGCGTGTCGTCGCGATGATGGTGCGCCTGGCAGGAATCGAACCTGCTGCCTTTCGGTCCGGAGCCGAACGCTCTGTCCGGTGAGCTACAGGCGCGATAGGACTCACCCAGTCTAAACTGCGGCCCCCGTGACTCGATTTGCGACGTGGCTCGTGGTTTCGGCCGTCTTGATCGGCTGCCAGAACCAAACGCACCCTGTATTCAGGCCCGCGCCGAGTCCAACACCGCACACGGCACCAACCGCGGCCATCCTGCAGTCGGGCGACGTTCCGCAGACCCTTTCCGTGTGCCTTGGCTCGGGTCCCATCGACGTCTACATCGCGACGCTCGCGGGATCCGGCACTCCTGTGGCGGCTAAAGCGACGAGCGCGTGGGCGCAGCTCATCAACGAAGGTGCGCGGGCGGGAGCGATCTCGATCTTCGCTTCCAGCACGACCTCATGCAGCGCCGAGCTCGGCTCGACGACAAACGCGAAATCAATCGCCAGCGTTGTGGCGCAATTCGGTGACGAGGGCGAGGCCGACCGCGCCTGGCAGTCCGGCGTGTTCGGTTTTGCGCCGCCGCCGGCGGGCGAGCTGGTGCCGGGACTCACGCGCGGACCGAGCACCGGGCTCGGGCTGAGCTCGTTTACCTACGACCGGCCCTCGGTACGATTGGCGAGCTGGCGCCGCTCGGTGTTCGTGGCGCTCGTGGTGGCGGGCAACCTCGACCTGAATACGTTCAAGGCCGCGACGGCCGCAATTGACCCTCGCCTAAACTGAACCCCTCCTTTCTGCGCCTGTAGCTCACCGGATAGAGCGCTTGCCTGCGGAGCAAGAGGCAGCAAGTTCGATTCTTGCCAGGCGCACCAGGCACGCTGTCTTCACCCTCTAGCAACAAGTTGCTGAAATTGTTACGAGGTCCGGCGGATGCTCTTCTGACTGGGGGCGCGATCGGCCTAAACGCGCGAGGTACAAGACCGAACCTAAGTAGGCAGGATCGGCAGGCCCGCGTCACTGGGTAGGCGCGTGGAGGACTTGGTAGATGAAGCGTCTTTTCATCGGACTCATGGTGGCGGCACTGGCTGCCATCGGATTCGGCAGCGTCACCGCGTCGGCGTCATCGGGCAAGCTGGTGGCGTTCGGAACCGGCACGGTCACGATTTCGGGGGACAGCGCAACCATCGTCAACGCCTTTGGCGAATTTGGCGGCGTCTACCTCAACTCCAAGAGCCTGAGCGCCAAGCCGCTCAACGCGGTCAGCTTCTCGTTCGTGTCAACAGGCGGAGTGACCGGCGGCGCGCCGAGGTTCAGCATCCCGATCGACAGTGGCGGCGCTAATGTCACGTACGCGTTCCTCGATGTCCTGGGCTGCGGCTACTCCGCAGGCATGGTCAGCACAGACCTGGCGAACTGCCAAGTCTTCTTCGGCGTTGAATACGCCAACTGGGACGCCTTCGCGGCCGCCAACCCGACCTACCGCATCGCCCCTGGGTTCATCCCGTTCATCATCGCCGACGAGCCCGGTAGCTACGCCGTGAACAGCATCGACCTCCGCTAGGTCAGATTGCACACAAGGTCAGGGCGTACGCGTTGCGTCCTGACCCCCAACATTTGGCGAACCATCGCGGGCGCTACGCGCCCGCGAAGTATTTCTGCAGGCCGGTTTCCAACGACAGCGCCATCCGCTGCTGCCCGGCGGGATCGCTCGCCAGGCGAGCCTCGGCCGGGTTCGTGATGAAGAGAGGCTCGACCAGCGCGCCCGGCATCTGGCTTGGGTTCTCGACCCACCCGCTCGCCGGGGGACCAAGCTCGATCAGGTGTCCATACACGCTGCCCGATGTCGTCAGGGCCGGCGCCGCCAGCTGGTCGTCGGTCCAGACGCCGCGGTCGTTCGAGCCCAGGCCCGCGACCAGCGCGGCCTGCAGGTCTTTGGCGAGCCGTTTGTTCTCGGCGACGAATGGTCGCGCCGCGTCATAGAACGTCTCGGTGCCGCCGACGGCTGGATCGTCGAACCCGTCGAAGTGAATCGAGACGAGGACCGACGCCTGGCCGGCGTTGGCGCATGCCGCGCGGTCGAGCAGGTCGCGATGCACGGCGGCCGCGGTCATCGCACCCGTCACGGAATCGTCGGCCGTCAGCTTGGCCACCGACGAGTCGGCGGTGCGGGCCATCACCACGCGATAGCCGTCCGCGCGAAGCATCGCCGACAGGCGTGTCGCAACCGCCAGCGTCGCGTCTTTCTCGAGCTCCTGGCGGCCGCCGGCCGAGCCGACAACGCCCGGGTCGAGACCGCCGTGACCCGGATCGATGAACACCGTCTTGGTCCCGCGGGCACCGCTCGGCGCGAAGCTCATGCACGCGCCCGGCTGCAGGCCGCCCATCACGACCTGGCCCGACACGAGAGTGGGAGATTCGGATCCACCACCGCCTGGCGCGACCGCCGAGCGGGTGGCGAGCATCGCCTTGGGTAGAGCAAAGACACACGTGACCACTAGAGCCACGGCGAGCGCTGCACGAAACAAGGGCGACGAACCCTGGCGGCGCCGAGTGCGGGCTGCGACGTTGCGAGGTTTTGCGATCGGCCCGGCCATTCTAGTGGCGGAGCGACCCCATAAATCGAAAACCGCCGCCGGCGCCCGGGTTACTTGATCCTTCCGTTCTCCGCGGTTGCGACCTTCTTGCTGGCGTTCACGTCCACGTTCAGCACCGCAAGGATTACCACGAAAGCCTTGTTCTGCCACTCGGCGATGTAGAAGGTCTGATTGCCGACAGAAGCACTCAGGACGACGGAGTTGGCGCTCAGGCCGGTCTTGGTGCCTTCGATCACCGGCGCGCCTCCCTGCTTGAGGGTCGCCGCGCTCAAGTTGAACACCGTCCCGTTCGTGTATGCGTCGTTCGCGGTCTTCTCGTCTTTGTACTGCACCACGAAGTTGAGGATGAACGGATAGCTCGCGGTCCCTATCTCCGTCGCGCTGCTCTTGATCGCGGAGCAGTTCGACGAGCTGCTCGTGTAGAAGGCGAGGTAACCGGCTCTTGCCCCCTTTGCCGTCGCGTCCTGCCAGTACTTCTGGAACGACTTCGAAGTGCTCGGGTCCGGGGTCGCCTCTTTGGCGACGACCGTGTCGATGTCGCCCGAGAGGTCGCACTTGACCAACCCATTCGGGACGTCGCCAGGCTGGACCGAGACGCTGGAGACGGTTGGTCCCTGCGGCTGAGCCGATGAGCCGCCGCCGCACGCGGCAACGAACAGAACGCCGAACAGGATGCCTGCGCCGCTCCTGGCCATCAGGTCAGGCTAACAGCGGAAACCGCCGAAGCATGCGGACGGGGCGTTAGAAAAAGATCGTCTGGCGGCGGGGCAGCATCTGGTAGACCGTCGCCTGGATCCATTCCCTCACCTGCTCGCTCAGCGCGAGCACCAGCCGCGGATCGTCCGCGCCCTGCGGTCCGTACTGCGCCACCTCGATCGGCTTCCCGAACGAGATCAGCCACTTCGAGGGAAGCGGAATCATCCCCAACACCCCGAGCCAGGGGAACGTTGGCGTGAGAGGTAGCGTCGGGAGCCCGAACAGGCGGGCCAGCGGCTGGAGGTCCATCACGACCGGGTGGACCTCCTCCGAGCCGACGACCGCGACAGGAATGATCGGCGCGCCGGTGCGGAGCGCGACCTGCACGAAACCGCCACGTCCAAGGCGGCGGATTCGATAACGGTCGCGATAAGGCTTCGATGCGCCCTTCACGCCCTCCGGGAACACGCCCACGAGCTCGTCCCGCTCGAGCAGCGCCGTCGCGTTGTTCGGATGGGCCAGTACGTTGCCCGTCTGCACCAGCAGCATGTTGGTGAACGGCATCGCGAAGGCCCAGTCGACGACGAGCATGCGCGCGTGCCGCGGATGGGGATGCTCGGCGATGATCGCCGTGCGGATCATCGCGCCGTCATACGGAATGATTCCCGCATGATTGGCGACGAGCAGCGCGCGACCGCGCGCGGGCACGTTCGTCACGCCATCAACTTCGACCCGCCAATAGTTGCGATAGAACCAGAGCGCGACGTTCTTCACGCGCTCGGTGAACTCGGGGTCAAAGCCGAAGCCGTCGCCTGGGAGTTCCTCAGCCGGAGGACTCGCGATGCGGAGAGCCCCCACTTCGCGACGATTATGCCAACATGCAGTCGGCCTCGACATGGCACTCGATCTTCAGGCCGCAGCAGGCGAATACATCGGATGGCTTCAGCTCGAGGCCAACCGCAGCCCGAACACGGTCCGTGCGTATGACTCCGAGATACGCAAGCTGCTCGGATTTCTCGCCGCGAACGGCCATACGCTGACCGTCGATTCGCTCCGGCACGAGGACCTGCGCGCGTATCAGCGCCACCTCGCCGGACGGTTGAAGAGCCCTGCCTCGCGAGCCCGCGCGCTCGTGGCGATCCGCTCGTGGCTCCGCTGGATCGCGCGTGAAGGCCTGATCGACCGCGATCTCTCGAACGGCATCACGCTGCCAAAGGTCGAGCAGCGGCTGCCGAAACCGATCGACCCCGACGAGCTGACTCGCATGCTCAACGCGCTCCCTCGGGCGACGCAGCAGGACAAGCGCGACCGCGCCCTGGTCCAGTTCCTCGTTAGCACGGGATGCCGCATCTCCGAGGCGCTCGCATTGGACCGCACCGACTTTCCCCGCTCGGGCAACCGCCTCGTCGTCACCGGCAAGGGATCCAAACAGCGGAGCGTCTACCTCACCACCGACGCACGCGCCGCGATGGAGGAATATCTCGAGGAACGCGAGGACGCGTGCCTCGCGATGTTCATCAACTTCGACCGGTCCGCGAGCGACGACCGGGCAAGACGGCTCACCCCGGCCGGCGCGCGCTACCTCGTCAAGCAGATCAGGCAGCAGCTCGGCGCATGGTCTTTCAAGTCCCCCCACGTGGCCCGTCATACGGCGGCGACCACGCTCCTCGAGGTCACCGGCGGTGACGTGCGGTTGGTCCAGGAGGTCCTCGGGCACGCCAACCTCAACACGCTGCAGGGCTACACGAAGATCGTCGACAGCCGGAAGCAGGAGGCCTACCGGCTCTACCAGCAGTTCCTGGACAGCAAAAAGAAGGCATAGTATTTCGCCAGTGGTCGACATCAAACAGGCAAAGCTGTTCCAAGGTCTGCCGGAATCCGAGGTGCGGTCGATCGAGAAGCAGATGAAGACCGTCAAGCACCCGGCCGGCCACGAGATCGTGGTCCGGGGCGAGGGCGGCGTCGGATTCATGATCATCACGGAGGGAACGGTCAGCGTGAAGACAGTGCAGGGCATCACGCGAAAGCTGGGTCCGGGTGATTCGTTCGGCGAGATGGCTCTGCTCGACCACGAGGGCCGCAGCGCGACCATCACGGCGGACTCTGACGTGACGCTTGCGACCATCCCGGAGTGGAACTTCAAGCCGTTCCTCAAGGAGCACCCCGAGGTCGCGTACCGCCTGCTGCAGACGCTCAGCCGGCGGATTCGCCAGGCGGAAGCCGAGGCATAGAAAAGGCCGGGCCCCTTCGGACCCGGCCTTGAGAAAGTCAGCTAGTTCGGATTACTCGTCCTCGATCTGGTTGTACATCACATGGTCTGGCAACGAACCTCTCAACAGCCGTGTTTGTATTGGCGTCCTCCATCTGGTTGCTCGAAGGGCTACCACGAGATGACTTGATAACCGGAGTGATGAACGCGCGCAAGCGCGTGCGAAACAAGAGGGTTAGCAGGGGAGTAGCGTCGCCGCATGCCCGGTTTGCAGCTCGCCGTGAACCCGGTACATGCGATCCCGTGCCCCGACACAATTGCGGAGCAACCGCCAAGAATGGCGCAAGGTCAATGAGCGATGTGATCGTCGAGCGGGAGGCGGCACGGGCTATCGTCCTGAGCCGCAATCAGGCAGTGCTCCTTCAGCTTATTGAGGCGGAGTGCGGTCGCAGCTGGATATTGCCAGGAGGCGGTCTGAGGGATGGCGAGACACATGAGCAGGCCCTGATGAGGGAGCTTGCCGAGGAGGTGGGCCTCCAGGCGATCCAGCTCGGTCCGTGGGTGTGGCGGCGAACAGCAGAGTTCACGTTTCGGGGCGTCCGCTATCGGCAGCAGGAGAGAATCTTTCTTGCCCACGCGGAGCCGTTCGAGTTCGATCACAGTGGGCTAGACGAGGTTGAGGTGGGCATCGTTCTCGGCCACCAGTGGTGGAGGATCGAGGAGATTGAATCTGCGACGAATCTCGTTTTCTGGCCGCGCGGCCTGGCACAACTCTTGCCGCCGTTGGTGCATGGCGACGTGCCAGAGGTACCGCTCGAAATTGAAGACTGATTTGAAGTGGCAATGGACAGTGTCCGAGGCGCCAAGCTGTTCCACCGGTTGACGACCTTGTGATCCGGCCACGGCTGGGTCGGTGTCGTGCATTGACGCTAGCCCTACAATACTGTATGGTTACAGCCAACAGACGACACCATGGCCTGCTCCGAACTCCCCAACTGGTACCTTCAGCGGCGAAACGCAGTCGTCGACTTGGGCTCGGCAACCTGGCGCAAAGCCAGAGCTGAGGTCGTACCGCCCGGGTATGCCCCCGACGAGTGTTTGCGCCGACTCGCTAAGGCTGGGAGAGTCCGACGAATCGGCCGTGGACTGTATGTCGTCATCGATCCGGTGCGCGAGACACCGGCGATCGCCTTAGCCAGCGCGCTGTTCGCAGACGAGACGCACTACGTAACTACGGACGCAGCTCTTGCCTTTCACGGTGCGATTGACCAGCCAATCCGGCAGATAGCGGTCGTTCTTTCACGGAGTCGGCGGCCGATCGACATCGGTCCAGCGTTGGTGCGGCCCGTCAAGATTAGGAGCGACCTACTCACTGCTGCTCAGGCGTACAACACCACGACTGACGGCTTCAAGATCCGTGTCGCAACCCGCGAACAAGCGGTCGTCGACGCCTTGGCAGAGCCTGCCTGGATGGTCTATGGGGACCTCCTCGCCGAAGTGCTGGCGAGCTCCTCCGAGGAGGAGATCGAACGCGCCGCCGCCGCCGCATCGGCGCGGTCTACGGCAGCCGCACAGCGTCTGGGTTACCTGCTCGAGGATGCCAACCAGTCCGTGCCTGACTCTCTTGCGAGCCTCAGGCCGATGCGCGCGGTCCGCTTGCGGCCCGGCCAGAAGACGAAGGGACCTTACTCGACTCGCTGGCGCGTGTATGGCTGATTCACGCGACCGAGAACAAATCGCGTTCGACTACCGACACGCCCGCGATGTACACGATGCCGACGCCATGCGGCGCTTTCAGAACGAAGAAGCGTGCTTTGTCTTGCTGGCCATTCTCGAGCGACTCGCCACCGAGAAGTCGAGCTTCATTCACCGCGTGGCACTCAAGGGCGGAATCTTGATGGCCGGCGAACTGCATTCGCCACGATCATCCGCAGACATCGATGCCACAACCGGACACATGGAGCGGCTCGATGCGGATCAGGTGAGTCGCGAGCTGCGGCGCGCTGGTCGTGCGTTCAACGTACGGCCGGACGCTGAGCCGGAGCGCACCCCTGGCGGTCTGATCGTCCACTTCCGATTCGACTCGCTCACTGATGCCGCTTCGGCCAAACTCGAGGTAAGTGTTCGCGAGGACCTCGTCTTTGCCGTCCGCGATGCCTTCTTCGACGTGTCCGCGTACGGACTCTCGCCGTTTGAGGTGCCGGCCGTGGCCCAAGTGGAGCTGGTCGCGGAGAAGATCCGCACCGTAGTCCAGCGCGCTCAACCTCGGGATCTGTTCGACCTGAGGTTCTACCTGGTTGAGTCGGGTTGGCATCTCGACGCGGGAGACCTACGAAAAGCCATCGACGCCAAACTCGCACTTACGCGATACCGTCGTTGGCGCACTGGCCTGTGGCGCAGTAACATCGCCGCCATCGAGAAGGCGTGGGACGAGAGCCTTCTCTCGTGGATTGACCCGAACGAGTTGCCGCCATTCGACACAGTCCTCCAGGACGTCGCCCGACGATTAAGCGAGCTGCACCTGGATTGAGACTGCGGGGAATCTGACCGATCTGGTTGTCAACAGAACTGTTACAGACCGATCTGGTTACTACATGACCGCATAAGGTCCGAGTTCACAGACCGATCTGGTTGCAGCCGGCCTGCGCTCCAGGCAAAAGCAAGAAAGAAGGCCGGAATCGTATTCGAATCCGCCCTTGCGGAGCTACAAGGAGCTCTTACTCGTCCTCGATCTGGTTGTACATGAGGCTGTCCTGGATCTCGTACAGAGCGTCCATCGCCTCCATCACCGAGGCCGGCTTGGCCTGCGCCAGGACCGTCACCTCCGGCGACTCCTCGATCACCTTGTTGATGGCGACCGAGAGCACCGGCGGCATCTGCCGCTGGTCGGCCAGGTTCAACATCTCGAGCTCGTTGAGGAGCTTGTCGATGTAGTGCATCTTGTTCCGGCGGGCGTACTTGGCACGCTGAATTCGCCGCTCGCGCGCGGTCATGTGCTCGATCGCCCGGGAAGCCTGCTTGATCATTGGCATATCGCTCTATCTCCTACGGAGACAAGTTTACGGCGCCCCCGCCTTTTGTCAAGGTAGACCTGTAATAAATCGTTTTAGCCCGTGCTAGTATCCCGAGCAGCGACCGGATGTGCCCCCCATGATCGCCGGCCGTTCGACCCGCATGGAAGTCCTCGAGCTGCTGCGGCGCAAGGGCCGTTCGAGCGCGGAATCGATCGCCAACGACCTCGCCGTGACTACCAACGCGGTCCGCCAGCACCTGACGAACCTCGAGCGAGACGGACTCGTGGGCAGCCAGCCCGAGCGGAGCGGCCGAGGCCGCCCGTCCCTGCTCTTCGCCCTGACCGAACGGGCCGACGCCGTCTTCCCCAAGCGCTACGGCCAGCTTGCGACGATGGTCCTCCAGGAGGTCCAGGAGATGGGCGGGCCGCAAGCGCTCGACGAGGTCTTCGAGCGGGTCGCCGCAAGGCATGCCGCGGCCATCGAGAGAGACATCGAAGGGCTCGCCTTCGACGACAAGATGAAGCGCATCGTGGCCTGGATCGGCAGGGCGGGCACCCTGGCCGAGCAGACCGAGGCGCCCGAGGGCATCAAGGTGACCATCCACAACTGCCCGTTCCGCAACACGGCCCTGAAATTCCCCCAGGTATGCACCATCACCCCGCAGCTGATCTCCAGGCTGACGGGCGCGGCGGTGTCGCAATCGGATTCGATCCACCGTCACGATCCGTACTGCTCATTTGTCGTCCAGCGGCCTACCACAACTCAGTAGCGATTCGGTCAAAGCGGTAGACAGGCTTACCGAAGTCCGCTTCGGCATATCCGTCGAGTGGCTGATGGAAGCCGCCGGCTGGCAGGTTGCCCGCTTCTGTGACCGACCCGCTCTCGTCGTCTGCGGCGTGGGCAACAACGCCGGCGACGGCCTGGCCGCGGCGCGGCATCTGCACCGCTGGGGCAGACTGGCGGCGGTCTGCTGCGTCGATCCCGCACGCCTCCGTGGCTCCGCCGCACTCGAGCTCGACGCGCTGCGCCGTCTGGGCGTTCCCGTACCGACGGAGCTGGCGATCGGCGACGCGCCCTTGGTCGTGGACGCGATCTTCGGCACTGGCCTTTCGCGAGCCCCCGAAGGCCGATTTGCCGAGTGGATCGAATCGATCAACGCGTCCGCCAGGCGCGTCGTCGCGATCGACGTGCCGTCCGGTCTCGACGCGGACACCGGGCTCGCCTACTCTCCAGTCGTGCGAGCCGACGTCACGGTCACTCTCGGGCTGCCCAAGCCGGGCTTGCTCAAAGCCGACGGTCCACGTCTTTGCGGGGAGACGTGGGTCACGGACATCGGTGTGCCGTTCGAGGCTTACGAGGCGATCGGCATCAACGTGCCGCGCGACCTGTTCGCCGGCGGCGACCGCGTGAAGCTGTGACCCGCGAGGTGGTCTGGGACCACGGCGTTTCGCTGCCGGGCCACCGCCTGTGGCTCGACCCCCTGGTCGTGCGCAGCTTCGCCTTCATCTCCCACGCGCACACCGACCACGCGCGCCGCCACAAGGAGGCGCTGCTCACACCGCAGACGCTGGCATTGATCCCGGAAGCGCGGC